>ENA-UONX01000068-UONX01000068.1-human-gut-metagenome-genome-assembly--contig:-P74old-NODE-68-length-161263-cov-56.223320_pt1:0-160000 | contig 161263 bp, 160 predicted proteins | sample MGYA00242466_ERZ724013 | MGnify/ENA metagenome assembly ERZ724013 | reverse complement strand
AGGCTCTGTAAAGTGCTTTCCGATTTGCTGAAGTTCCATGGTGTTCGGTTTTCAGGGTGTAATCCTCAATAGTTGGTGCTGATTGGTGTGAGGGTCCACCTGTTCCCATACCGAACACAGAAGTTAAGCTCACATGCGCCGAAGATACTTGTCGGGTGACTGACCGGGAAAATAGGTAGTGCCAACACAAAAGAAACCTGATCTCGATCAGGTTTCTTTTTTAGTCGGTGTTGATTGGCGCGAGGGTCCACCTGTTCCCATACCGAACACAGAAGTTAAGCTCGTGATCGCCGAAAATACTTGCCGGGCGACTGGCCGGGAAAATAGGGAATGCCGACATGAAAAGACTGGTGTAGCTGAGGCTATACCAGTCTTTTTGCTCGATCACAAATGTCACAGATGCACGAACCGGCAGGCCCGAAGTATGGGCCTGCCGGTTTTCAATACTTGGGATACTGAGCAGGATCAGCGCAGGCAGGAAAGCTCCTTCGCGCCGGACATGAGAAGGCCAAGATCACTGCTGCACATATTGAGCGTCATGCCCTGGCTCAGCCACGGCTGCAGCGGTGCTGCTGCACCGAAATGTGCGCCGGAAACCTTGCCGTGCCGCGCAGCGGCGTCGATGACCTGCCGGAAGGCAGCCTGCATGGAGGGATGGGCGTACTGGCCCAGAATGCCGAAATCCTGTGACATATCGTTTGGGCCGATCATCGCGCCGTCAATGCCGTCGACAGCCATGATGGCGTCAATGTTGGATACGCCGAGCTGGGATTCGATCTGGCATAGCAGAACGGTATCGCGGTTAGCGCTTTGCATATAGGCGGCGCTGTCCTGCTTCAGAAAATCCGTATGCGGCCGGGAGAGGGAAACACCACGGTGCCCCATGGGCGCGTATTTGGCATAATCGACGAGCTGACGCGCCTGCTCCGCCGTTTCTGTGTTCGGCAGCAGCAGTCCCGCCGCGCCAAGCTCCATGCAATGGAGCACGTGCTCGCGCCGCAGCTCCGGGATACGCACCATGCCGGGCAGCTCGATCGCTCGTGCAACGCAGATCATGTCTGCAACCTCTCGCGTGGTGAACGAGCCGTGCTCGCAGTCGATGATGAAGAAATCAAAGCCGCAGGCCTTCAGAATTTTCGGCAGATCGGCGCTTGCGAAGGTCGTGACCATTGTGCCGAGCAGATGCTCACCGCTTTGGATCCGGGTTTTCCATTCATGCAATTTCATGTTTGTGCTCCTTTTCATACAATGCTTGCAGAGATTCCATATGCAGGCGTGCAGGATGCAAGCGCATCATGTCCAGAACCTGCTCACGGGTGGGGATCGCCATGCCGATGGCACCGCGCTTGGTGCATACCAGCGTCCCGGCGCAGTTGCAGAAGGAGATGGCGTCCTCCATCCGCACATTTTCCTCGATGCAGCAGGCAAGTGCAGCCGCGAATGTATCACCCGCGCCGGTGGGGTCGACAACGGGCACGTCGATGCCCTCTGCGCTCAGAACCTGCCCGTCGAAGCTGAACAGCGCGCCGTCCTTGTCCCGCGTCAGAACGACAAGGCGGGGGCCTGCTGCGTGCAGTGCGCGCAGCACGTCGCTGATCGCGGTGCAGCCGGTGATGATCCGCGCTTCTTCGAGCGTCGGCTCGATCACGTCAGCCATGGAAAGCATCTGCATCATCCGCTGGCGCATCTGCGCATCATTGCGCAGCTCCTTGCGCAGATTGGGATCAAAGGAAAACAGAACATGGTTCTGCTTTGCCAGCTCGACTGCGCGGAAGCAGCTCTGACGCATACTGTCGTTCAGCTCAAGCAGCATTCCCGGCAGGTGCAGGATCGACGCGTCGGCAAAGACTGCCTCCGTCAGCTCCTCGGGGCGCAGCTGGCTGCCGACGGAGCCGTCGCGGTAATAGGTATAATTCCGGCCGGAGGGGAGGTATTCGAGAAACGCAAGCCCCAGCTGACCGGAATCGGAACGGACGACGGCGTCTGTCCGGACGCCCCGCGAGGCGATGGACGACAGGGCAAGCTGGCTGAACGGGTCGGAGCCGACCTTCCCGATAAAGCTGCAGTCCAGCCCGAAGCCCGCGGCGGCGCAGGCGTAAATACCGGACGAGCCGCTGACGGTTTTCAGGACCGTGCCGGGCTGGGACAGCCGCATATCGGAGTCACAGGGAACAAAGTCCAGCAGCAGCTCACCCAGAACGAGCACGCGTCCGCTGCCGGAAGCATCAGGAAACAGGTCTTTGATTCTCATCATGTCGGTTACTCCAATATTAGTAGTATTAAAACAAGCGCGGGTTACGCGCACAATAAACGTGTTAACGGGTCGTTTCTTCGAAAAACGATGAAAAACGGAAAGAAGAAATTGACAAGTCTGCAGGGAAATGATAAAATATTAGTAATAACAAAAGCTGCGGGAGAAACGAAAATGGCGGAGAAAAAACAGAGAAAACCGACGTCTACAGACGTCGCGGAGCTTGCGGGCGTATCGCAGACCAGCGTTTCGCTCGTTCTGAGCGGAAGCAGCCGGGCAACGTTTTCCGAGCAGACCAGAGCGCGCGTCTTTGAGGCGGCCCGGCAGCTCGGCTATCAGCCGCCTGCGCACCGCACCAGAAAGAAAAACGGCAATGACCGGCGGCTCATTCTGGTCCTGACGCCCACGCTGGCGAACCAGTATTATTCCGAGCTGATCCAGACGCTGGAGGATTATGCGGGCAGTCAGGAGTTCCGCGTGCTGGTCTGCAACACGTTCCGCAAGCGGGAGCTGGAAAAATACTATCTGGAGCAGTTTTCCGATAACCGCATCAGCGGCATTGTTTATACTTTCCTGCCCAGCTTCCCGGACGAGGCGGTGCGGCTGTCGGCGCGCATTCCGCTCGTTCTGATCGGCGAGAAGCGCGAGGAGCTGCCGATCTGCTCCATCGAGCTGAGCAACCAGCGCGCAGGCGCGATGCTGGCCGACCATCTGTACAGCCTCGGACACCGGCACGCGGCGTTCATCTCCACGCCGATGGACCAGACGACGCTGGCGCGCAAGCAGCGGCTGGAGGGCCTCCGGCAGCGCTTTCATGAGCGAGGAAGACAGGACGGCGTCGAAACCTCGGTCGAGGCGCTTGTCGCGCCGGACAGCCGGGAGGAGGACGGTGTAGGCGGCAGCGTGCCGTTTGAGTACGCGACGGGCGCACGGCTGGCACGGGAGCTGCTGGCGCGGGAGCACCGCGCGACAGCGCTTGTCGGGGCGAACGATATGATCGCCATCGGTGTGATCTCCGTGCTGCGCGAAAAGGGGCTGCGCGTGCCGGAGGACTATTCCGTCTGCGGCTTTGACAATATCTTTACCTCATCCATTATCACGCCGCCGCTGACCAGCATCGATCACCGGCTCTGGGCGCGCTGCCGTTCGGCGGTCGATCAGATCGTCAAGCAGAACGATCAGGGACACGGCGCGGACAAGAGCGCGGTCATGGCGGATAAGATCGAGTACGCGCCGCAGCTCATGATCCGGAAATCGACCGGCCCTGCGCGCACATCAGACTGAGCCTGTGCCTCCCCTCTGCATTGCAGAGGGGAGTTTTTTCGGGCTTCAGTCCGTAATTTCCAGAACAAGATGCTCGATGGCGGTGTGCCGGTGCATATAGATCACGTTGAGACGGCCCTGTGCGTCGCGGCACATGGCAGGCTGGCACTTGTTGCCAGGGGCGGGCGCAAGCGTGATGAGGTTCTGCCAGGTCAGGCCCTCGTCTTTGGAATATGCCAGCGTCAGCGGGCTGCGCTCGTGCCAGTCGGTCTCCGGCGTGTCGTTATAGGCCATCAGGATGGTTTCTTTGTCCCAGCTGATGACGTCCAGCTTGGATTCGTTGTTCAGAATGCCGCAGGGCTTCGGCTGGCTCCAGGTCAGGCCGCCGTCGAGGCTTTCCGCGCGGTAGGACGGCAGCGAACGGTTGCCCGCCGTGCCCCATCCGGCGGTGCCGGGGCAGGTACGGGTGAACAGCAGCAGCCGTCCGTCCGGGCGCAGGCAGATCGCGGGCTCGCGGATGCGGTTGCCGTCGTCCGCGGTGAGCAGCGCGCCCTTTTCCCAGCTTTCGCCGTCGTCATGAGAGCGGTAGATCTGCACGGCGCCGAAATAATACTCCGGCAGCTCGGTGCTGGTGGAGGCGAAGACGATCGTGCCGTCCGGCAGCAGAACGCTGTCGTTGGACGCGTGGCCGGACTGGATCCCCGCCGGGACAGCCGGGAGCCACGTGCGGCCGTTGTCCTGCGTCTTGCGCATCCAGAGCTCGTCGCGGCCGTTGCACCAGGTCGTAAAGTTGACCTCGGTGTCCAGAAATTTTGCGAACAGCAGGATGATCTCGCCCTTGCGGTTTTTCAAAAAAATGGGGTCGTGGCAGCAATAGCGGATGTCGCAGCCGACGGCGTCGGGATTGCTCCAGCTTTTTGCGCCCGGCTCGAGTCGGGAGACCCAGTCCTTGGCGTCACGGCCCATGGGGTCTCCGTTCCACTGCAGAAAGCCGCCGTTCCAGACGGCAAGCAGCGTGCCGTCCGGCGCCATGGTCAGGCTCGGCATATGATAGCACTGCCGTTCGTCGAACCATTCCACGACCCAGTTCCGTTCGATAATAGCTGCATTCATGCGGGTTCCTCCTCTTGCAATGTCAGGCGCAGCAGCGCCGCGTCCATCGGCGCGAGCCGCAGATCAAAGGTGAAGTGTCCGTCCGGCCCCTCTGTGTAAGGAATCGTGCGGCGTTCGTTTCGGCTTGTGAGCGCCCATGCCCCGGAAAAGCGGAGCGTGCCCATCGCCAGCGTCACGGACGAAGCCTCGTCCATGCTGCCGTTGACCAGATACAGATACAGATCCCTGCCGTCACAGGTGCAGTACGGCTGCAGATATGCCTGCCCGGCGACCATCGGCGCGTCAAGGCGCGATGCAAGCATATCCTGCAGCAGCTCGCGCCGCAGTGCGTTCAGCTGCATGGGCGGCATGTCGCCGGGGCTGGAAAAGCGTCCGAACGGATGGATCAGGACGCGTCCGCGCGAAACAGCATGACCCGGCGCGGCAGGACGGCGGAAGGAATCGAAAAATTCGGTGTAAAGCTCCGGCTGCTCCAGATAGTCGATCTGTAAAACATCGGTGCTGGAAATCACGGCGGAGGCCCGTGCCTGCGGAAGGCCCAGATACGCCTTGCCGTTTACGACCTGCTCATAGGTGTATGCGCCGCTGTTCTGCCGCATCCAGCGGCAGCTGCGCACCCCGGCCAACTCGCCGAGGCCCATCTGACAGAGCGTATCCACGGCGTCGCCGGAAAGCAGCAGCGTGTTATGCGCAAACAGGTGCGCGATCTGCTCCGGGGTCAGGTTCCGGAAATACTGACCGCTCACGGCCACGACCTGACCGGAGACGCCGGGGTCGGTGCAGTACTGATACGCGATGCCCATCGCGTTTAAAAGACCCGCAAAATAGACCTCGTGCGGGTACAGCTCCTCCATGTCCGCGCCGTGCGCGGTTTGAAGGGTATAGGCCGAGTCCTCGCTCGTCATCACGCACACGCCGCGCTTCGGCAGTGCGAAGACGCCCATGGCGTTGACGGCGTTTAAAAACGGCTTGACCGCGCGCAGCATCTGCTGATAGCCGTCGGAAAAGACGATGCCGCTGCCGTTGAGATCGAACAGGTCGATCGTCATGCCCTTCAGGTTCAGCGGTAGACTGCTCAGCAGCTGGAAGCGCGTGAACGCGCGGGATTTGGCGAACAGGGAATAGGGATAGTTTTCAAGCTCGGGATAAACCTCCGTCTCCGGCGGCAGCAGCGCGCGGTTGTGCATGGAGACCATGTTGAACCGCAGCAGATACTGTCCGGGGGCGGTTTCCTGATACGCGGGCAGGTGGATGCGGCTGACGGGCGGCTGCCCGGCGGCAAGACCGCGCAGAATGCCGTACCAGTCGCGGCCCTCCGCCGCGTGGATGTAGGGGACGGAGCTCATCAGGCCGACTTTTGCCGTCGGGCTTGCCTGCCGGACAGCCTGTCCGATGCGTGCGGCAAGGGCCGTCATGGTCTCGCGGTTCACGTCCAGCCAGATCTTCCGGTAGGGGTGCACCGCGCCCGGCTGCAGGATGCCTCGCACGAATTCCTCGCGCGTCAGCTCCGGCTTTCCGGCCCGGCGGGCGTATTCGCGCATATGCGCCGGGCAGAAGCAGCCGCCCCAGCGCAGCGGATCGTGGTTATGCAGGCGGAAATCGTCCTCCACCCACAGAATGTGCGGCGAAAGCGCCGCGTAGCGCGCGTAAAGCCCGGCAAAATAGGTCTGCCAGCGTTCGCACATCGGGCAGACGCACAGATCGGCCTCCCGGCCGTCCATGTCGACCATGCGGCGGAACGGCTGGCTCTGCGGCAGCGTCTTGCCGAGGTCGGCGTGCATCAGACTGTGCCAGTGGTTGACCGACAGCTGCACGCCCTCCGGCGCAAGCGCGGCCTGCACGTCGCAGAGCAGGCGCAGCCAGATGGTTTCCTGCTCCTCCTCGGTCATGTGGCCGGTATTCAGCTCTTCTACGTTACAGAACACGGCCACGTCATCGATCTGCGCCTCGCGGACGAAGCGCCGCAGCGACGCGATCTCGCGCCGGTCATTGAAGCCGGGGTCGCAGCAGAAGCGGAAGCTGTAGCAATAGGACTGATTCATGTTACTCCTCAATGGGCAGATTGTAGAACGAAAGCATCGGCATACGCATACAGTCGCATGGCGTGCACGGGCCGGGGTTGGCGCGCCAGACGCCGTGCAGCACGGCGGAATGCTCCAGAGGCCGGGCAAAATAAAGCGTCAGCGTATCATTGCCGGTTTCATAGCGCTCACAGCGCAGAAGTCCCTGCGCATCCTCTGCCTCAAAGGGCAGAAGCGCCGCGGCCACGTCAAACGGATTGAGCCAGTTGCAGATCCGGCTGAAGTGCAGCACAATGGCATCCGGCGCTTTGCGCTCCGCACGGCAGACCTCCGGGGCCTGCCACATCAGCGGCTTTCCGTAAAGCTCGGCCAGCGCGCAGCGTGCGCAGCGCTCACCGATGACAAGGTTGCCCTGTGCGCTGTTGTGGATAAAATCATAAAGCGCGACATCGGACGACGGCAGAACGTACACGCCGGGGATGCTGCGCGCAGCGGCGACCTGCGCCTGCCGCACCATGCCCCACTGCCGGTCGAGCGCCGTGTCGCACGGGGTCATGCAGCGGTTGAGCTGCACGGTGATGACGGACAGCTCCGGCTGGTTCAGATCGCGGCGCAGCGCGCCGACAAACTGCGTAAAGCGGGCAAGATAGGTCTCCGCTGCGTTTTCGTAGCCCTCGGCCTCGCCCTGGTACCAGAGCATGGCCTTCGGGTGCAGCTCGTGATCTGCAAGCTGCTCAAGCATATTGAAATACAGCGAACCGTTTTCCTCCGGGTTCCACCAGCGCAGCGGCGCGCCGCCGTAGGCGCTCATGACGATGCCGATGGGGTAGCCAAGCTCCCGCTTGAGGAGCTTCGCAAAGTGCAGCCACGGCGTATGGCCGGGGTTGTGGTTCTCAAAGTGTCCCTGATGGACAGAGCCGGTCGTCTCGCCCAGCGGATGCGTCGCCAGATCCCAGACGCCGGAATCGCGCAGCAGATGCACGCCAAGCTCCGGCGCGTCCTCTACCGGGTTCTTTGCGCGTCCGGCGGCGTTGCTCTGCCCGGCGACGACGAACACGTCGCCGACGCCGATGTTGTGGATCATATCGCCCCGCGTTGAGGACAGACCGTCCCAGCCCTGATATTCCATATAGGTCTCTACGCGGTACAGTCCGCCCGCCGGGACGCGGTCAAACGTGACCGACCAGCGGCCGTCCGCGTCTGTCCGGCAGACGGTCCACGGGCAGACGCTCTCGCCGCTGCTTTCCAGCGCGATGCGGGCCTTGACGGTGATCGAGCCCTCCGGTACGGCGGAGAATTCCAGCGGCAGCTCAAAGCTCTGCCGGACGCGGTGCGCCGTGCCGGAAAGGCGGATAACGGCGAAGCCCTGCTCGTTTTGCTGGAAGATCTGCCAGGGGGAAGCGCCGCGTTCAATGACGACGCCCTTTTTCAGTTCAGAGCCGTGCAGCTGCATATCTGTTTCTCCTGTCTGTCAAAAGATCGCCGCAGCCTCTTCCAGCTGCGCCCGGCGCTTCACGCCCAGCAGCACACACCGGACGGCGGGCTGCCGCAGCGCCCAGGCAAGGGCGTACTGCGTCATGCTCTGCCCGGCGGCCTTCGCTTCGGCCTCCACGCGCGCAAGCGTCGCGTAGACCTCGTCCGTCATGGGCTTCATCCAGTCGGGCTTTTCTGCTGCGCGGCTGCCTGCGGGCGGCTGCTGTCCGGCGTGATATTTTCCGGTCAGAATGCCGCCCTGCAGCACCTGATAGGGGATCACGCCGACGCCCTCCTGCGCGCACAGCGGCAGAAGCGCGTCCAGCGCGCCGGTGTTGAGCAGGCTCAGCGGCGGCTGGCACATACTGGGCAGCGGGATATTTTCCTCGCGCGCTGCGGCAAGCAGCGCGGAAAGCTGCTCCGCAGAATAGTTGCTCACGCCCCAGGCCCGGATGGTGCCGGCCTTCAGCTCCTCGCCGATGGCGCGGGCGATCTCGCCGGGTGCAGTGTTGGGATCGTAGCGGTGCAGATAGTACAGGTCGATATAATCTGTGTTTATCCGGCGCAGGCTGCGGCGCAGCTGGACGCGGATGGCCTCGGGCGAGGTGTTTTCGTCGACGGGGGTATCGCCGACCTTCATGCCGAGCTTCGTCGCGACGACGAAGTCCGTCCGCCGTCCGGCGACAGCCTTGCCGACAATTTCCTCGGCCACGCCGCCTGCAGAGCCTGCGAAGCGGTTGTAGCCCTCGTACATATTGGCCGTGTCGATGAAATTGACGCCAAGCTCCGCCGCGTCATGCACCAGCCGGATCGCGTCCGGCTCGGCGACGGGGCTGCCGAAGGTCATGGTGCCGAGGCACAGACGGGAGACGGAAATGCCGGTTCCCGGTAAAGTTGTAAACTGCATAACAGGTTCCTCCTGTGAAAGTAGAGACGTCAGGACATGGACGCGGCAAGCGCGTTCAGCCCGTCCAGATCGGCCAGCAGCTCCTGCAGCAGCGGCTCCGGCATGGAGCCGGGCTGCCAGACGGCGGGGGCGCGGAAGCATTTTTCCGCATAGCCGAGACTGCGCATCAGCTCCTGAAATGCGTTCAGAATGCCGAACTGCCAGCCCTTGCGCAAAAACTCCGTATAGGCCGTCTGCAGCCGGTTCAGCTCCGTGCAGCGGCCTGCCTGCGCAAGCGTCCAGAGCTTGCAGTAAAACTCCGGCAGCAGATTGATCCACGTGCCGATGGAGCCGTCCGCGCCGTAGAGAAGGCCCGGAACGACCATTTCGTCAAGCCCGGTATAGACGATCTTCTCCGGGTAATCCGCCTTGATGCGGCGGATCAGGAAGATGTTCCAGTCGCTGACCTTGATCCCGGCCACGCCGGGCAGATCCAGCAGCTGCCGCAGCTGGTCATAGTCTGCCGAAACGTGCGTCAGACCGGGAATGTAATAGATGAAGACCGGCGCCTGCGCGGCCAGCGCGGTGTAATACGCAACCGTTTCGCTCCAGCCGCCCTGCGGCGGGACGGACGCGACCGCGTCCGCGCCCAGCGTCATCGCGTGCTCCGCCAGCTCCAGCGCGTGCCGCTGAAGCGTCTGGCCGACATGGACGATGGTTCTGCGTCCGGCGGCCCTTGTCTGCGCGATGGTCAGCTCCGCCGTCCTGCAACGCTCGGCGAACGTCAGACGGCTGCCGTCTCCGGTGCCGCCGCAGACATAAAAGCCGGTGATGGGCGCGCGCAGCAGCCGCGCCAGATTTTCCTGCAGGCTGTCGTATTCGACGCCCTCATTCGATGTGCAGGGCGAAACAACGGGGCAGACGATCCCGCGAAGCGCTGTAAAATCAGCCAAATCCGCTTCCTCCCGGCGCTCAGCCGCGCAGCTCTTCAACGGCGGAGATCAGGCTGGAGCACAGCGTGTCGATGACAGTGTCGTCCATGCCGCACCACCACGGGAAGGAGAACGAGCCGTCCCACCACTTGTCGAGCACGGGGCAGTCAAACTCGCCGCAGCCCTTGCGCTGGAACAGCGGATAGCGGTACAGGGGATAATACTGCACGATGCAGCGGATGCCGTATTTTTTCGTCATCAGATCGAGCAGATCATCGCGCGTTTTGCCGCAGGCGCTGCCGTCATAATGCATGATGTACTGGTGCACGACATAGCGGCCGTTTTCCGGGCAGCGGGAGAAGGAGATCTCAGGCAGACCGGCAAGCTTTTCGCGGATCGTGCGGTCCTGCTCGATCAGGGTGTTGTTGTTGGCGATGACGCTCTTGAGCTCCTCCGTGCCCAGCGCGCACTGCGCTTCGCCGATGCAGAAGTTCTGCGGCCAGCGGTCGTCCAGGAAGCTGTCGACGCAGCTCATGGCCGGGGACCAGTAGCGCTCACGGTCAGCCGGATACGCGCAGCAGCCGTTGTGCCGGATGCCGGGCGCGGCAGCGGCGTCCGCGTCGTCTGCGCAGACGAACATACCGCCCTCGCCGAGCGTCGTCATGGTCTTTGCGGAGTGGAAGCTGAAGCAGCCGAAATCGCCGAATGTGCCGACGTGCTGGCCGTCAATGCGGCAGTCGAGCGCCTGCGCGCAGTCCTCCACGACCTTCAGACCGTGCGCTCTTGCGATAGGGACGATCTTTTTCATGTCGCACGGCATACCGAGCAGGTGCACGCAGACCACAGCCTTCGTTTTGGGCGTGATCTTGCGGGCGATATCGTCCGGGTCGATGGTCCAGGTATCCGGGTTGATGTCGGCCCAGACGATCTTCGCGCCCAGATCGCCGAAGGGGATCGCGGAGGCGCAGAAGGTATAGGCGGGGATGATGACCTCGTCGCCAGGCTGGATATGGCAGAAGATCGCGGCCATTTTCAGCGCGCTTGTGCAGTTATTGACGGCAAAGGCGTGCTTCGCGCCGGTAAAGGCGCAGAAGGCCTGCTCAAACTCGACCATGTATTTGCCCTGCGTCTGGCCGCAGGCCTCACGCATGACCTTGACGACTGCGTCGATCTCTGCTTCTGTATAGGGATGCTGCATGGCGGGGCAGGTCACGCGGAAGCCGTCAACGGCGCCGCGGCCGGATGCATCACCGAGCATAGTTTTGTTGGACATGGAACATTACCTCCTGAGTGCGGAAAAATAGTGGATAAGAAATTTGGATAGGCATCAGGCAGCCGTCGTGCCGGCCTTCTGATGGTCAAAGCCCGTGTGCGGGCGCAGGATGCGCGCGGGTGTGCAGGGGGGAATGCCCCCCTGCACATCGGAAATGGAATGTGGTTAGCCGCCGTAGGTGGTGCGGGCGGTCGCGACAGCGTCGTTGATCATCGTTTCGAGCTCGGCTGCACCGGCAGCTTCATAAGCGGCGGCATAGTCGCCCCAGGAAGCGTCGATGTCCAGCTGACCGCCGATGAACTGGGTCAGATACTCATTGGTGATGGTCGTGAGCTGGTTGATGATATCGGTCGCCTCTGCGGGCAGCGCGACCATGTTGTAATAGGCGGGCAGGGGCTGCACGACCTCGTTGACAAAGCCGGAGATGGTGTCCTTGGCCTTGCTGACGAGCGCGGCGTCCTCTTCGGTCGCCCAGGAGTTGGAGAAGTCGACGGGATGGGAAACGGCGTCCCACCAGCTCTGGTTCTCAAAGTCGCAATAGTACTCGACACCGCTGAACATATAGCTGAACCAGACGTACTTGCAGCGGCCGTCGCCGTAGCCGTATGCGCCGTCGATCGCAGACCAGTAATCGGAGCCGACGCTGGTGTTGAATTCGCCGTTCACGCAGTTATGCAGCAGATCCTGGCCTGCGTTGGAGGCAAGGAACTCGACCAGATCGAGAACACGGTCGGGATACGCGCAGGAGGTGGGGACAAAGTAGTGGGAGTTGATCCACGTGCCGGTGGAGTAGGTCTTGCCGTAGCTGCCGTTGGAGGTCAGAGCCTGACCGACGGCCAGATCGTCGATGGAAGCGTCCGGATGGACGGCGAGCCATGCGCTCTTGAAGAAATCACGGAACTGGCCGGGATAGCCGAAGCCGAAGTTCACAGCGCCCAGCGTGCCGTTGCCGAAATCGGCATACGCGTCGTCAAAGTCGCCCTTGACGCCGATGTTGGCGTCAAGACCGCCGTTCTTATAAAGCTCAGCCAGCTGCTTGACGACGGCCTTGCTCTGCTCGGAGACGGCGCTCACGGTCCAGTATTCGCTGTCCGTGCCGGCCTCGCCGGAGAGGATGGTGCCGGTGCCGGCGCCTCTGGGAACGGTGATGCTGGTGCCCTGCGGCAGAGCCAGCGTCGCGTCGATCTCGTTCCAATTGGTGAGCTTGTCGTTGCGCGGCCACCAGCCGACATAACCGGCGGAGCCTGCGGCCTCGCAGTAGGTCAGGAACTCATCGACCGTTGCGGGAACCTTGCCCTCGTTGACCTCGTCAAGGATGGCCTGGTTGTAAACGGGAACGCCGCCGAAGGAGGGATCTGCAAAGGCGGCCACGGAGTAGATGGCGTAGGAGGCGGTCTCATCGCCGGTGTAGAGCTTGTTGTACGCCTTCCATTCCTCGCTGTTCATCATCTTGTAGAGCGTGGGATAGCGGTCGGGATCGGCGTTGACGATCTCGCCGAGGTTGGTGACGAGGCCGTCCTGCACCCAGCTGGCGATCTTGTCGCTCTCGCCCCAGGTCGGGAACAGATCGGGGGCGCTGCCGGTGAAGAGCTCGGTCTGCATACGGTCGTCGAAGCCGTCCGTGCCGGTGTCATATTCCAGCGTCACGCCGACGGCCTGCTCGATGGCGGCCTTGATGGGGTCGTTGGCATAGCCGTCGAGATCGTCGAGGTTGTTGCCGAACTGGGCAAAGCGGATGTTGACCGTTTCGCGCGTGTCGGCGGGTTCAGCCGGGGTGGAATCCTCAGGGGTGGTGTCAGTTGTCTGCGCAGGCTCCGTGGTGTCGGCGGGGTCCGACTGCGCGGGCTGCTTGGCGCAGCCGGTGAAGCAGGCCATGACCATGACCAGCGCCAGAAGCAGGCAGAGCAGGGTGGTGTACTTTTTCATTGTGATCCTCCTTAGTTTTTATAAAACCGCGCGGTTCCCGCGCAGAGTTTCAAGATCATTCCTTCACGGCGCCGAGCGTCATGCCCTGCGTGAAGTACGGCTGGATAAACGGGTAGATGATGATAATGGGGAGCGTCGCGCAGATGATCGTCGCCATGCGCAGCGCCATGGGAGGCGGCAGCGTGAAGCCGAGGCTGGCCGCGCCGTTGCGCACCTGATTCATAAGGCTCTTGTCCGTCAGCATCCGGTGCAGCACCCACGCGAACGGCTGCAGCTTCGTCTTGTTGCCGATGAACATCATGTAGCTGTAATAGTCGTTCCAGTTGATGACCGCGATAAACAGCGTCACAGCCGCGATCATGCCGCGCGAGAGCGGCATGACGATGCGGAAGAAAATGCCGACCTCGTTGCAGCCGTCGATCATGGCGGCGTCCTCCAGCTCGCGGGAGACGGAGAAGGAGAAATAGTTCCGCATGATGATGAAATAGGAGATATTCAGCGTGCCGGGCAGGACCATGACCCAGAAGTTCCCGGTCAGGTGGAGCGATTTGTAGAGCATATACTGCGGGATGAGGCCGCCGGCAAAGAACAGGTTGAAGACCACAAGCGCGTTGATGAGCTTCATGCCGCGGATATGGACCTTGCTGACGGCGTAGGCCATGGCGGAGGTGACCAGCACGGAAAGCGCGGTTGCCAGAACCGTCTTGACGGCGGAGACGAGCAGACTGTTTGTGTAGACCTTGGTGCTGAAGATCTGAATATAGTATTGCAGATCGATGCCCTTGAACCAGAGCATCAGACCGCCCTTGACGTATTCCTCATACGGCATGACCGATGCGACCAGGCAGTACCAGAGCGGGTAAAAGCACAGCAGGCCGAACGCGACGCAGAAGATCGTCACGGCCACGTCGTAGAAGTTAAAGCCCAGCCGCATGAACATACTGCGGCGCAGGGAAGCGGGTTTCTTTTTCATGCGCGGCCCTCCCTTTAGAAAATGCCCATGATATCGAGCTTGGAAACGAACTTGTTGGTGATCAGCACGACGATCAGGCCGAGAACCTGCAGAACCAGATTGATCGCCGTGGAAAGCTCGAAGGACGTGCCGCCGCCGAGGCTGATGCGGTAGATATACGTGGAGAGCACATCGCCGGTGGAGAGCACATAGTTGTTGTACAGATTGTAGATCTGGTCAAAGTTCGCGCTGAACAGGCTGGACAGATCCAGGATCAGCAAAATCACGATGGTCGGCAGGATCGCGGGGATGGTGATGTGCAGCATCATCTGCAGCCGGTTGGAGCCGTCCATCTTCGCCGCCTCGTACAGAGCCGGGTTGATCGTGGACATGGACGCGAGATAGACGATCGTGCCGTAGCCCGCGTTCTTAATAATGTTGGAGATCACGACGATCGCGCGGAACAGATCGGGCCGCGTCAGGAAATTGATCGGCTCACCGCCGAAAAACGTGATGACCTGATTGATCACGCCGCCGCTGCTGCCGGAGGAAGACGGGTATTCCAGAAACACCTGTACCAGACCGGCAAAAATGACCCAGGACAGGAAATACGGCAGATAGGCCGCCGTCTGCACGCAGCTTTTGACCTTTTTCAGGCGCAGCTCATTGAGCATGAGTGCGAGGAAAATCGTGAACGTCGTCTTGAATACGATGTTATAGCCGTTGATGATCAGCGTGTTTTTTGCCGCGCGCCAGAAATTGGCGTCAGCGATCATCTCGCGGAAATGCTCAAGACCGACCCACGGCGAGCCCCAGATGCCGAGATTTGCGTGATAGTCCTTAAAGGCCAGCTGAATGCCGTACATGGGGCCGTAATTGAACACGATCATAAAGACAAAGCCCGGCAGGACAAGCAGATATAAGAACCAGTAGCGCTTCAGATAGGCCAGCAGCTTCTGGAATCGGGTGCGCTGACTGCGGACACCGGGGACGTCAGGCGGATTACGCATAGGACCACTCGCTTTCGAAAATTAGTAATAATTAAATGAGGAAATGGGCGGAACGCCCCAATCCGAAATGATCAAAGAAGAAAAAAGGATTGATATTTTCTTCTTTTTGTAGTAGTATAGCAACAGAAACGATGCAAGTCAATAGACACATTTCATAATATTTGATTGGATTATTATTCGTTTACGACTAAAAAATTCGCATATTATTAGTAATATTTAAAAAACAATACGTGCAGACAGGAGTGCGAAGCATATGACAAAGAAGCTTGCCTTTCTCGGCTACGGCCTGCGTTCGAAAACCATGCTGCAGGCCTTCCGGGAGATCGAGGCGGATATTTCCGTCGCCGCAGTCGCGGACCCGCGCTGGGAGCAGATCAAAGAGGAAAATGCCGGAGATCCGCTGTTCGCTGAAGCGCGGTATTTTGAAAACGCGGACGCGCTGCTGGGGGGCTGCGAACCGGACGGCGTATTCATCGGCACGCGCTGCCCGCTGCATACGCCGCTGGCGGTCGAGGTCCTGAAGCGGGATATCCCGCTGTTTCTGGAAAAGCCCGTCTGCATCAGCGAAGCGCAGTACCGGACGCTGCGTGAGGCCGCAGAGGGAAAGCTGGACCGGGCCGTCGTGTCCTTCCCTCTGCGCGTGGCGGATATCACCGTCCGCCTGCGGCAGCTGGTCGAAAGCGGCGCGCTCGGGCGCGTCACCATGGTGCAGGCCGTCAACAATGTGCCCTACGGCAGCGTGTACTATCACAGCTGGTACCGCGACCCGAGCCTGACCGGCGGGCTGTTTTTGCAGAAAACGACGCATGATATCGACTATATCTGCCACGCCGCCGGGCTGACGCCGAAGCGTGTCTTCGCACACACCGAGAAGCTCTATTATAAAGGAGACAGGCCCGCCGGGCTGCACTGCCCCGACTGTCCCGACTACCGCACCTGCGTGGAGAGCAGCTATGTCGTCGGCAAGCTGCGCGGCGAGGACGTGCAGGGCGATTGCTGCTGCTTCGCCGTGGATACCGGCAACGAGGACGTCGCCTCGGCCATGTTCCTGTGCGAAAGCGGCGCGATCATCAGCTATAATCAGAACTTTACCGTCAAGCGCACGGCGGCCAGACGCGGCTGCCGCATCATCGGAACAAAGGGCAGCGCCGAGTTTGATTTCTATACCGGCGTCATCCGCCATGACGACTATGCATTCGACCAGACCGCGACGATCCAGATCCGGCCCACCGGCGGCAATCACTTCGGCGGCGACCGGCGGCTGGCGCAGGATTTTATGAACCTGCTGGCGGGTGGAACGCCGTCGTCGGATCTTCTGGGTGGTCTGCGCAGCGCGGCGTGCTGTCTGGCTGCCAAACGTTCTGCCGAAACGGGCTGTCTGACCGAGATTCTGCTGTGAGGAATGCATATATGGAACTGATTCTGACGCTGGACGTCGGCACGACGTCCGTAAAAGCCTGCCTGTTTGACCGTCAGCTCCGGCAGACGGCGCTGACGAGCCGGGAATATGCTCTGCAAACGCGCGGCGTGTGCGCCGAGGCAGAGGCGCAGGTGTATCTGGACGCGGCAGCACAATGCATTCTGGCGCTGCCCGCAGAGGCCCGCGCAAAGGTCTGCGCGGTCGCGCTGACGACGCAGGGCGAAACGCTGCTCTGCGTGGACAGGCAGGGAAAGGCCCTGCGGCCCGCGATCGTCTGGCTGGACAGCCGGGCGGAGGCGCAGGCGGCGCGGCTTGCCGCCGCGCTTGACCGGCAGCGCTTTTACGAGCGCACCGGCCTGCCGGAGCTGAGCGGCGCGCTGCCGCTGGCGAAGCTGCTCTGGCTTCGGGAGCAGGAGCCGGAGAACTGGGCGCGGACCGACAAATTCCTCCTGCTGGAGGATTATCTGATGCTCTGGCTCACGGGCCGGGCGGTCACGGAAAAATCACTGCTGACCTCCACCGGGTATTTTGACCTGCAAAGCGACGATTACTGGGACGAGGCGCTCGCGCTGGCAGAGCTTGACCGGACGCGCCTGCCGCAGGCGCTTGCGTGCGGCAGCATTGTGGGGCCGGTTCTGCCGGAGGTGGCGGAAGCACTGGGATTGCCTGCCTCTGCCTGCGTCGTGACCGGCGCGATGGATCAGACCGCCGCGGCGCTGGCCGCAGGCTGCACCCGCCCGGGCACGCTCTGCGAGACGACGGGCACGGCCATGGTCGCCGCCGCGTTTACGGCCCATCCGCAATTTTCCGAAGACCATCATGTGACCATCTACCGCCATGCCATGCCGGGCGCGTATTTGTATCTTCCCATCAGCAACACCATCGGCATGAGCCTGCGCTGGTTCCGCGACGAATTCTGCCGCGATCTGGACGGCGGCTATGCTGCGCTTGACCGGCTGGCGGAGCAGGTGCCGCCCGGCGCGCAGGGCGTGACATTCCTGCCGTACCTGGCCGGGTGCGTCGATCCCGACAATCTGCCGGAGGCCTCCGGCGGCTTTTACGGGCTGCGGCTGTCCAGCACAAGAGCCGCCTGCGCCCGTGCGATTCTGGAGGCAGCGGCCTTCCAGCTGCGCGATTTTCTGAATATGCTGTCTGCGCTCGGCTGCACGGCGCAGACCGTGACCTCGCTCGGCGGGGGAGCGGGGAGCGCGCTTTGGATGCAGATCAAGGCGGATGCCTGCCGCCGCCCGTTCCACACGCTCTCCACGGTGCAGGCCACGTCGCGCGGTGCGGCCATGCTGGCCGCAGGCGCGCTTGGCTGGGCGCTGCATGACGCGGAGGAGCAAACCGTCTATCAGCCGCAGGCGGAAACCGCCGAGGCGTATGAAGAAGCCTACGCGGCCTACCGGCGCGTCTATGAGGCGCTGTATTTGCAGAAAGGATGAGAGACATGACACAGAAAAAACCGAGACTCGGCGTTCTGGCTCTGATGCTGGAGGACTATCTGCCGCTGTTTCCTGGCATCGACCGGGCGCAGACGGCGTATGTAAACGAGGTTCTGGACGGCCTGCGGGACGCGGCGGAGTTCGTTTTCCCGCACGCAGCCATGAACCGGGCGCAGATCGAGTCGCTCGTGGCGCAATATAATCATGAGAAGCTGGATGGAATTCTGATCCTGCTGCTGACCTATTCGCAGGGGGCGTATCTGGTGCGTGCGCTGGAGGAGAACCACCTGCCGCTGGCCCTTGCCCTCATCCAGCCGGAGCAGACCGTCCGGCCGGACTTTATCGAGTGGGACTATACGGTCAATCAGGGCATCCATGGCAGTCAGGATCAGGCGAACGTCATGACGCGCATGGGCGTCAACTGCGTCTATTACGCCGGGAACCGCTGCGACGGCTCGTTTGTGCGGTTCGTTGCGGATTTTGGCCGCGCGGCCATGACCGTGCGCGCCATGAAGCGGATGCGCATCGGCGTGATCGGCAAGCTGCCCGGCATGGGGGACGTCATTACCGACGATATGGCGATCTACCGCTTCCTGGGGCCGGAACTGGTCTATGACTCTATCGGGACCGTCCGCCGCTTCTGCGCCGAAGTCGAAGAGGACGCGGTGCGGGCACAGATGGACGCGGACCGGGCCGTTTTTGAGCTTGATCCTACGCTGGATGAGCCGACGCACGCAGAGGCGGCGCGGATGTATCTGGGCCTCAGGGCCTATCTGCAGTCCGGCGGCCTGTCCGGCTATACGCTGCACTACGGCGAATGCGGCGAGGATGGCCGTTTTACGCAGCTGCCGCTGCTTGCGGCGTCAAACCTGCTGGCCGACGGCTATGGCTACGCCGCCGAGGGCGATTCGACTGCCGCCGTGCTGGTGGCGGCCATGCAGACGCTCTGCGGCGCGGCGGGCTTTACGGAAATGTACATGATGGACTTCAAACGCGAAGCGATCCTGATGTGCCATCAGGGCGAGGGCAACTGGCGGCTCTGCCGCGCCGACCGCCGCCCGTATCTGAAAAACAGAGTCCTGTCCGAGGGCGGGCTTTCCAATCCGCCCACGCCGATCTTCACGCCGGAGCCGGGCCGCGCGTGCATCCTGTCGCTGACGCATCTGACGGCGGACCGCTTCCGGCTGGTCTGCGCGCCGGGCGAGATCCTGCCGGACGCGGATCTGCTGCACGTGGATATGCCGTATCTGTTCTTCCGGCCGGACAGCGGCGTGCGCAGCTGCGTGACGGCATGGCTTGAACAGGGCGGCACACACCACGAGGCGCTCGTCCTGGGCGACCGGCTCGACCGCATCCGCCTGTTCTGCCGCCTTTGGAATGTTGAATTTGTACAGCTGTAAGAGCATAAGGGGGAACCGATATGATCAAAAATTTCAGCCGCAGTTTAGAGTCGCTTCTGGGCGCGGAGTATACCTCTGCCGTTTGCCGCGCACGCGCGGCGCTGACCGGAGAATCGGAGCAGGCGCTTGTGAAGCTCGCGCAGGAGCCGGTCGAATTTTATCCGGATCCGTTTGCCGCGCGTCAGGAGATTCTGATGGAGCAGGTCGGGCGGCAGCTCTGCCCGCCCGCGCAGGCCGTCTCGGCAGAGCCGGGCGCGCCGACCGATAGCTTTGCCGCCGCACAGCACTATGCCCCCGCGCCGCTCAGCGCGCTCGGCTGCTTCCGCCTTGGCGAGGACGGACGGCTGTATTTTGCCGGAAAGAGCGAGCACTATCACATCCCGCTCGGCCACGGCTTCCCGGGCTACGCGCTGCTGGACAAAGCTCGCGCACTCGGCATTCCCAATGCCACGCATAATAATACGCGCGGATATATCACGCGCCTGCTCGAACGCCGCCTGATCGCCGCAGCCAACGGCCGTCCCATGGACGAGCCGCTGCCGCAGACGCTTCTGCAGGCGCGGCAGCCCGGCGTTCTGAACCGCGTGCTCAATCTGGAAACGGGCTCTTTGGCAGTGGAGGCGGCGCTCAAGATGATGCTCAGCCGCTTTGACACGCTGGACGGCTCCGCGCCCGCGTATGCCGATCGCATCCCGGTGTTCCTCGTCATGGCGGACAACGACGGCGGCGTGACCGCCGGATACCACGGCACGACAGTTCTGGCGCAGATGCTGCGCGGCCTGTGGCCGTCGCTCGCGGAAAAATGCAAAGACGCACTGCGCGTCGAGTCTGTCGCGATCAACGACCCTGAAAGCTTCCGCAGCGCCATCGAGCGCTGGAACACGCCGCCCTATAAGACGGCGGGCTTCTGCCACGAGCTGATCATGATGAATTACAGCGGTACGCGTCTGGATCAGGCATATCTGACCGGGGCCTACCGCCTGTGCCGCGAAACGGACACGCCCGTGCTCTGCGACGAAATCCAGTCCAGCGCATGGTACGATACGCTCTTCCTGTTCCGCAAATACGGTCTGCAGCCGGACTTCGTCTCCATCGGCAAGGGCTTCCCCGGCGGCCTGTATCCGGCCAGCCGCCTGCTGGTCAGCGGCGCGTTCGACTGCCTGAGCCAGTTCGGCGCGCTCGTCACCAACGGACAGGAAGAGCTGGCAAGCCTTGCGTATCTCGTCACGATGGAATTTGTCAGCCATAACGGCGCGCATATCGAAGCGGTCGGCAAGACCTATCACGATGCGCTGCGCCAGCTTGCCGCGCGCCATCCCGCGCTTTGCAGCGGCGCGGAGGGCGACGGGCATATGAGCGCCCTGTGCTTCCATCAGGTGCCGGACGCGGCGGCCTTCGCCGCGCGGATGAACCGCGAGTTCTGCGTCGACATCAGCGCCCAGACCTACAAGGCCAACTGCCGCCCCGTCGCGCTGACAAAGCTGCCGCTGCTGGTCACGGAGCCGATGGTGGGGAAGCTGATCGCGTGGATGGAGCAGTGCCTGTCCGAAATGGAGGGCTGAGCGTGGAGAAGACCATCAAATTCGGCGTCATCGGCTGCGGGCTGATGGGCCGGGAGTTTGCAAGCGCCTCCATGCGCTGGCTGCATCTGCAGACCGACCTGCCGCGCCCACAGATCATCGCCGCGTGCAGCCGGACGGACAAAAGCCTCGACTGGTTCCGGCGCGTGCCGGACACGCGGTATTTTTACCATGATTATCACGAGCTTCTGGAAAATCCGGAGGTCGAAGCCGTTTACTGCGCCGTGCCGCACGACCAGCATGCGCAGATCTATACCGATATCATCCGTTCCGGCAAGCATCTGCTGGCCGAAAAGCCGTTCGGGATCGATCTGCCCGCCTGCCAGCAGATCCTGAGCGCCATGCGGGAGCATCCGCAGGTCTTTGTCCGCTGCTCGAGCGAATTTCCGTATTACCCCGCCGCGCAGCAGCTCTTCCGCTGGTATCAGGAGGGCTTCTTCGGCCGCGTGATCGAGGCACGCTTCACCATCAAGCACGCGTCGGATATGGACCTGAGCAAGCCCATCAACTGGAAGCGGCAGCTGAAGACCAACGGCGCGTATGGCTGCATGGGCGACCTCGGCATCCACACCCAGCACCTGCCGTTCCGGCTCGGCTTCCGGGTCGATTCCGTGAGCGCGCAGCTGGCCAACCTCGTCCCGCAGCGGCCCTGCGGCGACGGCTTTGCGCCCTGCGAGACATATGACAACGCGATTTTGCTCTGCGGCGCGCACAATGCGGCGGGCGACCGGTTCCCGATGGTGATGGAAATGAAGCGCATGGCCCCCGGCTGCACCAATACGGTGGAATACGAGATCTACGGGCTGGACGGCTCTGCGAAATTTTCCACAGAGGACGCAAACGCCGTCTGGTACACGCGCAATCAGGGCCGGGAGCAGGCGTGGAGCCGCCTGATACTGGGGCAGAGGACGCTCTTCCCAGTCATCACCGGCGGCATTTTCGAGTTTGGCTTTTCCGACGCCATGCTGCAGATGTTCGCGGCGTTTATCGCCGAACTCTGCGGCGAACCGTGCGCGTTCGGCTGCTTCCGGCCGGACGAGGCGCTTTTGAGCCACCAGCTGCTCACCGGCGCACTGCGTGCCTATGAAACGGGAAGCGTCGTCCGGCTTGACTGACGCGGAAGGAGGCGGTATGATGGACATATCTTCGGCCCCGCACGCGGCGGATGCCGAGCACCGCATGATCTACGAGCCTGCGGACGCCTTGGGCTTTACGGCGTGGACGGACTGCTTCGACTATCAGAACGGGCGGCTTGGCCTGTCCTTTAAGGAGATCCGCCGGGCGCATGACGCGGCCTTTGTGCCGCCGAGACTGGAAATGGGCGAGGCCATCGGCGCGCCGGTGTCCTATTGCTCGGCGGAATGCGGCAGTGCGGATACCGTCTCGGAGCGCGTCTATATGGCCTCCGACGACGGCGGGGAACACTGGTACGAGACGGGCAGGTGCCCGCTGGCCGAAGGCTCGTTTCTGAACGCGGGCTTTGCCGACGGGCGGCTGGTCGGGCTGGACGTGGGCCGCGTCAACGCCGCGCGCACCGGCTGGTGCGACTATATTGCCGTCCGGGAAAGCACGGACGGCGGCAGTACCTGGACGGAAACGGCCCGTCTGCTGGAGGGCTGCGCCGTCTATCTCTGGCGGCTGCGCCGCCTGCGCGACGGCTCGCTTCTCGTGCTTGCCAGCTTCTACGGCACGCCGTGGGGCATTGGCTGCGAACGCGCAACGCGCAACACCATGCTTCCCGGCGAGACGTATCTCAATAAGATCCAGACCTTTTTCCTCCATAGTCCCGACGGCCGGAGCTTTTCGGGGCCGCACTATGTCCTTCCGGGCATCGGCGCGCATGAGTACGACGCGGCAGAGCTGTCTGACGGACGGCTTCTGTTCGTGGCGGGCGACGTGCAGGGCACGCCGGTCGGGCGGCAGCTCGTCCGCCGCTCGGCGCAGGGCTTCATCAACGGGCCGCTGCTGCCCATCGGCGCGGGCGCTCCGCCAGAGCCTGCGAAAAATCCGCAGGGCGGCTTCGTCCCGGAAAGCATCGTGTGCCTGCCGGGCGATGTTCTCGTCGGTGCGCGGCGAGGCAAGCCCTTCAGCTGCTCCGGCGATCTCGGCCAGACATGGACGGTGATCGAGGGCGCGGGAACCGGGCTCTATCAGCCGTGCATCCGCCTGCTGCCGGACGGACGCGCTGCGGCCTTCGGCCACTGCGGCGCGGACAGCGCGGTCGGGCAGACGCGCATGGCGATCGCCGCCGATCTGTTCCGGCTGGACGGTGCGCCTCCCGCGGGGTGTGAGCTGTCTCTTGAACGCGTGCTTTCTGCGGACGGGAGCCATTACGGCAACGCATATACGGCGCGGCTGACCTGCAAGGGAAGTCCTGTCGCCGGGCGGCAGATGACGTTCCGCGTTGTACCGTTCTGGACGGAGGACGGAGCGGTCAATACCCTTGCGCAGGAGCAGGCGCCGATCCGGCTTTCCGCCGTGACAGACGCGGACGGCCTCGCCAATGCGGCCTTTCCCGCGTTTGACGCTGTCCGGGACATTCACTTTGCCTACACCATCGACGCCTTTGCCGAAGCCGTGCCCGGACAGGCATCCTGCGTCAGTGCCAGCCGCTGCGAGCTTGCCATGACGCCGTACCGCCGCTGCCGTCACCCGTACCCGGCCTATTTTGCCGAAAACACCCTCTATCTGTCACCGGAGTTGGAAAAAGCGTTCCCGGACTGCCGCCGCAGGCTTGCGGAGGAAGCGGGACGGGATGTTCCCGCAGTTCCGGACGCGCCGCTTCGGCAGGCACTTTTGGATGCGGGCGTATTGCGGCAGACGGAGGACGGCCTCCGGTGGATCGCGCGCGTACACGGCGCGCAGGCGCTCGGGGCGGTGCTCCCACAGCCGGATGGCGACTGGTATATCTGAAATTCCGCGTATGCGCGGAACGCAAATTATAAACAGGAGAGAGCTGCTATGAAACTTGTAGTATTGGACGGTTATACGGAAAATCCCGGCGATCTGAGCTGGGCAGAGCTGGCCGCGCTTGGCGAGCTGACGGTCTATGACCGCACGTCGTATACCGAGTCCCCGCTGATCGCGGAGCGCATCGGCGACGCGGAGATCGTGGTCATGAACAAAACGCCAATCTCCCGCGCGACGATCGACGCGTGCCCGAATATCCGGCTGATCGCGGTGCTTGCGACGGGCTATAACGTTGTGGATTACAACTACGCGCGGGAAAAGGGCATCCCGGTCGTGAACGTGCCGGCCTACGGCACAGCGTCGGTCAGCCAGTATTCCATCGCCCTTCTGCTGGAGATCTGCCACCATATCGGCCATCACAGCGCGTCTGTCCATGCGGGCAATTGGGCCTCGAATCCCGACTGGTGCTATTGGGACTATCCGCTTATCGAGCTGGAGGGCAAGACTATCGGCATCATCGGCTTTGGCCGCATCGGCCAGGCGGAGGGCCGCATCGCGCGGGCGATGGGCATGCACGTTCTGGCATATGACGTCTATCCGAACGACGCCGGGCGCGCCATCGGCGCGTATGTCGATCTGGACACGCTGCTTGCGCAGTCGGACGTGGTGTCACTGCACTGCAATCTGACGCCGGAGAACACCGGACTCATCAATAAAGAGAACATCGCGAAAATGAAGGATGGCGCGATCCTCATCAACAACGCCCGTGGCCAGCTGATCGTGGAGCAGGACGTCGCCGACGCGCTGAACAGCGGCAAGCTGGCTGCCGCCGGGCTGGATGTAGTCTACACAGAGCCGATCCGCCCGGACAATCCGCTCCTGACCGCGAAAAACTGCATCATCACGCCGCATATCTCCTGGGCCCCGAAGGAGAGCCGCCAGCGGATCATGGACGCCACGGCAGAAAACATCCGTGCCTTCCTCGCCGGAACGCCGCAGAACGTCGTCAATCGCTGAAGCGCTGAAAAACCCGCTGCCGCCTGCTCCGCAGGGACAGCGGGTTTTATGCGGTGGGGATTTTCGCTGCGCCTGCGTGCCGTTTTGCGGCGTTGCAATATTAACAGAAATATGGTATGATGTTCCCACTTACCGGAAGGGGGAACTGCTTTGCTTTATCTGCTGCTTGCGCTGTTTACGGCGGCGATCGTCGCGGTCGATCAGCTGACAAAATATCTGGCTGCGGCCAATCTCGTGGGGAAGACCGTCACGCTCATCCCCGGCTGGCTCCAGCTGCACTACATCACGAACGACGGCATGGCGCTGAGCCTTCTGCGCGGCGCGCGGTGGCTGTTCGTGGTCATGACGGCGGTGTATCTCGCGGTCGTGATCTACGTGCTCGTGAAAAAATGGTTCAAAAAGACGCCGGAGCTGTGGTGCATCGCGGCCATCACCGGCGGCGCGATCGGCAATTTCATCGACCGCATTTCCACCGGTCTTGTCATTGACATGATCTGCATCCCGTGGTTCTCCACGTTCAACGTGGCGGATCTGTTCATCACGTTCGGCGCGCTGGTCCTTGTGATCTATATTCTGACGAAGGATAAGGAGCTGCTGGCCGACAAGCCGAAGGAGCAGAAGAAACCGCATGACGCTGACGCTTGACAGAGACGGCGAACGGCTCGACAGCGCGCTCAGCCGTCTCGTGCCGGAGCTGACCCGCAGCCAGGCCCAGCGCCTGATCGAGCAGGGTGCGGTCACGCAGGCCGGAAGGCCCGTCAAAAAGAACGAAAAGCTCCCCGCCGGGACGGCGCTGGAGCTGGAAATTCCGGAGGTGCACGAAACGCCCATCGCGGCGCAGGACATTCCTCTGGAGGTCTGCTATGAGGACGCGGACGTGATCGTCGTCAATAAGCCCAAGGGGCTTGTCGTCCACCCGGCCCCCGGCCACGCGGACGGCACGCTCGTCAACGCGCTGCTGGCCCACTGCGGCGACTCCCTGTCCGGCATCGGCGGGGAAAAGCGCCCCGGCATCGTCCACCGCATCGATAAGGACACGTCCGGCCTCATTATCGCGGCCAAGAACGACCTTGCGCACGCCGCGCTGGCCGCGCAGCTGAAGGATCACAGTCTGGCCCGGACGTATGTGTGCATCGTCTGCGGCAAGATCAAAGACGATTCCGGCACCATCGATGCGCCCATCGGCCGCCACCCGGCCGACCGCAAGAAAATGGCCGTCACAGAGAAAAACAGCCGCAGCGCCGTGACGCACTGGCGCGTGTTGGAGCGCTTTTCCGGCTATACGCTCGTCGAGTGCAAGCTGGAAACGGGCCGGACGCACCAGATCCGCGTCCACATGGCCTATCGCGGACACCCGATCCTGGGCGATATGGTCTACGGCCATAAAAAGCCCGAGCTGGGGCAGGACAGCCAATGCCTGCACGCAAAGGAACTCCGCTTCGTGCACCCGCGCACAGGACAGCTCGTAACCGTCTGCTGTGAGCTGCCGGACTATTTTACCGCGCTTCTGGAAAAGCTGCGCGCAAGGGCTTGACATTCCAGTCCCGTTCTGCTACCATGATGCCATCTTCGAAATGAGGTCGTTATGATGTACGTTTCCGCCATGTTCGCGTTTCTCTTTACCTTTACTGGCTTGCAGTAAGGGTAATTTGTGATGCGCAGAAACGAAGTCAGGTTCGCAACGCGGCACAGATTACGCTGTGCCGCGTTTTTTGTTTGTATTTTGTATTTTCTGAAAGGATGGATATCGCTATGGAACTTTCTGATTACAGGACACAGATCGACCGGATTGACGCGGAGCTTCTGCAGCTGTTTGCCGAGCGGATGCAGACGGCTGCGGGGATCGCGGCGTATAAAAAATCGCACGGCCTGCCGGTTCTGGACGCCGGGCGGGAGCGCGAAAAGCTCGCGCAGATCGTAAAGACCGCGCCGGAGGATCTGCAAGAGGAGGCCGTGAGCCTCTACCGGCTGCTGTTCTCCCTCAGCCGTAGCTACCAGCGCGATTTGCTGGACGAAAAAACAACGCTTCCTGTGCTTCTCAAAACAGCGCTGGAGCAGACGCCGCAGCTGTTCCCGCCCACAGCGGCCGTCGCCTGCCAGGGCGTTGAGGGCGCGTATTCGCAGCAGGCCTGCGACAAGCTGTTCCAGCATCCGAGCGTATTCTTCTGCGCGACATTTGACAAGGTTTTCTCCGCCATCGAGCAGGGCCTGTGCCAATACGGCGTTCTGCCGCTGGAAAACAGCACGGCAGGCTCGGTCAACGCGGTGTACGACCTCATGCAGAAGCACAATTTCTCCATCGTCCGCAGCGTCCGCCTGCGCGTAGATCACAGTCTGCTGGCCCTGCCGGGCGTAAAGCTGTCCGAAATTCGCGAGGTTGTCTCGCACGGACAGGCGCTGGAGCAGTGCTCCGAATTTTTGAAGCAGCTGCCGAACGTGACCGTGACGCGCTGCGAAAACACGGCGGCGGCAGCCCGCATGGTCGCCGGAGCGGGACGGCGCGATCTCGCCGCCATCGCCTCGCCCGCCTGCGCGGAAATTTACGGCCTGCAGCCGCTGCAGGAGCGCGTGCAGAACGAGCACGGAAACTACACCCGCTTCATCTGCATCGCGGCCAAGCCCGAGGTCTATCCCGGCGCCGACCGGACGAGCCTGCTCGTCACGCTCGCCAACGAGCCCGGCAGCCTCTATCAGGTGCTGGCCCGCATCTATGGTCGGGGCATCAACCTGACAAAGCTGGAAAGCCGCCCCATTCCCGGCTCGGACGACACGTTCCGGTTCTACTTCGATCTCGAAGCCTCCGTCTACTCACCGGAGCTGCCGAAGCTCCTCGGCGAGCTGGAATCCGTCTGCGAACACGTCTGCTACCTCGGCAGCTATTCCGAAACGGTTTGAGATGACCAAGATCAGTCTGAACGCACGAAAAGGCTCCCCTTGCGCGCAAGGGGAGCCTTTTCGTGCGTGAAGCTTACTGCGACACCGTATACAGCGCGTAGAAATAGCCCTTCTGTTCCATCAGCTCGTCGAAGGAGCCGGACTCGGCGATGCGGCCGTCCTTCAGGACGAGAATGCCGTCATAGCGGCGCAGCGCCGCCTGCTCCAGCGTGTGCGTGACGACAATGCGTGTGACGCCGGACAGGGACAGGATATCGTCCGTGACCTGATGCGCCGTCTGCGCGTCGAGCGCGGCGGTGGCCTCGTCGGCCAGCAGAACGGAGGCATGCTTCAGAAGACTCCGCGCGATGGAGATGCGCTGCTTCTCCCCGCCCGACAGCCCGCTGCCGTTTTCGCCGCACAGATAATCCTCCCCGCGCTCGGCGATCAGCGTCGACAAACCGGAGAGCTCGATGGCCCGATCGACCTCTGCCGTTGGGAACTCACGGAACATTGTGATATTATTCCGGATCGAAGCGTTAAAAACAAAGACATTCTGCTGGATCATAGAAACAATGTCATATAACGATTCGCTGCTGATCTTTTTCACTTCATGCCCATCGTAACAGATCTTCCCGGAGTAATTCCCGTGGCTTGCCATAAGCAGATTCAGAAGCGTGGATTTCCCACTGCCGGATGCGCCCACAATAGCATATTTCTTTCCTGCATCAAAAGTGGTATTGATATCATGCAGAATGTCACAGCCTACTTCATAACCAAAGGTCATATGTTCCAATGTGATCCCGCAATTCAACTGCTTCGGAACGAGAGAACCTTCGTCCCGGACATGATCTTCCAGGGAATCAGCAAGCTTATCGATCAGTGCAGCTGCCGCCTTTCGGGATGCAAGCTGTTCCGGCAATTCGCGAATGGGGGTTATTACATACGCAGTCAAGTCAACAAAAAGGATCAATACACCCGGTGTGATCCCCCGGCCGGACAGAGCAAGCCACGCTCCGACTAAAAATGTCCCGAGCTGTGCGGTGACTCCGGCTGCTCCGGCCAACGTGCTGACGACCGTTACCTGCTTTCGCTTCTCGCATTTTGCCTGTTCCACTTCAGCATTGTTCTTTGAAAAAATTTTGAAAATTGCGGTTTCTGCTCTGAAACTTTTGATCACCGCAAACCCGCTTAAGCTGTCCTTTAAAGTAGCTGTTAATTCACTGTTTTTCTCGGATATTTTTCGCTCTGCTTTTTCGATGCGATTGCCAGTGATATAGGAAGCGCCTATGGGCAGAACAAAGAACAGGCAGGCAACGACGGTCATCATCGGACTGTATGCGATCATCATGATGAGAGCGCCGAGCAGCATGACAAGCGAGAACAGAATATTGAATTGCGCATCCAGATAGCTGTTTTCGATCGTTGCCGCATCATTGGAGAACGCAGATATGTAATTCGCGGTATTTTCAGCACCAAAGGCCGAGATGCTTTTTCTTGTCAGCTTACAGAATGCGTAATTCTTATATTGCTTCATCGCTTTTTCCATAAAGCACGGCTTGGAAAAGTAACTCGCAGTCTTCAGTAAGATGATCGCTGCAATGACGCTGAGAACGAACCAAAGCAGAGCAGACAATGCAAAGGAGCCGGGGACGCCGGACACAGCGTCGATCATTTGCTGGAGTACCCACGCGATATAAAGGTTCAGCGCGGAGGTGAGCAGGGACGAAAGGAGCGCGGCCGCAAATGCGATATGATTCTTTTTATAAAATTGTGCCGTATATTCTCTGCGTTTATTCTTCATTCTGAATCCTCATCCATCGTGTGAGCAGCATTGGTTCATCGCTGTCCGCAAGAATCGTATCAATGACATCCATGGCGGTACTGCCCATGTCATCATAGGCTGTTGCGGCTTCTGCTGCGGAAACAAACCGGATATTCCGTGCATCGTAATTCGGCTCCCGGTCAAAGGCAGTCGCGGCGACCTTCGCTTTTCTGAGACTGTCCGCAGCATCCTCCTTTTGCTCCAAACGCCAGAGCACATCCGCGCGGACCGCCCAAAGGGCTGCTTCGCTCTTGTCCAGATAGCTTCGCTTCTGCGGACACTTCAGCCCTGGATAAAACGCCAATGCCCAATCCAGTAAAAGCAGCGCGTTTTCATAGTCCCTCTGCTTGCAATATAGATTGAGATAGCCCATGACGATCTGCATATGGGTGACGGTCAGATCCAGCAGTGCGGCCGAAAGATACGGAAGCGCTCCTTTTGCGTCATTACAGGAAGATGCAAGCACCTCCCCGATCTTCGGATGATTGAGCCGGCAGGGATTGTTCTTCTTCAGGATCTCCAGACCTTTTTCGGTCTGTCCAAGGGAAATATACACCTGCGCCATTTCCAAATGAATGGATACCTCGCTGATCTCAGGGTCAGTATTCTGCCCGATCAGCAGGCAGGCATGGCGATACAGAGAAATTGCTCTTTCGGAATAAGCAGGGTTTTTCAGATACAGCCCCTTTACACGGTAGATCCTTGCGCTGCGATAGACGATCTCAAAGCAGTTCGGATACCGCTGCAGCGCTTTTTCTACATCGGATATCGCATCAACGGGATCGCTGCCATGAACATGATCTCTGTCATGAACATACTGCTTTAATCGTTCAATGACGCTTTCTCTGTCGTTGTTTCGAAGCTCATATCCAATGAGCACGTCCATGGATACCTGAAACAGGTCGGCCAGCTCGACGATGATCGCCAGCTCCGGCTGGGAAAGCCCCGCCTCCCACTTATAGACCGCGCCGGGCGTCACGCCCAGGCTTTCGGCCAGCTGCTCCTGCGTGAATCTGTGCTGCCTGCGCAGCGCGCGGATATTTTCCGCAAGTCTGATCTGCATATCCATCCCTCCCGATGCCTCTATCGTATCAGATACCGCGCCGGAATGAAACACACAATTCATATGATTCGGACGGAAAGCATCCATACCAATAGTATGGATTTTGGGCGGCACTGCAGAAAAACTTCCTGCGGTGCCGAGGTTCCCGTTGTTTTTTTGCCTGGAATATGGTATGATGAATAAAATTTTCATGCACGGCATGTGCAGGAACCGGGGTGGACATCCCGGAAAATACGGGTACAGGAGGTATTCTTATGAAGTTGTCCAGCAAAGCACTTGCATGCGGGCAGTCCCCCATGCGCAAATTCCATCCCTACGCAGTGGCAGCAGCGGCAGCCGGCAAGAAAATCTATCATCTGAATATCGGCCAGCCCGATATCCACACGCCGGACGCACTGTACGACGCGATCCACAATTTCCGCACGCCGGTTCTGGCCTACGCAGCCTCGCCCGGCATCCCGGAGCTGATCGAAGCTATCCGGAAGTACTATGAAAACATCGGCGTTGGACTGGACGAGTCCGACATCCTCATTACGACCGGCGGCAGCGAAGCGCTGCAGATCGCGGCAAACTGCCTGCTGGACGACGGCGACGAGGTCATCGTCCCCGAGCCGTTCTACCCGAACTATCACACGTTCATCACGACCGCCGGAGGCGTCATCCACCCCCTGCACACGAAGCCGGAGGAGGGCTATTTCTACGCCGACCGTGCGCGCATCGAGGCCTGCATCACGCCGAAGACGAAGGCCATCATGATCACCAATCCCGGCAACCCCACCGGCACCTGTCTCACGGAGGCGCAGATGAAAATGCTGCTCGATGTGGCCGTGGCGCACGATCTGTATCTCGTGGCCGACGAGGTCTACCGCGAGTTTACCTACGACGGCGAGCCGCTGCATTCGTTCGGCAAATTTGACTACGGACAGGAAAACCTGATCCTCATCGATTCCGTCTCCAAGCGCTTTTCCGCCTGCGGCGCACGCATCGGCTGCCTCATCAGCCGCAACCGGGAGTTTATGGCCAACGCCCTCAAATACTGTCAGGCGCGGCTGTCGGTCGCGACGCTCGACCAGATCGCAGCGGCGGCACTCTACTCCGTCGGGCCGGAATATTTCGAGCAGGTGCGGCAGGAATACAAGCACCGCCGGGATACCGTCGTGCGCAAGCTGCACGAGATCCCCGGCGTCATCTGCGAATGCCCGCGCGGCGCGTTTTATCTCATGGCCGCGCTGCCGGTCGACGACGCGGAGAAATTCCAGCTCTGGCTGCTGCAGGAGTTTGAGGATCACGGCGACACCGTCATGTTCTCCGCCGGAGAGCCCTTCTACGCCACGCCCGGCAAGGGCCGCAACGAAATCCGCATCGCCTACGTCCTCAAGCAGGAGGATCTGGAACGCGCCATGGACCTCCTGGCCCTCGGCATCCGCAAATACAACGAAACGCATTGAAAACCTGCAAAAGCGCCCCGTCTGTCATAAGACAGGCGGGGCTTTGCACTGTCCGCAATATGCGGACAAGCATAAAAAACAGCCCGCCGGAGGCGGACGCCTCCGGCGGTGGGTACAGACCCAGTATAGCATAGCCGGATGCGCGGCGCAAGAAAAAAATACAAGCTCGCGGAAATTTCGGCTGGCTCCACAAGAAGCCGCGTTTTCCCGCGTTTTATCTTCGTAAAAGTTTCATTCTTGACGTTTTGTGCGCGCGGCGGTACAATACCGACCGTATTTTGTTTTTGCGGAAATTGGGAGTTGGAGGCATACAGGATGAAGTATATTTTTATCACCGGCGGCGTCGTGTCCGGCCTTGGCAAGGGCATCTGCGCCGCATCGCTCGGCAGGCTCTTGAAGCAGCGCGGTCTGCGCGTGCAGAACCAGAAATTTGACCCGTATCTGAACGTTGACCCCGGCACCATGAGCCCGTATCAGCACGGCGAGGTCTTCGTCACCGACGACGGCGCGGAAACGGACCTTGATCTCGGCCATTACGAGCGCTTCACGGACGAGAGTCTGACGGCGGGCTGCTCCGTCTCGGCGGGCAAGGTCTATTGGAGCGTTCTGTGCCGCGAGCGCGAGGGCGGCTATCTGGGCCGCACCGTGCAGATCATCCCGCATATCACGGACGAGATCAAGTCCCGCATCTACCAGATGGACAACGGAACATCCGACGTACTCATCACCGAGATCGGCGGCACGGTCGGCGATATCGAGTCACAGCCGTTCCTCGAGGCCATCCGGCAGGTGGCTGCCGAGCAGGGGAAGAAAAACGTCCTGTTCATCCATGTGCCCATGATCGTCGAAATTCCCGGCTCGGGCGAGCTTAAGAGCAAGCCCACACAGCACTCCGTCAAGGAGCTGCTGTCCATCGGCATCCAGCCGGATATCCTCGTCTGCCGCACGAACCAGCCCATGACGGAGGAAATCTGCCGCAAAATCGCCCTGTTCTGCAACATGGAGCCGGACTGCGTCATTCCGAACACGACGGCCTCGACGCTCTATGAGGTGCCGCTGCTGCTCGAACGCGAGGGCCTTGCAAACGTCGTCTGCCGCAAGCTGGAGCTTGCCTGCGGCGCGCCGGACCTGACCGCGTGGAGCGAGATGGTCGCGCGTATCAAGACGGCCAGCCGCCATGTATCCATCGCGCTGGTCGGCAAATATACGGAGCTGCACGACGCGTATCTGTCCGTCGAGGAATCGCTGTTCCACGCGGGCACGGCGAATAACGTGATCGTCGATATCAACTGGGTCGATTCCTCGAAGCTGACGCAGGAAAACGCGGAGTCCGTTCTCGGCGGCTGCGCAGGTATTCTCGTCCCCGGCGGCTTCGGCGACCGCGGCATTGAGGGCATGATCGTCGCCGCACAGTACGCCCGCACGCATAAGATCCCCTATTTCGGCATCTGCCTCGGTATGCAGATCGCCGTGATCGAGTTCGCGCGGCACGTGCTGGGCTGGGAGGATGCGCACTCGGCGGAATTCGACGAGTTTACCAAGCATCCCGTCATTGATATCATGCCCGAACAGAAGTCAATCACCCAGAAGGGCGGCACGATGCGCCTCGGCGCATATCCGTGCGTACTTTCGGAGGGCAGCCGCGCAGCGGCGCTCTATGGAAAAACAGAGATCTCCGAGCGTCACCGCCACCGCTATGAATTCTGCAACGACTTCCGCGATGCGTTCGTCGCCGCCGGACTGGTTCCGACCGGACTGTCCCCGGACGGACGGCTCGTCGAGATCGTCGAGCTGCCGGACCACCCGTGGTTCACCGCCTGCCAGTTCCACCCCGAATTCAAAAGCCGCCCCGACCGTCCGCACCCGCTGTTCTTCGGCTTCGTAGAGGCCGCAGCCAGCCGGATCTGACCCATATCACACCGCGAGCCGCCCCAGACGGGGCGGCTCGTTTTGCATAGGGACTTATCCAAATACGATCTGCGCCAGAACGGCGGGGCGGCCGTCTGTGTGGCGGACGGCCATGCGGCAGAGCCGCTCCTTCCGGCGGCAGAAGACGCCGAGCGTCTCGCCCTCCAGACACGGGCTTGCATAGTGCGCCTCAATGCTTTTGATCCTGCCGGAGGCAAGCTCCTTTGCCGGCAGGCAGTCGAGCAGGAGGCGGATATAGACGACGTTGTTCATATGCCGCCCCATGTCGATATCCGTCGCGCGGACGAGGTGCGTGTAGATAAGCTCGTCCTGCGTCAGCTCGTCGTGGAAGCGCACGGGCGGCTCGGCAATGGCGGCTGCGTCCGGAAAGGGGAAGTCCGCCGGGAAGCCGGACTGCTCAAAGCGCAGGATCTTCTGCTCCGGGCCGAGAATGGCCCACTGCGTCCGGCCCAGCGCGACGGTCTGTTCGCCCTTCGTCAGCCGGTAACTGCGGAAGCAGCGGATGTCCCGGCCCTCGCATTGCTCCGGCCATGTGCGGGCTGTCAGCTCGTCCATGAGATACGCCGGCTCGTAAAAATCCACCCGGCTGTGGACGGTCAGCCAGAATTCGCCCCGTTTTGCCATGGCCGCGCCGCCGACGCCGATCCTCTCCGCGTGCTCCGACGCGATGCCCTGAAAGATCGTGAACGCCGCCAGCGGCGAAAGCGCCGCCGCGCTGCCGCAAAGATCCGGGGTCAGAACGATCTGCTTTTCAAAAAAACCTGCCTGCATGGCTGCTCATGCCTCCTGTTTGTGTTTGCCTGTATTATATCATGTTGGCTTTCTGTTTGCCAGTCTTGGAATTCTGTAAGAATTCCAGAAATTTTTCGTTGTTTGCCTTGGAATCATGTTGATTTCTGCGCGGGTTTGGAGTATGATAGTGCCATGTTCGAGACATACGTCCGCGGCTTTCAAAAACCGCGCCCGCATTTCATACGCAAGGAGACGTTAGCATGATTATTACGCAAAAGAAGCCCATGGAAGAGCTCATGGCGATGGTCGGCGACGCAAAAACAGTCGCGATCGTCGGCTGCAACAGCTGCGCAACGGCTTGTCACACCGGCGGCGAGCCGGAGGTCGCCGCGCTGGCAAAGGCACTGGAGGCAGCAGGCAAGAAGGTCGTCGGCACGACGATCGCCGATTACTGCTGCATGAACCTCGGTGTCAAGGGCAAGATGAAGCCCCTCGTCGCGGCAAAGCCGGACTGCGTGATCTGTATGTCCTGCGGCGACGGCGTGCAGTGCGTCGCAAAAAATGCCCCCGGCATCCCCACCTATCCGTCCAACAACACCATGTACCTCGGCGAAGCCGTCCGATTCGGCGTCTGGGAAGAGGCGTGCCACTTCTGCGGCGACTGCGTTCTGGGCCAGACCGGCGGCATCTGTCCCGTGACCCAGTGTGCCAAAAGCCTCGTCAACGGCCCCTGCGGCGGCCAGAAGAACGGCAAGTGCGAGGTCAACCCGGAAAACGACTGCGCATGGATCAAGATCTACAAGCGGCTCGAGGAGATCGGCCAGCTCGACAAGCTCGGCCACACCCGCGAGGACAAGGGCTACGCGAAGTTCAGCTATCCGAGAACGATCAGCTTAAAGGGGAAGAAATAATATGAGTATGTTGAAAGAGGCTTTTGAAGCCGGTAAATTTGGCGTCACCGCCGAAATGGCCCCCCCGAAGGGTTATGATTTTTCCGAGCAGCTGGAGGCTGCAAAGCTCCTGAACGGCAAGGTTCACGGCGTCAACGTGACCGATATGCAGTCCGCCAGTCTCAAGGCGTCCAGCCTCGGCCTGTGCGTCGCGCTCAAGAATGCGGGCATCGAGCCGATCCTGCAGATGACCGGCCGCGACCGCAACCGTATGGCCATCATGGGCGATATTTTGTCCGCAGCGGCCTTCGGCATCGACACGATGCTGGCTCTGACGGGCGACCATCCCGTCGTCGGCGACTGTCCGGAATCCAAGCCGGTCTATGATCTGGATTCCGTCGGCATTCTGAAAATGCTCACAAAGATGGAGCAGACAAACTGCGACTGCGGCGGCAATGAGATCGCCGGCGGCGCGCCGAAGTTCTACAAGGGCGCTTCCGTCACTCCGGTCTATGACCCCATCGAGCTGCAGATCAACAAGCTGCGCCAGAAGGTCGAAAACGGCGCGGAGTACATCCAGACGCAGGGTATTTTTGATCTGGAAACGTTCAAGCGCTTCCTGGATAAGGTCGACGCGGCCGGTATCAAGACGCATATCATGGCTGGTATCATCCCGCTCAAGGCTGCGGGCATGGCGCGGTACATGAACGAAAACGTCCCCGGCATCGCGGTGCCGCAGGATATGATCGACAAGCTTGCCGCAGCGGCAGCCGAGGGCAAGGAAAAGGGTGTCAAGGGTATTCCCATGCAGCTCGGCATCGAGATGGCAGCGGAGATGATCGCGAAGATCAAGGACGAGCATCTGTGCGACGGCGTCCATATCATGGCCATCGGCGCAGAAAAGAACGTCCCGGCCATCCTCGAAAAGGCCGGCGTTACGATCTGAGTTTTCTCAGCTATATTTCAGCATCCAACCGTCCAAATGGATTGCCTGAGTTTCGATACAAAACCATAATATAGCAGCAGACGGCAGCCCCGTGTCCGGGGGCTGCCGTTTTGCGCCCTGAAAAATGGGGCTTGATGGAATGCCGGAATAGAAACAGAACATAAAGAAAGGGGCTAACCTTGGGCGTTTCCACGCGGAAGCGTCTGATAAAAAAACCGTGAAGCCCCGGCGTTGGAGCTTCACGGTTTTTGGCTGTACAGGGGGCCTCAGCAGAGCTTCGCGCCGGCGGGGATGGCGTCGTTCAGCATGAGAAGGTTCAGCTTTTCCTCGCCCTTTTCCTTGTGGACGGCGGACAGGAGCATCCCGCACGATTCCTGCCCCATCATCTTTCTGGGCGGCAGGTTGATGATCGCGGCAAGCGTCTTGCCGACGAGCGCCTCCGGCTCATAGAACTTCGCGATGCCGGAGAGGATCTGACGGTCCGTGCCGCTGCCGTCGTCGAGCGTGAAGCGCAGGAGCTTGTCGGACTTTTTCACGCGCTCGCAGGCCTTGACCTTGACGGCGCGGAGGTCGGACTTGCAGAAGGTGTCGAAGTCGACCTTTTCCTCCAGCTGCGGCTCGACCTCAACGGCGGGCAGGAGAGCCTTTTTCTGCTCGGCCTCGAGTTCCTCCAGCTCGGCAAGGGCCTTGGCCGCGTCAATGCGGGGGAAGATCGCCTCGCCCTTGTGCACGCAGGCGGTCTGCGAAAGCGCGCCCCAGACGTTGGCCTTGTCCCAGGTCTGGACAGCTGCGTCCGCGCCGATCTGCGCGAAAATTTTCTCGCAGGAGGCCGGGATGAACGGCAGCAGGAGCGTCGTGTAGATGCGGATGGTTTCGAGCAGGTTATACATGACGGAGGCCAGACGCGGCTTGTTTGCCTCGTCCTTGGCAAGCGCCCAGGGCATCGTCTCGTCGATATACTTGTTCGCGCGCTGGATGCACTTGAAGATCTCGTCCAGTCCGTTCTGGAACTGGAACTTCTCCATCTGCGCCTCATAGCGGTCGCGAAGGCCGGAGAGCATGGAGATCAGGCTCTCGTCGGCCTCGCCCGCTTCGCGCGCCTCGGGGAGCGTCCCGCCGAAATATTTTTCGACCATCGCCGTCGTGCGGGAGACGAGGTTGCCGAGATCGTTGGCCAGATCGATGTTGATGGTGTTGATGAGCAGCTCGTTGGAGAAATTGCCGTCGGAGCCGAAGGGGAACGTGCGCAGCAGGAAGAAGCGCAGCGCATCGACGCCGAATTTTTCCGCCAGAATATAGGGGTCAACCACGTTGCCCTTGGATTTGGACATCTTGCCGCCGTCCATGACGAGCCAGCCGTGGCCGTAGACGTGCTTCGGAAGCGGCATCCCCATGCTCATGAGCATGGCGGGCCAGATGATGGAGTGGAAGCGCACGATCTCCTTGCCGACAAAGTGCACGTCCGCGGGCCAGTATTTCTCATAATCGTGGTACTTTTCGTTCATGAAGCCGAGCGCTGTGGTGTAGTTGAACAGCGCGTCGACCCAGACGTAGACCACATGGCCCGGATCAAAATCGACCGGCACGCCCCAGCTGAAGCTGGTGCGGGAGACGCAGAGGTCTTCGAGGCCCGGATCGATGAAGTTGTTGACCATTTCGTTGACGCGGGACTTCGGCTGCAGATAGTCCGTCGTCGTCAGCAGCTCGCGCACGCGGCCCGCGTATTTGGACAGGCGGAAGAAATAGGCCTCCTCCGACGCGTCGTGCACCTCACGGCCGCAGTCGGGGCACTTGCCGTCCACCAGCTGGCTCTCCGTCCAGAAGCTTTCGCAGGGCGTGCAGTATTTGCCCTTGTATTCGCCCTTATAGATATCGCCGTTTTCATACATCTTCCGGAAGATCTTCTGAATGGCCTCCACATGATAATCGTCCGTGGTGCGGATGAAGCGGTCGTTGGAGATGTTCATCAGCTTCCACAAATCGAGAATGCCCTTCGGCCCGGCGACGATGTTGTCGACGAACTGCTGCGGCGTGACGCCGGCGGCCTTCGCCTTGTCCTCGATTTTCTGGCCGTGCTCGTCCGTGCCGGTCAGGAACATGACGTCGCAGCCCTGCAGGCGCTTGTACCGCGCCATGGCGTCGGTCGCGACGGTGCAGTAGGTGTGGCCGATGTGGAGCTTATCCGACGGATAATAGATCGGCGTGGTGATATAAAACGGTTTCTTGCATACTTCGCACATATATTTTTCCTCTTTTCTGCCCGCTCCGAATGAAAGAGGGGCTGTTACTCTATACTGTATCCTTTTCCCGTATTTTTGTCAACGCTGTTGCGAAATATTTGACATTCGTGGTATACTGACAATGAATCGATTTTTTATCATAATACAGACAGGAGTTCCGATTTTTCTATGATCTCTTTTCACAAGGCGGAGGCCGCCGACCGCGCGTGGGCGCATGAAATCCTGAAACGCTGCGCCTATCCCGGCGCGGAGTACGCGTTCAGCTGTATGTATCTCTGGTCAGATTATTTCGGCGAGCTTGGACGGGCGGGGGAGCGCCTGACCCAGCACGCGCCGTGGCGCGGCCGCGAGGTCTATCTCTACCCCGCCGGGACCGGCGATCTGCGCGAGGCCATTGAGGCCATCCGTGCCGACGCGGCCGAACGCGGCAATCCCATGCGCCTGCGCAGTCTGACGAACGAAACGCGTGCGGAGCTGGAGGCGCTCTATCCGGGAAAATTTGAATTTACCGCCTGCCGCAATTCCTACGACTATATCTATACCGTTGAAGAGCTTTCCGAACTGCACGGCAAGAAGCTGCAGTCCAAGCGCAACCACTGCAACCGCTTTGAAGACGAATTCCCCGACTGGTTCACGGCTCCCATTACCGATGAAAATCTTCCGCAGTGCCATGAGATGCTGCGCATCTGGTATGAGACGCATGAACCTGCCGTAAACGCGCAGGAACTCGACCAGCTGCAGCTGGAAAAGGCCGCGCTGCAGCGCGCGTTCGACCATTTTGACGAGCTGGAGATGGACGGCCTGCTGCTGTCCGACGGTGAGCGCATCATCGCCTTTTCCATGGGCAGCCGCATGAACCGGGACTATTATGACGTCGGCTTTGAAAAGGCGTTCCCGGATGTGAACGGGGCCTACGCCATGATCAACCGCGAGTTTTCCCGCATGATTGCGGAAAAATATCCCGAGGTGCGCTTTCTCAACCGCGAGGACGACATGGGCTCCGAGGGCCTGCGCCGCGCGAAGGAATCGTACCAGCCGACGGTGCTGCTGGAAAAATACACAGCCGACTGGAAGGAGAGCTGAACCATGCGCCTGCGCAAAACGAACCCCGGCGATCTGCCGCAGCTGAAGGCGCTCTGGGCGCTTGGCTTCGGCGACACGGAGCAGGAGATCGAGGCGTTTTTCGCCATTTCCTATCCCACCGCGACCGGCTTCTGTGCAGAAGAGGACGGCAAGGTCATTGCCGCCGCCTACGCCCTGCCGCAGGAGCTTGCGTGGGGCGAAAAAAGCTGCCGCTCGGCCTATCTGTATGCCGTGACTACGCACCCGGACTTCCGGCGGCGCGGGATCTGCGCAAAGCTGCTGGCCTACGCAGAAAAAGAACTGACAAAGCGGTATTTTGACTGCCTGACGCTCGTCCCGGCGACGGACGCGCTGCGCGCATATTATGAGACGCTGGGCTTCGTCTCGCAGAACGCGGCCTTTTTCGACGAGGGCGGCGCGCCGGAGGCACGCGGCGTGTGCGAAGTGCTGACGCCCGCTGAATATGCCGGATTGCGTGAGACGGTCCTCTATGATCTGCCGCATGTGCGCTATGGCCTGTCCGATCTTCGGTATCAGGCCTCCATGTCCGGTTTTTACCGGCTGGAACTCGGCAGCCACTTCGGCTGCGCCTGCGCACATCCGGACGGCGAGACACTCGTCGTGGACGAAATTCTGCCGGACTGCTCTGTCCTGCCCGCGCTTTTGAAACAGCTTCCGGCAAAGCAGTGCCGCGTACGCACCGTGGGCGGCAGCACGCCGTTTGCCATGTGCAAATGGCTTTCGGATGCGCGTATGCCGGATGTCTATCTGGCGTTTGATTTCGGATGATTCCGGTTTTATGAAAGGGGGCGCTCGCCTTGGCGGAACCGCTTCTCATCCCCGCCGACGCCGCGCAGCGGCTGCTGGCCGCCGCCAACGGCGACGCTGCGCTGCTGTATCTCTATCTTTTTGAGAACCGCCCGCTTTCGGGCGCGCAGACGGCGCTGCGCATGACGCAGGCCCGGTACGATCTGGCCTGCGCGACGCTCCAGCAGCTGGGGCTCTGGCCGCAGGAGGCAAGAACACACCTCGACGCGTCGCAGGCCCCGGTCTATACCGAGCAGGACGTCATTCGCGAGACGCGCACCAGCCGCGAGTTTGAAGCCATCACCGGCGAGACGCAGCGGCGGCTGGGACGGGTCCTGTCCAATGAAGAATTAAAAATCCTGCTGTCGATCTACCGCTATCTGGGGCTTCCCGGCGAGGTCATTTCGATCCTCGTCAACTACTGCATCCAGCGGCAGCGGTCGCGCGGCATTTCGCGGATGCCGTCGCTGCGGTCAATCGAAAAGGAAGCGTATTACTGGGCCGACCACGGCATCGACACGATGGAGCAGGCGGCGGTCTATATGCAGAACCAGCTTCTGCGGCAGTCGCAGCTGGGCAAGATCCGGGAGCTGTTCGGCATTACGGGCCGCAGGCTGACGACGGGCGAGGAGAATTATATCCTGACGTGGCTCTCGTGGGGCTTCGGCGAACAGGAAATCGGCCTTGCCTATGAAAAGACCTGCATGGCGACCGGCGGGCTGAAATGGCCCTACTGCAACTCCATCCTGCGCAGCTGGCACGAGCAGGGCTTCACCACGCTCAGCCAGATCGAAGCCGGCGACCGTGCCCCGCAGCGTAGCTACGCGGGTGCAAAACTCTCGCAGGGCGTCCAGCAGCACAACGACACGCTCAGCGACTTCCAGCTTGCTGCTATTGACCGGATGCTGAATAACAAGGAGGATTGACCGTGGCATATTCTCAGGCCATTGTGCAGCGCGCCATGCAGCGCCTGCAAAGCGAAAACGAGCAGAACGAGCAGTCCTCCCGCGCCCGCATCGCGGCGATCTATGAAAAGCAGCCGCGTCTGGGCGAGATCGAGCGGGAGCTGCGCAGGACCGCCGCGCACGTGCTCGCCGCGACGTTCCGCCGGCAGGGCGACCCCGTGGCCGCCATGCAGCAGCTGAAAAAGGACAATCTGGCCCTTCAGCAGGAGCGGGATTGGATCTTACAGGCCGAGGGACTGGAGCCGGACGATCTGACCGTCCAGCCGCTCTGCCCGAAGTGCGGCGGAACGGGCTATGTGGGCGCGCAGATGTGCGAATGCCTCCGGGAACTCTGCCGGCAGGAGCAGAAGAAGGAGCTGGCCGCGCTGTTCGGCACGGACAGCTTTGAAAAATTTCGATTGGAACTCTATTCTGACCAATATGACGCAAAATGCCACAGCAGCCCGCGCGAGCTGATGCGTGCAACGTACCGGCGGGCGCAGAGCTATGCACAGTGCTTTCCGGCAGAAGGACAGTCTCTACTGTTTTCTGGTGCGACCGGGCTAGGAAAGACCTATTTATCTGCCTGCATCGCGCGCGTCGTTGCGGACCGTGGCTTTTCCGTCTGCTATGCGCCCGTTGGGCAGCTGTTCTCCGCATTTGAAGACGATAAATTCCGCCCGCGGCCGGATATATCTCGGACAGAGGCGTTTTTCATCAGCGATCTGCTGGTCCTCGATGATCTCGGTACAGAGATGACCACGCAGTTTACTATTTCAGTGCTTTATCAGCTTCTGAATACCCGTCTGATGGAGAAAAAGCCTGTGATCCTGTCTACGAATCTTGCACCGAGCGAGCTGGCCGCCCGTTATACGCCACAGATTACCTCACGCCTGTTGGGTACGTATTGTCTCTTCCAATTCTACGGCGACGACATCCGATTCAAGCTGAAATGACCCGCCTGTTTCCCAAAGCTGAAAAAACCGGAGCCGCAGTATCGCGGCTCCGGCGTTTTATGCAGTTCAGATCTTCGGGTGGCCGCACGTCGGGCAGAAGCGCGTGTTCGCGTCCAGAGTTGCGCCGCAGGTCGGGCAGACCCAGCTGGTCGGCGCGTACCGCGTAACCGGCGAACCGCAGTTCGGGCAGAACGTATATCCGTTGTCAACGGCCGCGCCGCAGGTCTGGCAGATCGTGGCGGATTCAGCCGGTCTTGCCTGTGCAGCGGGTGCGCCGCAGTGGGAGCAGAAGCGCTCGGACGGATCCAGTCTGCTGCCGCAGGATGCGCAGGTCAGAGCCGGTGCGGAAGGACGCGCATAAGCACGCGTATTCGCACGCGCGGGAGTGTATGCGGAAGCCTTGATATTCGGCAGGAGCTTCATGGGGACCGCGCACAGCACACCGAGGAACGGCCACAGCGTCAGGCGGAGCACGCTGTCTTCCAACTTGCCGTTTGCCCAGATCGTGACGATGATCGCCGCAAGAGCCAGCAGGATCATCACAGCGAAATACGCGATGTCCAGATTCTGCGACCGCCCAAGAACGCGCATGGCCAGTGCGGCAATGCCGAGCAGGAGCGCTGCCCAGAACATCAGCGAGATAACGAACATGATCGTCTTTCCACGCTTGTACTCATCTGAATCGGTCGTGCTCTCACTAATCATCTCGTATTTTACCGCAGTGCGGAGAATGCTGCTGGCATCCGCGCAGATCAGCGCGGCATCGCAGGGCGACAACGCAAAATCTTTGATCGTTTTTAAAATGCGGGTAGCCTTTTTCGCAACAGAGCGCGCTTTGTTGGCCGGAATGTCATAATAGTATTCCAGATCTTCGGCGGAATCCCTAAGGTCATCCAGCGTGTCATCCAGACTATCGATGGCATCCTCGATCAGCGCGTCGGTGTAGGAGTAGTCTGAAAAGAAGCCAAGGCTGTCTGAAGCCGCCTTTTGGAGGTTTTTGATATAGCGCGCGGCGCTGATCCAGTTGAAAAACAGCGTGAAAACGGACACGATGACAAGCAGAATGCCAAGATACTTTGTGTAGGACTTTGTTTTCATACTTCAATACCCCTTATCTTTCTCTTTTTCTGATATTACCGGACGGGCTTGCCGCACTGCGTACAGAAGGCCGCGCCGGGCTTGAGCTTGCTGCCGCAGGCCGGGCAGCTGAACACGCCGGCCTTTGCCTCCTGCAGACTTGCGCCGCAGTTGGTGCAGAAGCTGCCTTCCGCGCTGCACGAAGCGCCGCACTTGGGGCAGATCATGACCTGCTGAATGACGCGGATGGTCTGCTGCTTGTCGAGCAGCTGCTGCTTCCGCTCCCGAAGGCTTGTCAGCAGAGACGCGATCGGCTCGGATGTGGCCTCGGACGGCAGCTGTTCCGGGGAACACGCTTCGCACATCCGGCAATACGCTTTTCCGATGGACAGGTAAATGCCCTCGATCGCCCGCTCGTCCTCGCTGACGGCGAGCTTCAGCTTCGTGACCTGCGCGGTGTCGCGCGCCTTCTGCGCCAGGCCCTGACCGGTCCTGGACAGGGTCTGGCCGACCTCTTCAAACAGCTCCATCTTTCCTTCCTCCTGTTTCATAAAGATTTCCCAAATTTCTGTTTCTTCCGACTGAGCGGGAAGCGCATATTGCACAAAAGCCGCTGCGCAAATAAGCGGATCCACCGATTTGTATGAACCCGCCTTTTTCGTTATTATAAGCCAAACCGGGCATGCTTTTCAAGATGCGTTTCCTATCTTTTTTCCAAAAACAGAAGATGATGGGTTTGCATCCCGGCGGGGCGGGGCTGTCTGCATGAGCAGGAGACGCCCGGATGGAATTATAAAAAACAGGCTGTGCGGCGGCACAGCCTGCTCTGCGGTGCTGTCAGAGAATTGTCCGGTGTGCGGCAGCGGCATATGCCACGCCGGTTCTTCTCGCGGCCTCCGCAACGGCCTTTGCGACGGCTGGGCCGACGCGGTGGTCGAAGGCTTTGGGGATGATATAGTCCTCCGAAAGCTCCTCGTCGGAGATGAGAGCTGCCAGCGCGTGCGCGGCGGCGACCTTCATCTCCTCGTTGATATCGCCTGCGCGCACGTCGAACGCGCCGCGGAAGATGCCGGGGAAGGCCAGAACATTGTTGATCTGGTTCGGGTAATCGCTTCGGCCGGTCGAGACGACCTTTGCGCCGCCCGCCTTTGCATCCTCCGGAAAGATCTCCGGCGTCGGGTTCGCGCAGGCGAAGACGATGGCGTCCCTGTTCATGGTCTTGACCATCTCGGTGGTAACGGTTCCGGGCGCGGAGACGCCGATGAACACGTCCGCGCCGACGAGTATGTCGGCAAGGCTCCCGGCCTTATGCTCCAGATTCGTGACCTCCGCCATCTCTTCCTTGATCCAGTTGAGGCCGTCCCGGCCCTTGTAAATTGCGCCCTTGCGGTCGCACATGGTCACATTTTTGAAGCCTGCAGACAGGAGCAGCTTCACGATTGCAATCGCTGCCGCGCCTGCACCGGACGTGACGATCCTCACGGCCTCCTTCTTTTTGCCGACGACCTTCAGCGCATTGGTCAGGCCCGCAAGCGTGATGACCGCCGTGCCGTGTTGGTCGTCGTGGAAGATGGGGATGTCACAGCGCTCCTTGAGCCTGCGCTCGATCTCAAAGCAGCGGGGAGCGGAAATATCCTCCAGATTCACGCCGCCGAACGAGCCGGAGATGAGTGCGACGGTATTGACGAATTCGTCCACATCATGCGTCCTGACGCACAGTGGGAACGCGTCCACATCGCCGAAGGCCTTGAAGAGCACGCACTTGCCCTCCATGACCGGCATACCGGCCTCCGGGCCGATATCGCCGAGGCCGAGAACGGCAGAGCCGTCGGTAATGACGGCGCATAAATTCCAGCGGCGGGTCAGCTCGTAGCTTTTGATGATGTCTTTTTGAATTTCGAGGCACGGCTGCGCCACGCCCGGCGTGTAGGCAAGCGACAGATCGTCCTTCGTCTCGACCGGCACGCGCGCCGTGACCTCGATTTTTCCCTTCCATTCGCCATGCAGACGAAGGGATTCCTTTGCGTAATCCATAGTGCTTCCTTTCAGAAAGAAGAGCGGCTGCTTTGAACAGCCGCTCAATAATTATGAGTTGCCGGAGATCAAGCTTCGATCCGAAGTTTATCGGCTTCCGGAGCGGTCAGGACCGTACAGTCATAGGCATAGAGCCGTTCCGGCAGGATGATGAGCGTCTGCAGGGAGTCTGTATCCACGCAGAACGGGCCGTGGTGCCAGACGCCGGGGCGAAGCGTGACCATCGTTCCCTTCGGAACGCGGAAAACCTCGACTGCATCATACGGGATGCGGTCAGCAGGACCGGCAGGCGCGACGTGGATATACGCATCGCCGTCGAGCGGCAGCATGGCCTCTGCACAGGTGTTATGGTATTTATAGGTGTCGATCCCGCGCGTACCGCCGATGATAAAACCTGTCTTGCCGTGCAGATCCAGTTTCTCCATTGTTTTTCCCTCCTGCGTTATAAATATTCTTCAAATGTGAATCCGAACGGTGCAGCCTGTTCATTCAGTTCGCTGATCTGGAACGGCTGGATGGGAACGCCGCCCTTTTTGCGGTTGGCGATCTCGGCGCGGAATTCGATCTCACCCGGCATGAGAACTTCGTCCGTACCGGCTTCAAGCTTCACGTTTTTGATCTCATCGATCAGAGCATCGACATTGCGGCGGAACTCGCCCTGCTCACAGAATGCCTCTGTCTTGATGGCGAGGAAGCTGCTGCCGACGATGGGCTTGTCCTTCGGCGTATCGACCGCGACGCCGAAGCCGCTGCCGTTGAGCACACCGGAGAGCATATCCACGATCACCGCCATGCCGTAGCCCTTGTAGCCGAGCGGCAGCAGAATGCCGCGGAAGGCCTGCGCGGTGTCGGTCGTGCGGCTGCCGTCGATTGCGAGCGCCCAGTCGTCCGGGACAGGCTTACCCTTTTTCATGCTGACGAGCAGCTTGCCGCGGGAAACGCGGCTGGTGGCCATCCACCATCCGGACTGGACAAGCTGCGTCCTGCGCGCGGGCGAGGTCTTTGACAGCAAAACCATCTATTCGTTTACAACGGAATAAGAAGGAAGAAATCTATAAATATGGCTGATTTTACAATGGACCGGTTCAGTCTGAAGGGCAAGACCGCCCTTGTGACCGGCGCGGAGCGCGGCATCGGGCTGGAGATTGCAAAGGGTCTGGCCGCGGCGGGCGCGGATATTATCATCGCGGGTCTGATGGAAGAAGAATTCCCGAAGGCGGAGGCCGCCGTGCGCGCCAAGGGCGTGAGCTGCACGGTGCGGAAAGCGGATATCTCGAAGGAAGAAGACGTGCTGTGGCTTGCGGAGCAGGCATGGGAGATCTTTCCGAACGGGCTTGATATTCTGGTCAACAACGCGGGCGTCAACAAGCTGGCGCCTGCCGAGGAGATGCCGCTGGAGGTCTGGCAGAAGGTCGTCGGCGTCAATCTGACGGGCACGTTCCTCATGTGCCGCACGTTCGGAAACCGGATGCTGCAGCAGGGACACGGCAATATCGTGAACGTCGCGTCCATGTCCGGTCTGGTCGTGAACCCGCTGCCGCAGCAGCAGTGCGCATACAATTCATCCAAGGTGGGCGTCATCATGCTGACAAAGTGCATGGCCAACGAGTGGGCGCAGCGCGGCGTGCGCGTCAACGCGATCTGCCCCGGCTTTACCGACACGCCGCTCACGGCCAGACGGCTGAGTACGCCGAACGACCCCGCGGTCGCAAAGTGGCTCGGCGGCACGCCGATGGGCCGGGTCGCCCAGCCGGACGAAATGGTCGGACTGGTGCTCTATTTTGCAAGCGACGCGTCCACGTTCACGACCGGCGCAGTCCTCGCCGTTGACGGCGGATATACGTGCCTGTAAGCAATACAGAATCAAAATCTCCCGGAATACACGGAGTTGCAGAAGTTTGACGCGGCTGTTCATCGAAGCTTCCCGTGTTGACAAGAGCTCCAGGCAGCCGCAGCGCGATATGAGCTATGCAGCCATACCCGACCTGCGGGAACAGTATCATCCGGGCGACGAATTGACCTGCGTGGTCAAGCAGTTTGACCGCAAGGCAGGCACCTTTGAGATCTCCGTCAAGGAAACCGTTCCGAACCCCTTCGACGAAGCCAGCCTGCGCCACCCCGTCGGCTGCCGCCGCTGGGCAAGCATCGCGGGTTAATACGCCGACGGCGTGTTCTGCAACCTCCCCGACGGCGCGGTTGTTATGTGCCGGTATTCGTTCCATTACGAGGACTCAGACTTCAAAACCGGCGATACCGTCATGATTGTGATCCAGCGGTATGATGAGGGGAAAAAGCAGATATTCGGGAAGATCGTAGGGAAATGAGGCTGGCTTCCCAAAGTGCCCTTATATCTATAATACTAATATCCTTTTAAAGCGATTGATAATTTATCACTGTTGATGTATCATGAAGATGGTGATGAGAAATGAAAAGATACACTTTCACGCTTGAGGAAACGCAAGAAATCAAGGCTGCGAGGAAAAAGAATCGAGACAAGAATGTTGAAAAAAAGACTGGCAGCACTTGAGATGCGAGCAGAAGGGAAGCAGAACAAAGAAATTAACAAGCTTCATATCCCAGAAAACATAGAGTTGTTTTACATTGAAACTGTTCAGCCGAACAGCAAGCCGACGATCCCCGCATCGCTCCCCATCAAAAAAAGGCACAGTTTCAAAGGCTGGTACACGGTCAAAACAGGCGGCAAGTTCTACAACACTGTCACCTCGATCACGGCCAGCACGACGTTTTACGCGCAGTTTGAAGCAAACCGATACGTCGTGACATGGAATCTTGGCACCGGTCAGAGTGAAACGACCGAGCAGACTTACGGTGAAAAGCTGCTGCTGCCCAAGGACCCAGAACGCAAAAATGCAGAATTTTTAGGCTGGTTCACCGAAGCGACCGGCGGTACACAAGTAGGCTGCTTGTCGCTTGCCGGAGAAACCGGCTTCTCCCTGATTGGAGAAGCCGATTCGCGCACAGACTGATTTCCCTGTGGTTGGCTTTGTAGTGGATATTCCCTCGGTTTCGTAGTAGAATACTGGGGCTGTGGACGTTCGTGTTGTGGAACAGATTCCGTCCTGGCTTCCCGCTGCGGTTCGGATTTTGTTTTTGGCAGCTTGTGGACAGCTTTTTCTGCCAGATGGTGGGCTTCCTGCACGGCATGGTCGGCGGTGTCTGTGATCTTGCCGCTCTCGTAACGATCGTCTGACTTACCATCCTGTGCAGCCTCGCGCAGCTCCTGCCAAAGCTGCTGAAAGGAAGCATCTGTGCCGCGGCGGAATGCTGCCTGCGGTGCAGATTTGAGCGTTTCGGCGGCGCGTTCCTTCAGCGGTGATGTTTCTTTGACCTCTCGCATTATGACGCCTGCTCCACCCGTTCAGATAGTTTCGTCGTCATAAGCTGGTACAGCCTGCCGTTTTTCGGAAAATGATCCACGAAAGGCACGATGGTGCTGCCGCACTTGAGAAGCCCGTGTCCAAAGTCTACGCCTGAAATGTACGAGAGCTGATTATCTGAAATATTGAGCAGCCTCGCCAGCTCGATCCGGTCCGTACTCGCCTGATTGAGCATCAGAAGAAATTCGCTGTTTGCAAGCATTGTGCGGGCGGTATGGGATTGCAACAGATCATCGACGTTCTGCGTCAGCCCCGTGCCGCAGGCCCCGTATTTGCGCATCCGCTTCCAGAGCGTGAACAGGAAATTGGCGCTGTACTCGTGCTGAAACAGCAGGTAGATTTCGTCAATATATATGACGACCTTGCCATCCGGCGCGGGCTGCGCATGGTGTACCACCACTGGGAGATCGACCGCGACTTGTTTGAAAAATACCGCCGGCGGTTCTGCCCGTACTGCAGCGTGGCCAGTCTGTATCTCTGGGCCGTGTCAGGCGGGGCTATCCCGGAAATGAAGGATTACAAGCAAAAATGCAAATAGAAGTGTACAATATGGTTTATACGATAGAATACGCGTCCCCGCTCGGCCCCATCACGCTGGCCTGCGACGGGGAGGCGATCATCGGTCTGTGGTTCAATGGACAGCGGTATTTCGGCAATATTCTGCCGGAGCAGACCGAAAAAAAAGAACACTCGCTGTTCGCGGACGCGAAGCGCTGGCTGGATGTGTACTTCTCCGGACGTGAGCCGGACTTCCTTCCTCCGCTGCGCTATGACTCCACGCCGTTCCGCAGGCTGATCTGCGAGATCATGCTGACGATCCCGTATGGAAAAACCATGACCTACGGCCAGATCGCCGCCGAGGCCGCAAAGCGGCTGGGCGCAGAGAAGATGTCCGCGCAGGCGGTCGGCGGCGCGGTCGGGCACAACCCGATCTCGCTCATGATCCCGTGCCACCGCGTCGTGGGCACAAGCGGCAGTCTCACCGGCTATGGCGGCGGCATCGCGCGGAAGGTCAAGCTGCTGGAATTGGAGCACGCCGATATGCGCGGCCTGTTTGTACCGAAAACGGGAACCGCACTTTAAGAACGGAGGGAATCACATGATCGTTTCAACCGCAATTCAAAAAATGATCGAATTCTACAAGGGCAACCGCCATGACGTCAACCATTTTCTCAAGGTCTGGGCCATGGCAAAGACCATCGGAGAGCTGGAGGGGCTGGACAGACACACGCAGGAGGTGCTGGAGCTTGCCGCGGTGATCCACGACATCGCCTGCCCGCTGTGCCGGGAGAAATACGGCGACACCGACGGCAAGCATCAGGAGCTGGAAAGCCCGGCGCTGGTAGAGACGTTTTTCACAGAGCTGCCCGCTGCGCGTCCTGACGTGGACCGCATTTCGTGGCTGGCCGCGCACCACCATACCTATACGGACATCGGCGGCATCGACCACCAGATCCTGCTGGAGGCAGACTATCTCGTCAACGCGGACGAGCAGGGCCATTCACGCTCCGCCATCGAGAATTTCCGCCGGCGCGTGTTCCGCACCGCCTCGGGCACTCACCTGCTGGACAGCATTTATCTGCAGGGCTGAGGCCGCCGAACCGGCTGTGAAAATTGGAGATATGTTGAAAAAATCCGCCTCACGGCGGATTTTTTCTTGTGGAGCCGGACGGCCCCGGTCATCTTTTTGTCAGCCTCCGGCAGACGGCCTTGACTGCGCCGATGCAGGCGCAGACCCCTCCGGCGACCAGTACGGATGTGAGAAGCTCCATTCTGACGCCTCCTTTTCAGTAACCGCGGCTCAACCGCTCCATCATCTGCGGCACAGCGTCCGGCAGCTGCGCAAGCACCGCGCAGGCCGCGCTGCGCGCGTCCTCTTCGTTCAGTCCCAGCGTCTGCTGCATCCTTCCGCGCAGGAGCGAACAGCAGACCGCATAGCGCTCCGCCTGCATCCGGCCCTCCGGCGTCAAGAACACCGTGCCGTATTTCTTCTTTTCCGCAAGTCCCGCCGCGCACAGATTTTCGATCATCGAGTGCACGCTCGGCTTCGTCACGCGCAGCTGCTCCGCGATGTCCATGCACCGCGCGCCTGCGTCCTTCTGGCAGAGCTCCAGCAGCGTCAGCAGATATTTGATCGCAGACGGCGTCAGGGGTTTCTGTGCATCCGCCATACCGCAGCCCTCCCGATTACCCGATTTGGTTAGTCTCCTCTAACCAAACGTCAGTTTAACATATTTAACTTGTTTCGTCAAGTATTTTCTGCATATCCTTTCATGCAGACAGGCGATGCTGCCGCTTTTCTTCAGCAGGCTTTTCTGATATACTGACGCTATCTCGATCTGCAAAAGAGGATTGTCTATGAACACCACTGCAAAGGAGCTTGCGCTGGGCGGAATGTTCACGGCGCTGGGCGTCGTGCTGCTGTGTCTGGGCGGCGTTGTCCCGCTGGCACTGTACGCCTGTCCGATCCTGGCCTCGGCTGTGCTGCTGCCGGTGCGGGAGCGCTGCCGGAAGCAGGTCGCGTGGAGCTGCTACGCGGCCATCGCCCTTCTGGGCACGCTGCTCGGCCCGGACAAGGAGGCGTCCATGCTGTTCGTCTTTCTTGGTTACTATCCGCTCGTCAAGCCGAAGCTTGACGCCATCCACAGCCGCGCGCTGCGCCTGAGCACAAAGCTTCTGCTGGCCGTTTTGGCCGTAGGCGTGGATTATCTGTTTCTGCTGTTCGTCCTGCGCCTCGACGCCGTCACGCAGGAGCTTGCCGGGACGGCTCCCGCCATCCTCTGGGCGACCTGCGCGCTGGGACTGGCGCTGTTTCTCCTGTACGATCTGACGCTGTCCCGTCTGACAGTTCTGTACCGGCGCAGACGGCGGTAACGCCAACGCTTACCACGCGGTGCATGGCAGGGGGAGGCTTGGGTACGGTCGATTTTTGTTCGTTTTCAGCGTAAATTTTGGATGGTTCTGTATGCCGCAGCAAGCGCGTTATTCAATCTCAATATTCTTCACGCCATGCGCCAGAATGAGGTTGATCAGCTCGTTTCTGGAGCGGTTGCTTTCCGCGGCAAGCCGGTCAAGCTCTGCCAGCGTATCCTCGCGGATTCGAACTGTAATGATACGGTTTCCATCGTCTCCGCGCTTCTTGATAATTAAAGGATCGTTCTTCATTGCACAGTACCTCTCAATCTGTATTAAATTATAGATTGACAAGTAGATTCGATATATATTACAATAAGATATCAAATTGTATTATATACATGAGAGGTGTGCCATATGCACAGCAACGACTACGAAGCAGCCTTCGGGCGGTTTTTGGAGCAAACAGAATATGACGAAGCGGAGGACGCGCTGTTTTCGCTGGTGCGGGCGGCGTTTCAGGCCGGGTGGCTGGCTGCGGGCGGCGAGGAAAGCGCGGCTGTGCGGATGTTTGAGGTGCTGCGGGCAGAGGACTTCCGGAAAAAATCATAGAAAAAGCTCCCCTGCTTTGCAGCAGAGGAGTTTTTGATCGGAGAAATTACGCCTTGCCGGCGCAGCCGAGGACGTCGACGAGCTTGTGGCGGACGAGCTCCTTGATGTTGGCGCGTGCGGGCTTGAGATACTCGCGCGGGTCGAACTTGTCGGGATGCTCGTTGAAGAACTGACGGATGGTGCCGGTCATGGCCAGACGCAGGTCGGAGTCGATGTTGATCTTGCAGACGGAGAGCTTTGCAGCCTCACGCAGCTGATCCTCGGGAACGCCGATGGCGTTGGGCATCTTGCCGCCGTTGTCGTTGATCATCTTGACATAGTCCTGCGGGACGGAGGACGAGCCGTGCAGCACGATCGGGAAGCCGGGCAGACGCTTGGAAACTTCCTTCAGAACGTCGAAGCGGAGGGGAGGCGGGACGAGAATGCCCTGCTCGTTGCGGGTGCACTGCTCGGGCTTGAACTTGTATGCGCCGTGGCTCGTGCCGATGGCGATGGCCAGAGAGTCGCAGCCGGTCTTGGAGACGAACTCTTCGACCTCTTCCGGACGGGTGTAGGAAGCCTCGTGTGCGGCGACCTTCACTTCGTCCTCGATGCCGGCCAGCGTGCCGAGCTCGGCTTCGACGACGACGCCGTGGTCATGCGCGTACTCAACGACCTTCTTGGTGATCTCGATGTTCTCTGCGAACGGCTTGGAGGAAGCGTCGATCATAACGGAGGTGAAGCCGCCGTCGATGCAGGCCTTGCAGGTCTCGAAGTCGGGGCCGTGGTCCAGATGCAGAACGATGGGGATATCGGGGCAGCAAATTACGGCAGCCTCGACCAGCTTGACCAGATAGTTGTGGTTCGCGTAGGCGCGGGCACCCTTGGAAACCTGGAGGATAACGGGAGCGTGCTCTTCCTGGCAGGCCTCAGTGATGCCCTGAACGATTTCCATGTTGTTGACGTTGAAAGCGCCGATGGCGTAGCCGCCGTCATAAGCTTTCTTGAACATTTCGGTAGAAGTAACCAGAGGCATAATGACATCTCCTTAGTTTATTCATATTCCACGAAGAATTCTAGCAAATTTCAGTTATTTTTGCAATAGACGAATTTACAATTTCCGCGTGATGTGATATATTTTGTTTTGTTCAACATACTCTAATACGCATATGGAGGTAATTTATTATGTCTGAAGCTTTGAAGGGCGCTCTGATCATCGGCCAGTCCGGCGGACCGTCCTCTGTCATCAATTCCAGCGCCTACGGCTGCATCCGCACCGCGCTCGACGCAGACTGCATCACGAAGGTCTACGGCGCGTACCACGGCATCAAGGGCGTTCTGAACGACGAGCTGCTGTGCATGGACGAGGAAGACCGTGCCGAGCTTGACCGTCTTCCCTACACCCCGTCCTCCGCGCTCGGCTCCTGCCGCTATAAGATCAAGGACCCGGACGAGGACGACACCGATTACAAGCGCATTCTTGAGATCTTCAAGAAGTACGATGTCCGCTATTTCTGCTACAACGGCGGAAACGACTCCATGGACACCTGCAACAAGATCTCCAAGTATATGAAGAAGGTCGGCTACGAGTGCCGCGTCATGGGCATCCCCAAGACCATCGACAATGACCTGTTCGGCACCGACCACTGCCCCGGCTACGCTTCCGCCGCCAAGTATATCGCCACGTCCATCATGGAAGTCTCCCGCGACGCGCACGTCTATGACACCGGCATGATCACCATCATCGAGTGCATGGGCCGTCACGCGGGCTGGCTGACCGCCGCTGCCGCGCTCGCCAACGAGGCAGAGCCCTGCTGTGACTTCATCTACCTGCCCGAGGTCGATTTCGACATGGACAAGTTTGTCGCCGACGTCTCCAAGCGCTATGAGGAGAAGAAGAACTGCATCGTCGCCGTCTCCGAGGGCGTGCACTACGCCGATGGTCGCTTCGTCTCCGAGGCAAAAACCGCCGCGACCGACGGCTTCGGCCATGCCCAGCTGGGCGGTCTGGCTGCAACGCTGGCCGGCATCATGAAGGAGCGCACCGGCGCGAAGGTCCGCGGCATCGAGCTGAGCCTGCTGCAGCGCTGCGCTGCGCACTGCGCTTCCGGCACCGACATCGAAGAAGCGTTCATGTCCGGCAAGACTGCGGTTGAGCAGATGGTCGCCGGTCAGACCGACAAGATGGTCGGCTTTGAGTGCGACCGCACGAACGGCTACACCTGCAAGGCCAAGCTGTTCGACCTGTCCGACGTCGCCAACTTCGAGAAGAAGTTCCCGGCCGAGTGGATCACCCCGGAGGGCAACAACGTGACGGAAGACTTCATCAAGTACGCCATGCCGCTGATCCAGGGCGAGACGAAGCTCGAAAAGGAAAACGGCCTGCCCCGCTTCGCAAGGCTGAAGAAGGTCTTCGCAAAATAAGCAAGCAAACCCACAAGCCGCCGCGCCCCATCCGGAGCGCGGCGGCTTTTTGCATCTGCTTCCCGTTTCTTAAGAAATATTTATTGTTTTTCGATAAATTTTCATTGACAAACGATTTTCTCTGTGGTAGCCTATAGCCACAGGAAGGGAGTGTGCTTCATATGAACTGGTCAAAGGATCGCTCCATCGCGCTCTCGCGCGGGTGCGTGGTGCTGTTTATGGTTCTGCTGGCGGCGCTCGATATCGGATGCTATTGGGCAGTCCGGTGGTTTATCGGGCTGCGCTTCATGCCTTGGCAGTCCGGTGTTCTGATGATGGTTACGATCTATCTTTGCAGCGGCTTCGGCTGGGTGCTGCTCGTGCGGCTGTGGCAGCTGCTGGACAATATCCGCCTGCAGCTCGTCTTCGACCTGCGGAATGTAAAGCTCCTGCGGCAGGTCAGCTGGTGCTGCGTCGGGGCGGGAGCTGTGTGCCTCGTCAGCTGCCTGTATTATCTGCCGTTCATCGCGGTCGCTATCGCGGCGGGCTTCATGGCGCTGCTCGTGCGCATCGTCAAGAATATTTTCCAGCAGGCCATCGACATGAAGGCCGAGCTTGACCTCACGATCTAGGAGGGCGCGGCATGGAAATTCTCGTAAATCTGGACGTGATGATGGCGAAGCGCAAAATTTCCGCCGGAGAGCTGGCCGAGCGCGTCGGCATCACGCCCGCGAATCTGTCCATTCTCAAAAACAACAAAGCCAAGGCCATCCGCTTTTCCACGCTCATGGCCCTGTGCCATGAACTCCGCTGCCAGCCGGGCGACCTGCTGGAATTTGTGGACGATCAACAGGAGGTTCCCGATGGAAGACCATAAAATCAACGAATTCCTCCGCCCGCCGGAAGCATCCGATTGGGCGCAGGACGCGCTCGTGCCGAAAAAGCCGCCGTTTTCCGCAAACCGGAGAGAGCAGCTGCTGGCGTTCGGACTGTATGTGCTGGCATATCTCTATCTGGGCTATCAATGGTGGGCACTGCCGCTGTTCACGGCCGGATTTATCGCGGCGGCGGAGTATCTGTTCCGGGAGCAGAAGCGTTCCTGGGAAAGCTGGGTCTGGCTTGGCTGCGTGCTGCTTGTGGCCGGCTGCATCGCCTGGCGCGGGCTGCACCCGTACCAGTACGATTCGCGCTATCCCGAGCTTGTCAACCATGAATATATCCTTTCGGAAAACCTGCTGCTGTTCATCCTGCATATCTTCGCCGTCTATTGGCTCATGAGCCGTTCCGGGCGGCTGACCGGCGGCGAAAGCGGCCATCTGCTGCCGCTCGACGCGCTGTATGCGTTTGTGATCATCCCATTCAAAAATTTCTTCCTGCGCATCCGCTGCGTGCTGTTCGCGCTGAAGCCAAAAAAGGAGCGGAAGGTCAACGCCGGAGCCGTCGCAGCCGCCGTGCTGGCCGCATTCGTCGTGCTGGTGCTGCTCGTCATGGCCATGACGCAGCTGTCCGCGGCAGACGACACGTTCAGCAGCCTTTTGGAGGGCCTGCGCGACGCGCTGACACTCGATCTCGATCAAGTGTGGTTCTATCGCTTTCTCCTCAGCCTTCCCGTCGGGGCCTATGTCTTCGGCCTGCTCGCGGGCCTTGGCCGCGAAACGCCCGAGACGATGCGGAAACACGGCGCGTCCGCAGAAACCGCTCTGCCAAAGCTGCGCGTCGTGCCGGAGGCCGTCTGGCTCGCAGCGCTGGGCGTGTTCAGCGCGCTCTATCTCGCGTTTTTCTTCGTGCAGGGCCGTTATCTGTTCGGCGCGTTCACGCGGACGCTCCCGGAGAGCTTCACGGTCGCGGAGTACGCCCGCCAGGGCTTCTTTGAACTCTGCCGCGTCATGGCGATCAACTTCACCCTCTTCTGGCTCGTCTCGCGCACCGCCCGGCGGGAAAGCCGTCCCGTGCGCTGGATGACGGCGGCGCTTCTGATCGAGAGTATGCTCTTCGCCGTCGTCGCCCTGTCCAAGCTCGTGCTCTATATCGACTGCTTCGGCTTCACGCCCAAGCGCCTGCAAAGCACCTGGCTCGTGTGCGTTCTCCTGTTCGGCAGCGCCTGCGCGCTTTATACCCACCTGACGGGCAAAAAGTCCATGCGCGTCTGGATGATCTTCGGCGCCGTCACGCTTTCCCTGCTGTGCATCTGGTAAATTGTCGGGTATCCGCGGATTTTGTACGCAAAAAATCCGCGGATACCCCCTTGACAGCGCCGACTGCCTGTGCTATTATAATAAAGCTCTTTAGAAAGCACTATATCGCGGGATAGAGCAGTTCGGTAGCTCGTCGGGCTCATAACCCTTAGAGTTAGCGTCCAGCTTTCAGGAGCAAAAAGTCAACATCGCGGGATAGAGCAGTTCGGTAGCTCGTCGGGCTCATAACCCGGAGGTCGGGGGTTCAAATCCCTCTCCCGCAACCATAAAAACAGCCGGTTTCAGTGCGAAATCGGCTGTTTTTCTATACTTTTTCAGAAAAATGAGCAGAGCGGGCAAGCGAAGAATTCAACTTTAATTCAACTTGCTTTCAAAATCACGCTTTTTTCAGGAAAATATCTGAGAGGACTTCTGCATTCTTCCTGTCCGCTTCCTCGACGACGTGCGCGTAAATATTTGCCGTTGTACTCACCTGCGCGTGTCCCAGCCGCTTGGAGATCGAGACGGAATCCACGCCGTTAAAATAGAGCATGGACGCCATTGTGTGCCGGAACGCATGGGGATTGATATGCGGCAGGCCGTGGCGCTTGCTGAATTTGCTCATCCAGTCTGTCACGCTGTCCGGGTGCATGGGGCTGCCGTTCTCCTGCGAGAAGACAAAGCCCTGATTCTCGTAGAATTCGCCCAGACGCAGCCGCTCGGTGTTCTGCCACGCGCGATAGGTGCGGAGAAGCTGCATCGTCTCTGCCGGGAGCGTAATATAGCGGTCAGACGCGGCCGTCTTCGGAGTATCCTCATAGATCCCGCGATCCGGGGCATACAGAACGTTGTTGCAGATATGGACGCGGTTCTTCTCAAAGTCAACGGCGCTCCATTTCAGGCCCAGCAATTCCCCGCGCCGTGCGCCAGTCAGCAGAAACAGGTGTGTCAGCGTTTCCCATTTCAGCGGCTCCTGTTTGAGCGCGTCGCGGATCGCCGCGATCTGCTCCGGCTGGAAGTAGTTTACTTCTTTCTTGGCAACCTTCGGAAGCGTGGCCTTTGCCGCGACGTTGAAGGGAATCTGGCCTTCCTTCTCCGCCTGGTCAAGAACCGTAGAGATCAGCCGGTGATGCTCCAGAATCGTCTTTGCAGACAGGCCGGAACCGGTGCGCTTGTTCTGCCCCGGCTTTCCGAGCGCCGTATAGAAGCTGTTCAGATGGTCTGCACGCAGATCTTTCAGCTTGATATGGCCGATAGCCGGATAGATGCGCTCGGTCAGCTCCTTGTAGCGGACGATCGTGGAGTGCTTCGCTCCGCGCTGCTCCTTCATGGCAATTACATATTCACAGTACGGCTCAAACTTCTGGCGGCTGTCAGTGGTGACGCCCGCTCTGCACTCCTTTTCAAAGGTCGCGGCAAACGCCTCGGCCTTTTTTCGTGCGCTCCTTTCCGTCCACGTGGGCGAAACCTCGAACGTAGCCGTCCACGGCTTCAGATGCTTCCCATCCGGTCCCCGCCCGCGATGGACGCGGATGGAATAGGAGATCAACCGTCCGGTTTTGTCGCGGCGTTCTTGGATGTTTGCCATGTTTTACCCTCACTATCCTTTGAAATTGTATTTTTTAGCCTAATTAACGCTTCCTGAATGTTCATTAAAACTGCATATTCAATCGTCCTATCATCAAGACGAATTGCAGAGGTAGAAATATATCCGTCTGTTTCAGCCTCGGTAATGCGGCCAGACGAAAAGATTTGCTTTTGGGTACCAATGCAATGATAAGAGAAAAAGTAATGTAACAAGTCCAATACTGCCCGGCAACTTGTATAGTTTGTCGTTAGATCAAGCAGCAGGGCGTTAAGAACGTCAGCCGCATCTGTAATTCCCCAGTGTTTACATGAAATCAGCGTCCGTGTTGCTTCAATCGATAAGCCTGTTTCTTTTGCAATGTCATCTTCATTGTGCGCCTTTCCATCGTAGTCGCAAAGAAGGTATCCAAGATCGCAGTTAAACAAAGTGGAAAGGCATAGCAAATTTTCAAATGTTGGAATGCGGCTCCCGGTTTCCCATTCAGACACATTCCCTTGACTTTTTACCCTTCCGTCAGGGTTAGTTGCGCCTAACATATCTGTTATTTGAACACCAAGTTCTCCTTGACTCCAGCCTTTCTTTTTGCGTTCCGCTCTTATCCTTTGCCCAATCTGTTTGGACCTACTATCTTTCATACCCTGTATATCTATTTTCAAGATAATATCTCCTTGCAATAATATTTATTATTCAAATAATAGCATAGAATGGAAAGAACGTCAATGATATAATTTGGTTATAAACGTTGAGTTTTGAAGAATGTCTTCATCAAAAGGAGGATCGTTATGACGCAATTCAAAACTATTCGCCAAACAGCCGCACTTGGAATTTTGCCGGAGTACAGGTTGCGCATTATGGCCGCCCAGGGAAACTGCCCTGGAATAAAGAGCGGAAATCGTTACCTTGTGAATGTAAATGCGCTTGTTGAGCAGTTGGAAGCTGAAAGCCGCCGCCATAAGGAGACCCGCGAGTGAATCGAACTGTGTTGATCTTCGATCTGCTTCACCCCGGCGCAGAGAACGGAATCAAGTTGTCGGAGCTTGCCGCCCTCACCAATTAGGACGAGCGGGAGGTCAGACGGCGGATTCAGACAGAGCGGAAGGACGGCAAGCTGATTTTGTCGGACTGCCTGCACGGATATTTCCTGCCCGAATGTCCGGAAGACGTGCAGCGCTTTGCCCGCTCCATGAGCCGTCGGGCGGCTGAGATTGCCGGAATTGCCCGCGCAGCAGAGGCGGCGCTCGCGGATATGGCCGGACAAGAGCAGATCGCGGGGTGGTGAGCATATGGCACAAAAGCGAATGTTTTCACTAGCTGTCACTGATACCGACAAATTCCTCGATATGTCCGCAAGCGCACAGGCCTTGTATTTTCATTTGGGCATGCACGGCGACGATGACGGTTTTGTCGCGTCACCGAAGAAAATCGCTCGCGGTGTCGGCTGCAATGACGATGATCTTCGGCTGCTGGCTTCAAAGGGCTACATCATTCCTTTCGAGAGTGGCGTAATCGTCATTGTAGACTGGAACATCAATAACACACTCAAGAATGACCGATACCACGAGACAATTTTTGCGGCCGAACGTGCTTTGGTATCCGAAGATAGCGCTGGGCGTTGGGTACTTGGTTTCAGTATGGTTCCAGAGCGGAAACAGCTTGGATCCAGCTTGGAACCTGAACATAACATAACAAAACTTAACAGAACAAAGCAGAACAAAGAGAAGGCGGCGGACAAGCCGCCGCGCGCTCCGCGCTTCACACCACCCACCGTTGATGAGGTCAGGGCTTACTGCCAAGAACGAGGAAGCAGCGTTGACCCGGAAAAGTTCGTTGACTTCTACTCTGCCAACGGCTGGAAGCAGGGCAGGAATAAGCCCATCGTCGACTGGAAGGCTGCGGTTCGGACGTGGGAGCGGTCGGACGCGCAGCAGAAGGCGCAGGACAAGAACCGTGTCCGCACATCAGCGGAATACCGAGAGGAGGCAGATTTCTTTGGATAAGGCGGAATTTCCAATCATTTCACCAGACCAAACCGTTCTTGAACGCTGTCCAGCCTGCGGGGAAGCGACGCTGATCGAGGTCACCATGACCTGCGGCCAGCAGCAAAAGACCATGCAGCGGCATGTTTCCTGCGCTTGCGCCCGAAAGCAGCGTGAGACGGAGGAAGCACAGGCCCGACAGCGGGAATTCGAGGCGCAGCTTGTGCAGGCATGGGCAGGCACGGGACTTGCAATCACAACATTCCGTCACGACACGTTTGACGCTGATGATGGTGCGAATGAGAAGATTTCCCGCACCTGCCGCCGGTATGTGGAGAAGTGGCCCGAGATTTTGAAACAGAATTATGGGGCCCTGTTTTCAGGCAGCGTCGGCACAGGAAAGACGTTTCTGGCCCATGCTATTGCGAACGCGCTGATTGAGCAGGGTGTCAGCACCCTTGTCACGAATTTCTCGAAGATCCTGAACACAGTCATGTCAAGCCGCGACCGGCAGCAGATATTGGACAGCCTGAATGCCTACCAGCTGCTTGTCATTGACGATCTCGGCGCGGAACGCGGCACCGACTTTGCGCGGGAGGTTACATGTTCCGTGATCGACCAGCGCGGGCAGGCCGGGCTTCCACTGATTATCACAACAAATCTGAGCTTGAAAGAGATCAAGGAAACATCGGATATGTCGCTTCGCCGGATCTATGACCGGCTGGAAACGCTCTGCCCCATCACTATCTGCATGGACGGCGCAAGCCGCCGAACCGCCGACGCCGCCCGCCGCAAGCAGGCCGCGCGCGAGCTGCTGCTATAAATAAAACCGCCCTTCCGGGCGGCGCCTGTGGTGAACGAATCAGTTTTGCAAATTCATTTTACCGCAGGAGGACGCAAAATGCAAGTGACACAGCAGAGCGCGGAGACAAACGCAGCCGCACGAGCCGTTCAGGACGGAAAAGAGGATATTCTGGTGCTGTGGCTGGCCTGCCGTCAGTACGTGATGCAGCAGGCGCGAAGATGGTACAGGGCCTTTGAGGGGAGGCGCGGCGTCGCCCTGGAGGATCTGGAGCAGGCAGGCTTTCTCGCGCTTGCAAAGGCCGTTGAGACGTGGAAGCCGGAAAGCAGCGCGTTTTCCACATGGCTTACATTTCACCTGAAATCAGCGTTTGCAGCAGCTTATCGGGTGCGCACGAATCATGAGTTAAAAGATCCGCTCAACGATGCAACCTCGTTGGACGTACCGCCCGCTGGTGCGGACGAGGACTGTATTCTGCGCGATATTATTCCAGACGTAGCGGCAGCGCGGGCCTTTGAAGCAGTTGAACAGCAGGAGCTTGCAGACGCTGTACAGGAATCTCTGCAAAGCCTGCCGGAGAATCTGAGGGAAGCCATGATCGACGCTTTTTGGTACGACAAGCCGGTCGACGCAAAGCTTCGCACAGCCGCCCTGAAAGCGCTCAGAACGCCCACGGTCTGCCAAACGCTGCGAACGTCTGAGTGCTTTTAGTTTTTGGACACGACTACGCGCGCACGCGCGCGCGAGGAAACTCCGGGCAGACACCGTACAGAACCTTAAAAAACCTTAACTTTTTTGCATATATGCGTTCTGCATCGAACCGGCACACAGAAAAACCTCAGAAAACTTAAGATTTTTCTGTATACAGATTCAGGCCTGTTGTATAAAAAACCTAACAAAACCAGCCTTTTCTTCCTATTTATGAACACTCCGCCGACTATGTTTTTCCGGATTTTTTCGGCAAAAGAACAATACGGAGGAAAAACAAAATGAATGGAGTTAAAACAGAGCTGGACGATGCAAACCGCGAACTTGTAAAGGACAGCAGCGGCTACCATACCCCGCTTTTCGAGGTCAGCTATGAGGCCGACAGCGTATTCCGCAACGGCTATGAAAACTGTCCAAATTTGAATTGATAGACGGCGGGAAAGACCGCAGAAAGGAAAATTATGAGCAGATACAACACATACGCACGGAGACTTGACACTACATTCAGAAGCGCCCGCGACGAATACGCTGCGGCCTATGACAATCTTGTGCAGGCACGGCAGGCAGACACCGACGCGAAGGCGTGGAGGCCCAATGACACCGCCCCGGACGGACGTCTTTAAGACGCAGGCGCTGGCAACGGAGCATATTCACCGGAATACGCCACAGGATACCCCGGTTATCATCATCGACATCTAAAAGAAAGGATTTTTACACATGAACTTAAATGCAAATATTGAAACTGCCGAGAACGTAAGGGAGAAGGCGAAGGCCGCATTCGGCTTTGACATGAGCAGCGCACTCGACCTTGTCAAGCGCAGTGACTATGACAGTGACGAAGCCTACCTTGACGCGGCTGCAAAAGCGGAACTCGAACGTAGCAGCCCTGAATACCGGGCCGCCAGAAGCCGCCTGAAAGCCGAATACCGCGCCCGGCAGGAAAAGGAGCAGCGCACGGCACAGAATGAGGCATATAAAAGCATTCGCGCCGAGGTCTTGTTGGACGCCCTTGACCGCCGGAAGATTGACGAGCAGGCGGCAGACCTCGCCCGCCGTGATCTTGCCGCAAACCGCATTGCTGCGTCCGAACTGGGCAGAACTGTTGAACGCTACGCGCAGAAACTGGGCGAAAAGCGTAAGGACGAAAAGGCCAGCGGTGCCTTGTTCAACGCCATGCTGCGCGGGCAGATGTGATATGCTGACATTCAAAGTCCAGACAAATCTTTCAGAAGCGCTGGCCGCCGCAATCGGCAAGGCCGCGACAAGGGCGGAACATATCGTCGCTGTTCAGGCGGCAAAGGATACAAGCCCGTATGTGCCGTTCCTGACCGGTTCCCTTGACGAAAGAACGCGCGTATCTGGCAATACGATCATCTATCCGGGGCCGTATGCGCGGTATCTTTACTACGGGAAAGTTATGGTAGATCCGGAGACCGGGAGCACATACGCAAAGAAGGGGATGGCAAAGGTGCTGACCGACAAAAATCTTGTGTTCACCAAATATTTTCACAATCAGGCACAATCTCACTGGTTCGAAGCGTCCAAAGCACAGAACCTTGAAAAGTGGCGCGACGTTGCCGGGAAAGCGATGAAGCAGGAACTGGATTGAAGGAGGGACATATGGCATTCACAGTAAACGACGTAGAGGTCATTTTCATGCCTGAGGATCGCGCCTACCGGGAAGCATTCGGGGCGCTGGTCTGTGAACTGGACGCGATGCAGGAAGCGCTGCGCCGGGTGCAGAAAAAGTGTCGGTACGGCAGACGGAACGCAGGCCGCAAATCGTATGAGGTCTTCACCAGTATGGATACAGAAATGCGTGTGAAGTTGGACGCGCTTCTGGGCGGCGGCATCTGCAAGGCGATCTTCGGCACGACGCCGGTCATGGCATCAGCAGATCACGCGCCGCTGTGGTTCAATCTCGTGGAAGGACTGTATTCCAGCATGGCACCGGCAGAGCGCCCAAAGGACTGCGATGCGGTCATCATGAAATACCGGACAAAGCGGATCGCCCGGAAAAAGATCTCTTAAAACCACAAAAAGGAGAAATTAACATGGAAGAAATCAAATTCAGTACCGGCAAACAGGAATTTCGGCTCAATGATCAGGTCAGTGTTTCGTTCAATCCGACCGACGCGGCCTTTGTGGAGCGGATCTACGATGTTTTTGAAAAGCTGGACGCAGAACAGCAGACCTACCGGAGCGAAATGGACGCCTGCGCGGACAAGCGAAAGATATTCGACATTGCCCGCCAGCATGACGAAAAAATGCGGGAAATGATCGACGGGCTGTTTGAAGCGCCCGTCTGTGCGGCACTGTTCGGCTCTATGAACGTCTATGCGCTGGCCGACGGCCTGCCGGTCTGGGCGAACCTTATGCTGGCTATTCTGGATCAGGTCGATGCGACAATGACGCGGGAAAAGCTGCGTACGAATCCGCGCATTCAGAAATACACGGAGCGCTGGGCGAAAAAGTAAAAGACTGCGGGGATGTTCCGGCGGGAATATCCCCGCAGAATGAAGAATCTGAAAGAGTGGTGATTCCATGAAAGACGATGCTTCTGTATCCGTTGGCGTGAACCTGAATACGGGAAAGGCCGACAAGGAGCTTCAGCGGCTGGAACAGAAGGTTCTCAAGCTGCAAGAGGAGCTGACCGTCGGCAAAAGCAAAAAGGGCGCGCTGACGGCGGAGCTGGAGCAGGCACAGAAAGCGCTTGCGGAGCTTCAGGCACAGACAAAGATCGAGGGCGGCAAGGCGATCATATCGCCCGAAAATGTGACGAAGATCTCCGCCATGCAGGAGAAGATCACATCTGTGCAGGCGGCGATTGAAAAGCAGAATCAATCGCTGAAAAACACGCAGATGGAGCTGGACGGCGTAAAGCTCCGCTATGGTGAGGTCTCGCAGAAGGCGCAGGAGCTGGCAGCGGCAGAACGCGGCGGTGCGGAAGATACGGCGAAGGGAAAGCTTGCGTCGGTTCTGCAAAGCTTCACGGGCGGCGCGGACGTGCCGAAGCTGCAAACTGTTTTAAGCGGCCTTGCAGCAGGATTCAAGGAGATCGCTTCCGCCGCCCTGTCAGCGGGGAAAACGGTCACGAAGGGCTTTTTATCTGCGGCAGGCAGCGGCCTGAAAAAGCTCGTGTCGCTTGCGGGCTGCGCCGGAAAGGCGTTTCTGAACCTATTCAAAACGGCAGGAAAGACAAACGGCGCGTTCGGCGGCGGGATAAAGAATATGCTCCGGTATGCGCTGGGGCTTCGCGGCCTATACGCCCTTTTCGGAAAGCTGCGCTCTGCGCTGACGGACGGCTTCAAGAATCTTGCGCAGTTCTCTGCCAGCACGAACAAGAGCCTGTCAAACCTCAAATCCTCGCTGACGCAGCTGAAAAACGCGCTTGCAACGGCATTTGCGCCGATCTTACAGACGATTGAGCCGATCCTGACGCGGTTTATCAATATGCTGTCCAAAGCGGCGGATTATATCGCGCGGTTCACAGCAGCCCTGACTGGTAAATCCTCCTACACGCGCGCAACCAAAGTGCAGGAGGATTACGCAAAGAGCATCGAAGGAACCGGCGCAGCAGCGGAAGACGCCAGCAAGAGCATGGCGAAATTCGACGAGATCAACCAGATCACGACGAAGGACACTTCCAGCGGTGGAGGCGGAAGCTCCGAGACCTCACCGGCGGATATGTTTGAGACGGTCGCGATCGAACCGCTTGACTTCGCTTCGTGGGGCGAAGCTTTTTCCGCCATGCTCGATAAGATCCTTGTCGACGGGATCCCGAAACTGAAAGAAGCATTCGCTTCCTTTGCGGACTGGCTGAACGGTTTTTCTTCAAAGCTTTACGAAGCATTCACCTTCCCAGACGTTTTGGAAAAGGTGTCGCAGCTTGGACGTGACCTTGCAAATGCGTTCAATGGACTTGTCGATCAGATCAACTGGACAAGTCTCGGCGCGGCGCTTGGGGCTGGGTTAAATCTTGCAATCGCATTTTTGGTGAACTTTATCTATACGTTTGACTGGATGAAGCTCGGTGCGAAATTGGCGGCGATGTTCAACGCGATGGTCTCTGAAATCGACTGGTATAGCGTCGGTATGCTTCTGTGGGCAAAGTTCAAGATCGCGCTGGAAACACTGGCCGGGTTCCTGCTTAACGTGGATATGAAGGAGCTTGCGCACGCAGCCAGTCAGCTGATTATTGGGTTCTTCGATTCCATGTCGGACACGATCCAGAGTATTGACTGGCAGGCACTGGGCCATCAGATTGCGGAGTTCCTCGCGAATATCGACTGGGCAGGCGTGGCAGATTCTTTCTTTGAAGCGATAGGTTCCGCGCTCGGCGGTCTTGCGGCGTTCCTGTGGGGGCTGATCGAGGATGCGTGGAACAGTGTGGTCGACTGGTGGCATGAGGTGGCCTATGAAGACGGAAAATTCACGATCAAGGGACTTTTGAACGGCATTGCCGATGCGCTTAAAAGCATCGGGCAGTGGATCAAAGAGCATATCTTCCAGCCGTTTATTGACGGCTTCAAGAAAGCTTTCGGGATCGCTTCGCCGTCTAAGGTCATGGCCGAACAGGGCGGGTATATCATCACCGGCCTGCTGAACGGCATCAAGGCGGGCCTGCAGCCGATCATTGACCTGTTTACCATGCTGAAAGAGAATGCGAAGAAGGTGCTGCAGGGAATCATCGAGTTCGTGTCCGGCGTGTTTACAGGCGACTGGGAAAAGGCCTGGAACGGCATACAGGAGATCTTCAAGGGGGTTTGGAACGGGATCGTCGGGCTTTTGGAGGGCGCTGTGAACCTGATCATTGACGGCGTGAACTGGCTGATCTCCAAGCTGAATATGGTGAGCTTCACAACGCCCGATTGGCTGGATGTGATAAAGCCGGGACTTGGTGGCAAAACGTTCGGTATCAGTATTCCGAATATTGAGCGCGTCGCGCTGCCCCGTCTTGCCACCGGTGCGGTCATTCCTCCGAATCGTGAGTTCCTGGCTGTGTTGGGCGACCAGAAGCGCGGTACGAACGTCGAAGCGCCTGCTGATCTCATCCGGCAGATGGTTCGTGAAGAACTCCGCGCATACGGCGGCGGAATCGGGAACCGTCAGCAGACCGTCATTTTACAGGTCGACCACAGAGAGTTTGGCCGCGTGGTTTACCAGCTCAACAACGAGGAGACGCAGCGTGTCGGCGTGCGTCTGGCAGGCGCAAAAGCATAACGGCAACTGAAACACGAACGTTCGTTTGCTGTGCGGCTGTTGCAACGCCGCACACGCCGCCAGAAGCCATATACCCGCTCGTTTATGCGGGAGAATAAAAAACGCCGCTGTGGGGCTTGTACGGCCTCACAGCGGTATATGATTTTTAATCGTCTGGGCGATACACAAAGTCATCTGTCAGAAGGTTGACGATCTGGCAGGCAGGAATTACACAATCCGGGAGCGGACAGGTGAAGCAGCTGGCGCTGTAGGGACAGACCGTGCGGGGCTTTCGATACCGGTACGTTGACTTGGGTTTCTTGCCGTTGGCTGCGGCGCGTAAGTAGCGGACATTGCTCTTTGTCACGCCGAGCCGCTGGGCAATCTCGCAGGTGCTGAGCCCCTGCCGGTACAGCCGCATGACCTCAGCCTGCTTGTTGGTCATGGCTTTTGATCTGCGGAACCCACACATTGCGAATGTGGGAGATTACCCGCAGGCTGTACTGTTGTGTGCGTGCATCGGCGTAGGGCTGTTTTGTGCGTATTGACTTAATGAGGCGCTTGCAGTCGGCTTTTGTCATTCCCTCCGGTGGAGTTATGTCCGGTACAGCAGCAGATTCCTCGAGCAACTTGTCCTGCATAAGAGCAAGGAAAATGCGTACTTCATTTTCGTTAAGAGAAAGAATCTGACTGTACAGATTGTCTTTGATATCGCTCATTTTCAATCCCTCCCATTGCTACATTCTGTCTTTGCTGTACAGTTCTCTGCTTTCGCTGCCCTGCCCTCCTTGATCATTCTCAAAAGTTCCTTCTGCTCTTTAGTAGAGAGCGCCAAGACAATGGCCTTCAATCTGGCACGAAGCAATTCAACTTCGCTTGTGGATATGTCTGTCATAAAATTCTCCTTAGTAGCACGTTTCATAAAAGCGCAATTCCCGAATGCGCCCGCTGAAAAAGTGGTTGATGTTGTAATCGCAGCGGCGGTATCTTGTCTGGAAATGCTGGTCGATCATGGGCGGGTAGCTCTCCGGCGGAATGTCGGCGTATGCGCTGCCACGGTCGGCCTGCTCGATCCACGGCATATCCCGGATGATGCGCACGATCTGACTTGCACAGATCGGCGGGTGCGGTCTGCCGGTGTGTGCCTCGTATTGCTCGAAGTAGTACCGGAACACGCCAAGCGCTTCGTCCAGCGTATACGGCCCTCCGGGGAATACCGACGCTGTGATATCCGCGAATTTGTCAAAATCAAACAGCAAGTATCTGCCTCCTTTGTCGGGGTGGGTGGAGCGGAGCGCGGAAGCGGCTCCGTTCCCTTATACCCTTATACAGTCTACTTCTTACTTCTACTTCTGTTTCTTCTTCTACTTCTGTGTCATTCGATATCGGTCGATATCGACCGATCAGCGCCATGTCTTGCCGTGATTCGCTGCACATATCGCGCCCAGGCTTCTTCCATGTCCGGCATGAACGCAGAGAACGCAACGCTTTCGATGGGAGACAGGTTTGCGGGCTTTTCGCCTGTCTCCAAGAAGTCCCAGCAGGCCAGCAGCACGTTCACTGCTGTTTCCGGGGAAAGCTGCCTGACCAGTTCCCGGCGCTCCAGCTTCATCTTGAACCAGCTGGGGTGCTTGTCATTGTCTTTCGTCATTGCCGCCCCCTCACGCCACAGTGAACCGGCGGCTGGTGCTGGACTTGGTGAAGCGCTCGGCAAGCTCCGGCATGGCCTTCTTGAACGCTGTGCTGTCGAACCGGCTGCTGGTCACGGCCTTCCAGGTGATCTTGTAATCCGTGCCCGTCAGCGTGTCGGCGTCAATGGCGGTCATGTGCGCCTTGATCGCGTCCTGAATGCTCTCGATCTCGGCTGTCAGCTCGTCGGCCATGCGGCGCAGCTCGCGAAGCTCGTTGACCTTGCTCTGAATTTCTGTGTTGCTCATAGGTGAAACCCCTTTCCTTTTTCGGCGGGGCGTGGTATACTGTCCACGACCCCTTTTGTGGTTGCGTCCTGCTTGTGCTTCCTACGGCGTGCAGGACGCTTTTTCTTTGCTCTTGGGAACTCCGGCGGCTGGGGGCTTTCAACTGATCTCGTGAGCCTTGCTGCACTTTGCTGTTCCTTCCCAACTCTTGTAGATGTTCTTCACCCATCTTCTGCCGGTGTCTGAACTGTTTTCGTTTGTTCCCCTCGACTGTCATTATGATATCATATCTACCGGTAGATAGCAATAGGCGATATCCACAAATATCTACCGGTAGATTTGTGCATTATGTATCTACTGGTAGATTCTCTTTTGATGTATAATATGCTTATAAAAGCGAAAGGAGTTAGATATGCCAGAGAAAACAGAGGCACAAAAACGCGCACAGAAAAACTACATGGACAAATTCGTTCGTGTTGAGATTCGTATGACAGCAGAACAGCGCGAAGAAGTACAGGCCCACGCAGAAGCGCAGGGCGAAAGCACGAACGGGTTTATCAACCGCGCGATCTCAGAGACGATGGAGCGGGATAAGGCGAAATAAGCTATGGCAAAAGGCTAGGCCACACATTATCGTGCGGTCTAGCCTTAAGATTACTGAGGTGTTAAATACTTGCGTTTTTCTTCCAAGAATCGTATAATTAAAAAGCAAGATGATTGGAGGTATCAAAGTGGGATATAAAAATATAAATGGTCTAATGCGTCATTTGCGCAACAACGGAATTTCTATTGCGGGCAGTACGCAAAAGCGCCAGCTAATGAACACTGGGTACTTCCACGGATACAAGGGATATCGTTTTTTTAGAACCTCAAATAATAGGTTACCCTTTACGTCGTATGAGGAAATATATGCAACGCTCCAGTATGACATGAAGCTTAAAGCGCTATTCTATAGCAAGATCATGTTCATAGAAACAGCAGTAAAGAATCATGCGTTAGAATGTATTTTAGATATCACGCATTCGGAGAGCATTTCAGCTATGTTCGAGAAAGCAGTTTGCGGATACAATAATGCTCCCACTAATGCGAAGGCTGATTTGAAAAAGAAATTTCAACAACACAAACTAAATCTGCAGAGTACAGTTCAAAAATACTTGGCGAAGGCATACAATGACGGAAATCCAAAAATTACGCATTTTTATAATAACATGAGCTATAGCGGTGTTCCGATCTGGGCGTTGTTTGAAATCATGACAATGGGCGATTTTGGGTTTCTGTTGTCATGTCTTACCTTTGAGGCTAGAACGGCGATATCAGAAAAGCTAAACCTGTCAAATGCTGCGGTCGACACAAACCGTGATTTGATATATAACTATCTGTACACACTTAAGGATTTGCGCAACGCGATAGCGCATAACTCTGTTGTCTTTGACACGAGATTCAGACATATGGATTCAAAGCCGGCAATGAGAAAATGTTTAATGCAAGAAATCGGTCTTCCATATGTTAATTTCAAAACGATTGGTGACTATTTGATTTTGGTATGCTATTACTTAAAAATCTTGAATGTCACAAAAACAGAAATAAAAGCATTCATCCGTGACTTTGAAGCAATAACAGATGAATACCAAAACTCCGTTAGTCCACAAGTGGCTATGCAGACAATACACCCAGACTTAGGGGCCAGATTGACACAGCTGAAAAATTTTCTTTAAGGGCAAAATTTGCTTGCATTTTTTAGATGCTGTTGTATAATATAATTATTAATTGGGGTATGTGTTTTCGGATACATGCTTGAGGGGATCGGAGAAATCCGGTCCTCTTTTTATATATCTGCTTGTATCTCTAAAGTTCAACAAAAATTCAACTCCATTACGAAAAGTTCAACAAAGTTACAAAACGATACCAAACGCAGAATTCAAAAAAGCTAGTGTTTTCAAGGCTTTTTTACACGATGTAACACGATAAAGAACGGCATTTTCAGAACTCATAACCCGGAGGTCGGGGGTTCAAATCCCTCTCCCGCAACCATAAAACCACCGTATTTCAATCGAAATACGGTGGTTTTTCTAACTTTTTAGATCATTTTGCAGTCCCACAAAACTTGCGTTGACCCCAATTGGTGCCGCTGCCCATAGGTTTAACTCAATTATCTGGAGTGGGTTCAGCCTGTTTCAGCGTGATCAGCAGACGGATGATATTTCCCGTTTGGTACATCAGGTATTCCAGTACATTCAATTCGGTCTTATCGTGGTGCTTTGCATAGCCGTTCATGAAACTACAGTATGTCTGCAGCAGTGTTTCAAAATTTGAGGCAATTTCTTTCGGGACTCCAGCTTTGGATAAGTAGTTTCCGTAGATGCTTTTATTGCGTTCAAGGGCTTTATCATTTTTGAAGAATTCCTGAAAGAATGTTTCGAGTGCCTTGCGAAACTAATCTGCAATATCACTGGAATTTTCTGTTGTTGCATCTGCATATTCTCTTAAAGCCTTTACAAAAGCTGTATGTGCCTTTGGATACTGGTTTAACCATGCTAATGGCTGTGACACAAGAGCGGAATCTAGTTCAACGGCTCCCTTAGGGAATACAAAATATTCTCCGTCCGCATTGATTAGATTATAGCCAATGTGTGATTCTGCAAGCATTGCCGTAAGCAACTTAATCAGACCTTTTCGTTCAAAAAAGCGTCCGCTTTCATCTGGCTCTCGGTCTTCTGGCACAATATTCACAAGTGAAATGTAATACGCAAAAAACTCTCTAGGATCTTCGCACACTCTCCTTAGTATACTTAGCCAATGTCTATACCCAGCAGGCCCAATAAACTCAGATAGAAGTTTGTAATCCACTTCCGTACCCGTAATCCTGCAAAATTCGCGGTATTCACTCGCATTAATACCGCAAAAGCGAGTATCTAATGCGATTTCGCCAAGAATACTGAATATTTTCACGAGAAAAAATTTATACTTCTCGTTATCGCAAAACCCTATGCCAAGCTTTTCTCTATAATCCAAAAAATCCATCTTTATCTCCCTTCGTATTCTGGCATGTTGTATGCTGGGCGTTGAAATTCACAAGACCATCATAACTGTTCTTCCTGAAAAATACAAGAGCACTCTCTTTCCGGCAGAAAACATAAAAAATACTGTACTACAATCACGCGCCCCTGCTGCAGGATTTCTGCAGCAGGGGTCGTTTGTTATACGTCGATTTGCACGATAAACTGATTTGCAGTTAACAGAATATGCTCGACAGGTGTAGGGACCGGCGGGACCGGGAGCGTCAGCATAGCTTCCTGCGCCTGCTCTTTGATGCTGGCAATTCCCTCGGCCATGTTGGACGCTTCTGCGTCTATGTCTGGGAAATCGATCAGGCCAAACAGAAGAAGGCCATCATCCTCCGTTGTAACGACCAACGGATACACTGCGCTCTGCGGCTGCGCGGTAAAAAGATCTCCGAGAAGGGCTACGGCTTCCTGCTTGTGCCCATCCAGTACATGAGCATAGGTGTCCAGCGTGAAGGATACGGAGTAGTGGCCCATGATTTCAGACAATGTTTTCGGATCCATGCCCTGTTCCATTGCTCTGGAGGCAAACGTGTGGCGAAGCGCATGGAAAGTAAAGTGGCGAAGCCCGCTCGCCTGCAGGAGTTGATTGTAATAATCCTTGAATGTACGAGGTTCAATTATTCCCCCAAGCGGATTTGTTACAATATAGCCGCTTGCATTGTACTGATCTCCGGCAAGCTCCGCATCCTTCTGCTGAACATACTGCCAGCCCTGCAGCTCCTGAAGGACGACAGGCAGAAGCGGAATCGCACGAATGGAATTCTGACTTTTCGGTGTCTGGATCACGATTTCCGTTGTGGGCTCTCCGGGCTGCAGGGGCCGCTTCATCTTGTTCAGCCGGTTCAGCGTCCGGCGGACATGCAGAATGCCGGCGCGGAAATCAATATCCTCCCAGCGCAGGCCAAGCAATTCCCCAAGCCGCAGGCCGGTAAAAAGAACGAGACGGACAAACACGCCGTAGCGGTGCTGATAGCTGCACTGCATCAGGCGGGCCTGTTCGTCTCTTGTCAATATTACGATCTGCGGCTTGCTTCCTCTCGGAAGATTCACACCATCTGCGGGATTACTGTTGATATATCCCTCCGCAACGGCGAAACTCAATGCCTTATGCAGAAACAGATTGAGGTTTACGATTGTTTTTTGGACTCAGCTTTTCTGTTTCTGCTTTGTAATTATAATATTGCTGCAAAATTCTCGGTGTCAGCTCCTTCAACTGTATATTTCCCAAAGCAGGATTCAAATGGACACGGATGTAGCTTTCATAGCTCAGGTAGGTCGACTGCTTCAGCGTCGGCCGCATATAAGTTTCCAGACAGAACGGAAGCCATTCGCTCACAGTTACAGACTGAAAATTATTCGGTGTATGATCGCGAATAAAGGAAAGCTCGTGAAGCAGTTTGATTGCTTCCTCCTGTGTTTTTGCATAGCGGGAAATTCTTCGTTCCTCGCCGGTTGCATAGTCGATCCCGATCGTAACGCGGACCTCCCATCTGCCGTCGGCGCGCAGGCGAATATTTCCCTCTCTATCTTTTCTTGTTTTAGACATATCGGACACATCCCTTATGATAATTTACGCGAACCATGCTCGGCTGCGCATTATCAAGGTGTTCTATGCTTTGTAAAAAATAATGATCTCCTATCATGTGAAAAAATGCGTATTAAAGTTTAATCATGACAGAACAGAATATTAGGACTCAGAGGAAGTGTCATACAAAACACTTCCTCTGGCGGAAGCGTACAAGGTACGCAAAAAACATAGATAGGAGATTGTAACATGGATAATCAAATAAAAACATCAGAGGCAATTACAATTAGATATATAACAGAAGATGCTCAGCGGCTTCGTGCTGAAGCAAAGGCTGCCGGTTGTTCTCTGAGCGAATTGATTCGTGAACGCTCCCTTCGGGCAGATATGGAGGCTGAATTATTGAAGATACGCATTCAGGAAATCTCCGGTCAGCTTTGTCGTCACAATCTTATTGTGCATGAGATTCATGACAAAGATGCTCGTAACGCTTTTTTGAATTGGGAGGCAGAAGCATGGCAGTGTTTAAAGTGATTTCTGTTCCGCAGAAGTATGCTGACGAAGACGCTTATGCAGATTTGATCCATTACTGTATCAGGCCCATGAAGACACCGGGCAACTTTATTGATGGGTTCGGCGTTCTTCCGCAGCTTGCGGCAGAGCAGATGCAGATCGTATCGCATGCCTACCGGCAGGATCATGGCATTCGCCTGCGGCACTGGATCATCAGCTTTGAAAAGGGTGAGATTCGGGACGCTTGGCATGCCAATCAGTTTGCACAGCAGGCATGCTGGTTTTACGCCGAACGCTATCAGATCCTCTACAGCGTCCATGAGGATGCCCAAAACATTCATATTCATTTTGTTATGAACATGATCTCGTTTCAGGACGGAACCCGCTATACCGGAAAAAAGAAGGATTACTATGATTTCCTCCGGTATCTGAATGACATTGCTGCTTTATTCGGCACCTATGTCTATCCGGTAAAGGATATCCCGGAATAGAGATCATGGTTATTGCGCAGACGCCTCCCATATTGAATTGAAGCTGCGAGGGTTGGCCTATGCCGCTCCCGCAGCCTGTTAATTGGAGCTGTCATATCCCAACAGCGCCAGCGCTAACAACACGCCTTTTGAAAAGGCAGCAATCGCTTTTGCGACTGCTGCCCATGTAATCATTTTACAGCATAGTCCATGCCGCCGATCAGCAGCAGTGCTGCTGTGAGCAGGAAACCCAATACATACCAGATCATGTTTCTTCCTCCTTTCCGATTTGTTTCTCGTATTCTCTGACCTTGCGGTAAAATGTGCTCGGAGACAGTCCCAGCCGTTTCTGTGCCTCTACTGCGGTAATCTCCCTGCGGCGCCATAACATGAGTACACTGTCAAAGCCTGCGCATACAATCGGCTTTCGGCCTTTATAGACGCCGTTTTCTTTCGCAATGGCGATGCCCTCTCTCTGGCGCTGGAGAATGTATTCCCGTTCCAGCTCTGCTACTGCGCCGAACACCGTCAGCATGAATTTCCCCGTCGGCGTCGTAGTGTCGATAGCTTCCTTTTTGGAAACAAACTGTACCTGCTTGCTTTGAAGCCGCTCAATCAGCTCCAGAAGATCTCTTGTATTCCGCGCGAACCGGCTGATCGACTCCACAATGACGCAATCACCGGTCCGCACAAATGCCAACAGCTTTTGCAGCTCCGGGCGGGCCAGATTCTTACCGCTCATGCGGTCAATGAAAACCTGTTCCACGTCAAGCGCCTGCATCAGCACCTCCTGCCGGATGGTATTCTGTTCTTGGGTGCTGACCCGGATATAGCCGACCTTCATGTGAAATCTCCTGTGTCAATAGGGCGTACCCATATGGGATACAGAAATGCTCTCCCAATAGCGTCGGTTTTCCACTTTTGACATATATGCCGCTGGCCGCCCGACCCTATTGACCTATATCTCCCCATAATAGAAACACTCCTCAATTTCCTCCGGCTGCAATCCCTCGCCCAGCCATGTATCCACATCCTCCGGGGTATATCCGAATGCACAGGCCAGATTTTTCAGTTCACGGACATAGCTGCCGCCGGAAACCTTTTGGTCTCTGGTGCTCTGCGTACCGGACAGCGGCCAGTCATATGCGCGGAGGTCATACAGATGCCGCACGGAGAAGGTGCCTTTGCTGCGCCCGCCATCCGGCAGCAGGCACAGAATGTCTCCTTCCCGAACCGCAACTTCTTCTACCGGGCCATGCAGACTTTTCCGGATGCTGGACAGCGCATAGTTTAAGATTTCCTTTGTGGAAGCATACAGATATACCTTTTGCTTTGGAAAATGGTACAGGCAAAACGGATTGTTCCCGCGCACGATATAAAGGCGCTCATGGTCGTCCAGCACCGTATAAGTAAAGGAGCCGCGCAGCAGCTCCGATGTTATGCGCAGCGTATCCAGATCGATTGTTCCTGCCTGTTCCAGAAGCTGCACGATTGCAAAGCTGTCTGTCTCAATTCTTGAAGCAGGCAGCTTCTTTTCCAAGCGCAGCAGCTTGTCATTGCTCAGAATGCCGTTGTGTGCCAGTGCAAATGCGCTGCCGTCTGCGACCCCATAAAAGGGATGATTGTTGCAGTTCTGCATTTCGGAGCCCTGTGTGGTCATTCTGGTGTGCCCCATTACCGCCTTTACCTCTGCCGGGAGCCGAAAACGCATCCACCGGGCAGGAAATGGCCGCTTATAGATACAGAGCTTTGTCCCGGTTCGATACGCGATTCCGGTCGCATCTGTTCCACGGATCTCACTGGAAATGGCAAGGGCGGAAATGATCCTGTTCTTCTGCTTTGCGGAAAGCGTTCCGCCGTAATCATAAAATCCAAACAGGCAGCACATTACAGCTCCACCTCACTTTCTACCGGCTCGTTGAGATATAGTCGCCGCTCTTTCAGATACTGGATCAGCTCCGGTTCCGTCACGCCTGCAATAAAATCCGACCATGAAAGCGCACGAAGCTCCTCATCGTTCAGGCACGTCACCACATCGCACAGGTGATCTGTCAACTGGATCGTCGCGGCAAGCGTGTTGTATTTGAGCGTACCTCTGAAAATACGGATCTCCACGGTGTCTTCGTTCGTCAGGTTCACGCAGGTATATCGGCCATAGTGATAGCTCTTGGCGTGATCCATCATTTCCTTCGGCGTGTCCTTATAGCCGTATCTCGCCGCCCAGCGCTCTAACTGCCGGTTTGTCCGGCGGCTGAATTTCAGCAGCTCGTTCCAGTGCTTTTCCACAAAGTAAAGCAGCCTTGCGATGGCCGCTTCCTGCTGCGCCGCCGTTCTGCCGAACGCAAGACGGCTGATATGGATATGCAGACCGCAGGTACAGGCCTGATGGGAGCGATAACCGAGCGAAACCGCCTCCGCCATGACCGCCTTCCACGGTAACTGCGTCAAATGATATTCTGCCGTCGCCGGATGGCTGACGATTTCAAACCCATCATCCAGACTGCCATCATGCTTGCAGTAGTAAAAATCCCGTTCCCGGTTTCCAATGGTAAGAATCTGCTCCGCGTTGCTTCCGATTTCGCCGCCCTTGTCGATCTCCAGCTCTACGCCGAAGTATCGTGGCCCGTCTCCGTAGAAAATCGTTTCCGGGCGATAATCATAGTTGTGGATGACCTGATTTTTCAGAATATGATAGCAGTTTTCGCAATAGAGATAGTCCTCGCCGTCTCCCAGATAATATGCATTCTCGCAGTCGATCAGTTCCCCACAGCGTTCACAGTTTGTGTAATGGCTGTCATAGCATCGCTGGCAGAGCGGATGCGTCCGCGAACCGGCATTGGCATCATTCCAAAGCCGCTCCCCACAGTCTGAACAGACAACGGTTTCTTCGTCAAGGCAGTGTTCGCAGAAATAATCTCCTGCGAACAGCGTCAGCGCATCCTCCGGAAATTTCCGTCCGCAGATGCTGCATCCATGGTAGTCTCGCATAGTCGTTTTCCTCCAGATAAAAAGATAACCGCCGGACGCATCTGCATCCGACAGCTTCACAGCGATAATATGTAGTTGAAATCAGCGATTTTTACGCAGTTTTCCGGAGAAATAAGGGAACATCATGGTAAAAAACAAAGAAGGAGTTTTTATCATGAACGATTATGATAGACAAGATTTGATCAAGCAGCGAACCGGTTTGGAACCGCCCGCCCACGAAGGAGATTACTGGAGCGATGAAGATCGTGCGCGGCTGAAATGCTTGTTCGACATGGGTTTTGGTATCAGCGAAATTGCGCTGGAGCTCCGGCGCGGAGAGCCTGCTATCTGTCAACAGATAGCGCATATGGACCTGTTTGAGCGTAAGCACCGCCGGCACAGGGTACGCCCCGCGCTTCCAAGCGGCTGCCTGTGCAAAGAATGCACAGCAGACCCGGAAGCCTGCACCATCCGACGACTGCAAAAAGCAGCAAAGGAGGCCGTGTAATGTTTGAGGATTACCCGGATATCCTTTCACCGGAGGAAGCCGCAGACGCCCTCAGGATCGGCGAGAATGCGATTTATGAATTGCTGAACAGCAAAAAACTCAGTGCCTATAAAAACGGCCGCAACTGGCTGATCCCAAAGGAAGCTGTGCGAAAATATGTTGTAGAGCAGTCAAAGCTGGAATGATCCACAAAACAAGGTCCGAATCAGGAACGATTCGGGCCTTGCTTTGCTTTTGTGATCAGTTCAAGGATTCCCTGCAAGGTTTTGTCGATGCTTTCCTTATAAGCAACGTCAAGCTGACTGATTTTTGATGTTGTATCAGACCATGCGCTTTGATTGACCGTATTCCCGAATAACAGTTCATCGCTGCTGCAGGAAAGAATCTTGCAAACCGTCATAAGCGTGTCCAGACTGAACGCAGAATCGCCCAACTCGACATTTGCCAAAAAACGCGGACTGAGAGAACAAAGCTCGCTGAGCTGTTCTCTGGTGTATCCGGCAGATTCGCGTTTTGCCCGAAGCCGCTTCCCAATTTCTGCTTTTGTTTCTTTATCCACGAAATCACCTCTAATCACAAGTTTAATATGTGTTATAAGAGGTTGAATGTGATAAAAATTCATGTAAAATATGTGATATAGAGTGATACGGAAGAAAAGGGAGGTCTTTAGATGAAGTTTCGGCTGCTCGGTCAGGACGTAGCAATCAGCGAAGCGGCAGAAAGCTACAACACATATCGGAAACTGTTCATTGGACAGGCCAAAACCGCGGCCAATCAATTCTTTGATACGTATGAAAGAAACCAGTCGCTGGAAGACGTTGTGAGAAAAACACCGGATCAAATTGCAGCGTGTATTGCGCCGTCGGTCGAGCTGTGTATTCAGATACTGGTCGACCACGGTGTTTATACCATTGACCGCGAACAATTCTCCAGCACATATCGGTCTTATCTGGATCGATGGAAGAAAGCGTATGAGGCGATCTGCGACCAGTATGACAGCATTGTTTCTGAGCAGGAGAGCTGGATCAGTATCGTGTTGCGCGCCGGGAGAATCGCGGCCGCTGGGTCGGCGGAGGCTTCGGCGTCGGCGGTGCATTGAAAGGAGCTGCGACCGCAGGGGCTATGAACATGGTATCCGGCGCTGCACACAGGGTCGTAAACGGCGTCGGAAAGATTTTCTCATCATTATCTGCTTCAAGCGAAATGCGGAAGATCTTCAATGACAGCAAAACACGATCCAGTTTGGCCAGAAGCGTCTGGAATACAGTTTTTTATCTGCATTACGCGCTGATCGACTGCCTGGATCGTACCGGGGCTGATCACCTGCCTTATGAGGGACGCGAAACCTCAGGTATGGATCAAAAGGCAACCGCGATTTTGAATAATATCGGGCATATAGCCGACGCTTCTCAACGGCGCGAGGCGTTGTTGGAGGCCTTTCGGATCGACCCATATCTCTCTGACTGGTATTTGCTTGCGCTGCAAAGCGATGGCGATCCGGATGGAAAGCTGCAGGAAGCCGCAGATTATTTTGATATTCCCGGCATTGCCAGTACAAAACAATAACAAAAGCGACCAACCTTTTACAGTCGATCGCCTTTGGCTTGGTCATTTATTCTGTGTATGCATACGGCGGTAGCCAGCGGCAGCTGGCGCGGGGCTGAACGGCAGTAGTGCGGTGCCAGCGGCAGCAGCTTGATATAGTCTACAAATCCCTCATAATAGTGGTATCCGCGACAGCGGAAATACACTATTCATAAAAAAGACTTTCTCGATTGAGCAGCGGGGAAAGTGTGAAGGGGGCAAAAAGTCCCCTTCGCGTTCAATCAAAAGGTTTTCCGAACTTTTTGAAGTTCGGAAAACCGCACGCTGGCTTATCAATGATTTTCGGCAATTTCTTCGTTCTGCCGTCCTTTTCCCAGTTCATGGCCGGCAGTTCGTTACAATTTGCCGGAACCGGGAGACGCGGAAGGCGTTCCCCCAGGGGGAGCGTCTTCCGCGTCTTGTTTCGTTATCTGCTGTTGGCCCGGCTCCAGATCTTTTCCAGCGCCGCCCAGTCGCGCTGCGGGAGCTTGCCGATCCAGGTTTCGACACGCTTGCCCATCTGGTAGGTGTGGCTGTTGGTGGCCTCCATGATCGCCTCATAGAACCAGTCTGCCGTGGTGCAGTCCGGCCAATCGATGCGGCCGGAGATCTTCATGTGAGACTTCGACGGCTTGCGGCCGAGCACGCGGTTGACGATGGCGCAGGCCTCGGCGCGTGTGATCCTGTTTTCAGGTTTGAACGAGCCGTCGGAATAGCCCTCGATCAGGCTGCTGTCCTTTGCTGCGGTGACGTACGGGGCGAACCAGTCGGTCGTCTTCACATCAGTGAAGTAGCTGTAGACGGCGGAGCCGTTTGCCTGCGCGAAGCTCACGGCGATCTTGGCGAATTCCGCGCGCGTGATAGGTGCGTTCGGACGGAAGGTGCCGTCGGAGTAGCCGCCGAGGACGCCCATATGACAGAGCGTGGAAACGGCGTTGTTGTACCACTTGTCGGCGCTCACGTCGGAGAAGTTATTCTCGGAAGACCAGTTCCGCTGGCGGGCATCGTCGGTCAGCAGGCGGAAGAAGATCGTTGCGACCTCCGCACGGGTGATCCTGCCGTTCGGGCGGACCGTACCGTCCTCATAGCCGATGATATAGGCCACATGGTCGTCCTTGTTCAAGGCAGGAATAGCATCGGCAGGAATGATGATGTTGTCAGGGAGAGAAATATTTTGTTTCCATTGGGCAACCAGCGTGATGTTTGCTGTTACCTCAGTGTTGAAATCATACGGCTCGCCATCCAAGGTCCAGCACTCAAAGGTATAACCCGGACGGGTCGGCTCATCCTCAGGTTCAGAGGCGTACACCTTATCATCATTATTTTCAAACGGCAAATGCTGCACATCCCACGGAGTTTCAGAGCCGTTGTTGGCGTCGAAGGTGACCTCCCAGAAGTAGCGGGTTCTGATTTCGCCACACATATCAATGTTGCAGTCGCCACACTCCATACCGGGCGTCTTTCCGTCAGGAAGCTGCGTCACTTTCCAGTCATCGAAGCCCGTATGCGGCTGCATTGGCTCATGGCAGAGACCGTCAAAGTAGAAATGAACCTCTTCTTCAGGATTCTCAACCGCTTCGGAAGGAATGTGGGTCACGTTGGCAGATTTCTGGCTGGATGCAATATAGGATTTGTAGTTATCGCCATCTAAGTTTGAATAGTCACAGTACTGCGTACCCCAGGCGGCATAGATGTATGCCTCCTTCCCATCATTGCCTGGCTCAATTCCTCCGTCCTGGTAATAGATACCTGTAACGCACTGCGCAATGGCGCCGTTGCCGGTATAGTCTTTGACCGGCGTGGACGGGAACACGCAGAGATAAGTGCTGTTCGGGTCTTTGACCCACTCCACATTTTTCGTGGTGCAATTCGTAACCGTAACAGAGCAATGCTCGTTAAGACCGATCAGGCCGCCGCAGTTGTAAGCGCCGATGATCCTGGTGTTTTCAACGGAGCAATTTGTAAAGGAATGGCGCCCACCCGGCTCGGCAAGATGACCGACCAAACCGCCGACTTTTCCATATCCCTTTACTGTGCTGTTGGTCACATGGACGCCATCCATATTTACATTGTTGCAATATGCGTGGCCAATTACAACACCCACCTGATTTCCGAAGTATTGGCCATTGATGGAGACGTTAGCGCTATCAAATGTAAGGTTCTTGACTGTAATCGGATTTTTTGTCGAGCCAATGAATCCGCAGGCATAGGGATAACCATTAATTGTAGAACAATTTCCACGAATCAACAGATTCCGGATGACGCCGTTCTGACCCTGAATGGTGACCCCATCCAACGGACCGGGGCCGTAAGAGCTGCCCCAAGCATTGATAGGCTCCCAGAGATAGGCGCTCATATCCAGTGTACCTGAGATCGTAATGGTGTATCCAGCAAAAGGTTTGCCATTCTTAATCTCTACCGCCCACCATGCCAGCGCCTCCGGTGAGGAAATTGTGAGCGTTTTGTCGTTTTCCACATAGCCGTCAGGCTTCGCTGTCACAAATTCCTGCCAGGATTTACCGACCGGGCAATGAACGCCACTGGAATCGCCCTCAATTCTGCCGGGCACCTGGTCATCGGAAATCGTCAAAGAACTGTCTTTATCAATGTACAACGTGCCCGCATTGCGGATGACGTTGGTCTGATTGGCAATAAAGTTTGTCTTTGTTGCGGTCAGTGAACTCCCTGAAAGATTGTTGTTGACTGCGTAGCTTGTGCTGCTGGATACTGTACTATTGGAGATAATGATAGAAGGATTGCTGCCATATTCTTCAGCAAGACCATTCAGGATTCCGTTGTCTGCACCGTAAATGGTTGAAGCTGAGACAGTAACGCTGCCGTTCAGATTGAAGATACCTGCTGCGACATTACTGTACAATTCCGCGCCCTGAATGGTCACAGTGCCTTGGTTTTGAAGGACCGAACTGGATGATGAGAATACCTTTGCATTTGAAATTATGAGTTCAGCGCCTGTATAGTTCACAATTGCCGTACCAGAGGCGTTGGTTGTACCGCCGTTAATGCTCAGCTTGCCGCCGGAAAAAATACCAAAAGCATGCTTTCCAGACTCGATTGTTCCGTTCTCAGCACTGTCAACAATTGCGCAGGTGCCGTGGACCAAAACGCCCCAGTTTGCTGCCGTTGTATTCAACGTATGGCCGTTTAAATCAATTGTAATATCATTGCCGCTCGGAATGTTCAGTGAACTGCTTATCGTAAGGTCTTCCCTCAGTTGATAGGTGCCAGAGGCCAACGTGCCGCCCTCGGGGGGCAACGTCAGCGCTTCTTCTCCTTCTGCAAAGGCCGTGACGGTCAGCAAGGCCATCAGCATTGCCAACGTCAACAGGCTACACAAGATTCTTTTTTTCTTCATGCCGCATCTCTCCTTTTCTGTCTTCCCCATTAGGCTACACAAGATTCTTTTTTTCTTCATGCCGCATCTCTCCTTTTCTGTCTTCCCCATTCTATCCCGCTAATGCCTCACACCATCCGCCGCCATAGCTGAATGCAGCCAGCGCGGTGTTCCCGGAAATCGCGCCGCCACGCATCGTGAACTGAGGGCTGTCACCGCTCAGACACACGCCGCCGCCATTAACAACAGCATCGCCAGATCCAGTGCCGCCGGTAACGGCGCCGCTGGTATAGGCATACTAGTGGGTCACAATCCATCCATTCTCGCCAACAGAATCGGAAGAATAGTAGGTAGTCCAGGTACCGTCCTGATGATCAATGATCTTTGCGGTAAATATCCTATCGCTGTACACGCTATTGGGCAACGCGTCCATCGCCACTTCCACAGGTCAGCCAAGCTGACTGGGGGTTGTTGCAGATTTGCAATTGTACCAAAAGATCAGTAAAATTTCTTGTCGGTACAACCCCCAGGCCGCCCTTCGGGCGTCCAACTCCCTCAGAGGGGGCATGAGGGCCTGTACAATCCGTCAAATTCCGATTCAAGCTGCCGCCAGAGCCGATTATGTTTATAATAACACAATACAGGAAAAACGCAACCCTATTGTTGGAGAAATCTAAGGCAACACCGCACAAATGACCTTTTGAGGGCAAAAAGAAAATCCGGCAGACGTGCAACGCTGCGTTGCATTTATTTTTTGAAACTACAGAGCATTTTTAGGGCAGTTTTTCACACACTCCATACATAAAATGCACTCGGTCCCATTCGCTCTATTTCTTGCGTTGTCGGTCATATCAACATCCATAGGACCCTTCCATCCATCAAGAATGACCGGAGTAATATAATTCAATTTGATGTCTTCTTCCGACATCTGTTTCTTGCCCAATATGGTCATGTCAAAACCTCCCAATCAAGTTCTTTGGTGTTGGTTAGTCACGAACCGTTTCAAGAATATCTTCAATCCGGCAATCCATTACCTCGCAGATACGAAGAAGAACATCCGTGGTTATGTTGTCTCCTTTGCCGAGCTTTGCAAGGGAGGCAGAACTGATGCCGGCTTTTTCTCTCAAATCACTCTTTTTCATGTTCTTGTCAATAAGCATCTTCCAGAGTTTATTGTAGCTGATGCGCATATTGGGAAACCCTCCGTATCTTGTGAAATATAATAATACGGCGGGTATGAGGAATTGGAATTTACGCCGCTTCGCAAGCGAAACGACGTGAGTTGGAACGGAAACCCTTCCGAGATCAACGAGTGGCTCTTTAATCAGTTCTTGGAGCAGCACTGGAGCTATATAGACTGCCATCCTCTTTTCGGCCGTATGTAACCTGATAGACCCATGATTTATCCTTTTGCTGATAGAAGCTGCCTTCTCCGTTGGAACGACGTGCCATGCTATCAACCTCCAATTTCTTTGTAATATTTGGAGATTTGACGTTAATTCATAATCGTATGCGAGGACTTCATCCACTCATAAAACGGTTCCTTTGGAACGCGAAAAGAATTGCCGATACGAATGACCGGAAATGATTTGCTGTGGATCAGATTGTACGCAGCGTTGATGCTGATGTTCAGAATCTGCTTGATATCCTGTACAGTCAAGGTTTCATTTTCTCTCTTTTCCATAGTGGAATCCTCCTCATACGAAGTAAAATATGAACTTTTCAAGGTGCAGAAGCTGACTCGTATGCAGCAATCCGAGCCAATCGCCGAGCATCGGCAAATGGAAGACCTCCTGATCTCAAAAGAGGAGATCGAGGAATTGGTGCGGCGCTGGCCGCAGCTTGATGCCAAAAGCAAGTATCTGTTAGAAGGAAAATACATACGCGGCAAAAGCGATGAGGTCATGGCCGAGGAACTATCCATAAAACCCGCCAGTGTCCGAATGGCGCTGACGCGGGCAAGACAATGTGCATATCAGCTTCTTACGAAAGAGCAAACCCCGAGTCGTTCCTGATGGAATGGCCCGGGGTTTGTTGCATTTGGCCGACTTTTGTGTCTGATATTTTGGGGATGAATTGTCTCTGAGCGCAGAATGGTCTGCATTGTCTACCTGCACAGAAAAACAGGTTTTTCTTGTATAAACTGACAAATTGACTTCATCTGAAAAACGTGCTACTCTGGCATTAGGCAAACGGTTGCACGAATAAATCTGTTGTATTCAGTTTCATTTTATCGTCGAAAGCAAATGCGCTCGATATTTCATTGCTTTTATCGCTGCTTTTTCGCGAAAATTCAAGAAATATCGGTAAACCGTTTGCATGGAGGTGCAGGATGGCAGCAACGATCAAGGATGTGGCGCGGCTGGCGGGTGTTTCACCGTCGACGGTTTCGCGCGTGCTCAATCAGAAGGGCGTCATTTCGGACGAGACGAAGCAGAAGATTGCTTCCGCGATGGAGCAGCTCAAATATGTTCCCAACGACATTGCGCGCAGCTTTGCCAACGGCTCGGCGCACGCGATCTCGCTGGTCATCGATATCTCGGACGGCACGGCCTACGCCAACAATTTCTTCAACAACACCGTCTTCGGCATCGAGACTGCCGCGCACCAGAACGACTATAACCTCATCATCACGAACGGCGCGGCGGCGTTCGGCGGCATTTCCTCCGTCGAGCGGCTGATCGCCGGGAAGAAGGTCGACGGCGTGGTGCTGCCGATCTCGCTCGTGACGGGCGAGCTGCTGCGCAGGATCGAGGACCTGAGCGTGCCGTGCGTGATCCTCGGCCGCTCGGAGGAGGTCGGCGCGGAGGCCAACTGGGTCGATATCAACAACGTGCAGGCCGGCCGCAGGGCCGTCAGGCTCCTGCTGGAGCGCGGATATAAAAAGATCGCCTTCCTTTCGGACGGCGATGGGGAGGTTTTCAATCAGGACCGCATCGCGGGCTACCGCCGCGAGCTTGCCGCAAATCATCTGTCCGTCCCGGACGGCTTCATTCTCCACGGTCTGCCGGCGGTCGGGAGCGGCATGGACTGCGTCCGGGCGCTCCTACAGGACGATGATGCGCCCGACGCCGTCATTTGCAGCGACGATCGGCTGGCGCTCGGTGCGCTGCGGGCCGCGCATCAGTTGGGGCTGCGGGTACCGGAGCAGTTCGGCATCATCAGCTGCGACAACACGCCGCTGACGGAGCTGGCCGAGACGCCCATCACGAGCGTGGATGTTGACACGTTCGCGCTCGGCGTGCAGGCGGCGCAGATCCTGATCGAGCAGATCGAAGACCCGCAGACCAGCCTGCGGCAGATCCTGCTGTCGACGAAGCTCATCGAGCGTGCCTCGACGATGCGGGAAACACGAGAAGAAACGGAGGCGATCCACATTTGAATCAGGCGGCCATCATCCACCGGCCCACCTCGGACTACATCTACCCAAGCTCACGCAACACGCTGGAACTCCAGCTCATCACGGCGCGGGCAGATGCGGACGAGGTCGAGCTCTGGTACTGGATGCGCTATGAGACGGATCCGGCGAAGATCCGGCGGCAGCGGCTGCGCGTGTCCTTACAGGACGCGCTGCACGACTACTACCGCACGACGGTCTGCACCGGCCAGATCGCGGCGTACACCCGGTACTGCTTCCACCTGAAAGCCGGGACGGACGAGCTGTGGCTCGGCGCGAACGGCCTGCAGGACACGGAGCCACACATGAACGGGAACTTCTTCGAATTCCTCTGGCCGAACCCGACGGACGGCTTTTCCGCGCCCGCGTGGCGGAGCCGGCAGGTGTACTATCAGATCTTCCCGGAGCGGTTCAAGAACGGAGATTCCTCCCGCACCCCGCCGGGCGCAGAAGCTTGGGGCTCTGCACCGACGCGGGAGAATTTCATGGGCGGCGATCTGGCGGGCATTGCGCAGCAGCTCGACTACATCCAGTCGCTCGGCGCGACGTGTCTGTATCTGACGCCCATCTTCCGCGCACCGTCGAACCACAAGTACGACACAGTCGATTATTTCGAGATCGACCCGGCCTTCGGCACGAGGGACGATCTGCGGCGGCTGGTCGACGGTGTCCACGCGCGCGGGATGCGCATCATCCTCGACGGCGTGTTCAACCACTGCGGCTACTGGTGGGACAAATTTCAGGACGTTGTCAAAAACGGCAAAGCGTCGCCGTATTGCAGCTGGTTCTTCATCCACAGCTATCCCGTCGACGCGGAGCAGCAGAATTACGACTGCGTCGGGCATTACAAATGGATGCCGAAGCTGAACCTTGCAAACCCGGACGCGCGGGACTATTTCCTCTCCGTTGGCCGGTACTGGTTGGAGGAATTCGGCATCGACGGCTGGCGGCTGGATGTGGCGGATGAGCTGCCGACCGCGTTTCTGGAAGCCTTCGCCGCAGCGATGCGCGCATATAAGCCCGACTGCATCCTGCTGGGCGAAACATGGGGCGACGCCGGGCGGCTCGTAAGCGCGAACCGGCTGGACAGCGCGATGAATTACCTCTTCCGCGACGCAGCGGTCGCGTGGCTGGCAAAGGATGCGCTTTCCGCGTCGGAATTCGGCTGCCGTCTCAACCGGGCGCTGGCCCTGTACCCCAATGAAACGAATCTGCGGATGTACAATCTGCTGGACAGCCACGACACGGCGCGCTTCCTCTATGAAGCGAGCGGCGACAAGGCAAGGCTTCGGCTGGCCGCAGCGCTGCAAATGACGTTCCCCGGCTCCCCGGCGATCTTCTACGGCGACGAGGTCGGGCTGAGCGGCCCGAACGACCCCGGCTGCCGCATGGCGATGCAGTGGGATGCAGAACAGCAGGACAGGCGGCTGCTGCGCTGGTACCGGCGGCTCATCCAGCTGCGGCTCGCATCCGATTCTCTGACAGACGGCGATTTCCATACCGTACTGGCCGACGACGCGGCGAACGTATACGCCTTTTCGCGCGCCGTGCCCGGCGAGCAGACGCTCGTCGTCCTGCACGCAGGAACGGCACACTGGCGCGGGCAGCTCCCGATCCCGGACTGGGCACGGGAATTTGCCGCATGGACGCTCTGCTGCCAGACGGGCGGCATGACAGAGGATGACCCGTTCCACCCCACGATCCTGACGGACGATCCGGGACGCTTTGAAGCGGAGCTTCCCGCAAGATCCGTTAAGATAATCCGATTCATCAACAAAAAATTAAAGGAGAAGGTGCAATCATGAAACAGACAAGTATCAAAAAAATGCTGGCGCTCTTCCTGATCGCAGCAGTGATGTTAGCGGCATTCACTGCATGCGCCGAAAAAGCGCCAGACACTGCCCAAACCCAGCAGCCCGCAAGCGACGCAGCCGTTCCCGCCGATGACAAGGCGGCAGAAACGTCCACAGCCACGCCCGAAGAACCCGTTACGATCAACTTCTGGCATCACTACAGCGCGCAGTCCGCAGAGAATGAGACTCTGATGAATGTGCTGATCCCCAAATTCGAGGAAGAAAACCCCGGCTACAAGGTCAACGCCGTCTCGCACGAGTGGGCCGACCTGCACGACAAGATCCTTGTCAGCGCAAGCTCGAACACCCTGCCCGATGTGGCGCGTCTGGACATCGCATGGGTCCCGGAGTTCCAGAAAATGAACATTCTTGTCCCGCTGGATCAGCAGATGGGTGATTTTAATGATGTGGCAGGCCAGCTTCTTCCCAGCGCCATGAGCACCGCCGTGGTCAAGGGCAGCTATTACGCACTGGCGCTCAACACGAACACGAAGATTCTGTTCTACAACGCCGACGCGCTCGCGGAGGCCGGGATCGAAGTGCCCAAGACGATGGATGAGATGTTCGCCGCGATCCACGCCCTGTCCGGTACGAATGCAAACGGCCAGCAGGTCTGGGGTCTGAACGAGCCCGCGCTTGCAGGCTGGAACGTCCTGCCTTATATCTGGAGCAACGGCGGCAACATCACGGACGACGCCTGCACCACGGCCACGGGCTATGTCAACAGCCCCGAAACAGCCGCAGCCGTGCAGAAGCTGGTCGACCTGTATGCGAACGGCGAATTCACCGGCTTTAACAGCGGCGATATCCCCATGACCGACGGCTTTGGCACCGGCCGGTACATGATGCTGCTCGAAGGCCCGTGGAAGACCGCGGAGCTGGCCGGCGCATATCCCGACTTCAACTACGGCACGAGTGAGGTTCCCGCCGGTTCCGCCGGTTCGATCTCCGTGCTGGGCGGCGAAGACATCGCCATGTTCAACACCGCCAATAAAGAAGGCGCGTGGAAGTTCATGAAGTTCATGACCAGCGAATACGCGCAGGAGGAGATGGCCAAGTGCGGCCAGATCCCCGTCAACATGACGGCGCTGGACAGCCAGACCGTAAAGGATGCATCGTTTGCACCGTTCCTGGAGGCCATCACGACGGCAAAGGCCCGTCCGACTGTCGCTTCCTGGTCCGAGATCGACAATGCGCTGACCGTCGCCATGACCGACATGATCGTCAACGGCGCAGACGTGCAGCAGACGCTCGACCAGCTGGCTGTGACGATCGACGGATTGCTTGCCGAATAAATACAGTATATCAGACAGACGAACCAAACGCAACTTTTTTCAAAGCAGGCTTCGGCCTGCTTTGAAAATCTGGCAAATCGGAGGCAGCCGTGCGGCTGAGCCGTACGGCTGCTTGAAAGGATCTGCTCTATGGAACTGAAATCAAAACGCGACCGTCTTCAGGTCGGCCTTCTGCTGCTTCCGGGGCTTCTGGTCTTCGCATTGTTCACGATCTACCCCATCGTCAAGCTCCTGTACATGAGCTTTCTGCAATGGGATCTCGGCTCAATGCTGCACCAGAAGTTTATCGGGCTGCAAAACTATATCGACGTACTCTCCGACGAGACGTTCCGGATTGCATTTGCAAATACGCTGCTCTACACGCTCGTGACCGTGCCGGGGCAGATGATCCTGGGTCTCTTGGCCGCAGTGCTCATCAATGCCATTCCGCGCTTCCGCGTCACGTTCCGCGTGATCTATTACATTCCGGTCATTACCTCATGGGTCATCGTCTCGCTCATCTTCCGGTACATTTTCAACACCGAGGGAATGCTCAACTATGTGCTCACGAACGTGCTGCACCTGACGGCGTCCAACATCCGCTGGCTCGACAGCCGCTGGGGCGGTCTGACGGTGGCGATGATGCTCGGCATCTGGAAGGGCGTCGGATGGAATCTGGTCGTATTTCTGGCCGCGCTGCAAAGCGTCCCCGGCAAGGTCACAGAGAAATTCAACCGCAGCCAGACGTTTGCGGATATTGATGCAATGTTCCGAGAACAGGATTTGCAAGTAGCGGCCTAACATATTATTGGGGCGGCGATATAAAAATAGGCGTGAACTGTGCAGTTGCATAAATCCAGAAATGCTGGTAAAATACCAATAGGGAAATTATTTTTACAGGAGGTGTCGGACAATGATGTATCCTTTTTTAACGTTGGATGACCAAACCGAGATCGTGCATTCTCAGCTTCTGGACGATGGCAGCGTAAAGGTCTATGTGGAAAAGCCGGACGAAAAGGATTGCTTTCACTATGCGACGTGCTTTCTGCCAGAATACCGCTGGGAAGATGTTTCCGGCTTCTCTGAAGCGGAGATTCAGAAGTATCAGGAAATCATCTCGTCTACGGCGCATCTGATCATGCGGTTTGCCGCAGAGGGAGGCTTGGAAAATGCCGCAGGTTTTTAAGGTCGGTTCTTACTGGGTCTACTTCTGGGCAAATGAAAACGATCCGCTGGAACCGGTACATGTCCATGTCTGTCAGGGCGCGCCGAACGGCAACGCGACGAAGATCTGGATCACACGGGCTGGCGGTTGCATCCTGTGCAATAACAATTCCAGAATCCCGGACCGGGTGCTCCGGAACATCATGGACGTGATTGAAGCCAGAAGCGCAGAAGTAATTCAAAAGTGGACGTCATTTTTTGACGAGGCTAGATTCTTCTGCTAAACCATACGGATGGGAAAGAATAATAAGAAGTGTCCTCGCTGCGGGCATAAAATGAAGCAGCAGTTTACACGAGAGGGGCAGCGTTGCTGCCCCTCCATGCGAAAAACTGTCACAAGGAGATAAACATGAACAGATTGCGTACGCTTGTAGGCATACTTTTAGTAATCTTGGGACTGACTGGCCTGCTGGGCTGCAACCGAGGACCTCAAAAAGATGCCATCGGATCTCTACCAGATTTGCCGGAAGTATCGTCCGGTTTTACATATCAGGCTGCCTATACAGACATTGCTGCTGAACTATTATTTGCAGACGGCGAAAGCCTTCTTGCAGAGAAGAACGGGCAGCGGGAAATCTATGAAAACGGAAAAAACACAGAGGTTGTAGGCGATGATATAATTGCTTTTACGCTTTGGCAAGGGAGTCGCTATTACCTGCATGAACAGAACAACTCTGTTTTTTGGGAAACTCCGTCCGGAACAAAAATCTCTTTAGCGGAAGATACGCGCGGGTATGATCCGAATCATATTCGTGCGCAGCTTGTTTTCAGCGAGAAAGAGCAATATCTGCGATATGGGTATCAATTGTATGTTTTAAATGAAGATACGGCAGCGCTGGTGGGGAGCGATATTCGCTGGGTAGGTATAGGGATCGTCAATGATACAGTATATGCTATAGGCCATGCGGCAGATAAAAAGCAGACGGAGGGCAGCGGATACACGGCACTATATCAAATAGATAACGGACAAGCGACTCCTATCGCAACCCTTACACACGGCGCATCTATTGTCTGCGGCGGCGAAGAGGGCTTATACATTCTTGTAAACGACATGATATATCAGTATCAAAACGGTCAGCTGATGAGCCTGACGCAACTTCTTCCGCTTGGAATCGTCTCAAATGAAATAACAGGAATGACTGCGGCAGCTGATGGATTACATCTGCTCACAGAGGACGGTTTTTACACGCTGTCGAAATGCGAAGACACAGAAATGGTATCCTCAGAAGAAACGACGGCAGATACTATACTGCGTGTTGGCTATTGTAATGACGAAGTCGGGAATATTCAGGCGGCTCTGGCTGCCTTCGCTGCGGAAAACCCACAAATTACATTAGAGGCAGAAACATATGCCTCGCATGATGAACTATTGATCAAAATCATTTCCGGGGACGTTCCAGACGTCCTGTGGTTTAACGGCGAACTGGCAACCCTTCAGATGCTTGCTGGTAAGGGGCTGCTGCGGGAGTTGAGCAGCATTGCGGCCGATTTGAACAAATCTGACGAGTATTATGAAAGTATTCTTGAATGCGGAACATTCGGCGACGAACTCTATGTTCTGTTTCCGGCATTCTCAGTTGAAATATTCTCCGCGCCAGAAACAATTCTTCCCGAAAGCCGTAAGATTGAAACTTGTCAACAATTCGACGAACTGTTTCTTCCGTATTGTCCGAACGGATATGGTTGGACAACTCAGAATATTGTCTTGAATTGGTTCCTGAATGATAGCCTTTCGGAGTTTGTAGACTACGATACAAAGGAATCGAACTTCCAACAAAACAGTTTCTACGAAATGCTTGCGTTCTGCAAGAAGTTCCCTGTCGAATTTGAGGCAGCAACAGCCGACCAGCCCTTCCGAACGATTTCCTTAAGAAGTCCGGCGGATATTGTGAGCGAAGAAACTCATTACGCACTCTTTTCTTCTTTTGATGCGGGGGTTTCCTTTTCACCGCTTCCCTTCTCTTCTTATGCGGGTTTTGGCGTAAATGCAGACTCGTATCTTGCTGTGACAAGGGCCTGCCAGAACGACGAAGCGGTAAATGCTTTGCTGCGATTTATTTTCTGTACCGACACCCAGGTTGAGATCGCTCAGCAGGAGTTCGGGAAAATTGTTTTAAATAAGCAGGCAAATGAGAAACTCTGGTCAGATGCCGATGATAGTGGGGAATGGAAGCTTGCCTGTGAAATGCTGCAGAGTATTTTGCAGCGTGTTGATCATCTGAATGGCTGCGTCGATTATTCCGTCATAGAGATTATCGCAGAAGAGAGCAACGCGTATTTTCAAGCGGATGCCTCTGTACAGGATGTTGCGTCCAGAATAGATCAACGTGTAACCTTGTATTTGATGGAACAAGAGTAATCTCAATGAATTATTCTTAGGGTGTATCTGAAAACTCATGATGTGACCGGCAGCGAGGGATTTTTGCGTTGCGCAAGACATTTTTTCGCAGGAATACTGACGTATTTCAAGGAAAAATGACGCGGCGCACCGCAAAAAGGCCCGCTGTCCGGGTGCGTTGGGAGTTTTCAGATACACCCTATGCACAGACTTTGTGCTATTTGGAATATTTCAAAAAAATCGTTGCATTTCTACAAATTTTGCGTCTATATTCTATATATTATGCTGATTGCAGGCTCTCCCTGCTGTCAGCTCAAAAAGGCAAGTGTTCCGTCAGCGGCGAGTTGTTTCTGAATCCGGACAACATCGTGTGTCACATGTTGCTTTTTGAATCCATTGAACGCAGAAAACCGGACAGCGTCGCTGTCCGGCAATATAAGGTTTTCAAATTAGCCGCGGGCAGAACCGCAAAATCATCTCCGCCGTCCAGACGCCGATGCCCTTCAGACTGCTCAATGCCCGGATAGCAGCTTCATCACTCATATGCGCCACGGCGTCCAGATCGAATGCACCCGTATGGACCCGTTCGGCAAAGTCCGTGATATACGCCGCCTTGCGGAACGTCATGCCAAGCGCCTGCAGGCTCGGAACGCCTGCGGCCAGAATGGCTTCGGCATTGACCGTGCCCAGCGCGTCCTGCACTCGCTGCCAGATCGTCGCCTGCGCCTTCGTTGAGATCTGCTGGCCGATGATGTGGTGCACGACGGACGAAAACAGGTCCGGGTCCACCGTGCGGTCGATATGCCCGATGCGGTCGATCACCTCACAGAGCCGCTTGTCCTTTTTGCGCAGATAGGAAAGCGCCTGTTCTCCGCATGCGAAATACATCCTGTTACCTCCCTGCGTTTTGCAATTTTATTATACAACAGCGAAGTGTGCAATGCCATCAGAAAATATGGCGAGGCAGCATTTGATGCGCGGAAGAAACTGGTTTGCATTTTCTGCTTATTTCTGTTATGCTTTATGTACCGCGCTGTGTACGCGGTATTTTTTACGTGAAGGGAAGGATGCGCTGTGGGCGGAAATACGCTGGATATGACAAAGGGAAGCGCGTGGAAGCTGATCGTACAGTTTGCCGTGCCGGTATTCCTCAGTCAGGTGTTCCAGCAGCTTTACAATACGGCGGACGCGCTGATCGTCGGCCGGTTTCTGGGAGATGAGGCGCTGGCGGCCGTCAGTGCGTCCGGCCCGCTGATCTTCCTGCTCATCAGCTTCTTTACCGGCCTGTCCATGGGTGCAGGCGTGACCATCTCCCGCTATTTTGGCGCGGGTGACTATGACCGCGTATCCAAGGCCATCCACACGGACGTGATGCTGGGCCTGATCAGCGGCGTGATCCTGACGGTCGTGGGCGTGTGGCTGACGCCGACGTTCCTGCGCTGGATGGGCACCGCGCCGGAGGTTCTGCCGGATGCGATCGCGTATTTCCGGTATTACTTCATTGGCGTTCTGGCCGTCGTCATGTACAATATGTGCAAGAGCATCATGAACGCCCTCGGTGACAGCAAGCGGCCGCTCTATTATCTGATCATTTCGTCCCTTACCAATATTGTGCTCGATCTGCTGTTTATCGGCGCGTTCCATTGGGGCGTGTGGGCGGCTGCCGTCGCCACGACGATCTCGCAGGCCGTCAGCATGATCCTGTGCATGATCCACCTGATGAAGAAGGGTACGATCTATCAGGTCGAGCTGAAAAAGCTGCATATCGACCGCGAAATGCTCGGCCAGATCGTCCGCTACGGTCTTCCGTCCGGCGTGCAGAACTCCGTGATCGGTTTTGCAAATGTCATTGTCCAGTCCAACATCAATTCCTTCGGCAAGGTCGCCATGGCGGCCTACGGTGCGTACTCCAAGCTGGAGGGCTTCGCGTTCCTGCCCGTTACCAGCTTCACCATGGCGCTGACGACTTTTGTCGGCCAGAACCTCGGCGCCGGGCTTCACGACCGGGCGAAAAAGGGCTCGCGCTTCGGCATCATCGCGTCTGTTGTGATCGCGGAGATCATCGGCGTGACGATGTATCTGCTTGCGCCGCAGCTTGTCGCGCTGTTCAGCCCCACGCCGGAGGTCGTCGAACTCGGCACGCGCCAGATGCGCACGACGGCGCTGTTCTTCTGCCTGCTGGCATACTCCCACGCGATTGCGTCGATCTGCCGCGGCGCAGGCAAGGCCTTCGTGCCGATGGTCATCATGCTGCTGTTCTGGTGCGTGGTGCGGATCGCATATATCACCATCGTCATGGGCATCGTCCACGAAATTCAGTATATCTACATGGCCTATCCCATCACGTGGTCGCTCAGCTCCATCGTCTATTTCCTCTATTACCACTTCTCCGACTGGGTCCACGGCTTTGAGAAAAAGCCTGCGAAATCATAAAAGAACGCCATGCCCGGCAAATACCGGGCATGGCGTTTTTTATAGCAGACCGATTTGCTCATAGCAATGCGCCGTCAGATCGATCCGGTATCCGCCGCCGGGGCGCGGCTGCCAGTCGTAGCCGGACTTTTCCTCCTCCGGGAACAGCGCCTGCATGATCGTGAGCACCGTTCCGCCGTGTACGACGGCGAGGAGATCCTCGTCCTGCGCGCGCATACGGGAAAGCGCGGATAAAATACGAGCCTCCGCCTGCGCAAAGGATTCGCCGCCCGGCGGGACGTTCCGGAACCAGTCGCCCGCCAGCCATGCCTCGTACTCCGCCAAGCCCTTCAGCTCGTCGTAGGACTTTCCCTCGAATATGCCGAAGCTGATCTCACGCAGCTCCGGCCAGATCTCGTGCGGCGCCTCGCCGTAGATCAGGCGCAGCGTCTGCTCTGTGCGGAGCATTCCGCTCGTCAGGATGCGTTCGCCGCTGTACGGGGGATACAGGCCGCCTGCGGCGGCCTCCTGAACAGCTGCTTGTCCGGCCTCGCACAGAGGAAGATCGAGCGCCCCATAATACCACCGGCGGACATTTCCCTCCGTCAGTCCGTGGCGGATGAGCGTGAGCCGCCTCATCCCTTCAGCTCCAGCGGAAGCCCGCAGAAAATGCGTGTGACCGTGTCCGCCTGCGCGGCCAGCGCCGCGTTCATGCGCCCGACGGCCTCGCGCCATTCGCGCGTTTCCGCGTCCATCGGCACAACGCCGCAGGAAATGTCCTCGCAGATCAATATTTTTCCGCTGAGGTCAAGCCCGGCCAGCACGTCCGCAGGCTCCTTTCCCGCCCGGACGCAGGCAAGCGCGAAGCGCTCCAGATGCCGGAGGCAGCGGGCGGTCAGATCGAGCGCTTCGCCCTCGCAGGTGAAAATTTCCGCGTCCCGCAGGGCGTATTTTGTTTGCGCGTATGCTGTTTTTCCCTGATACGCGCCGCCGATGATCAGAACCATACCGTTCCTCCTTAAAAGACTGCCAGAATGAGAAGGGCGGACGCCTCGCCCAGCGTGATGGAAAAGCCTGCGACGTCGCCGGACATCCCGCCCAGATGCTTCTGGGCCAGACGGCAGGCAAGGATGGTCACAAGCCCCGCCCACGCGACGGCCAGCGCGCAGCTGGGCCGCGAAAACAGGAACACGAACACCGCCAGCATGACGGCGAGGTACATCCCGAGCAGAATGTTCCGCTGCCGTTTTGTCTTCCCGGCTGCAAATGTGCCGGAATACTGGCTGGTCTTCATGGGCGCGAACGATTCCACCGCAACGCCCGCCATGCAGCGCGTTACGACCGGAATGAGCAGCAGCGCCCGCCAGATATACGAGAAGTCACAGTCCGCCAGCGCTGCGAACGAAAACAGGAACAGCAAAATCGCGCACACGACTGCAAACGCGCCCACGCGCGAATCCTTGAGAATCTTCTGTCGTGTGACCAGATCACGCCGCGATAAGATCGCGTCACAGCAGTCGAGGAACCCGTCCAGGTGGAAAAAGCCCGTCACGAGAAACGGAAGCGCCGTCAAGATCGCGGCGGCCAGAAATCCGGTAAACCGGAAATGGGCGAACAGGGCGGCGCACAGCGCCCAGAGTCCGCCCACGATCAGCCCTACCGGCGGCAGGCACACGATCTGCCACGGGCGCAGCGCATCGTCCCAGACCTTATACGGGCACGGGATCGCCAGATACGTCCCCCACGCCATCATGAGTGCCGTCAGGGGCTTTTTGAGCTTGGCTTTCATCCGGAAAAGCCTCCTTTGTACCAATATGCCTGCGCACAGCAAAGCTCTGCGGCGTTTTCGCACGCCGCCGCCAGCACCCGGTCAAGCCGCGCCAGTCCCCGGCGGTAGCATTCCGTCCATTCGTCATACTGTCCGCCGTCAGCGTAAATATAATCGCTCACGAACACGCAGCAGCGCATCCGGCGGGAGAATTCCAGCAGCTCCGCCTCCAGACGCGCCGGGGCAGAGGCGTCCATCGTGCCGTCCGCGCGGAACATCTCATTTGACAGCAGCGCCGTCACGCTGTCGAGCAGCACTGCGCCGTCCGGCTCCATCCGCGAAAGCGAGGAGAGAATGTCCGTTCCGCATTCGACGGTCTGAAAGCCCATCCCCGCGCGGTTGTCCAGATGGCGCTGAATGCGCAGCCGGTCCTCATCGTCGTGCGGGATCATGGTCGCAAGATAATAGCGCGGACCGCTCTGCGCGCAGACGATTTCCTGCGCAAGCGAGGATTTCCCGTTTTTTGCGCCGCCGGAAAGAAAATAGTTCATACCGTAAAGCTGTCCCTTTCGCGTATTTCGGTCAGATATCCGTCGTCGATGGCGGCCTCCGGGAATGTTGCCATCGTGTTCATCACCGCGCAGGCCGCCTCGACCACGCGGAAGGCCAGCGGGCACCCGCTGCCCTCGCCGAGGCGCATCCCGAGCTGCAGACAGGGCCTCAGGCCGAGCAGCCGGGCTGCGATCTCGTACCCGCGCTCATAGGACACGTGCGAGCCGATGAAATAGCCCGCTGCGGCCCCACACAGCCGGGCAGCGCAGAGCGCGGCGACGACGGAAATGAACCCGTCGACCACGACGGGCAGGCGCTCATGCGCCGCACCCAGAAATACGCCCGCCATTGCGCACAGATCGAACCCGCCGACCTTGTGCAAAACGTCAACAGGATCGTTCCCGTCTGGCGTGTTTATGGCCAGCGCCTGTTCGATCACCTGTTTTTTCTTCAAAAATGCCGCGTCGGTCAATCCGCCGCCGCGTCCCGTAACGGCTTCGACGGGTTTGCCGCTCAGGGCGCACAAGACGGCGGAGGACGTGGTCGTGTTGCCGATGCCCATTTCGCCCACGCCGAGAATCTGAATGCCGTCCCGTTTTGCCTGTGCGGCAAGCCCCATGCCGGTCAGAATGCCGCGCACGGCAGTCTGCCGCGCCATGGCCGGGCCTGCGGCGATGTTCGCCGTGCCCTTGCCAAGACTGCGGTTCAGAATTTCCGGGCAGGCATAGGGGAGCGCGATGCCCATGTCAGCGACGACCAGATCGTCGCCGAAGTGCTTCGCCAGACACGACGCGCCGGTCAGACCGCGCGTCAGGTTGATGGCCTGCGCCCGCGTGACCGACTGCGGCGCGGACGAAACGCCCTCGCAGACCACGCCGTTGTCTGCCGCAAGCACGTAAATGCGGGTGTGGCTGACTTCGTTTTTGACCTGCCCGGTGATGCCCGCCAGCTGGACAGAAAGGTCCTCCAGCAGACCGAGGCTGCCGGGCGGCTTGGCCAGTGCGTCCTGCCGGGCCTTCGCCTCGCGCATAGGCGCTTCGTACAATGGGGTAATTTCGGAAAGCAGCGAAACAAGCTGCCGTTCAGTCTGTTCCATAGGGTTCACTCCAAAAGGTGCTTTTCCACGAGCCAGTCGAGGCTCGGCCTGTCCTGCGTCAGCTCCAGCGTACACGTCGCCTGCGGGGAAAGCGCTTCCAGCAGGGAAAGAAGCCCCGCAATATCCATCACGCCGTCAAAGAGCGCCGCGTGCAGGTCACGGTCGCCCTGATTGTTGTGCAGGTGCACGTGGGAAAGGTATGGCGCACAGGCGCGCAGCCAGTTCTCCGGGGGAAGCGCTGACGCGCACGTATTCGCGTGGCCGAGATCGAGGCAGATACGCAGGCGCGGGTCATGGACGGCCTCCATGATCGCCGTTAAAAGCTGCGGTTCCGGCTCCAGCACGTTTTCCAGACACACGGTCATATCGTCCGGAACATCGCAGAGCAGCTCCCGCCATACGGCGGCACTGCGCTCCACGAACCACTCCGGATAATAGACCAGCGGCAGAAAGCCTGCGTGCAGAACGATCTTCTGAATGCCCATTGTATGCGCCTTCTTGATCGCCTGCCGGTATCGCTTCTTCGTCACATCCAGCACAAGTGGGTCGATGGCCGCAGGCGTCAGCTCGTTGAACGGCCCGTGCAGCACGAACCGGCTTGATGCAGACAGGCAGCGTTCCACCGGAAGCTCCCACGGCTCCGGCGGAGCGCCGTCGAGCCGGGCGGCGGTGCAGAACTGCGCAAGCTCGATCCCAAGGCCAAACGCCCGCGCAGCCTCGCAGCAGTCTTCACCGATGGACGAGACGTACAGCAGTTCCCGCCTCACGAGAGCCTTCCCTCCTGCAGCATGCACCACACGCGAAGCGCGGCGGCCTGCGTCTTGGCGTCGGGAATTTCGCCGTTCAGGACCTTTTCGACCAGCTCCCGCAGCGGCAGGCGGAACACGTTCAGAAATTCATCCTCGTCCAGCTCCCGTTCGCCGAAGCTCAGCCCGCGTGCCAGGAACATCTGGATGACCTCGGTCGAATACGCGCAGGTGGGGTAAAACGGGCCGAGCGGGATGAGCTCGCTTGCGACCGCGCCCGTTTCCTCGCGCAGCTCCCGCAGCGCGGCCTCCCGCGGGTCCTCGCCGATGTAGTCGAGCTTCCCGGCGGGGATCTCCGTCAGGACTTCGCCCATGGCATAGCGGAACTGCCGCTCGAGCAGCACGTCGCCGTTTTCCAGCAGCGGCAGGATGCACACCGCGCCGTGGTGGACGGTGTATTCCCGCGTGGAGGTTTTGCCGTTCGGCAGGCGGACGGTATCCTTGTAGATATGCAGCACGTCGCCGTCAAAGATCGGCTGGGACGTGAGCTTTGTTTCCTGTAAATTTTTAAATTCTTCCATTGCCTTTGTGCTTCCTGTTCGTTTTTTTCTTATCTTACCGTTTTGCGCCTGTAAAGTCAAATCAGACCTTGTGTATTTTTCTTCGCCCTGCGCATACTATGGCCAGAGAGATCGTTGGCAAACGCTTTTGAGATGCTTTGTCCGCCGGATGATCCATACGCAGGTGCGCGTTTCGGTCAGACGCCGCGCTTCGCCGGAGCGGCAGAAGGCAGGCAGAACGGGGGTTCCGCGTCCCGCTGATCCGGGCGGAGCCCGAAAAGCAGCCGCCTGGTTTCTTCGCAGTCTCCTGTTCCGGCCGCACCGATTGACCGGAAGGGCTGTTTTTTCCGGCAAGAGCCGGGGAAGCGTCGACGCTTCCCCGGCTCTGTTTGTCTTCAGCGCTTCTGCGCCAGCGGTCTGGATTTCTGCTGCGCCTCGAGAAGCTCCACCAGAATGGTGTTCGAGAGCATGAAGCCCTTCGGCGTCAGGTGCCAGCGGCCGGAGGTAAACGCGGCGTATTCCCGCGCCTGCAGCCGGACAAGAATGTCCTCGATCGGCTCAAACGGCAGCAGGAACGAGCGGGTGTATTCGCTCTTTTCAATGCCGTCGACCGTCCGCAATCGGAGCATGAGGTATTCGCCCGCGCGTTCGCGCAGCGGGACAAGCTCAGATTCGGACAAAATCTGGCCCTTGTCCGTCACGCCCTTGATATAGCCCTCCAGATCGGGCTTGATGGTGAACCGCCGTCCGGCAAAGTCCGACGCCGCGCACGGGCCGAAGCCCAGATACTCGTCGCCGACCCAGTATTTCATGTTGTGGCGGCAGATGAAGCCGTCGTGCGCGAAATTGGAGATCTCATACTGGTGATAGCCGAACTGCTCCAGCGTTTCGACGGCGTAAAAATACATATCCGCCTGCGCGTCGTCGTCCGGGAGGTTGGCGCAGTCCTTGTACGTCCAGAGCTTTGTGCCCGGCTCGACCTTCAGCCCGTAGCAGCTGATGTGGTCGGCCTTGAGGTCGATGACGTTGCGAAGCGTCTGCATCCACTGCTCGCGCGACTGGCTCGGCAGGCCGAACATGAGGTCGACCGAAACGTTGTCAAAGCCCGCGCGCCGCGAGAGCGACACGGCCTGCTGCGCCTGCCGGTAGGTATGCGGGCGGCCCAGCGCCTTGAGCTGCGCGTCGTCGTCCGACTGCACGCCGATGGAGATGCGGTTGAAGCCCGCGCGGCGCAGCCGCGTGAGCATGGGCAGCGTCACGGAGTCGGGGTTGGCCTCCAGCGAGACCTCCGCGTCGCGGCTGACGTCGAAGCGGCGGTCGATCTCGGCAAAAATCTTCGCAAGCCCGCCGGCCCCGAAGAACGACGGCGTGCCGCCGCCAAAATAGACGGTGTCGACCTCATAGCCCGCTGCACCCTGCGCCGCCTCGCGGATGTGCAGGATCACGGCGTCGAGATACCGGTCCATCAGATCCCGGCTGCGTGCGCCGGGAACGGAATAAAAGTCGCAGTATTCGCATTTGCTCCGGCAGAACGGGATGTGGACGTAGATGCCGAGGCTTTTTTTCTTGTTTTCAACGATCTGAATGAGCGCCACGGAAAAACCTCCTACGATTCGTCGTCAAGCTTAAGGACGGCCATGAACGCCTCGGACGGCACGGCGACCGTGCCGAACGTGCGCATACGCTTCTTGCCCTCCTTCTGCTTTTCGAGCAGTTTCTTTTTGCGCGTGATATCGCCGCCGTAGCACTTGGCAAGCACGTCCTTGCGCAGGGCCTTGATCGTCTCGCGGGCGATGATCTTGCCGCCGACGGCAGCCTGCACGGGGATCTCAAACATCTGGCGCGGGATATTGTCCTTGAGCTTTTCGCAGATTTTCCGGGCTCTTGCATAGGCGTTGTCGGCGAAGAGGATGAAGCTCAGCGCGTCGACGATCTCGCCGTTCAGGAGAATATCGAGCTTGACGAGCTTCGACGGGCGGTAGCCCTCCAGCTCGTAGTCCAGCGAGCCATAGCCGCGTGTGCGGCTCTTGAGCGCGTCGAAGAAGTCATAGATGATTTCGTTCAGCGGCATGGAATAGTGCAGCTCGACGCGCGTGGGGTCGAGATACTGCATGTCTTTAAACTCGCCGCGCCGGTTCTGGCACAGATCCATGATCGCGCCGACATATTCGGGCGGGGCGATGAGGTTCGCCTTCGCATACGGCTCCTGCGCCTCGGCAATTTCGGCGGGGTCGGGATAGTTGAGCGGGGTATAGACGTCGAGCTGCGTGCCGTCGGTCTTGGTGATCTTATAGACGACGTTCGGGGCCGTCGTGATGAGGTCGAGGTTATATTCGCGCTCGAGGCGCTCGAGAATGATCTCCATGTGCAGAAGGCCCAGGAAGCCGCACCGGAAGCCGAAGCCCAGCGCGATGGAGTTTTCCTGCGTGAAGCTCATGGACGCGTCGTTCAGCTTCAGCTTTTCCAGCGCGTCGCGCAGATCGCCGTATTTCGAGCCGTCCGCCGGGTACACGCCTGAGAAGACCATCGGCTGCGCCTGATGGTAGCCCGGAAGCGCCTCGGCGGCCGGATTTTCCACGCCCGTGATGGTGTCGCCCACGCGGGTGTCGGAGACAGTCTTGATGGAGGCCGTGAGATATCCGACCTCGCCCGCGCCGAGACTTTCGGCCGGGATCATGCCCTTCGGGTGCAGATATCCGACCTCCACGACCTTGTAGACTGCGCCGGAGGCCATCATGCGGATATCCATGCCGGGATACACCGTGCCGTTCACGACGCGCAGATAGACGATCGCGCCGCGGTAGGAATCATACTGGCTGTCGAAAATCAGGCACTGTAAAGGCGCTTCGCGGTCGCCCGTGGGCGCGGGGACATTCTTCACGATCATTTCCAGCACGGAATGAATGTTGATGCCGTTCTTGGCGGAAATTTCAGGCGCGTCCATGGCGGGGATGCCGATGACGTCCTCAATTTCCTTCTTGACCTCGGCGGGCCGCGCCGCCGGCAGGTCGATCTTGTTGACGACGGGCAGGACCTCCAAGCCGTTGTCAACGGCCAGATAGGTGTTCGCCAGCGTCTGGGCCTCGATGCCCTGCGACGCGTCGACGACCAGCACCGCGCCCTCGCAGGCGGACAGGCTGCGGGAGACTTCATAGTTGAAGTCGACGTGACCCGGCGTGTCGATGAGGTTCAGGACATATTTCTCGCCGTCGTCGGCGCGGTAGTCCAGACGCACGGCGCGGGCCTTGATGGTGATGCCGCGTTCGCGTTCAAGCTCCATGGAGTCGAGAATCTGGTCCTCCATCTCGCGCTTTTCAACGGAATGGCACTCCTCCAGCAGACGGTCGGCCAGCGTGGATTTGCCGTGGTCAATGTGGGCGATGATCGAAAAATTGCGGATATGCGAAAGGTCGGTCATGTGCGGTTCCTCTCTTAGTAAGCGATATTTTCAGTCGCGACAGTCTCATATTTGGCGGAGCTGGAGAAATAGGCGTCGAGAATGGGAATGCAGACATTCGCCAGATTGCCGCCCTGTGAGCCGCGCTCGACATAGACGGAGATGGCGATCTCGGGATTGTCCGCCGGAGCGTAGAGCACGAACGAGGCGTGGTCAGAGCCGGAGAACGAGCCGGTGGAGGTCGTGCCCTGCCACTGCGCCGTGCCAGTCTTGCAGGCGATGGCAATGGGGTAATCCCTGAGGTACTGCTCCGCCGTGCCGATGCTTGCGGTCATGCGCATGCCCTGATCGAGCGCGTTCAGCGCCTTTTCGGAGATCTCCAGCGTGCTTGCCACGACGGGCTTGGACTCCTCGATCAGATCCTGATAGTCCCACGAGACGACGCGGGACAGGAGCGTCGCTTCATAGCGCGTGCCCTTGTTTGCCAGCGCCGAGGTGTAGCAGACCAGCTGCAGGGGTGTAAATTTGTTCAGGCTCTGGCCGATGACGGCCTGCAGAACGTCCGCGCCGAACCAGCCTGCGTCCTCGCCTGCGTACTGCTTGTTCTTTTCCTCTGCGTTCGCGCGTGCGCCGGTGTCCTCCGGCAGCTCGATGCCCGTCGGCTCGCCGAGGCCAAGGGCCTTGGCAACGATATCAAACGGGTTGTTTCCCGTTTCCTTTTTATAGCTGTCGTAGGTCAGACGGCCGACCTCGTAGAAATAATAGTTGCAGGAATAGGCGATGGCCTCCATCAGATTGATCTTGCCGTGCGTGCGCGGGTTGGCAAGCGACCAGATGTGGCACTTGGGCTGGAAGGATTCATAGAAGGTGTAAAGACCCTTGTCCTCGATGATATAGCCGGGGTCGAAGCCGCCCATATCGACGGCGGCGATGGCCGTGACCATCTTATAGACCGAGCCGGGCGGGTAGGCTGCGAGCGCGCGGTTGAACATCGGCGCAGTCTCGTCTTCGTTCAGCGCGACGGCGTTTTCCGCGCGTGTGGCAAGATCATAGGTCGGGTAGCTTGCCATGGCGAGAATTTCACCGGTCTTGCACATCTGCACGACGACCGCGCCGCCTCTGGCGTCCTTGCCCTCCTTGTTCCGGCCGACGCCGTTTTCCCGCAGATCGAGAATGACCTTTTCCAGCGCCTGCTCGGCCACAGCCTGCAGCGAAATGTCGATGGTCAGCTCGACGTTGTTGCCCGGCACAGGCTCCGTCACATAGTATCGGTTCAGAATTTCTCCGGTCGAGGAGACGGTCGTCCGCTTGATGCCGCTCGAGCCGTGCAGATATTCCTCAAACGCCTGCTCCACGCCGGATTTTCCGACAAGCGCGTTCATGGAGTAGCCCTTTTCGCGGTATTCGGCGGCCTCCTCGCTCCAGATCGGGCCGATGTAGCCGAGAATGTGCGCGGCATAGGTGGTGTTGTACTCGCGCACCGTGCCGTTTTCGACCACAACGCCCGGCACGGCCAGCTCCATCACGGCAGCCAGCGATTCCGCGTCGACGTCCTCTGCCAGCATATAGTTTTCCATGCCGATCTCGTCTACCGAGCGCAGCTCCAGCTCATAGCGGACGGAAATGACGCGGTACACGTCCTGCTGGGTCCAGTCGTCGGGGATCTTATATTCGTCGCGCAGGCGTTTCATGAGCGTGGGCGCGGAGATATCGAGGTCATAGCTCCGGCTGGCAAGGAAGCTGCGGAAATAGCCCTGCCAGGCGGTGTCGTCGGTATCGGTATAGGTATAGGGACGCTCGGCGGAGACGGGGAAATGCGATTCATACGCGATCCCAAGCTCGTCGCAGAGGTTCAGGACCTTCAGCAGGTTCCCGTTCGGGTCGGGCGCGTTGAAAAAGACGAAGTTGATGATGACGAGGTTATAGCTTGCGCGGTTCGACACCAGCACGTTGCCGTTGCGGTCGAGAATATTGCCGCGCGCAGCCTCGACCGTCGACTGGTACTCCATGGAGTCGGCGTCCGCCGCGACGAGGGAGTCCTCCGTGACGGCGGCCTGCGTCTTGTAAAGCCGCAGGGAGAACACGCCGATCATGGCCAGAATGACGACGATGAATACGATCATGCGGAAGCGGGAAATTCGCTGCATTTATTTGGCACCAACCTTTCGGATCGCCCAGGCTCCGAGATACAGGAGCGGGCACGCGAGCAGGCTCAGGCCGATCTGGACCGGCAGAGCAGTGATCATGCCGATGTGGATCGTGCCGAGATAGCATTGAAACAGAAACAGGAGCGTCTGGCAGAATACGAGCGCCAACAGACTCATCAGAATGGCGGACAGCAGCTGCCGCACGAGATACCGGTCGCAGATATAGCCGATCACCGCGCCGCAGACGGTCAGCAGGACGATGTGCATCGCGCCGCCGGCCGCGCCCGTGAAGCACCAGACCGTGCCGCAGCAAAGTCCGTAGAGCGCCCCGGCCTCCGCGCCTGCCAGCATGGAAACACAGGCGATGCAGACGGGGATCAGCGTCAGCTTGACGCCGAAGAATCGCGCCCGGCCAAACACGACCGTCTGCAAAACGGCGATCAAAAGAAACAGCACGCCGTAAAGCGTCCACATCAGCGCATTTTTATAGGTCGCGTGCATCGCGCGGGCCTCCTTTCGGTCATATACACGTCAAGCTGCATTTTTGCAGGTCGTCTGTAGGGGCCGACGACTCTGCCGGCCCTGGAAATGTTGCGAATTCGCCGGAGATTTTCAAAAAAACGCTGCATTCTGCGGGCGGACAGAGACGTCCGCCCCTACAACAGTTTCTTGCGTCACTGCACATTATACTCCGTAATGATCGCGATCTGCTCCAGCTTGGACAGGTCGCAGGACGGTTCGAGCGTGGCGTATTTCGCGACGCCCGTCTCGTCGAGGCTGGCGTTCGTGATGTACCCCAGCAGCAGGCCGCGCGGATAGAGCGTCGAGCCGGTCGTGACGACCTGATCGTTATTCTTGACGATCGCGTCCGTCAGCAGATAGTTCATGCGCAGGATCTCCGTTCCGTCCTCGAGGAATGTGCCCTGTACCACGCCCGTATAGCCGGACGAGGCCACGGAGGCGGAAATTTCAAGCGACGAGTCCATGATCGTCGTGACGGTGGCCCAGTTGGCGCCGACCTTGGTCACAAGGCCCACGACCTGCCCGTTTTCCGTCACGGCGCACATACCCTCCTCCAGCCCCGCGTTCGTGCCCTTGCCGATGGTAAAGGCGCTTTTATAGTCGGAGGAATCCCACGAAATGATGTACGATGTGAGGAATTTATAATCCTCGTGCTCTTCGGACAGCTTCAGAAGCGCCTTGAGCCATTCGTTCTCGCGCTGCAGCTGCTCGGCGTCGCGGATATCCTCCTGCATGGCAAGGATCTGCTTTTCCATCTCCGCGTTCTCCGCCTCAAGCGTCTCATAGCGGAACATATAGTTGTAATACCGCTCGGCCAGCCGGTCGATGGACGCAACGCCCGCACGGATGGGGGACAGGATCGTCCCGACCACGTTTTCAATGGCGCTTGTCCCGTTTGTGATGGCAAGCGTCACGGCGGCGCAGATAGCGATGATGAGCGCGACAATGAGAATGGTCTTGAGGCGGCCCGTCCAGAATTTTTTCTTCATGCCTGCGCCTCCTGCACGTCAAGGATCGGAACGCCGAACGCACGCAGCATCCGGCACAGCGGGCACAGGGGCAGGCCCATGACAGAGAAATAATCGCCCTCGATCCGGCTGACGAACATGGCCCCGTAGCCCTGAATGCCGTAGCTTCCGGCCTTGTCCATAGGCTCGCCGGTCCTGACATAGGCGCGAAGCTCCTCCTCGCAGAGCGTGCGGAATGTCACCTTCGTCACGATGGCTTCGGACTCAAGCTGTGAGCCTTTGCAGACGGACAGAACGGTCACGACCTCGTGCGTTCTGCCGGAGAGCAGGCGGAGCATACCGAGCGCTTCTTCCTCCGAGCGCGGCTTTCCCAGCTCGCGCCCGTCAATGACCACGATGGTGTCGGCGGCGATGACAATATCGTCCGGCGACGCGCCGGCGGCGATGGCCTGTGCCTTCCTGCGGCTGACGCGCGTGACCTCCTGCTGGACGGGCAGCGCCGGATCCATCGTTTCGTCGATATCCGCGACACGAACGGTAAACGGCAGGCCGGTGAGCTTCATCAGCTCGTGCCTGCGGGGAGATTGCGATGCAAGGATGATCATAAGAAGTTCCTTCTTTTTTGCTTATTCCACGCCGCGCGAATACAGTCCGCGCGTATAGCTTCCGGCGTCGAAGACGGCCCGGCCCTGATAGTCCATCAGCACCTTGTCGATCTCGCCGGGGTTTTCCGTTGTAAACTGCAGGCGCAGCGCCCACAGGCCCATGCCGCGCAGCGCGTCCTTTTTGTCGAGCAGATACAGCTTCTTGCCGTTCAGCAGCACGTTGCGGCACGTGCCGGGGTCCTTGACGATGGGGAATTCCTCACCCACGCGATCAACCAGACGGACCGTGCCGGTCTGGCAGGCGCAGATGCCGGTGCGGTTCTTCATGACGCAGTTTTCCATCAGCATCAGCGGCAGCCGCCCGTAGATCAGCAGCTCCGCCGGGACGGCCTTGGAGATATCGCGGATCTGCGGCAGCGTCAGCTCAAACGACAAAAGCTGCGAATCAAGCCCCTGCTCGCGCAGGTACCGCATGGCGCGGGAATTGACGATATTGAGGCCGAAATCGCCGCGGACGGCGAAGCCCGCCGCGCGGGCAATGTGCAGCTGTCCGAGATTTCCGGCCAGAACCTGCCGCACGCCCATCTCATAGGCCGTGCGCAGCTGCCGCGCGACGGGAGCAAGCTCCCCGCTCCAGATCACACGCGGCAGAATGGCCGCCAGTTGCGTTTCAACGCTTACGCGCTGCGGCAGATCCGGGTGCTCCGCCAGCTCGGACAGGGGGACATAGAGCACCGTTGGCTTCATGGAGAGCATACGGGAGGTGATCTGCCCGGCTGTGCGGACGGCGATGGTCAGCTGCGGCTCCCCGGCAATGCCGTCGTAGCGCGGCGGCTCGTCATACGCGTTCAGACGCGCGGGCGCGGCACGGCCGCGCTTTGCGGTCAGCTCCGCGATTACATCGCGCCGCATGGCGTTGATGGCGGACGCCGGGAGCATCAGATCGGGGTCCAGAGACGAGCGGACGGCGGTGCACAGATACGGCGTTCCACCGGTTTTTTTCAGCTGCTGCTCCAGATCCTGCGGCGTGAGCGACCGGTAGACCGCCTGCTCCGGCACGGGGCCGCGGGTCCGGCAGAGGTTGCCGTCCGGGTCCTCGACGGCGAGCTGCGCAGGCTCTCCGCGGCGGATCATGGCGTAGAAGCGCACGCCGATGCGCTGCGGCTCACCCTGTTCATAGGTGGCGCGGGCAGAGGCGAACAGGTCAGCCGTGTCCTCGCCCTCCTGACGGCGGCCAAACATATCGCTGCCGGTCTGGCCTCTGAAATAGCCGTCGGTAAAGCCCTGCCGGGAGAAGGCCGTCTCCAGCTCCTGCAGATCGGACGGCATCAGCTTGCCGCCGTTTAAAACCGTGCGGTAAGCGCGCGTGACGATGGCGACGTACTCAGGCCGCTTCATGCGGCCTTCGATCTTGATGGACGCGACGCCCATGCGCCGCAGCTCGTCCAGCTCGCCCGCCAGACAGTTATCCTTGAGGCTGAGCGGGTAGCGCGTCGATTCGAACCGGCCGTAGCCGTAGGGCAGGCGGCAGGGCTGCGCGCACTGGCCCCGGTTGCCGGAGCGGCGGCCGATGACGGAGGACAGGTAGCACTGTCCGGAATAGCACATACACAAAGCGCCGTGCACAAAAACCTCGATCTCGACCGGGCTTTTCTTACAGATATGCGCGATCTCCTCCGCGGGAAGCTCCCGCGCAAGCACGACGCGGCTGCACCCGAGCGCGGCGGCCTCCATCACGCCCTCAAGCGAATGGATGCTCATCTGCGTGGAGGCGTGGATGGGCACGTCCGGCGCAAGCTGCCGGCATAACGATACCACACCCAGATCCTGCACGATGAACGCGTCGACGCCGCAGGACGCGGCCAGCCGGATCAGCTCCGCCGCACGCGGCATCTCGCGGTCGAGCACGAGTGTGTTGAGCGTCAGATGTACCTTGACGCCGCGCACATGACAGTAGACAACGGCCTCCTGCAGATCGGCGGCGGAAAAATTGCGGGCGTTTATACGCGCGTTGAAGGTATCGGCACCTAAATAAACAGCGTCAGCGCCGTTGCAGACGGCGGCGCGCAGCGCCTCCATCGAACCGGCGGGAGCGAGTAATTCCATGATGATCTTCCTTTATCTATCCAAATCTGCGCAACAGCATAAAAATCCGCATACATTGTACCACATACGGACACAACAGGAAAGTGCAATCATGCAAAAATTTGTTTCCGGCCTGTAAACTTTTTGCGCCGCAGCAGGAAAACAGCCCCGGACGGCTTTGGAAAAGGGATAAAACAAGACATACAATGCCAGCAACCGGCCCGGCCAAACCATCTGCCAAGCCACTCATAACCGTCCGGTCGTGTTCTTTCCGGCGGCGGAGCAAGCGTCATGGAAACCGCGTCGTTTGTTGCGCGCGGGGCTCTGCAATTACGCAGAAAACCCAGCTTCTTATATAAGAGGCTGGGTTTTCTGTTTGGAAATTTTGTTTACCGTTCTTTCCGAAAAAGGACATTCAGATAGTCTGTTTTTCCGTGGATCACGGCGCCGACGGACACGAATTCGCCCTCGATGCGGTAGAAGATCTATCTGTTATTCGATCTCCAGCCGTCTGGACGAGGCGGGGACTTCCTTCTGCTTCGGCAGCGTCACGCGCAGGACGCCGTCGGCGTATGCGGCCTTGATGCCTGCGGCGTCGATGCCGGAGATATCAAAGCTTCTGGCGTAGGAGCCATAGGAACGCTCGCAGCGGAGGTAATTGCCCTTCTTGTCCTTGTCTTCAAAGTTGGAATGACGCTCGGCGGAGACGGTCAGCCGGTCGTCGGCGACGTCCACGTGGATATCCTCCTTCTTGAAGCCGGGCAGGTCAGCCTCCAGAACGAAGTTGTCGCCGTCCTCCTGGATGTCGGCCTTGAACTCGCCGAGGGCGTTGTCGGAGAAGAACGCGCGCTCCAGCTCGTCAAAATCGTGGAACGGATTGAAATTGGAAACATTGTGATTTTTACGTGCATACGGTACTAACATGGAAAAGACCTCCTTGAGTCTTGTAATATATAATGTCTGAAAACTCGATCTGAGCGTCTTGCTCATCTCTTGTTTACAAGTCACATGATAGACCCGGCCTGTGAACAATTCTGCATCTTTGTGTGAACGGACTGTGAATTTTAGCAGTCTTACGATAGGACTGCTAAAATATTAGCCTGTACAAACTGAAAAAATCTGTTATGATATGGACACATGGGAACTTTTGCCCAAACAAAACGTCTGAAAGGCTACCCATCTTGAAAGGAGTGGATTCGATGCTGAAAATTGAGCATCTTACAAAGCTTTACGGAGAGAAAAAGGCGGTCGACGACCTGAGCCTGCACATCAGGCCCGGCGAAATTTACGGCTTCATCGGCCACAACGGCGCAGGCAAGACCACGACGATCAAAAGCTGCGCGGGCATTCTGCAGTTTGAACAGGGCGAGATCACCATAGACGGGAAGTCCGTCAAGGCCGACCCGCTCGGCTGCAAGCAGCGTTTAGCGTACATCCCGGACAACCCGGATCTGTATGAATTCCTGTCCGGCATCAAATATCTGAACTTCGTGGCCGATATTTTCGGCGTGTCGAAGGCCGACCGCGAGGCGCGGATCGAAAAATACGCGGATCTGTTCGACCTGACCGGCGATCTGGCGCAGCCCATCTCGGCCTATTCGCATGGCATGAAGCAGAAGCTGGCGATCATCTCCGCCCTGCTCCACGACCCGAAGCTCATCATCATGGACGAGCCGTTTGTCGGCCTCGACCCGACGGCAGCCTATCAGGTCAAGGGCATCATGCGCGAGCACTGCGACCGCGGCGGCGCGATTTTCTTCTCCACACACGTGCTGGAGGTCGCGGAAAAGCTCTGCGACAAGGTCGCCATCATCAAGCAGGGCCGTCTCATCGCCTCCGGCACGATGGACGAGGTCAAGGGCGACCAGTCGCTGGAGGCTGTGTTCCTGGAGCTGGAGGGTGAGAAGAATGCTTAAAACGCTGCTTCGCGTCCGGATGGCGGCGCTGCTCGCCGCGTTTACCGGACAGAGCCGGAAGCGGAAGAGCCAGACGAAGGGCAAGGCCGCCGGCTATGCGATTCTGATGCTCTACTGCTTCTGCGCGTTCGTCTTCCTGTTCTATACCTCGTTTTCCCAGTTTGCCGCCGCGTTTTTCCCGGCGGGGCTCGGCTGGCTGTATTTTGCCATGTTTGCGATCATGGCCTTTGCGCTCATGTTCATCGGCAGCGTGTTTACGGCAAAATCGCAGCTGTTTGAGGCGAAGGACAACGAGCTGCTTTTGTCCATGCCCGTGCCGCCCGGCATGATCCTGCTCAGCCGCATGGCGGCGCTGCTGGCCATGAACTTCGTGCTTGAGCTTGTCGTGGCCCTCCCGGTCTTTGTTTCGTGGCTGCAATACGGGGAGACAAGCGGAACGGGCATTGCGGCGTTCGTCATGATCGTGCTGGCGCTGCCGCTGTTTTCGCTGGCGGTGAGCTGCCTGTTTGCGTGGCTTGTCTCGCTTGTGACCAGCCATATGCGCAATACGACTGCCGTGACCATGGTGATCTCGGTCGTGTTCATGCTGGCATATTTCCTGTTCTGCTTCCGCATGAACAGCTATGTCACGCAGCTGGCTGCGAACGGCGCGGCGATCGCGGGCGCGCTCGGCTCGGCGGCGCCGCTTGTCTGGCTGGGCCGGGCTGCTGCGGACGGGAGCCTTGCAGACCTCGGCCTGACGCTTTTGTGGACAGTCCTGCCGTTCGTGCTGGCCTATGTGCTGCTGAACCGCAGCTTTATCCGCATCGTCACCACGCGGCGCGGACAGGTCAAGGTGCGGTACGAGAAAAAAGCCATGCGCGCCTCCTCGCAGGACGCGGCGCTCTACCGCCGGGAGCTTGCCCGGCTGACCAGCAGCTCCGGCTATATGCTTAACGCCGGGCTCGGCCTCGTGTTCGAGCTGGTGCTGGCTGTTCTGGCCGTGGTCAAACGGCGGGAGCTTCTGGCGGCGCTGAGCGCAATCCCGGATCTGCGTGCCGCGGCTGCGCCGATTCTGCTGCTGGCCGGGATGATGATTTCCGGCATGGTGTTCTTTACGGCGTCCTCGGTGTCGCTGGAGGGCAAGAGCTACTGGATCGTGCGCTCCATGCCGGTCGAAACCAAAAAGATTTTGCAGGCGAAGCTGAATCTGTCCAATTCGCTGGCCGTCGCGCCGGCACTCGTCATGATGCTCGCCGCCGCGCTGGTGCTGCGTGTTTCCGCCGCGGAGACGGCGCTGCTGCTTGCCTGCCAGCTGATGTTCGTGCTGCTGACGGCGAACGTCGGCCTGGTGGAAGACCTGCGCCACTGCAACCTCGACTGGATCAACGAAACGCAGGCCGCGAAGCAGGGCGCGGGCGTTCTGCTGAGCATGCTGCTTGCCTTCGGCTTTGTGGTGGCGGTCGGCGCGCTCTATTTCTTCCTGCTGGCGGTTCTGATGCCGGCGACGGCCGCCCTCGGCCTGATTCTGGCGCTGATGGCGGCCCTGTACGCGCTCACCGCCCGCTGGCTCATGACCCGCGGCGTAAAGCGCTTCGAAACGCTGCGCTGACACGGCAAAAAGCCTCCCCCTGCCATGCAGCGCATGGCAGGGGGAGGCATGGGCGCGGGCGCTTATACCGTGCAGTACGGGAGCGTTTTCCGGTCCGCGAAGCGGTAGGTGCGCAGAAACGGCTCCGGGCGCAGGCCCTTTTGCAGATAGTCGAGCAGCAAAAGCGCGCAGGCGCGGCTGTCGCTGCCTGCGTTGTGGTGGTCGAGGTCGAGCCGCAGATGGTCGCAGAGCGTGTTCAGCTTGTGGTTCGGCAGATACGGATATGCCTTTCGGCCCATCTGGCAGGTGCACAGATACGCGGCCTCCGGCTTCCAGTCGATGCGATAATCGTGCAGACAGCTGGCCAGCACCCGCAGATCAAACGGCGCGTTGTGCGCGACCAGAATGCAGCCGGCCAGCATCGGCTCCAGCAGCTGCCAGAGCGCGGGAAAGTCCGGCTTGCCGCGCACCTGCTCCGGCGTGATGCCGGTCAGCGCGATATTGAACGGATCAAAGTGCGTCTGCGGGTCGACAAGCGTGTAAAGCTCCTGCACGATCTCGCCGCGCTCGATCACGCTGACGCCGATGGCGCTCATGCGCCGGTTCTGCGCGTTCGGCGTTTCCACGTCGAACGCCACATAACGTTCTTCCATAGTTCCACCCCATTTGACAGGATGGAACCAGTATAGCAGATTTTTCGCCCCTTGTCAGCCCTCTTCGATCGCGCTCGTCGGGCAGGCATCCATGGCCTCGGCGGCAGTCTCCTGCGCGCTTTCCGGCACGGGGCCGGGCGCTGCCTCGGCAAAGCCGTCGTCCCTGAGAGAAAAGACCTCCGGGCACGTTTCGGCACACAGCCCGCAGCCGATGCAGGCGTCTTCATTCACATGATAGTGCATATGCATTCTCCTTTATATAGAAAAGTCTGAGCCAGCCGGTTTTCCCGGCTGGCTCTAGTATTTGCGGATTTTTATCTTTTTTTCCTGTGCGGGAAAATTCCCTTGCCCAGCCGCGCCTTTGCCTTGCGCAGTCCCCGGCGGCAGACAAACATGACCGAGAACGCAAGCAGGCCCAGCACGACGAGGATCAGCAGCGACGGCTTATCCAGCGCACTCAGCGTAAACAGCTCCGGCAGGAAGAAGTAGCACACCACGAATGCGATGCACAGTCCGACGAGCATGGCCTTGCGGAGTTTATTCAGCGGCAGCGAGGTCTGGTGGATCATCAGCAGACCCACAATGCCCATAATGCCGGTGCAGAGCGTGGAGAGCATATCCTCTTTGATATGGAATGCCAGATAGAACAGCATCACGCCGACCACGAGAATGAGGTCAGACAGCGCGGCGGGCAGCGCCCGGTAAATGACGTTCGGCAGAAAGCGGCCGCTGATGCGGTTCTCGTTCGGCTCCATGGCAAGGATGAACGACGGGATGCCAATGGTCAGCGCGTTGACCAGACTCAGCTGCGCGGGCGTATACGGATAGGGGAGCGTAAAGAACAGCGTGATGAGGGAAAGCACGAACGTGAAAATATTCTTGACGAGATACAGCGACGCGCTGCGCTCAATATTGTTGATGACGCGCCTGCCCTCGGCCACGACGGACGGCAGCGCGGAAAACTGCGAATCAAGCAGCACGATATGCGATGCCTGACACGCGACGCCCGAGCCGGAGGCCATGGCGATGGAGCAGTCTGCCTCGCGCAGCGCCAGCACGTCGTTCACGCCGTCGCCGGTCATGGCGACCGTGTGCCCCGCCCGCTTCATGGCTGCGACGAGCTTCTTTTTCTGATCCGGCGTGACGCGGCCGAAGACGGTCATGTCCTCCGCCGCCTTCGCAAGCTCCGCGTCCGTTTTGAGCGTCCGCGCGTCGACAAATTTCTCCGCGTCCGGGATCCCGGCACGCCGCGCGACCTCCGAAACAGTCAGGGGATTGTCGCCGGAAATGACCTTCGTGCGCACGCCCTGCTGCGCAAAATAGGAGAACGTCTGCGGCGCTTCGGGCCGGATCTTGTTGCTCAGCAGGATCAGCGCCAGCGGCATCATTTCCGCGTCCAGCGCTTCGTCCGACAGCTTCCCGTCGTAAAGCGCCAGCAGCAGCACGCGGCAGCCCTTCGCCGACCATTCCTCCGCCAGCGGCAGATACTGCTCCTTTTCCGGGCAGTTCGCCAGCAAAATTTCCGGCGCGCCCAGCAGATACGTCTCGTCCTCGTGGAATGACACACCACCGTATTTTTTCGCCGACCGGAACGGCACGGCGTCAATCGCCGTCTGCATGGACTGTCCGGTAAAATATCGCCGCAGCGCGGCCATGGTGTCGTTGTCGTCCTGCATGGCGCAGACGTAATCGGCCATGATCATGCGGATATCGTCAGCGATATAGCGCTCCGGCTGTAAGGGAACAATGTCGTCGACGGTCATTTTCGGCTCTGTGATCGTGCCGGTCTTGTCGACGCAGAGCGTGTCGACGCGCGCAAGCGTCTCAATGCAGCCCATGTCGTGCACGAGCGTGCGCCGGTTTGCCAGCCGGATGACGCTGGCCACCAGCGCAAGACTTGTCAGCAGATACAGCCCCTCCGGGATCATGCCGACGATGGAGCCGACCGTGCTTGTCACCGCGTCCACAATCGGGCTTTTCAGCCACAGATACTCCTTGATGAACATCACCGCGCCCAGCGGAATGACAAGGAAGCCGATCCATTTGATCAGGCTCGTGAGCGAACGCATCATCTCTGACTGCGGCTGCGATCCGGTCTGCTTGGCCTCCAGCGTGAGCCGGGAGACGAAGCTGTCCGCGCCCACGGCGGTCAGCCGTGCGCGGCAGCTGCCGGACACGACAAAGCTGCCGGAGAGCAGCCGCTCGCCCGGCTTTTTGACGATCTCATCGGCCTCGCCGGTGACGAGCGCCTCGTTGACGCGGCATTCACCCGCCGCAACGACGGCGTCCGCCGGGATCTGGTCGCCGGGAGAAAACACAGCGATATCGTCCCGCACGAGCTGGGCCGCGTCCAGCTCGACGGTCTGCCCGTCCCGCACGGCGCGGCATTTCGGCGCGGCCATGATCTTCAGCCCGTCGACCTTTTTCTTCACCCGCAGATCCTGCACGATGCCGATGAACATATTGCAGAACACGGGGCCGAGGAACGTCAAATTCAGCCACTGCCGCACGGCGATCACACAGCCTGCCAGCAGGAAGAACAGGAAGTTAAAATACGTAAAAACGTTTTTTGCGATGATCTCCCGGACCGACGCGCCGGGAGACTCCACCGGCGCGTTGCCCCAGCCGCCGTCCAGCCGCTCCTGCGCCTGCGCGGCGCTTAAGCCCGTCTCGGCGTCCGCCTCCAAAACGGGGATCTCCTGCCGCTGCGGCCCGTCCGGCTCCTTCGGTTTTCGTTTCAGGAATGACGCTGCCACAAATGCCGTCCTCCTCCAAGTAGTTGCTGATATCATATCACATCTGCGGCAAAATTTATCAACAAACTGTATATTTTCAGAAAATCGTAAGAAATCATGCACCGGACGGGGAAATTCCGATACCGCCCATACTGCTTGCGGAAAAAGATCAGCATTTGATCGTGATTGCTCTTGTAATCAGCAAGTACGCTCGCTTGCCTTACATATGGAGACGTCCGTTTGGATGCGGGAAAGCGCGCGATAGGGAAAGGGCGGTTCTGGCGGAAGGACGTCTGGCGAGGATGGAGAAACAGAACGCTTCTTTCAAATTCATGTTTCTTCACCTCTTGCTTCGCCGTGCGTCGCTGGAGCGGAAAATCCGCAGTGTTATCCGAATAACGTGTTTTACTTGAAACTATTTGCGGATTGGGTATAATGGAATGGATAAAACCGGTAGCCGGGGAGGCAGCTATGGAATACTATGCGAAATCCGAAAATCTGCAGGGGCATCAGGAAACTGTGAAGGAGCATTTACAAAAGGTCGCTGCGCTTGCGCGGGAGTACGGGGAGGCGCTTGGCCTTGCAGATGCCGCAGGACTGGAAGGGCTGGTACATGATTTTGGAAAGTATACCGAGGCGTTTCAGGATGTGTGGAAAGGCAAACGAACAGGCGTTGACCATGCGATAAGCGGGGCCTGCTTCCTGGAATGCTGCTATAGGGGGAGACCCGGCAGCCGTCCTGTGATAGAGGCGGTCAATGGACACCATGCCGGTCTTGTGGCCTACGATATGATAAAGGCGGAGCTGCACGCGATTGCAGATGATCGTAAGCAAGCCCACGGAAACGCCGGAAAAACGCCCTCGATTGAAAACGCAGCGCAGCTGAAAGAGGCAAACGCCGCGTTTCAAAAGGATTTTCCTGATTTCAGACTGCCAAAGCTTCCGATACCTCCTGCCGATGAACTGGAATCCATGCTGTATACCAGATTGCTGTTTTCCTGTCTGGTGGATGCAGACTACACGGCCTCTGCAATGAATGACGACAGTACATACCTTGATCGTGCGGAGGACTGCTATTTTGACCCGCAGGCGCTTCTGGAAACACTGTACGCCTACTGTATGCTTCCGTCGCCCCTCCCGCAGGGGCGTGAGTAGAAATCTGCGCTACAAGAGCCGCAAAAAGGCCGAGCGGGCCGCGCGTCGCCCATCCCGTAGGGGCGTGAGTAGAAATGGTGTACTCGCGGAGAAATTTCACATCCTGACCAGCACTGGAGCGCTGAATCTCCAGTTATTTGACTGCAAATACGAGGATGTCCGAAAGGCAGCCGTCTTGCAGACGCTTGAGGCAATCTTCTCGAAGCATTGACACGGAAAACGAAGAAAGGAAAAAATGACCAGACAATATCAGATTCAAAAAATCACCGGGAAACCGGACTGGAATAAGATCGAAAAAGCGCCGATCGACCAGAAACTGTGGCTACCCTGTGAGCAGATCAGCGCCTACGCGCAGCTTGCGTACGATGACAGCCGGTTGTATGTGCGCCTTCACGCGGAGGAACCAACGATCCGCGCAGAAAATACCGGCATGCTTGACCAGCCGTGTCAGGACAGCTGCCTGGAGTTTTTCTTCAGCGCCGCAGAGCAGGATGCGCGATATATCAACATTGAGCTGAACCCCAGCCTGTGCATCTATTTCGGATTTGGGACCGGAAGAGAGGATCTGATGCGGATCCTGCTTCCGGACGGCGCAAAGACCTTGCATGCAGCCAGCGAAAGAACGCCCAGTGGCTGGGATGTGACGTACGAGCTTCCTTTTCAGCTGCTGCGGCTGTTCTTCCCGGATTTTGCTCCGTCCGGAACAATCCGGGGCAATTTCTACAAATGCGGCGATCTGACCGTGCAGGAGCATTATCTTGCGTGGAACCGCGTGGACGCGGAACGGCCCGATTTCCATCTTCCGAAGTACTTTGGAGCGTTGATTTTTTCTGAATAAGCAAGCAGCCCGGCTCTGAATTCCGAGTCGGGCTGTTAAAGATGGCGGCATCTCATTGTATCAATGGGATGCCGCCATTTTGCTATCATACAATACACCTCCATTCTCAGCGCCCTTTTTGAACGCAAAAAGGGCTGCTGGTCATTGGTCCGTCAAAACCAACAATCCAGCGCCCATAACTTTGTGAAAGATTTTTCTTCAATTTTTCCGAAATCTCGCCGCCGCAGCCCTCTGAAAAAGGGCGCTGCCACTGAAAATCCGCTTGAATATGGAAAAACAGAGGTTCAAATCCTGTTTGAACCTCTGCAAGCTGCGATTTCATCTATGGAGTTACCTAAGAATTTTGAGAATAAAAAATTGCCGAACCCCTTGAGATGACTGGCTTTTTTGCCATTTCATCTATAGTGTTCGGCAATCATGGAGGTGCCGCCCAGATTTGAACTGGGGAGTGAAGGTTTTGCAGACCTTTGCCTTACCACTTGGCCACGGCACCGGATATGAAAATAGGAATGCTGCGAAGGCATTCCTATTTATTTTGGAGCGGGTGACGAGGCTCGAACTCGCTACCTCCACCTTGGCAAGGTGGCGCTCTACCGGATGAGCTACACCCGCATAATGGTGCCTCCGGTCGGAGTTGAACCAACGACACGCGGATTTTCAGTCCGCTGCTCTACCTACTGAGCTACAGAGGCATATTGAGGCGAGATCACTCTCGCCTCAATACATTATGGCGACCCGGAACAGACTCGAACTGTCGACCTCCAGCGTGACAGGCTGGCGTGCTAACCGACTGCACCACCGGGCCAGGTAAATTGGTGGAAAGTACAGGGCTCGAACCTGTGACCCCCTGCTTGTAAGGCAGGTGCTCTCCCAGCTGAGCTAACCTTCCGTTCCATCAAGCCGCATCTCTCAGCGACGTGTGTATTATAACGGCCAGTTCGGCAAATGTCAAGAACAATTTTTAAAATCGTGAAACTTTTTCACTGGCGGCTACACCGGCTGCAATTCCATGCTTGAGAATACCTCCGTCAGCATGGTATCATAGCTGGTGCCGGCGCCCTCCGGCACGCTGACGGTCAGCGCGTAGCAGTAGCTGCCGTCGGAAATCACCTTGCAGCGGTACATACGCCCGCCCTCGTCGGAGGCCGCGTACCACGCAAACTGCCAGACGGGCCGGTTCTTGCCGCCGCTCTTATACACGTGCAGCGCGGACGCATCGAAGCCCGACAGCCGCCGGACGATCGCGGCGGCGGGCGCGGCGTCCAGAATTTCCGTCGTGATCTCATAGCCTCCGCCCGGCTGGGTATAGATCTGCCGCGCACCGCGCTCGGCAAAGACCTCCTCGACCGCGTCCTGCGGCAGGGCGATGCGGATCGCATAGGCCGCGCCGCCTTCAGCCGGCACACAGCCGCCGTCCACCGTTTCCCAGACTGTCTGCGCCGAGCAGGCGCACAGCAGCGCGCTCAGCGCCGCCATCCAACCGATCAGAATTCGCTTCATACCAGATCGCCTCCAATAGAAAGGAATGGTTCCATGCTTGTTTTCCTGCTTCTAATGAATGCATCCGGCTTCGCAATTATGCTGCTGGATAAAAATCTTGCCCGCTGTCACCGCCGCCGTGTCCCGGAGGCGCTGCTGCTGGCGTTTGCGGCCTGCTTCGGCAGCCTCGGTGTGCTGGCGGGGATGTATGTCTGCCGCCACAAGACGAGAAAGCCGCTGTTTACCATCACAGTCCCGCTTCTGCTTCTGGCGCAGTGCGCGATATTATATTTCCTGTTCCGCTGATCACTGGCGCAGCTTGCGCTTGTTGCCCTTGCTGTCGACGATGTAGGTGTTGTCGAGCTGCTGGCGCAGATCGCCGACGACGGAATCGATATACGCCCGGCGCAGCACGGCGCGCTCCTCGTTCTCCTCCGGTGTGAGGCCGACGGTCTTGGCCTTGCGGGCCAGCTCATTGATGCGGTCAATGTCTTCTTTTTTCATAGCAGATGCTCCTTACAGAAATCTTGTAATTTCAACGCAGATGCGGCCCTTTTTCGTATTGCCGCCGACGGCGTCCAGCCGGATCTTGCCAAGACCCCGGACGGTGATCACGTCGCCCTCCGTCGTCTGCTTGTCGCCCTTTACGCAGGGCGCGTAGTTCAGCTCGCATTTTCCGGCGCTGATATAATCCGCAGCCTTGCCGCGGCTGATGGAAAAGCCGGAGGAAACAATGCCGTCGAGCCGCAGGGAGGGCACGGTGTCGCGGATCTGCCGGACCTTCTGCTCCGGCACGGAAACGTCCGGGACCACGATGCGCTCCACGTGCAGCTTCGTGCGTCCGGCGGACAGAAAGTTCTGCAGCAGATACGGCAGCACCTCGCGCGTGACGAGAAAGTCGCAGCGGCCCTCGGCCACATAGATATCTCCAATCGTCTCGCGCTTCACGCCGCAGCCCATCAGCGCGCCGAGAAAATCCCGGTGCGTGAGCGTATCGCCCTCGAAATAGGATGCGCGGACGGCGGCGATCGGCCCGTCCTCGCTCTCCAGCCAGCTCTCGTCCAGATAGTCCGGCAGATAGCAGCAGATCTCGCGCTCAGCCATGGGCGGCCCGCCGTAAAACCGGATGTCCTGCCCGCGCAGCAGCTCGGCGGCAAGCATCTGCTCCCGTTTGGACAAAAAGCACGTTGAGGCCGGGATGCTGCGCGTGGCGGCGTTCGTCATGCGCTCGTACACTCTGGCCAGCAGCATTTCGTCTTCCTTTGTCTGCGCCATGCGCGCGATCTGTTCGCGTTTGTCCATTGCTCCGCCTCCTTTCGGTCTGTATTGTACCAGTCCTGCGGGAAAAATGCAATCCTGTCCGGATTTTCTGCCTGTTTTCATTACAATTCTGTTACAAACAGGCCGGTTTGCTTGCAATCCTCCCGGCTGCCGCCTATACTGGATATAAATATACGTGGAAGGGGGCATCGCCTTGAAAAAACTGCTTTGCGCGCTGCTTGCAGCTGTGCTGACGCTGACACTTATGATCCCCTGCACAGCAACGGACTTTGCAGGCTTTTCCGACCAGCAGGAGATCGAAAACAACAACGCCGTGCGGATGCTCTACGACCTCGGCCTGATCTCCGGCTATTCGGACGGCAGCTTCGGCCCGCTGAACCCCATCCGGCGCGAAGAGGTCGCCAAGCTGATGGCGCTTTTGTGCGAGGCGGAGCCGCAGGCCCAGAACGCCTCCGCTCCGTTCTATGACAGCGCCACATCGTGGGCTGCAGATTATATCGCCTACTGCGCCGAGCACGACATTATCGCCGGCAGCAGCGGGCGCTTCCGCCCGGCGGACCATGTGACGATCCGCGAGCTTGCAAAGATGCTGCTCGTCATTCTCGGCGAGGACGCTTCGCGCTATGTCGGCGCGAGCTGGGCGCAGAACGTCGACGAGGACGCGTTTGTGAAGGGGATCTACGCGGGCGTCTCCGCCAACTATGACTCCGCCGCTACGCGCGATACGGCGTGCCTGCTGATCTACAACGCCATGCTCTGCCCCAAGGTCGCGGACGCCTCGCTGGAGGGCGATCAGCGCTATGTGCTCGACGGCCTGATGAACCCCATGTCGTATCTGGAGATCCGTTTCGGTCTGACGCGTTACACCGCCACGCTGACCGGCAACGAATGCGCCGATCTGACGAGCGCAGGCAATACGCTTTCCGCCGGGACGAGCAAGCTGGCCGGTCACAAGGCGTTCGATATCTCTACGGATCTCAGCCTGCTTGGCCGGAACGTTGATATCTATGTGAAGGACGGCACGGTCTTCGGCATTCCCTGCTATGCGGTCGACGAGGTCTATTATACCTTCACCGACGCGTCCCAGCTCAAGGAGATCTGTGCCGGCGGCGGCTTCCGCCTGACGGAGGAGACGGCGTATTACTACAACTACACGCCCTCGAACAAGGATATCCTGAACACACTGTCCGAAAATGACAAGATCACCGTGATCGACCACGACGGCGACAACGCGTTCGACGTGGTCCTCGTCACGACGAGCTATCCGGCGACGGTCACCTCCGTCTCCCCGCTGACGGTCGACGTCGACGGCGAGACCCAGACCGTCCGCGCGTTCAGCAGCACCGACGTGTTCACTGTCGGCGAGGCAGTCTACTACAGCCAGATCTGCGGAAACGGATATATCCGCAGGCTCAGCTGACAATTGCAAAACAGACCAAGGGGGCTGCCTCTTAGCGAGGCAGCCCCTTAGTCTGTCAAAAAACTGCTGTCACCACGTTTTTGCGCAGGACTATCGAGGTCTATGTAGGGACGGACGACTCTGTCCGCCCGCAGAGTAAACCGATTTTACGGAATTTCATGCGAATTCGCAGCATTTTCAGGGCTGACAGAGTCGTCGGCCCCTATGAGTCTTTCGCTTGGGCAGAGTGAGAGCTATATCAATAAGATCGAGAACAGAAGAACATTGCCGTCGATGACGGGTTTTTCTATATTTGTGAATACCTGAATATTACGCCGCAGGAGTTTTTTAACTTTGATGCAGCTGCACCGCGAAAAGCAAAGGAGCTTCTGCATGAAATCGAAAAACTGACGCCAGAGCAATCCGAGCACGTTCTGCAAATTGTCAGGGACATATCGCATAAATAATAAAGGGGCTGCAGCGAGGTTCATTTCGCTGCAGCCCGTTTTGCTGATATGATACTCAATAATTTTCTTCGCGGAGTTCAAAATAGCTCTGCGGGTGATTGCAGGCAGGACAGACCTCGGGGGCCTTTGTGCCGACAGCGATGTGGCCGCAGTTGCGGCATTCCCAGACCTTGACTTCGCTCTTTTCGAACACCTGCGCTGTCTCCAGATTGTGCAGCAGTGCGCGGTAGCGCTCTTCGTGGTGCTTTTCGATCTCCGCGACGAGGCGGAAGCGCTGTGCCAGCTCCGGGAAGCCCTCTTCCTCGGCAGTCTTGGCAAAGTCCTGATACATATCCGTCCATTCGTAGTTTTCGCCTGCGGCGGCAGCGGCCAGATTGGCCTTCGTGTCGCCGATGCCGGACAGCTCCTTGAGCCAGAGCTTTGCGTGCTCCTTCTCGTTCTCCGCTGTTTTCAGAAACAGCGCCGCCATCTGCTCGTAGCCCTCTTTTTTCGCGACGGACGCGAAGAAGGTGTACTGGTTCCGTGCCTGCGATTCGCCTGCAAAGGCTGCGCGCAGATTCGCTTCGGTTTTCGTGCCTGCATATTTGCTCATGATCCCGTCTCCTTTTTAATAATCAGTTATTTTAGTATTCCTTGCCTGTCTGAAATGATTCTAACATATCTGATTCAATTTTGCAAGTAGTTATCATTATTATTTTTAGTCAAAATAAAACTCGCCGTCCTTTTCCGGGGGCGGCGAGTTTTTCTATCCTGTCTGCCGGTCAGTCCGGCTGCTCGAAGCTGCTGTCCATGAGCGCCTGTTCAAGCTGCCGGGCGTGGTCAAGCTCGGAGTAGGGGACGAAGAAGTCCGTCCGGGTGCCGACCTCGCCGGTATAGGCTGCGGTGCGCGGGCTCCACTGGCGGATGATGACGGGGATATGGTCGTCCTTGAGAATGCCGTGATACATCTCGGCCCACGGGGAGCATTTGTTGCCAATGAAGCAGTAATCGTCCATTTTCGGCCCGCGCGTGAGTCTGCTGCCGCAGAACGCGCAGGTGTTTTCCTCGTTCAGCAGATAACAGTTTTCACAGTAAAACATGATGCAGCTCCTTCCCGGCGCTTATTTCCGCGCCCGCAGCTCTTTGCGCTCCTTCTTTGTCTTGCAGAAATGCTCCAGCACGGGGATGAACAGGAAGCAGGTAAAGGCTGCCGTAAAGCCGCCGTTATACAGGCAGAACGCGCCGTGCAGCAGCGGGACGCAGGTGACGAACGTGTAATGGATCATGCCGAATACGACGCCGGCCAGCCAGCCGTAGACGCCCGTAACAGGGGACAGGCCGTTTGCAAAGCAGAGGCCGATGACGATGGCCTGTGCGTTTGCCATGAGCGTATGTTCCGCGCCGGTGAGGCCGCAGACGAATTCCGCGATGTAGCTTGCGGCAACATAGCCCACCATGATCGGCCAGACATTGGCCGGGTGGCTGCCCTTATAGCAGCAGCAGACCATGCAGAACACGCAGCCCAGCGTCGCGGCGTTCCACTTTGCGCCGATAAGCAGGTAGTACAGGACGATAAACAGCCCGTAAATGCCGAAGTTCAGGATCGCCGCGCCGGAGCCGTATTTCGTGCCGTAGTCGACGTTGTAGCCGGAATCGCGCAGGAGCCTGCCGTATTCCTTCGCCCCGCCGAGCGCAAGGCCCCAGATGATGGCCAGCGCGAACACCACCAGACAGAAGCCGACGCTGACGGGCACGAAGCTGTCTGCCAGACCGACGTTTTCCGATGCGGGAGGCGCGGAGGTGAAGATCTTATACAGAAGCGAGCGCAGGAAGAACGCAATCAGGCCGATGGGCACGGCTGCGTTATAAAGGTCGTAGCCCTTGTGCATCTGCGGGCTGTGCGGCAGGACGGCAGGGAAGAGGAAGCCGATAAAAACGCCGACAGCCAGCGCAAGAACGATGCCGAGGCCCGTAAAGCCGTGCCACGCCTCGCCGGGATAGCGGAAGAGCATTTCCGTGATGAGCGGGGCAAGACCCGTGGAGAACAGGAAGGCATTCGCCATCGCGCCGGGCTTTTTCTTCATGGCAAGACAGTAGACCAGAACGCCTGCGAACGAGAACCAGATGTTGAGGATCGTCGTGCCCCAAAAGCAGAAGCCTGCCGTCAGGAAAAACGCGAGGACGGACACGCCGTCCGGCTTGCTGCCGGGCAGGCAGTAGATCCCGAGACACACGGCGCAGACCAGCGCGGCATTCAAAAACGTTCCGCCGAAGCCGCCGTAGCTGCTGTCAAAGTAGCTCTTGACGGTCTGGCCGGACTGCGTACAGATGCGGCCAAGGCCCGCAAAAATGTCGGAGGCCGACTCGTGGTACAAAGCAGCACTGATGACCGCGGCCAGCAGGCACAGCAGCGTGAACCCGGCAAACAGCCAGCGGATGGCGGTCTGCGGAGTCTTGAATTTTTCTTTCATACTTCCACTCTCCCTTCGAAAAACTGCCGCCGGAAAAGACCGGCGGCAGCGCGGTAAAACGGTTTACAGCGTGCGCTCGGCAGCCTCGACCACATGGCCGATGAGCACGGAGGTCGTGACGGAGCCGACACCGCCAGGAACCGGCGTGATCGCGCCGACAATGGGTTCGACCTCGGAGAACACGGCGTCGCCCGCGATAGCGCCCTTGCCGCCCTTGGAATTGACCTTCTCGGGGTCCCAGTTGATGGAGACGTCGATAACGATCTGGTTTTCGGAGACATAGTCCTTCGTCAGGCTGTTCAGAACGCCTGCGGCGGAGACGAGAATGTCCGCCTTGCGGGCGATCCCGGCCACGTCGACGGTCTTGGTGTGGCAGACGGTGACGGTGGCGTTCTTGGCCATGAGCATCATCGCGGCAGGCTTGCCGACGACGAGGGAACGGCCGATGACGACGGCGTTCTTGCCCTTGCAGTCAATGCCGTAGTAGTCCAGAATTTCCATGCACGCCTGCGGGGTGCAGGGGGCGAAACCCAGCTTCTTGCCGGTGAAGACGCCGGCGTTGGAGAGGTCGGTCATGCAGTCGACGTCCTTGCGGGCGGCCAGATGGTTGCAGATCTCGTCCTGATCGGCCTTCAGATGCTTCGGCAGGGGCCGGAACATGAGGCAGCCGTGGATGGAATCGTCAGCGTTGATCGCTTCGATCTGCGCGATGAGCGCTTCCTTCGTCACGTCCTCAGGCAGGACGAACTTCTGAACCTCCACGCCGATGAGCTCTGCGCGGGCGGTCGCGCCCTTTTCATAGGACAGGTCGGAGGGGTTCTCGCCGCAGCGGACGATGGCAAGCTTCGGGCTGACGCCCTTTTCCTTCAGAGCCGCGACACGCGCCTGCAGCTTTTCGTTCATCGCAGCGGTAACTTCCTTGCCAAGCAGTAACTTTGCCATAGTTCTCTCTCCTTCTTATTTAAAGAAACCGGCCTTGACCGTCTCGAAAATCTCGTCAGCCATCTTGCCGTATTTGTCCAGCATCCCGAGGCATTTGGCGTTCATTTCCTCGGCCAGCTCCCGGTTCTGGAGCGTTTTGGTGTTGATAAAGACGTTGAGCGAGGCCGCCTGCAAAGCGGACTTCACGATGGCCGCGCCGCAGCCCGCGTCGGAGACGGCGAGGCGGGAGCCTTTGGCGGCGAAGACGGAGATCGCCTCGATGGACTCGCAGCACAGCTCCATGATGTGCATTGGGACCTGGCAGGCCGTGATCGTGGCCTTTTCCATGATCTCCGGGCGGCTGGGGTCGTCCTTGGGGATGCCGTAGGCCTTGGACAGGGGGATGAAGCCCTCTGCGTCGGCGGGGACCTGATCGAGAAGCTCGGCCTGGAGCTTGTCGCATTTTTCCTTCAGGGCGATGATCTCAGCCTCAACGTCGGCGTACTTCTTCTTGCCGACGGTGAGAGAGCCGACCATGTTGCCCAGCGCCGTGCCGAGCGCGGCGACCAGCGCGGATGCGCCGCCGCCGCCGGGGGCAGGCTCGCTCGAGGCGAGCACCGTGACAAATTCACGGCAGGATCTTGTCGTATAATCCATAATAACTCCTTATTTTCAGCAAGGCAGGCGGCGGATGTCCGCCGCCTGCCGGTAAGTCATGTAAATCAGAACAGGCCGGAAACCTTGCCGGTCTCGGTGTCGACGTCGATGCGGCGGTAGGCCGGGTTTGCGGCAGTGCCGGGCATCATGGAGATGGTGCCTGCCATCGGGCAGAGGAACTTCGCGCCGCCATACTCCAGAATGTCGCGGATGGCGAGCCGCCAGCCGGTGGGAACGCCCTTCTTCGTCGGGTCGTCGGACAGGGACAGGTGGGTCTTGACCATCATGGTGCAGTAATCCTTGTACTTCGGGTCAGACTCGAAGCGCTCAGCCTTCTGCACAGCCAGAGGTGCCCAGTCAACGCCGTCCGCGCCGTAGACTTCCTTGGCGATCAGTTCCACGCGCTGACGCAGCGGCATTTCAAGGTCGTACAGGAACTTGATGTTGACCGGCTCCTCGCAGGCTTCGACGACGGCCTTGGCCAGTTCGATTGCACCTTCGCCGCCGTAACGCCAGTGGTTGGACTCCGCGCAGCGGACGCCGTGCTCCTTGCAGAGCTTCTTGAGAAGGGCGATCTCCGCGTCGGTGTCGGTGTAGAAGCGGTTGATGCAGACGACTGGGTTGATGCCGGACTTTTTGATGGTGTTCACATGATGGAACAGGTTGCAGGTGCCCTTTTCCAGAAGCTCGAGGTTCTCCTCGGTGTATTCCTTCGGCAGGGGAGCGCCCGGGGTGACCTTCGGGCCGCCGCCGTGCATCTTGAGCGCGCGGACGGTCGCGACCAGAACGGAGACGTTCGGGGTCAGGCCGGACAGACGGGTCTTGACGTTCCAGAACTTCTCGAAGCCGATGTCGGCAGCGAAGCCGGACTCGGTGACGTGATAGTCGAACAGCTTCAGAGCCAGACGGTCAGCGATGACGGAGGACTGGCCGATGGCGATGTTGGCGAACGGGCCGGCGTGAACGAGAACCGGCTGATGTTCGACAGAGTAGCACATGGTCGGGTTGATGGTGTTGCGCATCCACGCGGTCATCGCGCCTGCAACCTCAAGATCGTCACAGGTGACGGGCTCGCCGCTGCGGGAGTACGCGACGACGATCTTGCCGATGCGCTCACGCAGATCCTTCAGATCACGGGCGACAGCCAGAATGGCCATCAGCTCGGAGCCGACGGCGATGCCGAACTTGGACTCCATCATGAAGCCGTCCAGACGGCCGCCGATGCCGATGATGATGTTGCGCAGGCCCTGCGCGCAGAAGTCCATGACCCAGCCCATCTCGATGCGCTTCGGGTCGATGTCGAGGCGCTTGAGGCCCTTCTTGGCCAGCCACTCGTCGTTGTTGTTGCGCTCGTGCTGCATACGCGCGTTCAGGGCGACCATCGCCAGGTTGTGCGCGTTCATAATGTCGTTGATATCGCCGGTCAGGCCGAGGGAGAACTCGGTCATCGGCATCAGAAGGGCGTTGCCGCCGCCGGCCGCAGTGCCCTTGACGTTCATGGTCGGGCCGCCGGAGGGCTGACGCAGCGCGCCGCCGACGTTCAGACCCAGCTTGCCGAGGCCTTCGATCAGGCCCAGGGAAACGGTGGACTTGCCTTCGCCGAACGGGGTCGGGGTAATGGCAGTGACTTCGATGAACTTGCCGTCGGGCTTATCCTTCAGACGCTTCATGACCTTGATGAAGTCGATCTTCGGGGTCTTGCCGTAGGGGATGATCTCCTCGGGCAGCAGGCCGAGCTTCTCGCGGAAATAATCCACGGGGGGCAGATTCTTTTCTGCTTCCTCTGCGATCTGCCAGTCCTTGTACACGGTCGGGTCGAGCGTGACGCGGCCGGTCTGCGGGTCTACGTACTTGCCGTCTTTGAATTCGATTGCCATATGTATTGTATCCTCCTTGCAGGCGCGGGGCCTTAACTATCCCGTTGCCTGGTATTTTCGGCGCTGCGTGTCCAGTCGTGCGCGGGTTCCGGCGCCATGTCTGTAATCGATATTGTTTTATCGGTTACGAAAAAAGTTTACCACGAACGCCTCCGGAAGTCAATCATTCCGGCGCGCTGCGGGTGTGGAAAATAGCACGAATTTTCCATATCAGAATTGTCATATTTGCCATACTACAAACGAGATACTTAATTTGTGAGAATTACACATGTCAAAAATGATATAGAATGCGCATAAAAGCCTCCCCCTGCTGTGCTCCGCACGGCAAGGGGAAGCAATGCGCTGCTTATGTCAGCGCATAGAGCGCGGAGAATTTTTTCTCCAGATAGGTCAGGAAATACTCCGGGTTCAGGCTTTCGCCGGTGATGGCGCGGATCCATTCATCCGGCGTTGTGACGGAGGCGATGGAAAATACGTGCGATTTCAGCCAGTCGCGGATGGGGAGCAGATCGCCCTTTGCCGCGCAGGCAAAGACGTCGAAGTCCTTCTCCATCGTCCGCAGGATCTGCGCGCCGTAGGCAGAGCCGAGCGCGTAGGACGGGAAGTATCCGGCAGGCATTGTCCAGTGGACGTCCTGCAGGCAGCCCTGTGCGTCGTCCGGGACGGCGACGCCGAGATAGTCCTGATATTTCTGATTCCAAAGCGCGGGAATTTCATCGACCGTGATCTCGCCGTTCATGAACGCCTTTTCCAGTTCATAGCGGATCATGATGTGCAGGCAGTAGGTCAGCTCGTCCGCGTCGCAGCGGTTGAGGCCCGGCGCGGCGGCGTTGACGGCCTCGTAAAGCTCACGCTCGGTCACGTCGGCGAACGTGCCGCCGCTCAGCTCCTGCAGCTTGGGATAGATGAAGTGCACAAACGCCTCGCTGCGGCCGATCAGGTTTTCGTAGAAGCGGGAAATGCACTCGTGCATGCCGTTCGTCATGGAGTTTGCGGCGTGCTCGCGGTAAAATTCCTCCGGCTCGTTCTGCATGAACAGCGCGTGGCCGCCCTCATGGAGCGTGGTGAAGATATTGGAGACGAAATTGTTCTCATAATAATGCGTCGTGACGCGCACGTCCCTGGGGCCGAAGTTCGTGGTGAACGGATGCTCGGTCGTCATGAGGACGAGCGCGTCCTGCTTTAAGCCCTCCAGCTCCAGCAGGTATCTGGAGAACGCCTCCTGCTGCGAAATGGGGCACGGGCGGGACAGGAAATCCGTGCGGATGGGCTTGCCCTCCGCCTGAATGCGCCGCACCAGCGGGACGATCCGCGCGCGCAGCGCGTCAAAAAACGCGTCGAGCTGGGCGATGCTGCCGCCCTTTTCGGTGTCGTCCAGCAGCGCGTCGTAATACGTCGGCTTTTTCTGTTCACGCAGATCGAGCGCCTTGTGCGTGTAGGAAATGATCTCGGCCAGCGAATCGCGGAACAGGGAAAAGTCCGCTGCCTGCTTCGCCTCCAGCCATTTGGAGTAGGCGCGGTTGTAGGCGAGGCTCATTTCGTAATTCAGCTTTGCCGGGATATTCTTTTCCTTCTCCCACGCCTCATACAGGTGCTCCACGACCTTCTTCTGCACCGGCGTCAGTCCCTCACTGTCCGCGTGCAGCTCGGTTACAAGCTGGGCGTAGCGCTTGGTGTGCGTGAGCCGGAAATGCCGGTCGGACAGAACGGCCATATCCGCGCCCGCCTGCTCCATGCCGTCCTTCGGCGCGCAGCACTGCATATCGAACTCCAGCTTGCCCACGGCACGGGCATAGACGCTGGCTTCGTCGAGCAGTTTACGCAGACGGTCAAATTTCTGCTGATTTGTCATAGGGATCCCTCCTTTTCTTTCATCGTACCACGATTTGTCTGCGGATGCAAGACACGGGCATTGCGAAACATGGACGGGATATGCTATAATCCCAACAGAGTATTATATTAATGAAGGGAGATTTCCATGAAATTTTCTGAAATGCCGTATGCACGGCCCGATCTGAACGAGCTGAAGCAGCAGCTGCAGGCGCTGACCGACCGGCTGAAGGCCGCGCCGGACTATGCCGCCGCGCGCGAGGCGTTCCTCGCCCAGCAGAAGCTGTCGATGCACATCGATACGCTCGCCACGCTCTCGAGCGTCCGCAACTCCATCGATACCCGCGACAAGTTCTATGACGCCGAAGAGGAGTTCTGGAACGAAGCAGGGCCCGAGCTTCGCGCCTATGACGACGCGTGGACGGCTGCCATGCTGGAAAGCCCGTTCCGCAAGGAATTCGCAGCGGAATACGGCGATCTGATGTTCCTCAACGCCGAGATCGCCCGCAAGGCGTTCTCTCCCGCCATTGTCGAGGAGCTGAAGCAGGAAAACCAGCTTGTGCAGGACTATCAGAAGCTGATCGCCAGCGCACAGATTGAGTTCGAAGGCGGCACCTACACCATCTCGCAGCTGTCCCCGTTCAAGAACGACCCCGACGACGCGCGGCGTCTGGCCGCGTGGCAGGCCGAGGGCGGCTGGTACAAGGCGCACCAGCCGGAGCTGGACGAGATCTATGACAAGCTCGTGAAGCTGCGCGACGCGATGGGCCGCAAGCTGGGCTACGACGGCTATACCGAGCTCGGCTATTACCGCATGGGCCGCAACTGCTACACGAAGCAGGACGTGGAGAAGTTCCGCGCCGCCGTCGTCAAGTACGTCGTGCCCGTCGCGGCCTCCGTCTATGAGGCGCAGGCAAAGCGCCTTGGCAAGACCTACCCCATGACCTTTGCCGACAACGCCCTCTCCTTCCGCAGCGGCAACCCGAAGCCCTGCGGCACTCCGGACGACATTCTCGCGCAGGGCAAGCGGTTCTATGAGGCGCTTTCCCCCGAAACCGGAGAATTCTTCAACACGATGCTCGATAACGAGCTTCTCGACGTGCTGTCCACCCCCGGCAAGCGGGCCGGCGGCTACTGCACGAGCCTTGGCGAGTACCGCGTTCCGTTTATCTTCGCCAACTTCAACGGCACGCAGCACGACGTTGAGGTCGTAACGCACGAGGCGGGCCACGCCTTTGCCGCGTATCTCAACCGCGACCGCGTCCCGACCGAGACGATCTGGCCGAGCCTTGAGGGCTGCGAGGTGCATTCCATGTCCATGGAATTCTTCGCGTGGCCGTGGGCAGACGGCTTCTTTGGAGACGACACCCGCAAGTTCCGCTACAGCCATCTGGCGGGCGCGCTGACCTTCATCCCCTACGGCACGATGGTCGACCATTTCCAGCATATCGTCTATGAAAAGCCGGAGATGACCCCGGCGGAGCGCCATGCAGTGTGGAAAGAGCTTCTGGGCGTGTATATGCCGTGGATGAAGCTCGGCAGCGAGATCCCCTTCTACGGCGACGGCGAGGGCTGGCAGCGGCAGCTGCATATCTATGTGAACCCGTTCTATTACATCGACTACTGCCTCGCGCAGACCGTCGCGCTGCAATTCTGGGCGCGCATCCAGAAGGATCTGCCTGACGCGTGGGCACATTACATGGCCTATACCCGGCAGGGCGGCAGCCGCGTGTTCACGGAGCTTCTGAAAAACGCGGAGCTGGACAGCCCGTTTGAGGAAAGCTGCCTGCGCGGCGTGTGCGAGGAAGCCAAGGCGTGGCTCGACAGCTATGACCTGACCGGCATCGCATAATCACGGTTGACATTCCGGAACAAATACAGTATAGTAATTCCAGAAATATTGTTCGCGGCCACAAGGGCGGAATTGGCGTTCCCAATTCCGCCCTCGGCCTGTCTTCGAAAGAAAGCGAGGCGAGAACCCTGAAACAGAAGAAAAAAAGCTCCAACGGGCGGACGCTTGCGCGGCTGCTGCACGGCAGCTGGCGGTATTTTGCCGCCTGCATTGCCGCAAGCCTGCTCTTTACGCTTTGTGAGCTGATCATTCCGCAGATCATCCGCGTGAGCGTCGACTCCCTGATCGGGCAGGCCCCGGTGAAGTCCGCGGCGGCGCGGCCTATCGTCGAAGCGCTCGGCGGCGCGGCGTATCTGCGGCAGAACCTCTGGGTCCCGGCGGTTTTTATGGCGGGACTCGGGCTTCTCTCGGCCGTCATGCGCTACTGCGTGAATATCTACAGCTCCAAGGCGGGCGAAACACTCGTCAAGACCAGCCGGGACCTGCTGTACCACCACATCCAGCACCTGCCGTGGAAGTGGCATATGCAGAACCCTACCGGCGATATCATCCAGCGCTGCACCTCGGACGTCGAGCGCATCAAGACCTTCTTTGAAGAGCAGTTCGTCTCCGTGTTCCGCGCTGTGGCAATGATCGTGTTCGCGCTCGTGTGCATGGCGCTTATGAACTGGAAGCTGGCGCTCGTGCCGGCGGTCATGTTCCCGATCATCATCGTCTATTCTCTGCTGTTTCACAACTCCATCCGGGAGCGCTACACCGCCTGTGACGAGTCCGAGGGCGTGCTGTCCACCATCGCGCAGGAGAATCTGACCGGCGTGCGCGTTGTGCGCGCCTTTGGCCGCGAGGAATACGAGCGGCAGCGCTTTGAAAAGCAGAACGAGGACTATACCACGCTCTGGGTGCGCCTGTGCCGCACGCTTTCGGACTTCTGGGCCGTCGGCGACGCGACGGCCTGCATCCAGACGATGCTCGTCGTGCTGATCGGCAGTATTCTGTGCGTGCGCGGCGAAATGACCGAGGGCGAGTTCGTCTCCTTCGCCATCTATAACACCATGAGCATTTCCCCCGTGCGCCGTCTGGGCCGCGTGATCTCCGAGATGAGCAAGGCGGGCGTCTCCGTGTCCCGTATCGGCGAAATTCTCGACGCCCCCTGCGAGCAGGACAGGCCGGACGCGAAGGAGCTGCCCATGGACGGCGATATCGTCTTCGACCATGTTTCGTTCCGCTATGAGACGGGGCCGGACGTGCTCTCGGACGTGTCCTTCACCATTCCCGCCGGGTCGAGCTTCGGCATTCTGGGCGGCACCGGCTCCGGCAAGAGCAGCCTGCTGCTGATGCTGTGCAGGCTCTACGCGCCGTCGGAGGGCCGCGTGACGGTCGGCGGGGAAGATTTGGCGGACATGCCTGCGGCATGGGTACGCGACCATGTGGGCGTTGTGCTGCAGGAGCCGTTCTTGTTCTCGCGCACGATCGAGGAGAACATCGGCATCTGCGGCGCAGACCGCGAAACGGTGCGCAAAGCCGCCGCGACGGCCTGCATCGCATCGGACATCGAGCAGTTTGCAAACGGCTATGATACCATGGTCGGGGAGCGCGGCGTGACGCTCTCGGGCGGACAGAAGCAGCGCGTGGCCATCGCGCGGATGTTGACGAAGAAAACGCCCGTGATGGTCTTCGACGATTCCCTGTCCGCCGTCGACACGCAGACGGACGAGCACATCCGCGAGGCGCTGAACCGGGATCTGGCCGGGACGACGACCATCATCATTTCCCACCGCATCACGACACTCATGGACTGCGACAATATTCTGGTGCTGGAGCACGGAAAGGTCCTCCAGCGCGGCACGCCGCAGGAGCTGCTGCGGCAGCCCGGCCTGTTCCGGCAGATCTATGATATGCAGATGTCCATCGGAGAGGAGGAGCCGGCATGAAGCAGGAAAAAGAAAAAAAAGGCCTGCCGTTTTTTGGCATCCCGAAGCTGGCCCCTTATTTAAAGCCCTATAAAATGCTGTTTTTCTGGATGGTCGTGACCGGCACGGTCGGCAGCGGCATGGACGCGATCATCCCCCTGTTCCAGCAGCACGCCATCGACCATTTTATCGCCGATAAAACCATGCAGGGCGTCGGCGGCTGGCTGGCACTGTACATTCTGGTCATGATCATTCAGACCGCGACGAACTACATTTCCGCCTACGGCGCGTGCAAAGCTGAACTCTATATCGGCCGCGATCTGAAACGCGAGACGTTCAACCATCTGCAGACGCTGTCCTTCTCCTACTTCAACCAGAACAGCGTTGGCTATACCCACGCGCGCGTCATGTCCGATACCGACCGCATTGCAAGCACACTGGCCTGGGGTCTGATGGAGGCTGTGTGGTACATTGCGTATCTGCTGCTGGCAATCGTGATGATGTTCGTGCTCAACTGGAAGCTGGCGCTGTGTGTGATGGTCATTGTGCCGGTGCTGGTGCTCTCGGGCGGGTATTTCCAGAAAAAGCTCGTCTTCTTCCACCGCCGCGTGCGTGAGCAGAACTCGAAGATCACCGGCGCGTTCAACGAGGGCATCACCGGCGCGAAGACGACCAAGACGCTGGTCATTGAGGACAAGGTCGAGCAGGAATTCGACGATCTGACCGGCGAAATGAAGCGCCTGAGCGTCCGCGCCATGCACTTCCGGAGCGTGTTCATGTCCACGACAGCCTTCGCCGCGTCCATTGCGCTGGCAATCGTCCTGTGGCGCGGCGGTGTGATCACAAGAGACGGCGTGATCCTGATCGGTACGCTGTCGGTGTTTATGAACTATGCGCAGGGCATGATGGAGCCGATCCAGTGGCTCGTGCAGGTCATGTCGTCGCTCGTCAACGTGCAGGTCAATGTCGAACGCGTCACAAGGCTGCTCGAAACAGAATCCGACGTCAGCGACACGCCGGAGGTCACGGCAAAATACGGCGACGCGTTCCACCCCAAAAAGGAAAACTGGGAGCCGCTTCACGGCGACATTGAATTTCAGGACGTCACCTTCCGCTATCCCGACGGCAGCGAAAACGTGCTGGAACACTTTAACCTCAAGGTCCCGCAGGGCACGAACGTCGCCATTGTCGGCGAGACGGGCGCGGGCAAATCCACGCTGGTCAATCTCGTCTGCCGCTTCTTTGAGCCGACGCAGGGCCGCATTCTGATCGATGGCCGCGACGCGCGGGAACGCAGCCAGCTCTGGCTGCACTCGAACATCGGCTATGTGCTGCAGACGCCGCACCTGTTTTCCGGCACGGTTCTGGAAAACCTGCGCTACGGCAGGCCCGACGCGACGATGGACGAGATCGAAGCGGCAGTCAAGGCCGTCTCCGCCGACCAGATCATAGCCCGTCTGCCGGACGGCTATAACTCCGACATCGGCGAGGGCGGCAACACGCTCTCCACGGGCGAAAAGCAGCTTTTGTCCTTTGCCCGTGCGCTGCTGGCCGACCCGCGCATTTTCGTGCTCGACGAAGCGACCAGCTCCGTCGACACCGTGACCGAGCGGCTTATTCAGGACGCCATCGAAAAGGTCATGGCGGGCCGCACCTCGTTCATCATCGCGCACCGCCTGTCGACCATCCGCCGCGCGGACGTGATTCTGGTCGTGCACGACGGCAAGATCATCGAAAGCGGCACGCACCGCTCTCTGATGGAGGCAAAGGGCGCGTATTACCAGCTCTACACCCGCCAGTACCGCGAGGAGCAGACCCGCTCCATGATGGAATAAGCAGCGCTAAGAGCGAAGACCCGCCCGTCAGGGCGAGGCCGCTCTGGATTACTGCTTTTTTGTCTGCATGACCATCAGAACGCCCTGTTCAACCGTGATCTCTGCCTCCGGCGCGTCGAATTCATTGCTGACGCCGAGCGGGAAGCGGTTGTCCAGCGCGGCGTTCTCCAATTCGTATTTTACCCCGCGCAGGCACACGCCTGTGCTGGCGTCCGAAAGCGAAAACACGGACAGGCCCCAGCCGGGCCGCTTTTTCAGGCGGAGCGTTCCGTGCGTCAGGAAGTTGATCTCCGAGCCTTCATCCAGAATGGTCACGGACGCACCCTGTACGGCGGCGTTCGCCGCGTTCTGGAGATTGGCCAGCGTGTGATCCAGCCGCCCGCCCAGCGCGCAGGTCAGGACCAGCGTCCGGAAGCCGTGCGCCAGCGCGTATGTGATGGCGTGGCCGGTGTCCGTGTCGTCCTTCTCAGGGATCAGACGCTCCACGGCTACGCCCGGCGCGACTGCACCGGAATAAGAGTCGAAGTCGCCGATGAACAGATCCGGCATCAGACCGAGCCGTTCACAGTAGGCGTAGCCCCGGTCGCAGGCAATGACAAAATCGCCCGGCTGCTGCTCCGGCGCGGGGCTGAAAACGCCGCCGGAGACGATGATGCAGCGGTTTTCCATAAAATATGCTCCTACCTTTTGTTTTGAATGCGTCTGTGCGCGTTCAGCAGCATATCAAGCAGGCTCAGCGTCAGGCTCACGCCTGCCGCGATCCCGAGCACGAACGCGCTGACCCGGTAGCCGTAGAGCTGTGCCTGCCCCCAGTCCTGCCGGACGAGTGCGCTCATGGCGTAATAAAGTGTCCCGCCTGGCACGAGCGGAATGAGGCCGATGATGAGGTACTGCTGCGCAGGCGTTTTCTTCACGCGCGCGAACGTCTCCGACCAGATCGCCGTTGCTGCGCTGGCCGTGAAGGACTGCAAAAAGACAGATTCCGTCGCGCATCCTGCCAGCAGATAAGCACCCCAGCACAGCGCCCCGCCCAGCGCCGCCAGCGGCAGCAGCTGTTTGCGCACATTGAAGATCAGCGCAAAGCCGGCGGAGCCGAGCAGCGCCGTCAAAAGGCCAATAAATGTCTGCATCCGTCACACCCCCAGCAGCCAGCCGGACAGCGCAAAGCCCAGCGCCAGCGCTGCCGCCCACAAAATCGTCTCGATCAGGCGCATCACGCCCGAAATTGTATCGCCGATGAAAATATCCTTGACCGCGTTCGTAAACGCGAGGCCGGGGATCAGCAGCATGATATCGCCGATGATGATCTTGTCGCCGTGCAGCGCAGGAAGCGCGCGGCAGGCCAGGCTGATCAGGCTCCCGACGCAGAAGGCCGCAAGAAAATTGAACAGTACCTTGTTTTTGCAGATCAGCGGCAGATACATCTGCAGCAGGCACAGCGCCAGCGCAAAGACCGCCGCCGCCAGCCCGTCTGCTCCCGCGCCGCCAAAGAAGACCGTCAGCGCGCCCGCGCCCAGACAGCTGCCCGCGAACAGCTTCCACCGCGCAGGGCGGCAGCGCTTCGCCAGATGCAGCCGGTCGGCCAGCTCCTGCACCGGAAAGGGCTTTTCGCAGTAGCTGCGGCTGATGGCGTTGATGGCCTCCAGCTTTCTGAAGTCCGTCACGGCGGATTTCTCGATCCGCCGCGTCTGCGTAACGCTTGTCTCGTCCGGAAAGCACATTGTCAGTACGATGCTGGATGTGATGACAAACACGTCCATCCGCACCGCACCATAGGCCAGTCCCATCCGTGTGAGCGTCTGCTCGACGCGGCGCACGTCCGCGCCGTCGGCCAGCATACTCTCGCCAAGCTCCAAAAGCGTGTGGAGCATCAGCGCCGTATCCTGCACATCCTCGCCTCCTCTGCCATTTTGTTTTTAGGGTGTATCTGAAAACTCATGATGTGACCGGCAGCGAGGGATTTTTGCGTTGCGCAAGACATTTTTTCGCAGGAATACTGACGTATTTCAAGGAAAAATGACGCGGCGCACCGCAAAAAGGCCCGCTGTCCGGGTGCGTTGGGAGTTTTCAGATACACCCTAGTATACCACGGTGCACGCGCATCGGCAAGCAAAACGCAAATTGACTTTTTTCCGCTTTTGTGCTTCAATATCGGCATAAACCGATAGGGAGATGCGCGTATGATTTTCTTCTATACCAACCCGATCCTGATCGCCGCCGCAGTGATCCCGGCTGTGTTCCTGCTCGTCCATGTCTACCGCGCGGACAAGCTGGAAAAGGAGCCTGCGCCGCTGCTCATTTCGCTCGTGCTGTACGGCATCGCCGCGACGTTTATCGCACTCCTGCTCGAGCGCTTCGGCAGCTGGCTGCTGGGCCGGTATTTTCCGGAGAACAGCACGCCGTACAACGTACTCATGTATTTCGGCGTCGTCGCATTTTCGGAGGAAGGCGCAAAATACTTCCTCCTCAAGCGCCGGACGTGGAACTCCGCCGCTTTCAACTGCCAGTTTGACGGTGTTGTGTACGCGGTATTTGTCTCACTGGGCTTTGCGCTGTGGGAGAATATCAGCTACGTGCTCATGTACGGACTGTCGACCGCGCTCGTGCGCGCCGTGACCGCTGTACCGGGCCACGCCTGCTTCGGCGTGTTCATGGGCGTGTGGTACGGCCTTGCCAAGCGCCTGCACGGACAGGGAAAGGACGGCGCGTCCAAGCTCTGCCGGGTGCTGGCCCTGCTTCTGTCTGCGTTCCTGCACGGCTGCTACGACTATATCGCAACGATCGAGTCCGTCCATTACGGCTGGCTGTTCGCCGCGTTCGTGGCCGTTCTGTTCACGGTCGCGTTCATCCTCGTCAAGCGCCAGTCCCGCCGCGACCGGTATCTCAACAATTACGACGCGGAATATCTGTAAATGCAAGCCGCCGCCTCCTGTCATGCTGTGACAAGAGGCGGCGCTGGTTTTCAGTGCGGGGAAGGATGGGCGCCGTGCAGGAGCTTTTCCATCAGCCCCGAGCGCCGGAAAAACAGCAGCAGCGGCACGCCGAGCAGGTATAAAACGACTGCCTCGCCGAGCAGCACCTCACCGCCGTTGATGAAAAATCCCTGTACCAGCGCGTCCGGCGTGAGCACATAGGCCAGCATTGCGCCGACCAGCACGGCGTTCGCGAGGATCACGGGCACCGGCACGAGCCAGTCCTTTTTCACTCTTGCAGCCAGCAGACAGCCAAGCAGCGTTCCGGCTGTGCCGATGACGATATCGAGCGCGGAGACGGTCGAAAAAATGTTGGAGATCAGGCAGCCGAGCGTCAGGCCGACGGTCAGACTCGGCTCCAGCACGACGAGCACGCACAGGCTATCCGCGATGCGGAACTGGATATTTCCGTAGGCGAACGAGGCGGTCAGGATCGTGATGGCTGCGTAGAGTCCGGCAACGACGCCGTTCAGCGCGATCTGGCGGGTGGTGAGCTTTTTCATGGGTTGTCCTCCTTCTGCAAGCCGCGAAGATTGGAGGGATAGCGTCAGATGATGATAAAAAAGATGGGCGCACTGCGCCCATCCTGCTTTCCCTAGTTTTATTTAAAGACAGGATGGTTCCGAACTGTCTGCGCCCGGTCTTTGACCGGGCGCTATGCGGTTTGCGGCTGTATTGTACCGGATTCTTGCCGGTTTGTCAACCAAGGATCTTCTGCCCGGCGACGAATTTCGCCGTCAGGTTCCGGTCGTCCGCCAGATAGGCTGCGCGCTCCAGCCGGGCGCGGACGGAAAGCTCCTGCGGGTGGTCGAGCGACGCGTCGTCCAGTACGACGGCGTCAAATTCGTACCCGTCCAAAAAGCTGCCGACGTTTCCGAAGAACGCGCCGCCGCCCATGGTGGCCAGATAAAACGCGCGCTCGAAGGGCAGCGGCTTTACCTCCTGATCGTACAGCCGCCAGCGGAGCTTGGAGGCCTGAATGGCGTGGGTCATGGCGCGCAGCATACTCTCGTGGCTGCCGCCGGCCACGTCGGTCGCGAGGCCGACGCGCAGGCCGTCATCGAGAAATTTGTTGACCGGCGCAACGCCGGAGGCCAGATTCATGTTTGATTCCGGCGAATGCGCGATGAATACGCCGTTTTTCTTCATCAGCGCCTGCTCGTCCTCGTTCGAGTGGACGCAGTGTGCCATGATGCACGGATATCCGCCGCCGAAGAGGCCAAACTGCTCATACGCGTCGCCGTAATGCTTCGAGCGGGGACACAGCTCCCGGATCCACGCGATCTCGGAGTAGTTTTCCGACAGATGGCTCTGCACGGGTACGCCGTATTTTGCCTGCAGCCGCGCAAGACCGTACATCAGATCGTCTGTGCAGGAGGGGATAAAGCGCGGCGTCAGAATAGGCTTCACGGTCCGGTATGCTTCCTTAGTCTCGCAGAGCCACCGTTCCGTGTCCCGCAGGGCCTGATTGGTCGAGATCTCGCGCAGATAGACCGGCGAGTTGCGGTTCATGTTGACCTTGCCGACATAGCACGACAGGCCCGCACGGTCCAGCTTCTGCATGAGAAGCTCCGTGGCGGGCACGTGGATGGTGGCGAAAATGGCTGCGCGCGTGGTCGTGCTGTGCAGCAGGTGGTTCACGAAGCTGCCGTAGGCCCGGTCCGCGTACTCCAATTCCTTATACTTGGATTCCTCCGGGAAGGTATAGGTATTCAGCCATTCCAGCAGCTCCATATCCATACCGAGACCGCGGAAGGCAAACTGCGGCGCATGGACATGCAGATCGGTCATGCCCGGCAGAATCAGCTGCTCGCCATAATCCAGCACCGGCAGCTGCGCGTATCGCTCCGGCAGCGTCCGGAAGACGCCCGCGACGCGGCCGTCTTCGACGACAATATAACTGTGCTCCATGCAGACCAGCTCGTCCATGCTGCGGCTGAAGCAGAGATTTCCCTTTACAACAAATGTCCTCACGATTTTGTGCTCCTTTGCGAAAAGCGCCTTCTATGCGGCAGATCAGGCGCGGGCCCGCGGCCCTACTGAAATATCATATCATAATAGCCCGCAGAATTTCCACTTATGTTCTTGGGCGTTCTTCACGAAATCGAACCGCCGGAATCGGGCAATTATAACAAAGCGCCGAAAAAGCTAAATATTTTTTAGCTATTCCTGAAACTTTTTGTGTGTTTCTGCCCATAAACCCGAAAAAACTGATTGCTTTTTTGCATAGAATCAATTAAAATACAGCTATCCGGATTTGCTGTGCATATTCCGTACAGCAGGATTGCGGCGTTCACCGCAAAAATTTTTAGGAGGAACGAATACATGAAAAAGATCATCGCTCTGCTTCTCGCCGTGGTCATGGTCTTCGCTCTGGTTGCCTGCGCTTCCACTGCCAAGACGGAAGAAAAGACCGACGCACCCGCCCCGGCTGAAACCAACAACGAACAGACCACTGAGCCCGCGGAAGAGACCGACGCTCCGGCCGAGGACGAAACCGCTGAGCCCGCCGGCGACGCTGTCGGCACCGACATCAAGATCGGCGTCGTTCTGATCGGCGACGAAAACGAAGGCTACACCTACTCCCATATCAAGGGCATCCAGGAAGCCACCAAGGCTCTGGGTATCAGCGAAAGCAACATCATCTGGAAATACTCCATCCCCGAAGACGAGAGCTGCTATGACGCCTGCGTTGACTGTGTCGACCAGGGCTGCCAGATCGTCATCACCAACTCCTACGGCCATCAGTCCTTCTGCCTTCTGGCAGCTGAGGAATATCCCGATGTGCAGTTCGTCGCGATGACCGGCGATACCGCCAGAGCCAACGGCCTTGATAACTTCCACAACGCCTTCACCGGCATCTATCAGGCCCGCTACGTCGGCGGCGTTGTCGCCGGCATGAAGCTGCAGCAGCTCATCGACGAAGGCAAGGTCGAAGACAAGAACAAGACTGCTGACGGCAAGATCAAGATCGGCTATGTCGGCGCTTATCCGTACGCAGAGGTCGTTTCCGGCTACACCGCGTTCTTCCTTGGCCTGCAGAGCATCGTTCCCGATGTCGCCATGCAGGTGCAGTACACCAACTCCTGGTTCAACATCACCGCTGAGAACGAGGCTGCCAAGGCTCTGATCGCTGACGGCTGCATCATCGTCAGCCAGCACGCCGACTCCACCGGCGCTCCGGCCGCCTGCCAGGAAGCCCTCGACGCCGGCACGACCGTCTACTGCGTCGGCTACAACGTCGATATGCTCGCAGTCGCTCCGACCGCCGCTCTGACCTCCCCGACCAACGTTTGGGAAGTCTTCTATGAGTACGCATTCCGCGCTGTCATGAACGGCGAGACCTTCGATCAGAACTGGTGCCAGGGCTATGAGGCCGACGCCGTTACCCTCACTCCGCTCGGTGAGTCCTGCGCTCCCGGCACCCAGGAGAAGGTTGACGAGACCATCGCGGCTATCAAGGACGGCAGCCTGCATGTCTTTGATACCAGCAAGTTCACCGTTGGTGGCAAAACCGTTACCACGGCTTTTGCGACCGACACCGACGGCGACTTCGTGCCCGATGCCGACGAGGCAGTCTTCGACGGCTACTACCACGAGTCCTACTTCCAGTCCGCTCCGTCCTTCCAGCTGAGAATCGACGGCATCACCGAACTGAACTAAGCACCAACCCCCATACAAAAAGCGGCTGCTCCGGCAGCCGCTTTTTTTGCGTCTTATACGGGGTGCGCTGCACTCCAAAAACGTACAATCTTGGTGGGGTTCACATCGGCCCGGCAGAATGCACCGATTTTACGAAAATTTTTGGCGAATTCGGAACTTCCCAAACGGGTCGACAGAGGCGTCGGCACCTACGCCGAAGCTTCAATACTTCCCATATCCCGTAGGGGCGGACGACTCTGTCCGCCTGCAGGATGCACCGGTTTTCCCGGAAATCCTCGGCGAATTCGCAGCTGCCCACCGGGCGGAGCGCAGCCCTGCCCCCTGCCAGCTGCGTTCGCTTCTAGGGTGTATCTGAAAACTCATGATGTGACCGGCAGCGAGGGATTTTTGCGTTGCGCAAGACATTTTTTCGCAGGAATACTGACGTATTTCAAGGAAAAATGACGCGGCGCACCGCAAAAAGGCCCGCTGTCCGGGTGCGTTGGGAGTTTTCAGATACACCCTAGGCAGCTTTCCAGTTGACCTTGGAACGCGTTCGCGGCAAATCACCTGCGCCCGCGGCGGCGCTTTTTGACCAGATGCACCGTCAGGCACACTGCGCCTGTCAGCACAAGCACAAGCGCGCACACGGCCAGAAGAACGATGCTCTGCACATAGGTGCCCCATGTGCCGGCAAAGCCGAAAGGCAGCTTTGTGCCAATCAGGTCTTTATAATAGAGCATGCGCGTCTCATAGGCCGTGGGGTCGGATTCGCGCAGCGTTACGAGCCGTGCGCCGTGATTTTCGCCTGCGCCGTAGATGTAAAAACCGGTGCTGTTGGTGTTGATCAGATCGATGCCCTCATAGGGAATAATGAAGTCGTTCACATGGTCATGGCCGAAGAAGCCCGCAACGATATCGCCGCCCTGCTTCCACGCGGCAAATTCGCCGCCGTTCACATCCGGCGGGCACGGCGCTTCGCCGAGCGTTCCGGCCTCGATCACGGATGCAGCGGAATAATACGTGCCCTTGCGGCAGCCGTAGCCCTCGACCGCGCCGTTCTTCTTCTCGCTGGACGGAACGATGTCCATCGCGTCGTAAATATCCGGGACAATGATGTGCTGGAACGCGTAGGCCGGGATGGGCGTTCCGCCGTTCCGGGCGGCAAGCGCCGCCTCTGTTTCCAGATACCAGTCGATCTGATCCTGCCGCACCCAGTCGTATTTGCCCTGACCCTCCGGCGCGTAGGAGCCGGAGTCGAAGAACCAGAGGTTCACGACCGGCGTTTTTCCGTCGGAGTCATAGACGAGCAGATTGTAGTTGCCCACACCCGTCACGTCGCCCGCAGCTGCGAGGCAGCCGGGGTAGCTCTGGTAATATGCCATCTGGGTTTCCTTGCTGACACCGCCCTCGTCGTCGTGGTTGCCGAAGACGACGGCGAATTGCAGGCCGCGTTCGGCCACCGGCTGCAAGAACGCATCCAGCGCCTTCTGCGTGCGCTCGACGCTCTTGCCGATCGACGGGCCGTGGATCTGGTCGCCTAAAAACACGACGAGATCCGGCTGCGCCGCGTCCAGCTCGGCCTCCAGCAGCGCGATGGTTTCCTTCTGCGGCTTGTCAATGTCCTGCGTGTCGGCGACGATCAGGATCTTGAATTCCCCGTTTTCGTCGAATTGCAGCGCCGGGGCCGCGTCTGCCGCGAAAACTATGGGCATCAGCGATACCAGCAGCACCGCGCACAGCGCCAGTGCTGCAATTTTTCTGCAAGCTTTCATGTCTGTCACCCTCTCAGTTCAGCTGGTCGGCCAGCTCGCGGTATTTGCTGTCCTCCGCCGTTTCGCCGCTGGCCTGTGCCATATGCTGTGCCAGCTTTTTTGCCGCCGTGTCCGCCGACACGACCGTACCCGCGCCTGCCACGCAGCCGCCGGGGCAGGCCATGCCCTCGAGCAGATATCCGTCGAGCTTTCCGGCCTTGGCCAGCATCAGCAGCTTCCGGCAGTCGCGCAGACCGTCGGCCCGCTGTGTTTTGAGTTCGATATCCGGGTGCTCTTTATGAATCAGTTCCTCCACTGCGGCAGCCACGCCGCCCGCCACGGCAAAGCCGCGCCCGGCTCGCGTGCCTTCGTCCAGATCGGGGCTGTCGGGAAGCGCGGAGAAATTGATCTCCTTGGCCTCAAAGATGCCCATGAGTTCTTCGTAGGTCAGGACAAAATCAACGTCCGTGCGGATATCATCCTGCATGGCTTCCAGCTTTTTTGCCGCGCACGGGCCGATGAAGACAACCTTGCTGTTCGGGTGTTCTTTTTTGACGAGCCGCGCCGTGTAGACCATCGGCGTGTACGTCATGGAGATATTGCCGGACTCCGCCGGGAAGAGCCTGCGCGCCATCATCCGCCAAGACGGGCAGCAGGAGGTCGCCATGAAGCGCTGCTCGTTCGGTACCTTTTCCAGAAAGTCGTGCGCTTCTTCAATCGTGCAGATATCCGCGCCGGCCGCGACCTCGACCACGTCGGCAAAGCCGAGCTGCTTCATGGCGGTCAGGAACTTCGGAACGGTCACGTCCCTGCCGAACTGCCCGACGAACGACGGCGCGACGATGGCCACGACTTCGTTGCCTTCAAGGATGGAGCGGATGACCTGATAGATCTGGCTCTTGTCGACGATCGCGCCGAACGGGCAGCTGACCAGACACTGGCCGCAGGAGACACAGCGGTCATAGTCGATGCACGCCTTGCCGTATTCATCGACGCCGATGGCGTCCATGCCGCAGGCGGCCTGACAGGGCCGCTCCAGATACGTAATGGCGTTATACGGACAGGATCTGGCGCATTTGCCGCACTTGATGCACAGCTTCTGGTCGATGCGGCTCTTGCCGTTGACGAATTTGACGGCGCCCTTCGGGCACACGCGCTGGCACGAGGAGGCAAGACAGCCCTGACACAGCTCTGTCACGCGGTACTGCTTCGTCGGGCAGGCGTGGCAGGCGTAGGGGATGATGTTGACGAGCGGCGGCTCATAATACTGCTCGGCGATGGCCGCCTGGTCCATGCCCTCAGTCAGAAGTGTGCGCGTTTGCACGGGCTGTAAGGACAGACCCATCGCGAGGCGCACGCGTTCGCCCGCAATAGCGCGTTCGAGGAACACAGATTCGCGGTGCAGCGGGCTCTGGCCGGGGACGATCTTGAAGGGGATGTCCTCCATGTCGGTGTAGTCGCCGGAGTAGGCCATTCTGGCGACCTCGGCAAAGACCTGTTTTCGGATGTCGGTGATAAGAGACGGGATGCCGCGCATGATAAAACGCTCCTTTGCATAATCTGCCGACAGTATACCATATCTGGCGCAAAACGTCACTGTTTTCTTTTGGCTTGACAGCGGAATAGGAATGTCGTAAGCTGAGGAAAAAAGAATGCGGAGGTCGCTATGTCCAAATTTCAGGTGTTTCTGATCGTTCTGTATCTGTTTTTCTTCGGCGGCGTCGGCGGCTGGGTGCTGGAGCTGCTGTTCAGGCGCTTTTTCTCCGGCGCGAACCCGGAGCGCAAATGGCTGAACCCCGGCTTCCTGTTCGGCCCCTGCCTGCCGCTCTACGGCTTCGGCACGGTGCTGCTGTTTATTCTTTCAGAACTCGATCACACGCTCTTCGGCTCGTTTTCCGGCACGTTCTGGTATTATCCCGTGATGTTTGTCGTTATGGCGCTGGCCATGACGCTGCTGGAATACATCGTCGGCCTTGTGAGCTTTAAGGGCTTCCATCTGCGCCTCTGGGACTACAGCAAGCTCTGGGGCAATATCCAGGGCATTATCTGTCCGCTGTTCACGTTTTTCTGGGGCGTTTTGTCGCTGGGGTATTACTTCCTGCTCTATCCGAGACTCCGGAAGCTGGTCGAGTGGTTCGTGGCGCACCCGCTGGCCTCATTCATGGTCGGCGTGTGCTTCGGCATTTTCCTGATCGATCTGTGCTTCTCTGTCCATCTGGGTGCGGTCGTGCAGAAAAAGGCTGCGCAGATCGACAAGAGCGTCTATGACGCCATCGACGTGCAGAAGCTGTGGCATAAGATGCAATCGCGCGGCGGCTTCTTCCGCTTTGTGTCCATCAAACCCCTGACTGAGCGCATCGACGCCTTCGATGAATTCCTGCACCGCCGCCCAGGCGGCGCAAATACGGCGGACAAGCCGTAAGGTTGTCCGCCGTTCGGAAGAAAAACGCAAAAAAAGTTGAAAAAAGGCTTACACTTTTCTTTCGGAATCTGGTATACTGGTATCTGTAAGAAGTTACGTTTATCCGGAAAAGAAGGAGGAAGCCTATGTTTTCAGTCGGGGAATATATTGTTTATGGCGTTGAGGGCGTGTGCCGGGTCGAGGAAGCCGGGAAGCTGAAGGTTGCGGGACTGGACAAAAACCGCGCGTATTACCGTCTGCGCCCGTATTATCACGACGGCACGATCTACACGCCGGTCGACGGGAAGGCCGTCATGCGGCCTGTTCTGACGCGCGAGGAGCTGGAGCGGCTTCTTCCGCGCCTGCCGGAGCTGGAGCCGCTGGGCGACGTGCCGCCCGACAGCCGTGCGGCGGGCGAGTATTACCGCGCCATTTTATCCGGGCACGACTGCGTTGCGCTCCTGCGCCTGTGCAAGACGCTCCATGCCAAGCAGAACAGCCAGACGGCCAGCCGCCGGGGCGTCAACTCGACCGAGCTGCGCAGCTGGCGCATGGCCGAGGAGATGCTCTACGGCGAATTCGGCTTTGCGCTCGGAATGCCGCCCGCGCAGGTGCGGGACTTCCTGCGCGAAAAGCTGGGCGGATAAGAAACCGCTCAGCGCAGTGCGCGGAGCGCTTCGATATACGCAGGTCCTGTGCCGCAGCAGCCGCCGAGCAGGCTTGCGCCGTCCTGCTTCAGCGCACGCATATGCCGCGCAAAGTCCTCGGGATCCATATGATAGACAGCCTCGCCGGTCTCCGTGATCGTTGGCAGCCCTGCGTTGGGTTTGGCCGCGATGGGAGTGTCCGGCGCGGCTTTTTTCATCATGCGCACGACCGTGCCGATCTGGTCAGGCCCGGACGAGCAGTTGAGACCTACGGCGTCCGCGCCAAGGCCGGGCAGGATCTCCGACGCTTCCTCGGCAGAGCCGTCAAAATAGCATTTGCCGTCGGAATAGACGGAGAGCGTGCATAAAATGGGCGTGTCGCACAGACTGCGGATGGCTTCGACTGCGGCCATGCACTCCGTCACGCCCATCATCGTCTCCACGGCGAACAGATCGACGCCTGCAATCAAAAGCGCTTCGGCCTGTTCACGGTAAATTTCCAGAAGTGCGGCATACGCGTTGTCGTCGCCCGGAGTGACGGGCTGGCCCGTCGTGGTCATGTCGCCGGCAAGGAGCGCATTTGTCCCGACCGCCTCGCGGCTGAGCTGGACAAGGTCGCGGTTCAGGGCGGAAACCTCGTTTTGCAGGTCGTGGTGGCCCAGAAGCACGCGGTTGGCCCCGAATGTGGGCGCGTAGATCACGTCGCTGCCTGCGGCGGAATAGGCGCGCTGCAAGTCAAGCAGCAGCTGCGGGTGCGAAAGGATCCAGCGCTCGGAGCAGACGCCCGCCGGCATCCCGGCAGCGCGGAGCATACTGCCCGTCGCACCGTCGAGCAGGCGGACAGAGCAGCACCATGCGGAAAATTCAGTTCTCGTCATCGTGTTAAACTGCCCCCAATACCTTGCCGATGGGATCGCGGAAGATCAGATTGGCATAGCCGTCATACGGTGTTTCGTCTCGGTTGATAAGTACGAGTTTGTTTCCTCGATAATAGCGAATGAGTCCCGCCGCCGGATAGACCGTCAGCGACGTGCCGCCGACGATGAGCATATCCGCGTCCGCGATTGCACGTACTGCGCCCTCGATCACCTTCTGGTCGAGGCTTTCTTCATATAAGACAACGTCCGGCTTGATCCGACCGCCGCAGGTGCAGCGGGGAACGCCGTCTGAATCCCGGATGTATTCCGGCGGATAGAATTTGCCGCATTTTTCACAGTAATTGCGGTAGATGGAGCCGTGCAGCTCGAAGACATTTTTGCTGCCTGCCTTCTGGTGCAGGCCGTCGATGTTCTGCGTGACGATGGCGCGGAGCTTGCCCGCCTGTTCGAGCGCGGCAAGCTTTTTGTGCGCCTCGTTCGGCTGATAGTCGAGCGGGAGCATTTTTTCGCGGTAAAAGCGGAAAAAATACTCCGGATTTTGATAGAAAAACGTGTGGCTTAGGATCGTCTCCGGCGGGTAGTCGAATTTCTGGTGGTACAGGCCGTCTGTACTGCGGAAATCCGGAATGCCGGACTCCGTCGATACACCTGCCCCGCCGAAGAACACGATATTGTCACTTTCGGTAATCCAGGTTTTTAGGGTTTCGATCTCGGAACGCATCGTCCTCCGCCTCCAATTCTGCGATAAATTTACGCTCGGCCCGCGTTTTATACGGGAAGCGCAGCTTGTAAAACAGATCCGGCCTGCGGTGCAGCGTCCGCAAAATTGCCTGCTTTTTCTGCCACCGCGCGACCTTCGCATGGTCGCCGGAACGCAGAACCTCCGGCACGCTCAGCCCGTGCCACTCGTCGGGCCGGGAATACTGCGGGTATTCAAGCAGTCCGTTCCAATGGCTCTCGTCGGTGAAGCAGATCTCGTCGCCGAGTACGCCGGGAATGAGGCGCGAGACGGCATCGACAATGGCCATGGCGGGAATTTCGCCGCCGGTGAGCACAAAATCGCCCATGGAAATTTCCTCATCGACGCATTCGTCCAGAAACCGCTGGTCGACGCCCTCATAATGGCCGCAGACGAGGATGAGATTGTCATAGCTTGCCTCAAGCTGCCGCGCCTTGGCCTGATCAAAGGTCGGGCCGCAGGGGGAGAGGAAAACCGTATGCACCGGCGCGCTGATCTCGTCGCACACCGCGCACCAGCAGCGCCACAGGGGGTCGCACTGCATGATGGCGCCCCGTCCGCCGCCGTAGGGGTAATCGTCGACCTGATTCTGGCGGTTGACGGTATAGTCCCGGATCTGGTGGGCGTGAATTTCGATCAGGCCCTTTTTCTGCGCCCGGCCGAGGATGCTGGCATTCAGCATGGGAGAAACGGCCTCCGGGAACAGGGTCATGATATCAAAGCGCATGGCGTTACATCCCTTCGATGAGGCGGACTCTGATATAGCCCTCGTCCAGATTGCGTTCGAGCACGAAATCCGGCACGGAGGGGATCAGATGCTCCTGCCCGTCCTCGGACTTTACAACGTACACGTCGTTCGCAGGTGTGGGCATGACCTCGGCCAGTGTGCCGAGCAGCGTCTCGCCGTCGTAGACCGGAAGACCCAGAAGATCGGCGATGAACAGACTGCCCTCCGGCAGCTTCGCGTCCGCACGCGCGATGGAGACGATTTTGTCCCGCAGTGCGCTTGCAGCTTCTACGGTGTCGATACCTTCCAGCTTCAGAAGCACGCAGGTCTTCTGCACGCGCGACTGCTCGACCTGATAGGGTCTGCCGTCCAGATAAAGCGTATGGAATTGCAGCAGGAACTCCGGGCCGTCGGCCCATGGGAGAAGCTTGACCTCGCCATGTACGCCATGCGTGCTGACGATCTTTCCGGTTTGCAGATAGGGGTGTTTCATAGTAAACCTCCGTGAATGGGGTGGATGTTTGGGGACGGGCCTCCGGCGGCACTGCCTTTTCCGCCTTGCCGGAAAAGACAGGGGAGAAAAGGGACGCTGGGTTACGGTTTGGTGCGTGCTGCGGGTACAATTCAAGCAAGAGCCGATTTTTTAGTCATTTCGAACACACATACGCACCCTGCGGGCGCTATGGTGCGCGCCGCCTGTTATGGTACAACCAAATTCGTGAGCAGTTACGTTTGAATAGCTGCGGTAAAAACGCCCTGCGTTCGAAACCTGTATGGCAGTACGAATTCGCCGAGACGCTGTAGGGGCCGATGCCCACATCGGCCCGGCAGAATGCACCGCTTTTTATGGTAGTCTTCGGCAAATTCGCAACTTCCCAACGGGCCGATGTGTACCGGCAAGCGGCAGACCCACATCCGTAATGCTCCTTCGTCGCGAACGGCTGTGACCGGCATCGGCCCCTACGAAGCTTCATGGAGCAGCGGCAGATATTTTAACCTAGGGTGTATCTGAAAACTCCCAACGCACCCGGACAGCGGGCCTTTTTGCGGTGCGCCGCGTCATTTTTCCTTGAAATACGTCAGTATTCCTGCGAAAAAATGTCTTGCGCAACGCAAAAATCCCTCGCTGCCGGTCACATCATGAGTTTTCAGATACACCCTAGTATACCGCCTTTTCCCGCATCGGGCAAGAGGGAACATTCCTGAACAGGGGCTTTACCGGGGGCTGGTTGCAAAAAAGCGGGCGGCGTGGTACAATATTTGTTACAAATTCGGAACGGATGAGAGAAAAAGGAGTTGAGACCATGCGGATCGTGATCGTGGGCGACGGAAAGATCGGCAGTGCGCTGGCGGAGCAGCTTTCGCGTGAGGGGCATGAGATCACCATTGTCGACCGCAGCGGCGCGCCGCTGCAGCGGACGGTTGAGGATCTGGACATTCTGAGCATTGAGGGAAACGGTGCGACGTATGCCACGCAGCTGGAGGCGGGCGTCGACGAGGCGGAGCTGGTCATCGCGGTAACGGCGCAGGACGAGCTGAATCTGCTGTGCTGCCTCGTTGCGAAGAAGATCGGCGCGAAGCACACCATTGCCCGCGTCCGGAACCCGGAATACGCGGGAGAGCTGTCGCTCATTTCCGACGATCTGGGGCTGAGCCTGTCCGTCAATCCGGAGCTGATCTGCGCGACGGAGATGGCGCGGACGCTGCGCATTCCGTCGGCTATCAAGACCGACACCTTCTTCGGCGGCAAGGTCGAGCTGCTGAAATTCCAGCTTCCGGCGGATTCGCCGCTGGCGGGCCGGACGCTGATGGAACTGCCCGGCATCACAAGGGCAAAGGTCCTGATCTGCGCGGTCGAACGCGGGGAGCAGGAGATCCATATCCCCTCCGGCTCGTTCCGGCTGCAGGCGGGCGACCGCATTTCCTTCGTCGCATCCTATGCGGGCGCGCAGCAGTTCTTCCGGCAGATGAAGCTGGCGGCAGGGCGTGTGCGCAGCGCCATGCTCATCGGCGGCGGACGTATTGCATATTATCTGGCAAAGCAGCTCGTCGAGGCGGGACTTGACGTGAAGATCATCGAGAGCGACCCAGCACGCTGTGAGGAGCTTTCCGTGCTGCTGCCAAAGGCGGAGATCCTGCGCGGAGACGGCACAAATGAGGCGTTTCTGCGCAAATGCGGCATCGAGACGACCGGAGCGGTCGCCGCGCTGACCGGCATCGATGAGGAAAACGTGCTCATCGGCATGTATATCCGGAAGACATGGCCGAAGGTCAAGGTCATCACCAAGGTCAACCGCACGTCGTTCCAGTCCATCATTGACAGCATGGATCTGGGAAGCGTGTTCAATCCGCGCAACTCCGCGTCGAACCTCATCTGCCGCTATGTCCGCACCATGCAGAATTCCGGCAGCAGCTCGCAGATCGAAACACTCTACAAGCTTGTCGGCGGTAAAGCTGAGGCGCTGGAGTTCCGCGTGTCCGAAGGTTCGAAGCTCTGCGGCATTCCGCTGCAGGAGCTGAAGCTGCGGGAGAATCTGCTGATCGGCTGCATCGGCCGGGGCGGGCAGATCATCATACCCAGCGGCCAGGACACCATCGAGCCCGGCGACAGCGTGATCGTCGTGACGTGCAGCGCAGGGCTCGGCAAGCTTGAGGACATCCTTGCAAGAGGGCCGGGGCATGAATAAGCGGGTCATTGTATACGTGCTGGGTGCGGTGCTTCTGATCGAGGCCGCGCTCATGCTGCTGCCGCTGCTGGTGGCGGTCATTTACCGGGAGAAAAACGGCTGGTATTTTCTGTGGGTGCTGCTGGGTGCGGCCGTGCTGGGCGCGCTGGCGCTCGGTCTGGGCGGCAGAAAGCGCAGCGCCATGTACGCGAAGGAGGGCCTGATCGCCGTCGCGCTGAGCTGGATCGTGCTGTCGCTCGTGGGCGCGCTGCCGTTCACGCTCTCGGGGCAGATCCCGTTTTACCTCGACGCGGTGTTCGAGATGATCTCCGGCTTTACGACCACGGGTTCCAGCATCCTCCCGGCGGTCGAGTCGCTTGACCGCTGTATGCTCTTCTGGCGGAGCCTTTCACACTGGATCGGCGGCATGGGCATTCTCGTGTTCATGCTGGCCATCGTCCGCATGGACGGCGGACAGGCCATTCATCTGCTGCGCGCCGAAAGCCCAGGACCGACGGTGTCCAAGATGGTCCCACGCATGGTCGATTCGTCTAAAATTTTGTATGGCATTTATTTCGGCCTGACGGTCGTGCAGATCATCTTATATCTGGCGGGCGGCGACCCGCTGTTTGATTCGCTCTGCAACGCGTTCGGCACGGCGGGCACGGGCGGCTTCGCCATCAGAAACGACTCCTTCGCCTCCTACAGCGCCTACACGCAGACGGTCACGACGGTCTTCATGGCGCTGTTCGGCGTGAATTTCTCGATTTATTTCTTCCTGCTGCGCAGAAAATTTGATCTGGCGTGGAAGAACACGGAGCTGCGCTGGTACGTGTCGATCATCGTGATCTCGACGCTGCTTATTACCTTCAACATTAAAAGCCTCTATCACGGGGATTTTGGCTACAGCCTGCACCATGCGGCGTTTACCGTTTCGTCCGTCATCACCACGACGGGCTACGGTACGGAGAATTTTGACCTGTGGCCGGAGTTCTCACGCGTGATTCTGGTGCTTCTCATGATCGTCGGCGCAAGCGCGGGCTCGACCGGCGGCGGGCTGAAGGTCTCGCGCGTCGTCATTCTCATGCGGGCAGCCAAGGCGGAGCTGCGCAAGATCCTACATCCGCACACCGTCAAGGTCATCACCGTTGACGGCAAGCCTGTCTCCGGCGAGACGGTCCGCGCGGTGAGCACCTATTTTATATTGTATGTGCTGATCGCCGCGGCCTCCGTGCTGCTTGTCTCGCTCGACGGCTATGACGGCTCGACGACGCTGACGGCTGTGCTCGCCACGTTCAACAACATCGGCCCCGGCCTCGGGCTGTGCGGCCCGGCGGGGAACTTCGCGTTTTTCTCGCCGCTGGCGAAGGTTGTGCTGTGCATCGATATGCTGCTGGGGCGGCTGGAGCTGTACCCGATGCTGGTGCTGCTGATGCCCAGCACGTGGCGGAAGAAATGAACGCCGGGATTCGGCAAAAAGGCCAAAACCGGGCGCGAAAGTTCTGCTGTTTTGAACAAAAAATATTGAAAATCCCCCTTGACACCAAGGGGGATTTGTTATATGATATATGAGCGCGCGAAAAGGATGTGCAACGCACCCACGCGTGTCATTGCGATGATGCAGGAGATTGCGCCACGGGCGGTAACTTCTGCGGAGTATGTCCGGTCATCGGGCGGCTGAGGATCACAGTACAGCGTATATCGCTGCGGTGATAAATGGCCGACAACGTCGGCCTTTTTTCATGGCGCAGAATGATACGCACGGCTTAGCGTATTGCGAGACTCGACCGTACCCAGAGATCAAAGAAACCACTGAGTACGTTATTCAAGGAGGAAAAACACAACATGGCAAATCAGGAAATGATCAGAATCCGCCTCAAGGCTTACGATCATCAGCTCATCGACGCCAGCGCCGAGAAGATCGTCGAAACCGCCAAGCGCAACGGCGCTTCCGTTTCCGGCCCCATCCCGCTGCCGACCAAGAAGGAGGTCGTCACCATCCTTCGCGCTGTTCACAAGTACAAGGATTCCCGTGAGCAGTTCGAGCGCAGAACCCACAAGAGACTGATCGATATTCTCAACCCCAACCAGAAGACTGTGGAAGCTCTCATGAGCCTCGACCTTCCCGCTGGCGTTGAAATTGAGATAAAGCTGTAATCCAAACGTCAATTACAGCAGCCCGCCACGGTTCGCCACTATAGAGGACGGACGGGTCATGTTGACCGACCAATGCGTCCCAATGCGCACGTCGCTCAACCAATAACCTTAACTTAGGAGGAAACACACATGCAAATGCAGAAAGCGATCATCGGCAAAAAAGTGGGCATGACCCAGATTTTCGATGAGAGCGGCAAGGTCATTCCGGTCACCGTTATCGAGGCAGGCCCCTGCGTCGTGACCCAGAAGAAGACCACCGAAAAAGACGGCTACAACGCCGTACAGCTTGGCTTTGAGGACGTCAAGGAATCCAAGCTGACCAAGCCGGAGCTCGGCCATCTGAAAAAGGCTGAGGTTGCCCTCAAGAAGCACCTCAAGGAGTTCCGCGTGGAGAAGGCCGCCGAGATGAACGTCGGCGACGAAATTAAGGCAAGCGTTTTCACAGTCGGCGACAAGGTCGACGTCACCGGCATCAGCAAGGGCCACGGCTATGAAGGCCCGGTCAAGCGCTGCGGCGGCCATCGCACCCCGATGACCCACGGCGGCGGCCCGGTCCATCGTCAGGCCGGTTCCATGGGCCCCACCTCTTCCCCCAGCCGTATTTTCAAGGGCCATCATGGCGCAGGCCAGATGGGCGTTGAGCAGGTCACGGTTGAGAACCTCGACATCGTCAAGGTCGACGACGAGCTCAACATGATCGTCGTTCGCGGCGCGATCCCCGGCCCGAAGGGCGGCGTTGTCTACATCAAGAACACCGTCAAGAACTTCAAGGCAAAGGGCGCTGCTGCCAACGCGAGCATCAACCCGCAGAAGGCTTCCGCACGTACCAACCCGCAGAAGGCTTCGGCAAGAAACCGCTGAGAGAGGAGAGTAAATCATGCAGACTAAAGTTTTTGATATGGCTGGTAAGCAGGTCGGCGAGATCGAGCTCTCTGATGCCATTTTCGGGATCGAGCCCAATGAGGCTGTCGTTCACGACGTCGTAAAGAACCATCTGGCCAACTGCCGTCAGGGCACGCAGAGCTCCCTGACCCGCGCAGAGGTCTCCGGCGGCGGCATCAAGCCGTGGCGCCAGAAGGGCACCGGCCGTGCCCGTCAGGGCTCCATCCGCGCTCCGCAGTGGACCCACGGCGGCATCGTGTTCGCACCCAAGCCCCGCGATTACAGCTACACGCTCAACAAGAAGGTCAAGAGACTGGCTCTCAAGTCCGTCCTGAGCGCGAAGGCACAGGAAGAAAACATCGTCGTCATCGACGAGATCAAGCTGGACGCTATCAAGACCAAGCCCATGGCTTCGTTCCTGAAGGCTGTCGGCGCCGATACCAAAGCTCTGGTCGTCACCGCTGAAAACAACGAAGTCGTTGTCAAGAGCGCGGCCAACATCCCCGGCGTTCTGGTGACCTTCGCCAACCTGATCAACGTCTACGACATTCTGAACGCAAAGAAGCTCGTCGTTGACAAAGCTGCTCTTGCAAAGATTGAGGAGGTGTTCGCATAATGAAGACCGCTTACGATATCATCATCAAGCCCGTCATCACCGAACAGTCCATGGAAGCCACCGAAGACAAGAAATATGTCTTCCAGGTTGCGATCGACGCCAACAAGGTCGAGATCAAGAAGGCTGTCGAGGAGATCTTCGGTGTGAAGGTCGAAAAAGTCAACACCATCCGTATGGAAGGCAAGGAAAAGCGCCAGGGCGCCGCTCCCGCAGGCCGCCGCGCCAGCTGGAAGAAGGCCATGGTCAAGCTGACTGCCGATTCCAAGACCATCGAGTTCTTCGAGGGTATGGTCTAATCAATTTGTAAGGAGAGTAACGCAATATGGCGATCAAATCTTTTAAGCCGTATACCCCGTCGAGAAGAAACATGACTGTTTCCGCGTTCGACGGCGTAGACAAAAAGGCAAAGCCTGAACGCAGCCTTCTTGAGACTGTCAAGAAGAACGCGGGCCGCAACAGCTACGGCCGCATCACCGTCCGCCATCGCGGCGGCGGCAACAAGCGCAAGTACCGCATCATCGACTTCCGCCGCGACAAGCTCGATATGCCGGCAACTGTCCAGCGCATCGAGTACGACCCGAACCGCAGCGCGTTCATCGCTCTGGTCAAGTACGAAGACGGCGAGCTCCGCTACATCCTCGCGCCTGTCGGTCTGAAGACCGGCGACACCGTCGTCTCTTCCGCCGCCGCCGATATCAAGCCCGGCAACTGCCTGCCGCTTGCCAATATCCCCGTCGGTACCATCATCCACAACATCGAGATCAACCCCGGCCGCGGCGCACAGCTTGTCCGCTCCGCCGGCGACTACGCCCAGCTAATGGCAAAGGACGCACAGTTCGCGCAGGTCCGTCTGCCGTCCGGCGAAGTCCGCCTCGTTCGCCCGAACTGCGTGGCAGTCATCGGTCAGGTCGGCAATATCGACCATGAGAACGTGCACATCGGCAAGGCCGGCCGTACCCGCCATATGGGCATCCGCCCGACGGTCCGCGGTTCTGTCATGAACCCGAACGACCACCCGCACGGCGGCGGCGAAGGCAAGTCTCCTGTTGGCCATCCCGGTCCTATGACGCCTTGGGGCAAGCCTGCAATGGGCCTGAAGACCCGCAAGACCAAGAACCGCACCAACAAGTATATCTTTAAGCACAGAAACGCGAAGTAAGGAGGATATAAGATGAGCAGAAGCATTAAAAAAGGCCCGTTTGTAGCACCCGAGCTGTTCAAGCGCGTGGAAGAGCTCAACAAGGCCGGTGATAAGAAGGTCCTCAAGACCTGGTCCAGAAGCTCCACGATCTTCCCTTCCTTCGTTGGCCACACGATCGCTGTTCATGACGGCCGCCGTCATGTACCCGTCTATATCACTGAGGATATGGTCGGCCACAAGCTTGGCGAGTTTGCTCCGACGCGGACCTTCCGCGGCCACTCCGGCAGCAAGACCACCAACGCATAAGAGGAGGACGCAAGAAACATGGAAGCTAGAGCTTATTTGAAATACCTGCGTATCTCTCCGCGCAAGGTCGTCATTCTGTGCGACCTGATCCGCGGCAAGGACGTAAAGACTGCAACCGCATATCTGATGCAGACCCCGAAGGCGGCCTCCGAGCCCATGCTCAAGCTGCTCAAGAGCGCTGTTGCGAACGCGGAGAACAACCACGGCATGAACGCCGACAATCTGGTCGTGACCACCGCCATCGCCAACCCGGGCCCCACGCTCAAGCGCGGCATGCCCAGAGCGCAGGGCAGATACAATCGCATTCTGAAGAGAACCACTCACATCACCATCGGTGTGAGCGAGAAGGCTTAAGCAGGAGGTTACTATGGGACAGAAAGTTAATCCCCATGGATTGCGCGTCGGCGTAATTAAAGATTGGGACTCTCGTTGGTATGCCCGTGAGGATAAGGTCGGCGATCTGATCGTCGAGGACTACAACATCCGTAAGTATCTGAAGTCCGCCCTCTATTCTGCCGGTATTGCCAAGATCGAAATTGAGCGCGACAACGCCAAGGTCAAGATCAGCATCCACTGCTCCCGCCCCGGCGTCATCATCGGCAAGGGCGGCACGGAGATCGAAGTGCTCCGCAAGAAGATCGAAGCCAAGCTTGGCAAGACCGTCGCTCTGAACATTGTCGAAGTCCGTTCCCCGGACCTCAACGCACAGCTCGTCGCGGAGAACATCGCCGCGCAGCTCGAAAAGCGTATCTCCTTCCGCCGTGCCATGAAGCAGGCCATCCAGCGCGCGACCCGTCTGGGCGCGAAGGGCATCAAGTGCACCTGCGGCGGCCGTCTGGGCGGCGCCGAGATCGCCAGAAGCGAATCCTATCATGAGGGCACCATCCCCCTGCAGACCATCCGTGCCGACATCGACTACGGCTTTGCCGAGGCCAACACGACCTACGGCCGCGTCGGCTGCAAGGTCTGGATCTACAAGGGCGAAGTCCTGAACTCCACGCTGCGTTCCGAGAATCCGGAGCCCGCAAAGCGCGAGCGCCGCGACCGCCGTCCGAACGACCGCCGGGGTGGCGACCGCCGCAACAGCGGTGAACGCCGTCCGTACAACAATGACCGCCGTTCCTACAACGGCGAGCGCCGTCCGTACAATAACAACAACACGGAAGGAGGCAACCGCTAATGTTAATGCCGAAAAGAACCAAGTACCGCCGCGTACAGAGAGGCCGCATGAAGGGCGCTGCCTCCCGCGGCAACAAGGTTTCCTACGGTGAGTTCGGTATCCAGGCAATGGAGCCGGGCTGGATCACCGGCAATCAGATCGAAGCAGCCCGTGTCGCCATGACCCGCTACACCAAGCGCGGCGGCCAGGTCTGGATCAAGATCTTCCC
>ENA-UONX01000056-UONX01000056.1-human-gut-metagenome-genome-assembly--contig:-P74old-NODE-56-length-174413-cov-23.466167_pt1 | contig 174413 bp, 157 predicted proteins | sample MGYA00242466_ERZ724013 | MGnify/ENA metagenome assembly ERZ724013 | reverse complement strand
GCAGGACACCCTTCCCGGGTTTCCCGCACACACCCTTCCGCCCCGTTGACGAAAGCTTCCCGCTCTTTTGGCTGGCCCAGAAACCGCCGCATCTCCTGCGGCGGTTTCTTTCATATTTGGAGGGGTGGGGCGCATACACTGTCCGTGAAAGGACGGGATGCATTATGCGGGGAAAAGTCTTACTGCTGCGCCGTGGCACGCTGCTGCTGATCCTGACGGCGCTGGTGGCCGCCGGTATTTTCATGGCCGTGGGAGGCTCCGGCTTCGTCAGCGCCTCCGCCGCCAAGCGGCAGCTTCCCATCTACTCGGTGGAGCGGGAGGAGAAGGTCTGTGCCATCAGCTTCGACGCCGCATGGGGCAATGAGGACACCCAGATGCTCATTGACATTCTGGGCAAATACAACGTCAAGGCCACCTTCTTCGTGGTGGGTGACTGGGTGGATAAGTACCCGGAGTCCGTGAAGGCCCTCCACGATGCCGGGCATGAGGTCATGAACCACTCCCTCCACCACGACCACTACAACGCCCTCACCGCCGATCAGGTGGTGGCGGACGTCACCGCCTGCAACGAGAAGATCGCCGCCATCACCGGCGTGACCCCCTGCCTCATCCGCTGCCCCTACGGCGAGTACGACGACCACGTGATCTCCGCCATCCGCTCCATGGGCATGGAGCCCATCCAGTGGGACGTGGACAGTCTGGACTGGAAGGACTATGACGCCGACACCATCTGCCAGCGGGTCACCTCCAAGCTCTCTCCCGGCAGCATCGTGCTATTCCACAACGCCGCCCTCCACACGCCGGAGGCGCTGCCGGCCATTCTGGACCACATGGCCCGTGAGGGGTATTCCCTGCTGCCCATCAGCCAGCTGATCTATCGGGAGAACTATACCATCGACCACGCCGGGCGGCAGTTCTGTCAGGCCCAGAGCGAGCAGTGAAATTTTTGCCGGTTTTTCAAGAAATCGGTTGATTTTTGCAAAAAATCCGATATACTCGAGGAAGGGGCGTACGGTGTATTTTGTGCGTTCTGCAAAAAAAGAAAAGGAGAGAGTATGGTATGATTTTGAGCCTGATTATCGGTATCCTGACGCTGGTGGCGGAGTGGATGATCTTCAAGAAGATGGGCCGTCAGGGCTGGGAGGGCATCGTCCCCATCTACAACACCTATGTGCTGTGTCAGGAGCTGTACGGCAACGGCTGGAAGTTCCTTCTGCTGCTGATCCCCATCTACAACATCTATTTCGTCATCAAGATGAACATCGACTGGGCCAAGGCCTTCAATCAGGGCGTCGGCTTCGGTATCGGCCTTCTGCTGCTGCCCTTCATTTTCCAGCTGATCCTGGCCTTCGGCGGTGATCAGTATCGGGATGGCAGCTATACCAATACCCAGCCCGACATGGTGGAGAATGTGGTCAGCAAGGCCAAGGATGCCGTTTCCGGCAACCAAGACGACCACAAGGAGCAGTAACTGCACCAAACAAAATGGGACAGGAGAACATCCTGTCCCATTTTTTCATGTATTCAAAAGAAATGAGCGGAAAGAGCGCATGAAAAAGCTGATTGCGCTGCTTTTGGCGGCGGTAATGTGCCTGAGCCTTGCGGCTTGCGACAATGGCAAGACGGAAAATACAGATCATTTGCAGGGACAGAACACGGAAAATACATCGAATGAGCACCAGCAGACAGAAACAGCGTCGCAGGGAAACGGAAACACCGAGCAATTAACTGATGAAAGATATCAAGAGGGTACTGACCCCGCTGATATCGACAAAAAATATGTCGGTGTAAGGAAAAGAGGGGAAGCGGATTTTTCCGCTTCCCCTCTGAAATTCCCTGTAAAATTACTTGCCGAAGTACCGCTTCAGCAGGCCCTCGAAAGCCTTACCATGGCGAGCCTCGTCACGGGCCATCTCGTGGACGGTATCGTGGATGGCATCCAGGTTGTACTTCTTCGCCAGCTTGGCCAGCTCGAACTTGCCGGCGGTAGCGCCGTTCTCGGCATCCACACGCATCTGCAGGTTCTTCTGGGTGGAATCGGTGACCACCTCGCCCAGCAGCTCAGCGAACTTGGCGGCGTGCTCGGCCTCCTCCAGACCGGCCTTCTCCCAGTACATACCGATCTCGGGATAGCCCTCACGATGAGCCACACGGGCCATGGCCAGATACATACCCACCTCGGAGCACTCGCCCTCGAAGTTGGCACGCAGACCGGCGATGATCTCCTCACGGACCTCGGCGGGAACATCCTCACCGAACACCTTGCCTACGCCCACCACGTGCTCGGCGGCCCAGGTCTTCTCCTCTGCCTGCAGGGTGAACTTGTCACCGCTGACGTGGCACACCGGACACTCGGCCGGGGGATTCTCGCCTTCGTAAACGTAACCGCAAACAGGACATACCCACTTCTTCATAATCATTACCTCCATATTTTTATCATTCGTTGATGGTTTTTCACTCTTCGGGGGCGTTCCCCCTTGGGATGCTCTAAGTATAGCACGGAATCCAGAGGATTATAAGTTGCAAATGCAACATTTAGAAAAACTTTCCATGAACTTTTTTGCGGCAGAGAAAATACGCCGGAGGAGGGTCCTCCGGCGTATTTTTATAGCAGCTTTACTCGGCATCGGCCAGAGCCTTGGCCTCGGCAATGGCCTTCTCCTGGGCCGCAGCGGGGCAATCCTCGTAGCGGACGAAGTTGAAGGTGAAGGTACCACGGGACTGGGTCATGGACCGCAGATCGATGGCGTAGCTCATCATCTCGGCCATGGGGACCTCGGCCTCCAGCACGGTCTCGCCGTCGCCGGTGGGGTTCATGCCCATGACGCGGCCCCGGCGCTTGTTCAGGTCACCCATGACGTCGCCCACGTAGTTGTCAGGCACCGTGACCTTCAGCTCACCGATGGGCTCCATCAGCACGGGCTTGGCCTCCGGCAGAGCGGCCTTGAAGGCCAGATTGGCGGCCAGCTTGAAAGCGATTTCGGAGGAGTCCACCGGATGGTAGGAGCCGTCCACCAGCGTTGCCTTCAGGAACACCACGGGATAGCCCGCCAGCACGCCGTGCAGGCAGCTCTCACGCAGGCCCTTTTCCACGGCGGGGAAGTAGTTCTTTGGCACGGAGCCGCCGAACACGTTCTCAGCGAAGATCATATCCTCCTGCTCGGTCTGAGGCTCGAAGATGATATGCACGTCACCGAACTGGCCACTGCCGCCGGTCTGCTTCTTATAGCGACCCTGCTTGCGGACGGTGGAGCGGATCTTCTCACGGTAAGCCACTCTGGGAGCGGACAGCTCGGCATCCACGCCGAAGCGGGTCTTGAGCTTGGAGCACAGCACGTCGATCTGGATATCGCCGGCGCCGGAGATCACGGTCTGGTGGGTCTCGGCGTTGTTGACCACGTGGAAGGTGGGATCCTCCTCGTTGAGCTTGTTGAGGCCGGTACCCAGCTTCTCCACCTCCTGCTTGGTCTTGGGGGAGATGGCACGGCTGTAGCAGGGCTGGGCATAGTCCATGCCGCACAGACGCACGATGTGCTTGGGGTCGCACAGGGTGTTGCCGGTCTTGACCTTATCCATCTTGCCGATGGCGCCGATGTCACCGCAGCAGATCTCCTTGACCTCCTCGCCCTTCTTGCCCTTCATGATGTACAGGCGGCCCAGCTTCTCGGTGTTGCCGGTGGCGGGGTTATACAGGGCCATATCGCTGGTGATCCTGCCACGGAGCACCTTCACCATGGAGTACTTGCCGTACTGATCGGAGATGGTCTTAAAGACGATGGCAGCAGTGGGGCCGTTGGGATCGCAGGCCACCTCGACGTCGTTGCCGTCGTCATCCTGCGCCGTCTCGGCGGGCATATCCGTGGCCACGGGGACCAGATCCAGAATGGTCTGCATCAGCATCTCCACGCCCAGACCGGTGACGGCGGAGCCGCACAGCACCGGGCAAACGCTGCCGTCCCGGACGCCCAGCTTCAGGCCGCGGGCCATGTCCTCGGCGGACAGCTCCATGGTGTCGAAGAACTTCTCCATCAGCTCCTCGTCAGAGCCGGCGGCGGCCTCCATCAGCTCGGAGCGCAGGGCCTCCACCTCGTCGGCCATATCGGCGGGAATGGCGCAGGCAGCGGCCTTGCCGCCCTTGACCTCGTAAGCGGTGTTATGCAGCAGGTCCACGATGCCCGTGACCTTCTTGTTGCCGTCAATGACCGGGGCCACAATGGGAACCACGGACTGGCCGAACTTGCCCTTCAGAGCATCCAGACAGGCCTGATAGTCGCTGTTGTCCTCGTCGGTGCGATTGACGAAGATCATGCGGGGCTTCTTGCCCAGCAGCTTCCAGCTGCGCTCCATACCCACGGACAGGCCGTCCTTGGCGGCGCCCACCAGCACGGCGCACTCGGCGGCACGGATGGCGGAAACAGCCTCGCCGGAGAAATCAAAGTTGCCGGGAGCGTCCATGACGTTGATGCGGACGCCCTTATATTTGACCGGGGCAAAGGCCAGAGAAATAGAGATCTGGCGCTTGATCTCCTCGGCGTCGTAGTCGCAGACGGTGTTGCCGTCGGCGGTACGGCCCAGACGATCAGTCCCCTTGGTCATGAAGAGCATCTGCTCGGCCAGCGTCGTCTTGCCGGAGCCACCGTGACCCAGCAGGCAGATGTTGCGAATGTCATTGGCAGTCATATACAGTATTCTCCCTTCGTTTGGTGCGAATGCGCCGTCCGGCGCAGCCAGTCAATGAGAAAAGTATATACTATTTTTTTGCACTTGACAAATACAACTTTCAGCGTCTTTTTTGTGGAAAATGCCGGGAGGCTCAACGGCTCTCCCGGCATGGGTATGGAATGGTATCAGTAGTGGCGCACCAGTCCTGCCAGCAGCAGCACCGTCAGCAGCCACAGCAGCAAAAAGCACAGGAAATTCAGGGCCGACAGAGCGGCAAAGACCCCCACGGAGGTGAAATAATACGCCAGCAGCAGGCCCGACAGCCCGCCCAGCCACGACAGCACCGTTCCGTCCCGGACGGCACGCCGCATCCGGCGGCTGCCGATGACCGTTTCGGCAAAGGCCATCAGCCCGTCCCGGTAGATGATGGCGTGGGGCCGGCCACGGCCCTCCGTCAGCTCCGACAGGGCCAGACGGGTGGAGATATCCGGGTACAGGGGCCGGGCGTCCAACCGGAATTTCCGCTTCAGCAGCGCCGGAGTGATGTTGGCGCTGCGGGTGGCCAGCACCGGAGTGATGCGGTTGCGGCGCATGGCCCGCAGCGCCCACTCCACGTTGCGGGAGGGCTGGTATTTGATGGCAAAGATGGCGATGAGCTGACCGTCCACCGCCAGAAAAACGCCGGTCTTGAGCTTCAGGTCACGGGGCAGGGACACATGGTGCTTTTTCATGAAATAGGCGCTGCCCATGGTGACGGATTCCCCACGGATGGTACCGCCGATGCCGCCGTCCTCGTAAAAACGCAGGTCCTCCAAATGCAGGTGGGTGCCGCCCTCGCTGGCCAGCAGCTGGTCAAACAGCGGCGTCAGCTGGCTTCCGGCGGCCTGTGCCGCCGTGGCGGCATAGGACACCACCTTGCCGATCTCCTCGCCGTACAGCTTCAGTCCGTTAAGGCTCACCGTTCCCGGTGGGAACAGGTCGTCATCCGTCACCACCATCCGCCGGGCGGCGGTGATGGCGGAGGCCCCGGCATAGCCCGCCACGGCGCTGCCGCTGCGGTTCAGACGCCGGTTCAGCGATGACAGGGGCAGCGTTCCCGCCACCGGCAGAGCCAGCGGCAGTCCGCCGGACAGCAATGCCGACCAGATCCACAGTGGCCGCACCGGCTGCCCTTCCCCGCCGAAGCACACCACCGCCGCCAGAATGGAGGCAGCGGCCAGCGCCAGCGGTGTCAGGATGATCTGCCAGCGATAGGAGACATCCGGCTGGTGGGAGAGCCGGTAGAAGCCCTCCGCCGTTCCCTGCTGCTTGCAGGCCCCGGCGGGGGTCACGGATACGTTGTAGGGCGGCTCACCCCCCAGATCGGCCAGCCGGAAGCCTGCGAGCCGGGCTTTGGCCGCCAGCAGCTGGCCCCACAGACACAGCAGCAGGGAGATGACCGGGACGGCCGCCAGCGGCAGCTGCTCCCCGTAGCCCAAGGCGGCGTAGACACAGTCCCCCAAACACACCAGCGATGCCAGCAGCGCCGCCGCCTCGCAGGTGATGCGGCGCCGGGACAGCTGCTTACGGGCGCTGCGCCAGACCCGGCCCGACAGGGCCAGTGCCAGCAGCAGCGATCCGCCGGGGATGATCCCCCGCAGCACGGGCAATGCCGCCCACAGCTGAGGGACATACAGCCCCAGCCCGTCCAGCACGGACAGCACCGTCAGCAGCACCGCCTCCGGCAGTACGCACCAGCACTGGCGTTTTAAGCGGGCGCAGCGGCGCTTCTCGGCCCGGACAGCCACGTCCATATCCGGCTCCGGATCGGGTTCCGGCTCCGGCTGAGGCTCCTGCGGCTGCTCCCACAGGGTCTCCGTATCCTGCGGGATGGGGGCGGCGCTGCGGGGCCTTGTCAGCTTCTCCCACCAGTGCCGCAGCACCTCCCGCAGGGGCGGGCGCTCCTCCAGAATGCCGTCCTCCTGCTCCTCCAGCACGGAGGAGACGGTGTCGTTCATGATCTGCTCCAAGGAGACTTTAGGGGCCTCCTGCGGTTCCGGCGTTTCCTGCGGCTCCTCCGCCGGTTCCTCCTCCGGGGCGTTCTCCTCCGAAGATGCTTCCGTGGCAGTGGTCTCCGCCGCCGGTTTCCCGTCCTCCTCCGATACCGGTTGGTGCGGGAAGTGGATGATCTGTGTCTCGGGGGGCTGGTCCTCCTCCGGCAGCAGCGGGCCGCCGGAGGAAAATACCTCCTCCAGCACCTCCGCCGGGAAATCCATATCCACCGGGTCGGCGCCGGGGGTGAACCGCAGTCCCTCCGGCTTCCCGGGGAGCTCCGCCGCAGCAGAGGTCTCCGGTTCAGCGTGGGGCTCCGGCTCTGCGGGAGCTTCCTGCTGAGCAGGGGCTTCTGCCGGAGCAGTCTCCGGGGAGTTTTCCTCCGCAGGCAGATCCTCCGTCCGGTACAGGTCGCTGCCGCTGCCGAACTCCGCCAGAATATCCTCCAGAGTAAACTCCGGTATTTCGTTGTGATCCTCTCGGTGTTCCATGGTACCTCTCTTTTAGATGCTCCGGGTCCTTACACGGTGCGCTGCCGCACCGCCTCATACAGCAGGATGGCAGCCGCCGCCGATGCGTTCAGGGAAGAGATCCTCCCCCGCATGGGGATGCTCACCAGAAAATCGCAGTTCTCCGCCACCAGCCGGCTCATGCCGTCGCCCTCGGAGCCGATGACAATGGCCGCCGGGCCCTTGAGATCGGCGTCATAGAGCCGGGTCGTTCCCTCGGCGGCAGTGCCGAACACCCAGATGCCTTGCTTTTTCAGATCCTTCAGCAGGGACGGGATATTGGCCACCCGTGCCACCGGCATATAGCTGACGGCTCCGGCGGAGGTCTTGGCTACAATGGCCGTCAGACCGGCGCTGCGGCGCTTGGGGATGATGACCCCGTGGGCTCCGGCGCACTCGGCGGTGCGGAGGATGGCCCCCAAATTGTGGGGGTCGGAGATCTCATCGCAGACCACCAGCAGCGGCGGCTCCCCCTTGGCGGCGGCAGCGTCCAGCAGGCTCTGCACCGTCACATACTCCCGCACGGCGGCCAGCGCAATGACCCCCTGATGGGCGTGGGTGCGGCTCATGCCGTCCAGCTTCCGCCGGTCGGCCTCCACCACCACGATGCCCTGAGCCCGTGCCTTGGAGGCGATGTGGCCCAAGGTCTTGTCCGTCTCCCCCTTGGCCAGATAGATCTTATCCATGGTCGTTCCGGCCCGCAGGGCCTCGATCACGGCGTTGCGGCCCTCGATGATGCCGTCCGCCTCTGCCTCCGGCCGTCTCTGTTCGTTGTCTCTCATAGGAATTTTCCTCGCAATGCATACATAATTGGTTTCAGTATACCATACTCTGGCCGGGAGATAAAGCGCCATTCATAGAAATTTTACAGGAAAATTCCAGCCGCTTGCCTTGTGAAGATACCTGAATTGTGATATACTACACGAAAATTAAAGCACTTCTGCGCCCCGCCCGGCGGGGCTGCATGGAAGGAGACCGACATGGATCCCAACAACAAGAAAGACCAGAAAAATAACCAAAACCGCAACCGCAATATGCGGGGGGTGGTGACCCTCATCATCTGGGCGCTGGTGCTGACGGTGGTGTTCAACTATATCAACGCTTACAGCAACAATCTCACCAAGCGGGCCAGCAGCCATGAGATCCCGTACAGCCAGCTCATCGACCTCATTCAGGAGGATCAGGTGGCGGAGCTGAAGATCGAGAACGGCGTCCTGTATGCCACCCCCGTGGACGGCTACGTCTACACCGAGGAGGCCACCGATAAGAACAAGGAACCCAAGAGCTATACCCAGAGCGAGAAAACGCCTCTGATCCTGTATACCACCGCTCTCAATGACGCCAGTCTCCTGCCTCTGCTGGAGGAGCACAACGTCAAGTACACCAGCCCCGTCCAGACGCAGATGAGCCCCATTCTGGAGTTCATGATCACCTATGTCCTTCCTGTGATCGTTCTAGCGGCCCTGTTCATGCTGGTGATGCGGATCATGGCCAAAAACGGCGGCATCGGCGGCATCGGCAGTGTGGGCAAATCCAACGCCAAGGTGTATATGGAGAAGTCCACCGGTGTCACCTTCAAGGACGTGGCCGGTCAGGACGAGGCCAAGGAGTCGCTGGAGGAGATCATCGACTTCCTCCACAACCCCCAGAAGTACACGGCCATCGGCGCAAGACTGCCCAAGGGCGCTCTGCTGGTGGGCTCTCCCGGTACCGGCAAGACTTTGCTGGCCAAGGCCGTGGCCGGCGAGGCCAACGTCCCCTTCTTCTCCATCTCCGGCTCGGACTTTGTGGAGATGTTCGTGGGCGTGGGCGCCTCCCGTGTCCGTGACCTGTTCAAGGAGGCCGCCAAGGTGGCTCCCTGCATCATCTTCATCGACGAGATCGACACCATCGGCAAATCCCGTGACGGCGGCCGCTTCGGCGGCGGCAACGACGAGCGGGAGCAGACCCTGAACCAGCTGCTGGCGGAGCTGGACGGCTTCGATCCCGGCAAGGGCATCATCGTTCTGGGCGCCACCAACCGCCCGGAGGTGCTGGATAAGGCCCTGCTGCGCCCCGGCCGCTTCGACCGGCGCATCACCGTGGATCGCCCCAATCTGGCGGGCCGTCTGGCCACCCTGCAGGTCCACACCCGGAGCATCCATCTGGCCGAGGACGTGAATCTGGAGAAGATCGCTCAGGCCACCGCCGGCTGCGTGGGCGCAGATCTGGCAAACCTTGTCAACGAGGCGGCCCTGCGGGCCGTGCGGCTGGGCCGCAGCGCCGTGAATCAGAATGACCTGCTGGCGGCCTTCGAGACCGTCATTGCCGGCTCCGAGAAGAAGGGTACCGTCATCACCGACGAGGAAAAGCGCATCATCGCCTATCACGAGGTGGGTCATGCGCTGGTGGCGGCCAAGCAGAAAAACGCCCAGCCCGTCAGCAAGATCACCATCGTCCCCCATACGCAGGGCGCTCTGGGCTATACCCTGCACCTGCCGGAGGAGGAGAAGTTCCTCATGTCCCGTGAGGACATTCTGGCGGAGATCCGCACGCTGCTGGCCGGCCGGTCCAGCGAGGAGGTGGTGTGCCACACCATGACCTCCGGCGCCGCCAACGACATCGAGCGGGCCACGGAGATGGCCCGGAATCTGGTGGCCCGGTTCGGTATGTGCGAGGAGTTCGACATGATGGCGCTGGGCAGCGTACAGAACCAGTATCTGGACGGCACGTACTCCATGAGCTGCGCTCAGGAGACCTACGCCGCCGCAGATCGTGCCGTCATCGCCATCATCCGTCAGTGCCATGAGGATGCCAGACGGATGCTGGAGGAGAACCGGGAGCTGCTGGACAAGATCGCCGCCTATCTGCTGAAGAAGGAGACCATCACCGGTCAGGAGATGATGGCTATCATCGAGGGCCGTGACCCGGAGACGGTGGACAACTACGGCGCTACCCGTGAGGAGAAGCAGCCCCTGTTCCGTCCCTCCTCCCCGGAGGTCATCGAGGCCCCTGCCAAGCACATCCACATCGTATCCGAGCCGGTGCCGTCCCCGGAGGAAAAGTCCCCGGAGGAGCCGCAGACCCCGGAGGAAAAGTCCCCGGAGGAAGCCCAGCCGGATCGTGACCCGGAGGAAAGTGAGCAGAAGTGACCCGCTCCCTGCGAAAGGAGGCAAAACCCATGAAATGCAAACGACTGTTGGCGCTGGCGCTGGCTGCGGCCCTGTGCATCGTGGCAGCGGCTTGCGGTACAAAGAACAATGAGCCCGATACCCCCGCCAAGACGGACACCCCCACCGCCGCCCCCGGCGGCACCCAGACCGTGGGTGACACCGGCGACGGCACCGTCCGGGAGGACGGCTCCTACGTGCCGGGGCAGGTGGACCGGCTGCGGCTGACCTATAACGGCAACGTCAGCTCCGCCCTGTACGTCACCTCGGCGGCCCAGCTGCCGGACTACCCGGAGCTGTCCGCCTACGACGATGCGTTCTTCAAGGACCATGCGCTGGTGCTGGTGCAGGAGTCGGTGAGCTCCGGCTCCGTGGAGGTGGGCATCGAGTCCGTGTCCCTGAAGGCGGACCACACCGCCGTGGTGGCGCTGACCCATCAGGGCCCCGGCGAGGGGCAGGTCGGCACCGCCGACATGGCCACATGGCTGCTGTGGACGGAGGTGGACACCGGGCTGGAGAATTACCAGTGGACGGTGGCCAATCCGGCGCTGGAGTCCCAGCTGTCTCAGTATTGATCAAGCGATCCCCAACCCCCGTCTGCCACGCAGACGGGGGTTTTTCGGCGCACTTCCCTGCCGTACCCACTGGAAAATGCGGCGGAGATAGTGTATAATGGCGAAAATGAGTAAAAAAACAGGAGGGACCCTATGGACATCAGGCAGCGCTTACACCTCTCCGGCATGGACAGCCACGCCCCGGAGCTGGCCCGGAAATGGGGGCTGGGGCTGGAGGTCACGGACTTCTGCTACGCCCCCATGCTGGACGACCCCGCCACCCTTCCGGCGGTTCGGGAGAAGATGGCAGGCATCGACCATTTCTGGCTCCACGCCCCGTTTGCGGAGCTGGCTCCCTGTGCCGTGGACCCGCTGGTGCGGGAGGTGACGGCCCGGCGCTATCGTCAGGCTTTGTCCGCCGCCCGGCAGCTGGGCATCCGCCGTCTGGTGATCCACAGCGGCTATATCCCGCTGGTGTACTTTCCGGAGTGGTTCACGGAGCAGTCCGTGGCCTTCTGGCGGGAGTTCCTGCCGGAGGTCCCGGAGGATATGGTGCTGGCGCTGGAAAACGTCATGGACGAGACGCCGCAGCTGATGACGGACATCGTCCGTCAGGTGGATGATTCCCGGCTGGGCCTGTGTCTGGATGTAGGCCACGCCAATACCTGCGCCAGCCGGACACCTCCCATGGAGTGGATCGCCCCCATGGCCCCCTACCTGCGGCACGTACATCTGCACAACAATGTAGGGGATTGGGATCTCCACAACAGTCTGGGGGATGGCGAGATCCTCATGCAGCAGATACTGGCGGCGCTGCTGGAGCAGTGTCCGGCGTCCACATGGACCATCGAAAATCAGGACTGCGCCCCGTCCCTTGCATGGCTGGCGCAGCAGGGCTATCTCAGCGAGGAGTGACCTATGACAGATCAGGAATTGAAGCAGTACTGCGGGGCCGTCACCGTCCCGGATCGGGAGATCATGGACGCCGCCCGCCGCCGTCAGGCGGAGCTGGCCAAGCCCCCCGGCAGTCTGGGCAAGCTGGAGGACTACTCCATCCGGCTGGCGGGCATCACCGGACAGGTGCGCCCCCATATCGAGAAGTGCCGGGTGCTGGTGCTGGCGGCGGATAACGGCGTCACGGCGGAGGGCATCTCCTCCGCCCCCACCTCCGTGACTCTTTCGCAGGTCATCAACATGACCCGCCACAAGACAGGGATGTCGGCGCTGGCCCACTACTTCGGCAACGAGGTGGTGGTGGCGGACATGGGCATCGACACGGATCGCCCCATCCCCGGCGTGCTGGACCGGAAGGTGCGCCGCTCTACCGGCAACATTGCCAGAGAGCCCGCCATGACCCGGCAGCAGGCCCTTCAGGCGTTGGAAACCGGCATGGAGCTGGCGGCGCAGGCCGCCGCTGACGGCGTACAGGCGCTGGGCATCGGGGAAATGGGCATCGGCAACACCACCACCTCGGCGGCGGTGCTGGCAACCCTGATCCACGCCCCGGCGCAGGCCGTCACCGGCCGGGGCGGCGGGCTGACGGATGCGGCCTTTGAAAAGAAAAAACAGGTCATCGACCGGGCGCTGGCCCTGCATCGCCCTGACCCCGCCGACCCGGTGGGGGTACTGGCCGCCGTGGGCGGGCTGGATCTGGCCGCCATGACGGGGGCCTTTCTGGGCTGCGCCCAGAATCATGTTCCGGCGGTGGTGGACGGCTACATCTCCATCGTGGCGGCGCTGACGGCGGTGCGCCTCTGCCCCGCTGCGGGAGAGTATCTGTTCCTCTCCCACGCCTCCTATGAGATCGGCTACCGCATCGCCGCACAGGAACTGGGACAGGAGCCCTGTCTGCTGCTGGGGATGCGGCTGGGCGAGGGCAGCGGCTGCCCGGTGATGTTTCAGATCTTGCGGGCCGCCTGCGCCGTCATGGACGGCATGGCCACCTTCCCGGAGGCAGCTATCGAGGACGACTATCTGGCCCCCATCCGGGCGCAGGACAGCTTTACGGTGACGCCATGAGGATCCTTCTGTTAGGCGGCAGCAAAAGCGGCAAGAGCATGATGGGCCAGCATATGGCCCGGCGGCTCTCCGCCGGGGCGCCCATGTACTACTGGGCCACGCTGGAGCCCAGAGACAGAGAGGACCGTGCCATCGTCCGGCGGCATCTGGCGGAGCGGGACGGCTGGGGCTTTGAGACCATTGAACAGGGACGGCAGCTGCCGGAGGCACTGGTGCGGGTGTCCCCGGCGGGGACGGTGCTTTTTGACAGCATTACGGCGTGTCTGGCCTGCCAGATGTTCTCCGCCCCGGAGCCGGATGGAGAAGCCCCCCGGCGCACGGCGGAGGAACTGCTGGTCATCAGCCGTCACCCGGCCCACTTTGTCTGCGTCTGCGATGAGCTGTGGCGGGACGGCGTGACCTATGAGACGTGGACGGAGACATACCGCCGGGGCCTTGCGGAGATCTGCCGCAGGCTGGCGGCGGAATTTGACGTGGTATGTGAGCTGACGGCGGGACTGCCCCGCCTGTGGAAAGGAGCGTGGCGCTTTGAGTGAGTGGCTGGACGGGTTTTCCATGGCCTGGGGGATGTTTTTGGCGATCCCCTGCCCCCTGCGGCGGTGGAACGAGAAGGCTCGTGAGAAAATGCTGGTGTGTCTGCCGCTGGTGGGACTGGCGGTGGGCGGCATCTGGCTGGGCCTGTATCTGCTGCTGCGCCATGCCGCCATCGGCGGGCTGTACGCCTTCCTTATGGCGGCGCTCCCGTGGCTGGTGACGGGCTTCATGCACTTGGACGGCTACATGGACGTATGCGACGCCGTGCTGTCCCGCCGGGAGCTGGCCACCCGCCAGCGCATCCTGAAGGACTCCCATTGCGGAGCCTTCGCCGTCATCGGCATGGTGCTGCTGGCCCTGTGCCAGTGGAGCGTATTCCTCTCCGGCAGCGCCGACGAAAGCCTGTGGGGGCTGCTGCTGATCCCGGTGGCCACACGGGCCTGTGCGGGACTGGCGGTACTGAAGCTGCGGCCCATGGGTACCAGCCAATACGCCGCCATGGGCCGCCACGGCGGCTATGCCGCGGCGCTGGCGGTGCTGCTGGCGGCGGCGATCGCCGTACCGCTGGTCATCGATCGCAGCTTCGCCCCCTTGGCGGCAGCAGCGGGCTACGGGCTGGCGGTATGGTACGGCTTCCGGCAGCTGGACGGCATGAACGGTGACATCTCCGGCTTTGCCCTGACACTGGGTGAGCTGGCGGGAGCCGCCGTATGGACTTTGGTGAGGTGAGGAGATGGACTTGATCATCGGCGGAGCATATCAGGGAAAGCTGACACTGGCGGCACGGGAGTACGGCCTGACGCCGGGGGATATCTGCGATCTGGCGGCAGGTGAGCCGGCGCTGGGCGCCCGGTGCTATATCCATCTGGAGGAGCTGACCCGGCGGCAGGAGGACACCGAGTCCTATCTCCCCCTGCTGACGGCGGCGGAGGTGGTCATCGCACGGGAGATCGGCAGCGGCGTGGTTCCCATGGATGCCGGAGAGCGGGCCTGGCGGGAGCGCCATGGCCGTCTGCTGCGGCGGCTGGCCCAGCAGGCCGGCAGCGTGCGCCGGGTATTTTGCGGACTGACGGAGGTGCTGAAATGAAGCTGACCCTGCTGCGCCATGCCCAGACGGAGGGCAGCCTGCGGAATCTGTATTACGGAGCGGCGGATATCCCCGCCCTGCCGGAGTCTCTGTCGGAGCTGCACCGCCGGGCCGGGGACTATCCCACGGCCCAGCGCTACTATACCAGCGGGATGCTGCGGACAGAGCAGACGCTGGCGGCCATCTATGGCAACGTACCCCACACCCGGCTTCCGGGCCTGCGGGAGATGGACTTCGGCGACTTCGAGATGAAGAGCTACGAGGAGCTGAAGGACACCCCGGCCTATCAGGCGTGGATCACCGACGTAGAGCACAACCCCTGCCCCCACGGGGAGAGCGCCCCGCAGGTGCTGCGGCGCAGCCTTGCGGCCATCGCCCCGGTGGTGCAGAGGCCGGAGGACGCCGTCTGCGTCATCCACGGCGGCGTCACGGCGGGGCTGATGATGGCCTGGTTCGGCGGCGGGCGCTATGACTACTCCGTCTCCCCCGGTCAGGGCTTTCAGGTGACCTTCCGGGAGGGTCAGCCGGTGTCGTATATCCGTATCCCGGCGGCGGAATAAGGCCCGCCGGACGGCGTTTTCCATCTGCAGGGGCAATTTTTTGCGCCGCCGGAGAGAAAATGGTTGCATTTTATAAAGAAGTGTGTATAATATATGGAGCGGAGCATCCGCTCCATATATTATGGCTCTACAACTTCATATCCGGGCTTGTAGCTCAGCTGGGAGAGCGTTCGGTTCGCATCCGAGAGGTCGTGGGTTCGAATCCCATCAGGTCCACCATAAGATCCACCGTAATTCTGATAGAATTACGGTGGATCTTTCTGTTGCTTCTTTCAGGCGTGCCTGTGGGAACCGCCGTATTCACGGAGCGGAAATGGAGATCGCTGCCGCCGGCTTCATGGTGCCGCTCCCCGCAGCCCGGCAAGTATCGCAGGATATTCCTTCTCCCGTCAGCCAAACCGCCGGAGGCGGTGCGTCATAGGGCGCACCGCCTCCGGCGGTCATTTCTTTGCAAACCTTATTCGGCAGCGTTCAGACTGCTGTCCCACTTCCAGTTGCGGACCTCCGGCAGATCCACGCCGTTGTCCCGGATATACTGACGATGCTCCACCAGCTTATCCTGCATCTTCTGCACCAGATACGCCCCCCGGTTGCCCAACTGGGGCAGCCGGCGGACCGTATCGATGACCAGATCGAAGCGGTCAATGTCGTTGAGAACACGCATATCGAAGGGGGTGGTGATGGTTCCCTCCTCCTTGTAGCCCCGCACATGGAGGTTCCGGTTGTGGCGGCGGTAGGTCAGCTCATGCACCAGCGTGGGGTAGCCGTGATAGGCGAAGATGATGGGCTTATCCTTGGTGAACAGGCCGTCGTACTCCTCATCCGTCAGGCCGTGGGGGTGCTCGGTGTGGGGCTGCAGCTTCATCAGATCCACCACGTTCACCACACGGATCTTCAGCTCCGGCAGCTCCTGACGCAGGATGCTCACGGCGGCCAGCGTCTCCAGCGTAGGCGTATCGCCGCAGCAGGCCATGACCACATCCGGCTCCTGCCCCTGATCGTTGGAGGCCCAGCTCCAGATGCCGATCCCCTGGGTGCAGTGCTTCACCGCCTGCTCCATGGTCAGCCACTGGGGCCGGGGGTGCTTGCTGGCCACAATGACATTGACGTAATTTCGGCTGCGGATGCAGTGGTCGAAGCAGGACAGCAGGCAGTTGGCATCCGGCGGCAGATACATCCGCACCACGTCGGCCTTCTTGTTGGCCACGTGATCCAAAAAGCCGGGGTCCTGATGGGTAAAGCCGTTGTGGTCCTGCTGCCAGACGTTGGAGGCCAGAATATAGTTCAGCGAGGCGATATCCTGCCGCCACGGCAGCTCGCTGCACATCTTCAGCCACTTGGCGTGCTGGGCGAACATGGAATCCACGATGCGGATGAAGGCCTCATAGCTGTCGAAGAAGCCGTGACGGCCCGTCAGGAGGTAGCCCTCCAAAAAGCCCTCGCAGAAATGCTCGGAGAGCATGGAGTCCATGACCCGGCCGTCCGGGTCCAGATGGTCGTCGATGCCGGGGATCTGCTGGTCCAGGAATCGGCGGCCCGTCACCTCGAACACCGCCTGCAAGCGGTTGGAGGCCGTCTCGTCGGGGGCGAAAATGCGGAAGTTGCGGGACTCCATGTTCAGCTTCATCACGTCCCGGACGTAGGTACCCAGCACATACATATCCTGCGCCTCCACGGCGCCGGGGGCCTTGACATCCACGGCGTAGTCCCGGAAATCGGGGGTCCGCAGGTCACGCAGCAGCAGTCCGCCGTTGGCGTGAGGGTTAGCGCCCATGCGGCGGCGGCCCGTGGGCGGGAAGGAGGCGATGAGCTCCACCGGCGTACCGTCGGGGTTAAAGAGCTCCTCCGGCTTATAAGAGCGCAGCCACGCCTCCAGCTGGGCAAGGTGCCGGTCGGTGTCTGTCCCCATGGAGATAGGCACCTGATGGGCTCGCCAGCAGTTCTCCACCGGCAGCCCGTCCACCTCTTTGGGGCCGGTCCAGCCCTTGGGGGTGCGCAGCACGATCATGGGCCAGCGGGGCCGCTTGGCCTCGCCGGTCTTGCGGGCCTCCCGCTGGATGCGCTTGATCTCCCGGATGGCCCGGTCCAGCGCCGCCGCCATCTGCTGGTGCATGACCATGGGGTCGTCGCCCTCCACGAAGTACGGCTCCCAGCCGCAGCCACGGAAGAAGCACTCCACCTCCTCGTGACTCATGCGGGAGAAGATGGTGGGGTTGGCGATCTTGAAGCCGTTGAGGTGCAGAATGGGCAGCACAGCGCCGTCGGTGATGGGGTTGACGAATTTGTTGCCGTGCCACGAGGTGGCCAGCGGACCGGTCTCCGCCTCGCCGTCACCCACCACACAGGCAGCGATCAGATCAGGGTTATCCGCCACGGCGCCGAAGGCGTGGGCCAACGAGTAGCCCAGCTCGCCGCCCTCATGGATGGAGCCGGGGGTCTCCGGCGCCACATGGCTGGGGATGCCGCCGGGGAAGGAGAACCGCTTGAAGAGCTTCTGCATCCCCTCCTTGTCTCGGGTGATGTTGGGATAGACCTCGGTATAGCTGCCGTCCAGCCAGTCCTGCGCCACCATGGCGTTGCCGCCGTGGCCGGGACCGGAGAGATAGATCATATCCAGATCGTTGCGCTTGATGACCCGATCCAAATGGGTATAGATGAAGTTCTGGCCGGGGCAGGTCCCCCAGTGTCCCACGATGGTCTGCTTGAGGTCGCTTTTGACCAGCGGGCGCTCCAGAAGGGGGTTATCCATCAGATACAGCTGGCAGGCCGTCAGATAGTTGGCGGCACGCCAGTAGGCGTGAAGCTGCCGCAGCTCCTGCTCGCTCAGCGGCTGCTTTTTGGAGAAGCGGATGCCGGTTTTGATGGTAGGCATGGAAAATCCTCCTTACTAAAAATATCCTTCACTGCTGAAATGTCCTCTGCTGCTGAAATGTTCTCTGCTGCCGAAATGCTCTTGGCAGCAGGTGCGGTGAAACGGTCACAACAAAGTCTCCCCCGATCTGGCCGATTTCTGACACGAACCGGACACTTTTCTCACCGATCGCTGGCAGGAATTTTGTCCTGCAAATGTCCATTTTTGGTACCACGTCCGGTACCATCGATGGACGAGGGCAATCACGCCTGGCAGCGTGTCTTTCCGGCGCTTTTTGTCCTTTTCGTTTTGGCGGGCGCCGTCTGCATCTCAAAAAACAAAAATCACTCGAAGATCCATCGTTGGCAGGGGCCTTGCAGTTTTGCCGGAGCAGAAATGCAGCCAGACAAGGAAAGACCTGCAGAGCATACTTTCCGTATGGTCAAGGGGATCGACGCAGTATGGGCGGATTTCTGCCCGGCAACACCGTGTTTGCCCTTGTTCATGGATGGTAAGTACACCATAATACAAAAGTTGCCCTGCGTCAAGTCGAAATCTCCCTCCTCTCGACCGAAAAAACCTCCGGTAAAACCACTTGCCAGATGGATCATACTTCGATTATAACAGAACATATATCCGGCGGACCTGACCGGGTATCCCATAGAGAATGTGAGATCATAAATGTCACTCTGCCCATGTCGTGAGATCATAAATGTCATTCTGCCAATGTCGGACGGCGAAGGGGCATTTCTTTTTTGCGCTCCGGGATCTGAGAGCAGTTCCCATGAACGCAGGAGGGCAGTTCTATGCCGAAAACAAAATGGGGATCCGTTATTTTTACCGCCTACAAATTCTTTGACTCCAAGGAGCTTCTCTTTTTCGCAGTGCTGGAGGATATCCACACCGAGGGCTTCGCCGCGGCTCAGCACTCCTTACAGGGAAACGCCGCCCTGCCCCCGGCAGAGCGTGCGGCGGCCATTCTGGCGGCCTGCCGCTGGCTGTCGGAGACACGGGCGCTGGTGTTCATGGAAAACGACGCCGAGTTCCTGCTGCGCCGTCTGCCGCAGGACATCCTCTCCACCCACTGCCATGACGATGAGGGACACATCCGGGCGCTGCCGGAGGAGAGCGGCCTGTGTCCCCGTGGCGGCACCGCTCTGGCCGCCGTCCGGGGCCTGACCCTGAGATCGGCCAGCTGTATCCGCAGGTCCTCTCCCTGCTGGTCTACGGGGCCTGCCGGGAGCTGTTTTAACAGGGGAAGGCTGCAGCGATGCGGCTTTTCCAAGGGATATCGGTTCGCCCATTCTAACCAAGCATTTTACCCGATGGTCAAATTCCCCTACCTGCCAAGTCACAGGAAGGAAGGTACGTTCATGGAATGTGATAGTTCCGTTTTCTCATTGTCCGACACCTCCTGACGTTTTCATGATACTCAGAAAGCTGCCGAGGCACAAAGATGCGATATATGACAGGCAGAAAACAATAAGGCTCCGACCTTGTGAGCCAGAGTCTTATTGCTTGCCTTTGCGAATGTCACTTTCCGTATTTTGAAATTACCGCCTTATAGGGCTGTGACATGGCCTCTCCTTTTTCTGTTTTCAGAAGGTCATCGACTGCCGCAGCAGCCGACCCAACGGGCCTCAGATGACCTGATACTCCTTCAGCAGCTTCTCGATATCGGTGCCGTGGATCTTGCTGAGGACCTTCTTCAGGGCCATCTTTTCCACCAGATTCAGCTCCATATCGATGGGTTTCTTGCCGTCCCGCAGCTTCACGGTGGCATCCAGCAGATCCCGGACATCATATACGCTGCCCCAGACCTCCGGCACGCCACGATCCACGTTCAGCAGGGTGTACACGGCCTCCATACCGGTCCGCATGGAGTACTCCGTGGTGAAGATGGTGTCACGGGGCGTCTCGGCAAACTGGCCCAGGAAGGCAAAGTTCACAGCGCCGTCGGGTACGACCTTGGGCCGATCGCCGTAGGCACGGGGCATGAAGAAGGCGTCGATATAGGGCATCATCACAGGGACAGTGTTGGCGCTATTGGCGGCCATGTCCTCGATCTCGCTCTCCGGCACGCCGATGTGATACAGCCACTCCATGCAGATCTCCTTACCGGTGCACTCCCGCATAGGCTTTTTCACGTAGTCGCCGGGCTTATCGGTGAACAGGGCATACACCCACACCAGGCAATGATCCTTGGGCTGCTGGCGGAACTGAGGCTGGCGGTTGATGGTCCAGCTCATGAGCCAGCTGGAGTCCTTCACGGTGACGATACCGCCGGTGACCACCTTGCCGGTGAAGGGATCCCGCTTGCAGATGTTCTTGATATAGGGGATGATGCGCTGATCCAGCGTCTCCACCGTGGCGCTCATCCAGTTGGTCTGCTCCGGATCATAGCAGAACTTGTCCGGATGGCCGAAGGAGGGGTCCTGAGCGGCGATCTTGCGCCACATATCCCAGCCGCCGCCCTCCTTGATCTCGGTGTTGTAGGGGGCGGGTGTGTTCTGGCTGCCCATGGAGGAGTTCTCTACGCAGCCGCCGTTGGTGATGAACACCAGATCGTTCTCCGTCAGGTCGATGGCCTCGCTTTTGCCGTCCCGGAGGACGTCGATGCGCTTGGCCACCTTCCGATGGGCGGTGCAGTCAAACTCCACGTTGGTCACCTGCACGCCGAAGTGGAACTGGACGCCGAAGCCCTCCAGATACTTCACCATGGGCAGGATCATGGACTCATACTGGTTGTATTTGGTAAAGCGCAGGGCGGTGAAGTCGGGCAGGCCGCCGATGTGATGGATATAGCGCTGGATATAGAGCTTCATCTCCAGAGCACTGTGCCAGTTCTCGAAGGCGAACATGGTGCGCCAGTACAGCCAGAAGTTGCTGCCGAACACCTCGTCATCGAAGAAGTCGCTGATGCGCTTGTCCTGCAGCTCCTCGTTGGGGGTGAAGAACAGCTTCATGATCTCCATGGCGCCCTTGTCGGAGAGATCGAACTTGCCGTCGGTATGGGCATCTTCGCCACGGTTCACCGTGGCCCGGCACAGGGAATAGTTGGGGTCGGCCTTGTTGAGCCAGTAGTACTCGTCCAGCACGCTGACGCCCTCCGTCTCGATAGAGGGGATGGAGTGGAACAGATCCCACATGACCTCGAAGTGGTTGTCCATCTCACGGCCGCCCCGCATGACGTAGCCGATGTTCTCGAACCTCCAGCCGTCGCAGGCGCCGCCGGCAGTGGGACCCTTCTCCAGAATGTGGACCCGCTCGCCCTTCATCTGGCCGTCACGCACCAGATAGCAGGCGGCAGTCAGCGCCGCCAGACCGCTGCCCACGATGTAGGCGGATTTGTTGTCCACGCCCTCCGGCTTTTTGGGACGGGCAAAGGCCTCATAGTTACCGCTGGAATAATACATAAAAATGCGCTCCTTTCTGTTGACCGCTGCGCCGCCCCGTCCCCTTCTCAGCACCCACACGGGAGGTCGGCGGCGTCTCGCTGGTATGTTTTCCTCTGATGATGAAAGCATACACCTTGGGCGCAATTTGTTCAATAAACAGAAAAATCCCGGTGATAAGTTTTTTATCACCGGGATGGGAGATGTTCAGTTTTTTATCATTCTGCCCCGCTTGATGCAGGCTTGTCCGTCCGCATCCGATCCAAGGCCGCTGCCACGCTGCCGTGGATCACCAGCTCCAGCTTCTGCACCATGACCTGTGGGTCGCCCTTCATGTCCCCCTTGATCCAGTCCAGCATCAGTCCCACGAACAGGTACTTATAGAGGGTGGCGATGAGCTCCTTGTCCTCCTGCCGCACGGACATCCCCTGAGCTTTCTCCTCCACCACGCCCTCCAGCAAGTCGTAGGTGACCCGGTAGAGGTAGTTCTCCACCTGCTCCCGGCTGACGGAGCGATAGACGTTTAGGATGAAGGGCTTGTTGTCCAGCACCGCCTGAAAGATCTGCAAAAGCCCCTGCTGCCACGTCTCGTAGGTCTTTTTCCCCGCCAGCGCCCGGCTGGCATCCTCCTGACAGCTCCACTCCACCAGATCGTAGATATCCTTGAAATGGTAGTAAAAGGTCATGCGGTTGATGCCGCAGTCCTCCGCAATATCATTGATGGTGATCTTGTTCAGCGGCTTTTGCAGCAGCAGATGCTTCAGCGACGCCTCCAGCGCCCGCTTGGTGACCTGTGACATGGCGGCCCTCCTTTTCTTTCTGCCCTCATGATAGCCTCCCGGCCGCCGCCTGTCAATCCCCATCTTCGCTGCAGGGCGCAGGCGGCGATCATGAGTGTCTCAGAAGCACAGCAGTCCCGGCAGAACTGCCGGGGCTGCTGTTTCTTCTGCTTGCGAGACGGGGCTTACAGGTTCTCCTGCTTCAGCGCCTCGATGGGGTTCTCGCTGCGGATCTTCCGGGTGGCGTAGAGCATGGTGGCGAACACCACCACGAACACGCTGCCCACGGCGATGGCCACGCTGTACCACGGGATGTAAAACCGGGCGGCGATGCTCTGGGCCACGCTGCGATAGATGCCATAGGTCACCAGCACCGATGCCGGCAGGCCCCACAGCAGCGCCCGCGCGCCGTAGATGATGCACTCGTAGTCCATCATCCGGGCAAAGCCCCGCTGGGTCAGTCCCACGGACCGCAGCATGGCGAACTCCCGGCGGCGCAGGGCGATGGAGGTAGAGATGGTGTTAAACACATTGGTCATGGAGATCAGGGAGATGAGGATGATGAAGCCGTAGGAAAACACGTTCACCACCGTCACCATGGCCCGCTGGTTCTCGCCGTTGGCGGCCAGATCCTGCAGGTCGGAGCGGCTGTTGCCCAGCTCCATCAGGATCTGCCCCATGCTCTCGTAGGAGGCGGCGTGGTCGCTGCTCCTGAACCAGAAGGCGTCGGCGGCAGGGGCCTGCCCGGTGACGGCCTCATACATACTGTACGGGTACAGCAGATACAGGTAGTCACCGGTACGCAGGAAGTCGGGAGCCTTCTTCCAAATAGCGCCCACGGTATAGCTCCGGGTGAGGACGGCCTCCGATGCCGGCACCGCCTGTGCCCGGCTCTCGTCCGGGGTCTCCCCCTCGCTGCGGGCGGTATAGTAATCGTCTATATAGTCCTCCGGATAGTACAGCACATACTCCGTACCGTCCCGTGTGATGCGGTCGCCCGTGGTGAACCAGCCATCCATGGGCTGATAGCTGGTCTCCGTTCCGGTGATGGGCAGGCTGCTGCCGTTGAGCAGGTGGTAATGGTACAGCTTATTGTACTTACTGCCCTCGGTGCTGCGCCAGATGTCCAGCATATCCCACGCCACCGCCTGAGGTGCATCGGGACGGAAGTAATCCTCCTCCGGCAGGCCGTTGTCCCGCAGCAGCTGCCGGAAGTCCTCATCCCGGAGGAAGTACATGGCGGCGCTGCGGTCTCCCTCCAGGCCGGTGTCCTTCCAGTAGTCCGGATCCATGTCCTCCTTGGCAAAGTGCAGGCTGGCGTAGCTGTCGGCGGTGTAGAAGCCCGATTCCACGCCGTCGGCGGCGGCCAGCTGTCCCAGCCGCTGCTCCGGCGTCACGCCCTCCGGCAGGGCCTCGCTGTAATACAGCTGCACGCCCAGTGTGCTGTCGCCCCCCAGTTGGTCTACGGCATCCGTCAGATAGGCGCAGAAGGAGGAGGCGGAGATGAACAGTGTCACGCTGAGGAACAGGCCCACCACCGTGGAGCGATAGCGCTTGCGGTTGCGCTTGAAGTTCTTGGCGGCCAACATCCCGGAGAAACCGAAGAGTTTTTCCGTCAGGCGGGATGTCCTGACCTCCCGACCCCGGAGTTTCACGTCCTTGGTCTGACGGATGGCCTCCACCGGCGACACCCGCACGGCACGCTTGGCGGGGATCCATGCCGAGATGATGGCCGTCACAAGGCCGATGCCCGCCGCCGCCAGCAGCGCCCATCCGTTGAGCACAAAGTGCATTTGTAGGGCGTTGCCGCTCTCCCCCATCAGGAATCCGAAGCTGTCCCGCAGACAGTACAGGGTGATGCCGATGCCCAGACAGCCCACCAGCAGACCCAGTGGGATCCCCACGGCGCACAGCACCAGTGCCTCATAGAGGACACTGCCCCGAATCTGCTTGCGGGTGGCGCCGATGGATTTCAGGATGCCGAACTGCCGGGTCCGCTCCGCCACGGAGATGGAGAAGGAGTTATAGATCAGCGACACCGAGCCGAAGGAGATCATCAGCAGCAGGATCACCGCAAAGCTGTAGATCATCCGGTTCACGGAGAAGAAGGTGGTGGCGCCGTAGTAATTCAGCAGGTCGGAATTGGAAAACCACTCCAACCCCGGATATTTCTCGTTGTTTCCCTCCATATAGCTGTAAAAGCGACTGGGATGGGCCACCCGGAAAAATTCATCCGTCTGATAGCCCTGCTCCTGACAGGTCAGGGCAGTATAGCCGGGGCAGGAGAAGGGCTCCGTCGTCATATCCAGCCGCTGGTAAAAGCCCACCACAGTGTAGGTGTGGGGCGTGGTATCTGTCAGCGTCTCCCCCTGCGTATAGGGGTCATAGGCCGTCAGCTCCTCCCCACCCAGCGTCCGGTGGCCCAGCTCCAGCTCCATGGTGTCCCCCAGCGCATGGCGGACGCTGCCATTGGACCACAGATGCTCCGGCAGAAGGAGCTCCCCGGCCTTCTCCGGCAGGCGGCCTTGGGTCAGTCGGATGGATAGAAGGTCCGGCAGGTCGGGGTCCATGGACATGACCCGCAGATAGGGCTTATAAGCATTGTCCGCCCCTACCTGCCCCCAGCCCACCAGCTGCCACGCAGACTTCTCCGTGATCTCCCGTTCCCGGCTCAGCTGCGACGCCTGCTGCTCCGTGAGGTTCTGGTAGCAGCCGTGGAACCGGCCTACGGTGTACTCGGCGGCCCCCACGAGATACTGCACGCCGCTGTAAGCACCCTCCGTCACGGCGGTGAACAGGGCCACCGACAGGATGATGCCCACGATGGTCACCCACGTCCGGGAGCGGTTTTTCCGCAGAGCCTGCCGGGTATAGCGGTGAAAGACGTTCATTCCAGCACCTCCCGGATGCGCTCATCCCGTGTGATGCGGCCATCCTCGATGGCAATGACCCGGTGGGCCTGCAGGGCGATGTTCTCGTCGTGGGTGATAATGACCAGCGTCTGGCCGTACTTCTTGTTGGACATCTTCAGCAGCTCCACGATCTCCTGGCTGTTCTTGCTGTCGAGATTGCCGGTGGGCTCATCCGCCAGCACCACCGCCGGGGCGTTCATCAGCGCCCGACCGATGGACACCCGCTGCTGCTGGCCGCCGGAGAGCTGATTGGGCAGGTGCTTCTCCCGACCCCGCAGGCCCAGCACGTCCAGCAGTTCCTCCAGCCGCTCCTGATTCACCTGCCGCCCGTCCATCAGAACCGGCAGGGTCATGTTCTCCACCACGTTCAGCACGGGGATCAGGTTATAAAACTGGTAAATGAGCCCCACCTGCCGGCGGCGGAAAATGGCCAGCTGATCCTCGTTCTGGGCGTAGACATCCTGCCCATCCACAAAGACCTTGCCGGAGGTGGGGCGGTCAACACCGCCCAAAATGTGCAGCAGAGTGGATTTACCGGAGCCGGAGGGGCCGATGATGGCCAAGAACTCCCCCTTCTCTACGGTGAAGGAAATGTCGTCCACCGCCCGCACCTGATTTTCACCCTGTCCGTATACCTTACTGAGATGCTGGATCTGCATCAGTTCCACAGTCGTGTCCCTCCTTGACTTTCTGTTGTCCAGTATACCACACGAAGATGACGTTTCGGTGACAGGTTTCATTACAAAAACGTCACAAAACCCTCCCGACGGAAGGGCAGTCTCTCAGAGCAGCCTTACAGAGCAGTCTCCCGACAGTGAAAGAGCAGCCCCGGCGGAAAATTCCGTCGGGGCTGCTCTTGTTCTTACCGTTGCCCTTGAAAGGCCTTTGTCCTTGCAGAATTATTTCTTGCGGCGATAGGTGGGGACCACCGAGGCCACGATGTCCTTCATGTCCTCCGTCTCCTCCTGACAGGCCTTCTCCAGCCGATCCAACTGGTGGCAGAACTCCTCGTCGTCCATGACGATGGGCTTTCCGATGTGGATCAGCTTGTTGGAGGTCTCCTGCAGGCCCTCCTCCGCCATGAGGATCTCCTCATACAGCTTCTCGCCGGGGCGCAGGCCCGTGTAGACTATCTTGATATCCACATCCGGCTCATGACCGGACAGGCGGATAAGGTTGCGGGCCATGGTGTCGATCTTCACCGGCTGGCCCATATCCAGAATGAATATCTCGCCGCCCTTGGCGTAGTATCCCGCCTGCAGCACCAGCGACACCGCTTCGGGGATGGTCATAAAGAAGCGGGTGATCTCCGGGTGCGTCACCGTTACCGGGCCGCCCTCAGCGATCTGCTTTTTGAACAAGGGGATGACGCTGCCGTTGCTGCCCAGCACGTTGCCGAAGCGCACTGCCACGAAGTCTGTATTGGGGCTGCGGCGGTTCATCATCTGCACCACCATCTCGCACAGGCGCTTAGAGGCGCCCATGATGTTGGTGGGGTTCACCGCCTTATCCGTGGAGATCAGCACGAACTTCTTCACGCCGTACTTCACCGAGGCCATGGCCATTTTATAGGTGCCGAACACGTTGTTCTTGATGGCCTCGTTGGGGCTGTCCTCCATCAGGGGGACGTGCTTGTGGGCGGCGGCGTGGAACACCAGCTCCGGTCGGTACTTGGCCATGACATCGTCCAGACGGCCCATGTCCCGCACGGAGCCGATGAGCACCTCCAGATTCAGCTCCGGATGGGTGCGGCACAGCTCCATCTGGATATCGTAGGCGTTGTTCTCATAAATATCGAAGATGATCAGCTGTTCGGGGTTGCTTTTGGCGATCTGGCGGCACAGCTCGCTGCCGATGGAACCGCCGCCGCCGGTGACCATCACCACCTTGCCGGAGATATACCGGCAGATCTCCTCCAGATTCACCTGAATAGGGTCACGGCCCAGCAGATCCTGCAGTTCCACGTCCCGGAGCTTGCTGACACTGACCTCGCCGTTGACCAGCTGGAACATCCCCGGCACCGCCTGCACCCGGCAGCCGGTCTTGCTGCAGATGTCCAGAATCTCCTTGCGGTCCTGTCCGTCGCAGGTGGGGATGGCGAAGATGATCTTATTGACCTGATACTTCTTCACCGCATCGGGGATCTCCTGCCGCCCGCCGGCGATCTCCACACCGTCCAGATACCGGCGGCGCTTGCTGGGGTTGTCGTCGATGATGCACACCACCCGGCTGCCCAGCCGGGGATTGGAATTGATCTCCCGGATCAGCTGGCGTCCGGCCTCGCCGGCGCCGATCATCAGAATGCGGTCCCGCTCGCTCTTCTCCGTGCTGATCCCCGCCATCAACTGGCGCATGAATCGGTAGGAGAACCGCAGCGCCGTGGTGGACATGAAGCTCATGATAAAGCCCGCAAAGTAGAAGGAGCGGGGCATATCGATCTTCAAAATCAGCACATAGGCCAGTCCGGCTGCCAGCAGCACGCCATAGGCCAGAATGATGCGGAACAGCTCGTCGATGCTGACAAAGCTCCAGATGCTGTTATACAGCCGGAATAGCTGGAACACCACCAGACAGATGACGATCCACGGCCCGATGATCTTCAAATACTCGTTGAGGTACATCTGAGGGATGGCCCCCAGACGGAACTCAAACCGCATCCACAGCGCCAGAAAAAAGGATCCGGCGATGCACAGCATATCCAGCACGAAGATCACCATCGTCCGCCGCAGTCCGGCGGTCATGGCTCTTTTGCCGTTTTCTTGTTTCATCCGTTCTTCCTTCCGGCGGCTCCGGCTGACGCCGGGCCGCCTGTCCTTCCTCAGATCTTCTCCACGTTCAGGGAGAAGTCTGCCTTATAGCCGCGGAAGCGAAGGATGCGCTCATAATCCTCCACATAGTCCACCTCGGCCCAGAACAGGCCGTCCATCTCCTCCACGTATACCGGGCGCTTGCCCACCATTTCATAGAGGATATTCTCCCACCAGACGCTGTGCTGCTGGGTGCGGATCATGCCGTCCAGCTTCTCCATGAACTCCGGCATGAAATCCTTGCTGAAGCGGCCGATGCCGATGTACTCGCCGGTGATATCGCTACCGGTGAGCTCCTTGCCGTACTTCACCAGCAGGCCGTTCTCGTACTTATACTTGTAGTCGGCCTCCTCCTTGCGGGTGCCGTCGGCAAACATCACCGGGGACTTATGGCACTCCAGGATGCGGTCCAGCAGTGTCTCCTCCAGATACACGTCGGCGTTCATGATGAGGGTGTCATCGTACTGGGACAGGAAGTCCTTAGCGAACCACGCCGAGGCGATGCTGTTGGTGACGTCGAAGAAGGGGTTATAGAAGTAGTGGATACCCTCGTAGTCCTTCAGCGTCTCCTGAATGACCTCCGCCCGGTAGCCCAGCACCATGGCAATGTCGGTGATGCCCTTCTTGTGGAACAGCTCGATGGTGTACTGGATCAGCTTCTGACCGCCGATGTCCACGGTACACTTGGGGTTGCCGGCCAAATACCGGCTGATGCGGGTGCCTCGACCCGCCGCAAGCAACAGAACTTTCATGTTTCTTCCTCCTTGTAATATATCGATCAAGCCTTCAGGATCCCACGGGCCATGAGGTCGTCAAAGGCCCGGAACAGTGCGTCGTTATCCTCCACGGTCAGGTGGCCGATGTGGCCCACCCGGAACACCTTATCCGCCAGCTCACCGCCGTTGGGGCAGATGATAATGCCGTACTCGTCCTTCAGGGTCAGGAACAGCTGGTGGGCGGACACCTCCGGATTGTTGGGAGACAGCGGCGTCACCGCATAGGACAGGGAATCGGACACGATGTGGAAGGGATACTTCCCGATGCGGGAGCGGAAATCCTTGGCAATGGCACGGATCTGAGCCTGTACGTTTGCAAAGCCGTCCCGTTTGATCTGATTCAGGCGGGCATTGATCTGGATAAGGATGCCCACCGCCGGAGTGAAGGGTGTCTGGCCCCGCTCCCCGTTTTTCAGGGCGGCCTTCAGGTCCAGATAGTAGCAGGCGGGGCGGTTGGCGTAGATACGCTCCACAGCCCGGCTGCTGAGCACCATCATGGAGATGCCGGGAGGCACGGCCAGCGCCTTCTGAGAGCCGGTGAACACCACGTCGGCGCCCCAGCGCTTCATGCTGACGTCATCGGCCAGAAATGCACTGATGGCATCCACCACCAGCACCAGCCCGTTTTCACGGCAGAAAGCGGAGATCATGTCCATATCGTACAAAACGCCGGTGGAGGTCTCGTGCATATTCACCAGCAGGCCCGTGTAGCCCTGTCCGGCATAGGGGGTCAGATCGGCGGGGGTCAGGGCATGGCCCTGCCGCAGTTCGATGGCCGTATGGGGGATGCCGTAGACCTCGCAGATCTCGCAGAAGCGGTGACCGAAGCTGCCGCCGGCCACCACCAGCAGCCGGTCGTCCTTGGTGAACACGTTCTGGGTGACGGCATCCATGGAGGCCGTGCCGGAGCCGGTGAGGAATACCGCTCTGGCATCCTCCGGGGCATCCATGAACTCCTTGAGCAGCGCCTCGTTCTCCTTCATCAGGGCGGAGAAGTCCGGCGTGCGGAAGTAGGGCACGGGGTCTGCACCGATCCGGGAGATCTCCTCCGAGATCTGAACCGGACCCACCGCAAAGTTGATATGATCCTTTTTGATGTCCATAAAACTATATTCTCCTTTCACCGGTACCTGTCACAGAGTACGCTCTGCCGCAGGCACCTTATCTTCCGTTTCCAGCATCAGCGCACCCAGCGCCAGCCAGAAAATAAAGGACACATCATTGATCTTCAGGAATACGCTGTTCATGAACAGCGCCTCCACCAGTCCGAAGGCCACCACCGCCAGTGTCGTGATCGTCCACAGAGACAGCTGCGGATGCCGCAGGATATAGCGAATCACCCGCACCAGCACCAGCACCAGGAAGCACAGGAACAGCCCTGCTCCCACAAAGCCTGTGCTGATAAACACAAACAGATAGTTGTTATGGGACTCGTAGACCAGATCCGTTTTCACCGTATCCTTGAACTGATCGGTAAAGTAGCGCACGATGTACATCTCCGGATGCCGGTCGCCGATATAGTCGTTGTAGTTGGACAGGGACAGTCCCGCAGGGCCAATCTCACCGGCAAGGGATAGATAGTCCCTCCAGATCTCGAAGCGGTTGTTGGAGACATCTCCCTCCTGTGACCGCTCGATGGCATCCGGCTCCTCGATGACGGTACCCACGGCCATATGCTGCATACCGACCCGGATACCCTCCGTACAGCCCCAGCACACCACCACGGCGCACACACCGGCCAACACGCTGACACCCAGCCGTTTCAGCTGCTTCATACTGCCGCAGCGGTTACGCACCAGCAGCACCGTGAAGCAGAAGGCATACAGGATCAGGGCGATCAGGGCGCTACGGGACACGCTGAGGATCACGTGCGTGACCAGCACCAGCGCCGCCACGGCCAGTGCCGCACGGCCCGCCCAGTGTTTTCCACGGGTCACGACCCCCTGCATACAGCCGACAAACAGGAACATACTGGTATATGCCGCATAGTCCAGACCCATGAACAGGCCGAACAGGCGGCTCTGATAATAGCCCTGCCGTGTCAGCTCCGGGCTGGTGGTATTGGGATTGGCGACATATGTATAGCCGATGCGGAACAGATATTGATACAGGCCCACGCAGCAGGCAATGCCCCAGATGACCAAAACCACATAGAACAGGTTCCGCAGGAACCGGCGCATCCGTTCCTTGCCTACCCGCTGGGCCAGACTGTACACCAGCGCAAACTGGATCACCACCCAGCACAGGTCAAAAAGGTTGTCCTTCACGCCGTAGCGCATGGTACGCAGGGAGGCGATGACATCCATAAAGGCCACGCCATACAGCAGCCAGCACCAGATACCTCGCCAGAGGCCCCGGTTGGTGAACAGATCCAGCGCCATCAGCACAGCGCCTATCAGTCCCAAATAGGTGGAAATGTGGTACAGCGGGGTTTTGGCCATCCACGTCAGCACCGGGGCGATCTGCAGCAGCACAAAGCTCACCACCGTCACGCCTACATACACCAGCACCGCCGTGTTCAGCCACGGAAGCCGTCCGATACAGCTCTCATCCCCGAATACCGCACGCCGCAGTTCTCTCTTTTGCATATGGTATAACTCCTACTTTGTATAGATTATGCGGCCTTTTTCCCCTTGGGCAAAAAGCGCAGCAGAATGCCCCACAGCTGCTTCCACTCCGCCGTGCGTCCGGTGACGCCCAGCCAGATGCCGGGGTAGATAACGCCCACGATAACGCACCTCAGCAGCAGTGACAGGATGGTATTGTCCGGCGACAGCCACCGGCACGCACCGTAGCAGGCGGCGCAGGCGGCAAAGGCCAGCAGCACATAGCCCAGCAGCTTTCCCATGTATTCGTTCCAGCTGCGGTAGAACTGGTATTTCACCACCACCCACGCTTCCCACGGGGTATAGATGAAGAAGAACACCAGAATGGTGGGAACCAGCACGCCGGCGATGCTGCCGGTGGCCTTCACCATCCAGATGCTGCCCACCAGATTCACGGCCATGCCCACATAGGGCTTGAGCCAATCCTCCGTCCACAGGCCCGCCGCATCCCGGTAGGTCAGCTGCATGATGCGGAACATCCACGAGAAGAAGTACAGCACGATGAGCATCATCAGCCGCTCATCCAGCAGATACTCCGGGCCAAGCCACACGGCGGCGATGAAGGGCTGGTAAAAGCACAGCATACACGCCGCTGCGCCGCCCACCAGCGCCACCCAGCCATAGGTCATGGTTTTGAAGAACCGGTAGTTGTCCTCACGGGAGTCCGTCAGCAGCTTATTGCCGATGCCGGAGAGGCTGCCGTTGGTGACGATCTCCACCAGGCCATTGACGGCGGTGAGGATATAGTAATAGTTGCTATACAGCGACAGCGCCGTCAGTCCCAGAAAGGAGGAGATGATGATGCTGTCGATGCTCACCAGAAAGGTGTTGCCCAGCTTATGGCCGAACAGCGTCCCCACCCGCTTATAGATGTCCTTTTTGGTCACCGGGTCCAGCTCACCCTGACACACGATGTCCGGGTAGTGCTTCCGGGCCGCCAGATACACCGCCACGTTGTTGGGGATCACCATCAGCGGCAGCAGGATGATATAGGCATAGTAATTGGAGAAGATCAGCAGCACCGCCGCCTGCAGGGTATACTGCACCACATAGCGCACGGTGGAGATCTTCAGCGTCACGTCGTTGCGCTGAAAGGCGGTAAACGTGGCGTTGTTATAGGCGAACATCAGGTAATCCAGCACGCTCTCCGACAGATAGATGGCGAAGAGGACGTACAGGTTCACATCCGGCGGACACTCGTTTTTCACCAGCCATGGCAAAAACGGCATCACCGCCAGACCCATGCCCAGGATCACCAAACCCACGATGCGGTAGACCTTCCGGTAGAATTTCAGCATGGCGCACAGAGCCGGCTTGTCATCCTCGGCAATGGCCTTGTACATGGTGAACACCAAGGAGCTGTTAAAGCCAAGATTGGCCAGATTCAGCACCGTCAGCACGGAGGTGAACAGGGTGGACAGGCCGTTATACTCCTGTCCCAGCTCCTTGATGATGATGGTCTTGATGGCAAACGGCCCGATGAGGGTGGCCACCCGGTAGATGGCGCCCCAAAGGGTATTCCGCATGGTATTTTTGGCTCGTGAGAGCTTTTTCATAGCATCCGTCCGTTCTCTCAGTTTCGGGAGCGGCTCATGACCGCTCAAAGGCGGAGGGCCTGGGGAAGGCCCGCTGGAAGATATCCACCAGCTGCTGCCGCTCCGTATCGAAATCGAAGTCCATGGGGTCGTCGTTGACGCAGACCACCCGGTACTTCCCGCCCCGCAGCAGCCGCTCCACCTCCGACTCGCTCTGCTTGCCGATGGTAAGATAGGTGCTGTCGGGCTTTTTGGGGGCAAACCGGCCGCTGGCCAGCTGCCAGTACCGGAACAGGTACTGGTTCACGTCCGCCCGGTCCCGGAATTTGTGGCGGCAGGTGGCGTCCAGCACCTCCGGGAACCTGTCCCACACCTCCTCCAGCGTGCTCTTGCAGAAGGAGACGCAGGAGTGGTAATTGCGGAAGCCTGTGAAGTCCCCCCATGGGAGGAGGTACAGGTTATACAGCAGGCCCTTCCCGTAGCCGGGATAGAACCACTTGCCGAAATTCTGCCGGATGACACTGCGCTTATCGAAGCTCATGTTCACCAGCGCCATCATATTCAGCATGATATAGGGCATGAAGTTGGCGGTGTCGTTGTTTTTGATGACGCCCATCACCGCCGTGTCACAGGGCAGGCCGTCCCGGAAGAAATCCTCCGGTCGGGAGGGCTTCATCAGGTACACGTCGTCGTTGAAATAGAGGAAGTGCTCCGCCAGATCCGGGATGCGGTGCATATTCAGCTCGATGGTATGGGAGCTGAAGGTGGGCAGATACTCCTCCGGGATGAAGTCCCGGTGATTGACGATATGCAGCTTGGGATGGTCAGGCTCCAGCCATGCAGGCAGGTGTCCGTAGGTCAGCAGGTGTACCTTCCGCACCCACGGGGCGTTCTGCTCGATGCCTCGGAACCAATAGCGAAACAGCCCCCACTCCCGGTAGCGGGCGGGGTGATTGTCGGCGCTTTTGGAGGCCCGGTATTTGGCGTGATCCGCCTGCCAGACCGGGTCAGACCCGTCCACCCATGGGATCACGATGTCAATGGGATGCGTGCTCATTGGTCCTGTGCTCCATCCTTTTTCTGTTCCTCGGCGGCGCAGTCCAGACAGAAACCCACGGAATAGTGCTTCTCCCGGTCGGCCTCCGGCGGGATGACCCAGTAATCGCCGTACTGATTTTTCAGATAGGTGTCCGGGTCGTGGGGCAGGTTGATGGAAAAGTCCTCAAACGGCCCCTTGATGGGGGGATAATATACCTCTTTGGGCATAATATGTCCGAAATAGTGGCCGATATCCGTGGGGACGGCCCACAATCCCGTGTCCTTCTTGCACCGCACGAAGCGGTCAAACAGGTCGCCCCACTTCTTATAGGGGCGGAAGGAGAACAGGAAGCCCACTGCGCACCGCAAGCCATAGTTGAACTTTCCGGCGGAGGACTGGCTGAAGAACTTCTTCTTCTCCGGGCTGCGGTAGTGGTAGAACAGGGTGGATACCGCAATGTATTGCAGGCCCATGGCCGTTACGCCCTTGATGCCCCGGACAATGGGGTTTCTGGGGACGGACTCAATGGCGAAGATATCGATGTGAACGCCCTTGGGAAACGGCGTGTTATAGTCCAGAAACGCCGCTTTCAGGGTGTTTTTCTTATATACGGCGGAGATCATGCTCTCCAGCTGGTACTTATCGGAATTGGGGGTGGTGAGCTCGTACTTGTCCCCCATGCACTCCTCGAACAGCTCCACGAAGCGGTTCAGATCCTCACGGGGCATGAGGATATCCACATCGTCGTCCCAAGGGATAAAGCCCTTGTGGCGCACGGAACCCAAGGCCGTACCGCCGGCGGCCATATAGCACAGGCCGTGCTCCTGACACACCCGATCGATGTCCTTGATGATCTCCAGAAAGCACGCCTGCAGCGCCTTCAGCTCCTCCGGCGTCAGCTCGTGCATCATCTCCGTCTCCGGTGCGATCTGCATACACTTCCGGGTGGAGAACATATTTCTCAGCTTCGACATGACTCTCACGCTTTCTTTTCATCCACACAGTAGTGGATGCCCTTATACTGCTTGTAGCTGTGCTCCAGATCGATGAATACCGCATCGTGGCGGTAGACCCGCTCCTCCGGGGGAGGCAGCTGCATATAGTCGCCGTAGGAGATGGTCAGCCACTTGTCATAGTCCTCCGGCACCGGCATCTGATGGCCCTCAAACTCCAGATACGCCGGGTGGCGGAACCACCGGATGGGGAACCTCTGGCGCATGATGGTAGCGCCCTCGCCGAAGGAGGAGACGTACTCCGCATCCGCCAGCGAGTAGCGGCTCAGTCGCTTTTCGGCGCCCTTCCACAGCTTGTACCGGGCCTTGAAGGACGGCACCAGCGTCAGCGCCAGCTTCTCGGCGTAGTAGGTGACCTTGCCCTTGTGGGCGGGCAGACGCTGGAAATTGAAGCAGCAGTACATCATGGAGTCCACCATCTGCCACAGCTGCTTCCACTTGGACTTGGGCACGGCGTCCAGCGGGATCACGTCGATCATCAGCCCCTGATGGATGTCCAGATCTACGCTGTGGCGGTTGATGAAGGTGGTGTTGTTGTCCTTGATCTCCGTGGCGGAGTGACGGATGTTGAATCGATCGTTGGAGCGGACGCAGGAGTAGTGCTCTGTGTCCGCCTTTTCGTCCCAGATACGGCAGAGCTTTTCATAGTCATCCCGCAGCATGAACACGTCCACGTCGTCGTCCCAGGGGATGAAGCCCTTGTGGCGCACGGCACCCAGACAGGTGCCGCCGGCCAGCACGAAGCCCAGCCCGTTCTCCTGACAGAACTTCTGAAAATACAGCAGGATCTCCAGGAGCTTGCTCTGGATCTCCTGTATCGTGACCTCTTTCTTTTCTTCCATAGTTGACCTCTCACCGCCGCCCGGCCCGCTGGGGGCAGGCGGCGTCCTCTTTGTTTTGTTCTCCGGCTATCGCCGCAACGGAATATTATACTCCCTGCGGACCGGAATTGCAACCTTTGTATCCTCCGGAGGGGTCACAGCACCGCTTTGACCGTCCGCAGCATGGTCAGCAGCTCCTGACCCAAGCCAAAGCGCCGGATGCTCGCCAGATTATATGCCATTTTCCCCGGCAGCACCTGCTGCACATACGTCTCGTCCACATCCTCCGCCTTGTCCAGCAGCTCCGCCTCGTCCTTGTAGCGGATGCTGGCCTCGGAGGTCACTCCTGCCGGCAGCAGGAGGGTGGCCATCATCTCCGGGGTGTAGCGGGCCACGTACTTGGGCACCTCCGGCCGTGTCCCCACAAAGGACATGGAGCCACCCAACACGTTCAGCAACTGGCCGACCTCGTCCAGACGGCAGCTGCGGATGACCTTGCCCACCCGTGTGATGCGGCTGTCGCCGCTGACTGTCACCTGACTGCCGATGCGGTCAGCGTTCTGCACCATGGTGCGGAACTTGAAAATGCGGAATTCACGCCCGTACTGGGTCACCCGCACCTGCCTGTAAAACACCGGGCCGTGGGAGTCCAGCTTGATGGCAATGGCCAGCACCAGAAACACCGGGCTCAGCAGCACCAGCAGCACCAGCGATGCCAAAATATCGAACAGCCGCTTGCAAAGCAGGCTCCCCTGCTTCTTTCGCAGCAGGTCATAGTACGGACGGACTTCCTCCGTCCGCATCTCCTGCGGCAGATCCTCCCACTTCCGCAGCATCACCGGAGGTACTCCTTCACGATGTCCGCAAACTGCTCCGTCACATAGGCCGCATCCTCATCGGAGAGGCGGGTGTGCAGAGGCAGGGTGATGAGGTTTTCATAGTGGTGGTAGGCATTGGGATAGTCAGCGATATCGAAGCCCATGGCCTTGTAGGCCGTCATCATGGGCAGGGGCTTATAGTGGACGTTGCAGGCCACGCCCCGCTCCGCCATCCGCAGGATGATCTCATTGCGCTCCTTTTCCCCGATGCCGGGGGTCCACGTCAGGTACAGGTGGCCGGAGCTGGTATAGTCCGGGGTAAAGTGGGGCAGGGTCCGGATGCCCAGCGGGTGCAGGGCTTCATCATAGCGCTGGATCAGCTGATGCCGCCGCTCCAGCAGGCCGGGATAGCGCTCCAGCTGCTTCAGACCTATGGCGGCCATGATGTCCGTCATATTGCACTTATACCACGGCCCCACGATGTCGTACTCCCACGCCCCCAGCTTGGTCTTGGCCAGAGCGTCCTTGGACTGGCCGTGGAGGCTCAACAGCTGATAGTGGTGGTACAGCTCCTCGTCGTCAAGACCCGGCAGCGTGCGCCACGCCGATGCACCGCCCTCGGCGGTGGTGAAGTTCTTCACGGCGTGGAAGGAGAAGGAGGTGAAGTCTGCCAGAGCGCCGGTAGGCACCCCGTGACGGGAGGCGCCCAGCCCATGGGCGCAGTCGGCCACCACGGCCACCCGGCCCAGTGCCTCCTGCACATCGCCCTTGGGGCAGAACAGTGCCTTTTTCCCCTCCACCGCCTGATAGATGCGGTCATAGTCGCAGGGGATGCCCCCCAGATCCACCGGGATCACCGCCTTGGTCCTTTCGGTGATGGCCCGTTCCATCTGGTCATAGTCCATCTCCAGCGAGTCCTTCCGGCTGTCGATAAACTTCACCGTGGCCCCCACATGGATGGCCGCCGCCGCCGTGGCGGTATAGGTGTACGCCGGCACCAGCACCTCGTCGCCTTCACCGATGCCCAGCACCCGAAGGTTCATCTCCTCCGCCGCCGTAGCGGAGTTCAGGCACACCAGCTTCGCCACACGGCAGTACTCTGCCAGCTCCTTTTCCAGCTGCTTGGTGCGGGGGCCGGTGGTGATCCAGCCGGACCGCAGGGCCTCGCACACCTCTTGGATCTCCAGCTCCGTGATATCCGGAGGGCTGAAGGGTATATTTCGCATATCGATACGCACTCCTTAGTCGGTTTGATCCGTTTCGTTGTTTTTCAGTCTGCGCCCGGTTGGGCGGACTTACATATTGTGAAATTATACTACAACCCTCGGCAAAATGCAACTGGCGGCGGCAGGTCATTTCACACTTCCCGGCGGTTTTTATGAATAGAAGGTAAATTTTCCTTTCATCCTGCACTTTTCCCACCGGCTTGGTGGGGCTTATGAGGGCATCTATATCGTGCCCTTATACCACCGCAGGATAAACCGTGCGCCGCCGGTGAGGACATTTTCCGCCTGCACCGTGCCGTTCTGCTGGGCCAGCACCTGACGGGAGAGGCTCAGGCCGATGCCGAAGTTGTTCTCCCCGGCGTTTTTGCCCCGGTAAAACCGCTGAAAAAGCCGTGGCAGCTCCTCCGGGTCGAAGCCCGGCCCGTCATCCTGCACCGTGATCTCTGTGAAAATGGCTGTCTCCCGTGCCGTTACCTGCACCCATGAGGCGGCGTGCTCCATGCAGTTTTTCAGAATATTTCCCAGTGCCTCCGTGCTCCACGGCACGTCGCAGGTAAGCCGCTCCTCCCCCGCCTGAGCGGTGAAGCGGATGCTCCGCACCTCCATGGGAACCTCCAGCGGCTCCGCCGCACGGCGCACCAGCTCCGCCGCCGTGGTGTCCTGCGGGTGGAACACCACCGTCCCGGCGTCCAGCTGGGCCATTTTCAGCAGGGCCTCCACCAGCCACTCCATACGGCCCGTCAGCTTCTTCAGCTCCCGCATCAGCGCCAGACGCCGCTGGGGCGTCAGCTCCTCCTGCTCCAGCAGGGACAGGGTCAGGCGCATGGCCGTCAGGGGCGTCCGCAGTTGGTGGGAGATATCCGCCATGGCATCCGCCAGTCGGACACGCTCCTCCTGCTGTCGCTGGGCGTTCTCCCGCAGCCGCACCGTCATCTTCCCGATCTCGCTGCGGAGGATGGCCAGTTCTCCCTCCTCCTGCTGGGGCAGCACCTGCTGCTCCTGCCCGTGGAGAATGCGGTCAATGTCCCGGCTCATGCGCTCCAGTTCCCGGTAGCGCCGCCGGGTGGAGCCGTACCAAATGGCCCCGCAGACCGCCCCCAGCCCCAGCGTCAGCAGGCCGCAGATGGGATACAGCAGGGCCGCCGCCACGGAGCAGACCGCCGTGGCCAGCAGCAGCCACAGGGCCGTCTGCCGCACCTCCGTGTTCTTCCAGATGCTCATGCGTCCACCATGTAGCCGATGCCACGCACCGTCCGGATGATCTGTGGGTCTGCGGGGTCGGTCTCGATCTTCTCCCGCAGGCGCTTGATATACACCGTCAGGGTGTTGTCATTGACGAAATCCCCGGCGGCGTCCCAAATCTCCTCCAGCAGCTGCGACCGGGAGAGGACCTTTCCCCGGTGGCTCAGAAACACCAGCAGCAGCCGGTATTCCAGCGCCGAGAGATACACATCCCGGCCGTCCCGTGTGACCCGCCCCTTCTCCGTATCCACCATCACACCGCCCAGCGGCACCAGCGTCTTCTCCTTGCCGTACCGCCGCAGCACGCTGCGGATGCGGGAGACCAGCTCTCTGGGCCGAAAGGGCTTGGCGATGTAGTCGTCGGCCCCCATGTCCAGCCCCAGCACCACGCTGCTCTCGTCGCCGGAGGCGGTGAGGAAGATCACCGGCAGACCCCGGCTCCGGGCATAGGCGCACACGCCGAAGCCGCTGCCCTCCGCCAACTGCACATCCACCAGCAGCAGCCCCGGAGCCGTCCGCTCCACCAGCTGCCTGGCCCGGGTCTCCCCGGTGGCCGTCTCCACGGAAAAGCCCTCACTCTGCAAAAATGCCGACAGTGATGCCGTGATCTGTGCATCGTCCTCCACCAGCAGGATCCGCTCCATACGTCCCTCCTTCCCCGGCGTTATCCCACGGGATAGCGCCAGCCGTCCTCGATCTCGCCCTTTCTGGCCCGGCCCATGAGCTCACGGGCCACCTCCTGCACCGGCCGCTGCCGGTACAATATCTCATAGACGCACCGGCAGATGGGCATCTCCACGCCGGTCTTTTCCGCCAGCTGGTGCATACTGGCGGCGGCATAGTAGCCCTCCACCACGCCGCCGGTCTCCGCCAGCGCCTGCCCGATGGACTTGCCCTGTCCCAGCAGGATGCCCGCCCGGCGGTTCCGGGAGTGCATGGAGGTGCAGGTGACGATCAGATCCCCCATACCCGCAAGGCCGCCGAAGGTCTGGCGGTCGCCCCCCAGCCGCTCCCCCAGATGGCACAGCTCCACCATGGCCCGTGTCATCAGCAGGGCTTTGGTGTTGTCCTGATACCCCATACCGTCGCAGATGCCGCAGGCCAGCGCCACCACGTTCTTCAGGGCGCCGGACAGCTCCACTCCCACGATATCGGGGCTGGTATACACCCGGAAGCGGTCGTTCATAAAGGCGTCCTGCACCGTGAGGGCAGCCGCCTGAGACACGCTGGCCGCCACGCAGCCGGTGGGGAGCCCACGGCCCACCTCCTCGGCGTGGGAGGGGCCGGACAGGGCGGCGATGGGAAAGGCTCCCCCCGTCTCCTGCTCCAATATCTGGCTCATCCGCAGGTGGGTATCCCGCTCGATGCCCTTGGCCGCCGTCACCAGCAGCGTATCGGGGCGCAGCAGCGGGGCGGCGGCATGGGCCGTCTCCCGCACGGCGTAGGACGGCACCGCCACCACCACCAGCTCCGCTTCCGTCAGGCAGGCCATATCCGCCGTCAGGCGCAGCTCCGGCGGCAGAGGGACTCCCTCCAGCCGGGGGTTCTCTCTGGCCCGCTCCATATACGCCGCCTTCTCCGGCACGTGGGACCACAGGGTCACCGGATGTCCGTTCCGGTGCAGCACCAACGACAGCGCTGTTCCCCAGCCGCCGCTGCCCAATACCACCGTTTTCATGTCACGCCTCCCGCTCTCCTCTCCGCCGGGGATGTCCTTCCCGGCGGCAGGAATCTATATTCCGTGATATTTTACCACAAACGGCGGACAGTGCCAAGTGGTTTCCTTCGCTTTTCCCGGTGACAATGCCGTCACCTTGACGGCGGCTGAACGCAAAAAAGCGCCGCACACCTTCGTGTGCGGCGCTCGACTATGTGATTTAGGGCATTTTACCCCTTGATGCCGAACATCCGGCGGCGGCAGAAGGGGATGCCGGAGAACAGAGCGATCAGCAGGATGCTGCCGCCCACGGACACGCCCTCCAGAAACAGCAGCTTCAGGGAACGGGCCCATCCGTCAAAGTTCATGTTCCACTCCAACAGCGACATGACCAGGATGTGGATAAAGTAGACGCCAAAGGATATCTTGGCCAGATAGGTCACCGCCGGTCGAAGGCCCCGAAGATGCTCCGCTCCACGGCGCAGCAGCTCCAACAGCCCCATGGCACACAGCACGATGCCGGGATGCTCATAGTCTACCAGCAGATCGGCGGGGCCGGCGTACAGCCACAGCTGATAGCCGCAGCACACAGCGAACACAAGGGCCGTCAGCGCCGCCACCGTGCGGGTATGAAGTCCGGACAGCTTCCCCTCGCTGACGGCATACCCGGCAAACACATAGACATAGTACATGGAGCAGATATTGGCCTCCCGCACCGTGGCGCTGGACATGGTGGCAAGGCCCAAGCCCGCCAGAAGGCTGTTCACCAGAGGCAGCATGAACATCCGTAGGAACACCAGCAGCAGCGGCAGGCTCAGCATTTTCATGGGCAGCTTCTTCACCAGTACGGCGGCAAAGGGAATGGTGGCATACAGGCACAGGATCATGGGCATATACCACATACTGCTCATGGTGATCTGATCCAGAAACAGCATGGTCTTGACGCAGCCCAGCAGCGTTCCGGCCAGTCCCTCCTCCCAATATCCGGTTGAGATGTCCTCAAAGAAGATGAATCCGTACATGATAAAGTACCAGATCTCCGCCGTGATGAACAGCTCCAGCAGATTGTGGCGGTAAAACCGCTTCACATCGTCGGCAGTCTCCATACGCTTGTGCAGCAGCAGTGCCCCGGAGATCATGAGAAACAGCGGCACACCCAAATGGCTGAATACCGTTACCACGCTCTTCAGCAGCGATGAGAGATAGGAGGACTCCAGAAACTCCTCCATCTGGCCGAAATAATTGTCATAGGTGCGGTTCACCGCATGGTTCAGGGAAATGCTGATGATGGCGATGGTCCGTGCAATATCCAGATAGTAGCTGCGCCCGCCGGTCAATGTTTTTTCTTGCATAGTCGTGTCCTCGGAATGGAAGTTTATGAGGAATTTATGAACGAAAGCTTAAGAAGTCTAAGACTTTAGCATTATATAGGACACGTTGTCGAATTGCAAGAGGAAAATTACAAATCGGTTACATTTTTCACGGATCGCACTTTGGCATTACACTCCCCTATTCAAAGGGCAGCCATGATTCTGCCTTTATTCCACCAGCCCGTATTTGACCTTGATGCGGTCCAGCTTTTCCAGCATAGGCTCCGCCAGCAGCAGCAGGAAGATCACCGTGGCGCAGGCGTGAACACAGTCCATGGGGAAGCCGGTGATATAGTACGTCAGCAGCGTCTGCCAGTTCATCTCTGCCCCGTAGATCAGCGCCGACACGGGGTTCATGATGGCCCCGTAGATGACGAAGGTGACGATGCCGCCGAACACCGCCAGAGCGCCCCGGCTGCGGCGCAGCCAGCCTTTGCGGAACAGTACTCCGGCCAAAAAGCCGATGATGCCCATGCTGAACATCTGGAAGGGCGTCCACGGCCCCTGCGAAAAGAGGACATTGCTGGCCAGCATGGTCATGGCCCCCACCAGAAAGCCCGTCTCGCCGCCGAAGGCCACTCCGGCGATGATGGTCAGGGCCATGACGGGCTTGAACTGGGGCAGCATGAAGAAGGCCGCCCGGCCCGCCACGCCCAAGGCGCACAGCACGGCGATGATGGTCAGCTCCCGGGCCTGTGGGCGTCGGCCCTCAAAGACCATGAAAAACGGCAGCATACACTCCAGCATCACCAGCAGGGCGGTGATATAGTAGTGGGTGCGGCCAAAGAGGCCCACGCACACCACCAGCGTCACGGGGATCATCATCAAAATCAGCACGGAGGCCACCACCGTGCGGCGGGAGAGCTTCCGCTTTTCCACCGGGGTCTGTACCTGCACCGGCGGCGGCGCCCGACGGCCGATAGAGGCCACCAGCACGAACATGGCCACCAGAAATATCCCATAGGTGGCCAGCGTCTGCCACCCGGCAGCAGAGACCTTGCCGCCGCCCACCAGCGCCGTCAGATCCGTCTTGCGGGTAGCCATCCACAGGATCACCAGCGCCACGGCGCCGGACACGGCGGCCAGCGCCCTGCGCCACCACGGAAGCTTCGGGGGCTTCCAGTCGGCGGATCCCTCCGCTGCCGGCGGCAGCGGCGCATAGGTGTGCTGCACCTCCGGCTCCGGTGGGACGGTGCCGCCAATACCGGCCATGACGTCCTCCGCCGTGACGGCATGGGGCAGCAGCCCACGGGCCATGCGGTCGGCGGAGGTGGTGTAGAAGCTGTTGCCGCCGAAGAAGGCACGGGGCGTCCCCTCGGCGGAGATACTGCCGTCGAAAAATAGGGCGCAGCGGTGGGCATAGCGGGCGCAGAACTCCACGTCATGGCTCACCATCAGCACCGTCACGCCGCCGGAGAGCAGAGAGCGCACCATGGCAGCAAAGGACTGCTTGAACTCGGCGTCCAGCCCCTTGGTCGGCTCGTCCATCAGCAGGATATCCGGCTCCAGCAGCATGACCTTGGCCAGCGCCGCACGCTGCTGTTCACCGCCGGAGAGGTCGTAGGGATGGTGGTCCAGCAGTTCCGTCAGACGGCAGAGGGTCACCATTTGCTCCACCCGCCGCTGCTGCTCCGCCAGGGGCAAATGCATTCCGTCGAAGATCTCGAACAGATCCTCCCGGACGGTCTTTTTCACGAACAGTGCCTGCGGGTTCTGGGGCAGAACCCCCAGCCGGCCCGTATGGCGCACCGTGCCACGGTAGGGGCGCAGTCCCTCACTGAGGAGCCGCAGGGTGGTGGATTTGCCGGTGCCGTTGCCGCCCAGCAGGGCCACAAATTCCCCCTGTCGGACGGTCATATGGAGGCCCCGGACGATATCCGGGCCCTTCTCCTCATATTTGAACCACACGTCCTCCGCCGCCAGCACCACCTCGCCGCAGGGAGGGATCTCCTCCGGCGGCAGGGGCCGGGCGGGGTGATCCGTGAGCCACTCCGTCAGGAAGGCTCTGCCCTCCCGCACCGTCACCGGGCAGGGGGCATCGCTCTGCACCGAGGCCCAGATCCGCATGGCGGAGGGCATGGCCAGAAACATCCGGTGCCCCTCCTGCCGCAGCAAGCCGCCCACCTCCGCCGGTGTGCCGGTACACAGCAGCCGTCCGCCGTCCATCACCGCCGCATGGGTCGCCAGTGGCAGGGCCTCTTCCAGCCGATGCTCCGTCAGAAGGACGGTGGTCCCCAGCTCCCGGTTGATGCGGCCCAGCGTCTGGAGGAAGTCCGAGGCGGCAATGGGGTCTAACTGGCTGGTGGGCTCGTCCAAAATCAGCACACGGGGCTGCATCACCATCACCGAGGCCAGACTCAGCAGCTGCTTCTGTCCGCCGGACAGCTCCGTGACGTTTTTATAGAACCAGTCCTGTATCCCGAAGAAGGAGGCCATCTCCGCCACACGGCGGCGGATGGTGGGGGTGTCGAAGCCCAGACTCTCCAGCCCGAAGGCCAGCTCATGCCAGACCTTGTCCGTCACCACCTGATTCTCCGGTGACTGCTGCACGAAGCCGATCTCCGCCGCCTGACGGCGGCTGGGGATCTGTGCCAGCGGCGTGCCGCAGAAGGTGATCTCCCCCTCCCGCAGGCCATGAGGCGCCAGTACCGTTTTCAGCTGCCGCAGCAGCGTGGATTTTCCGCAGCCGGATGGGCCGCAGAGCACCATGAACGCACCCTCCGGCACGGTGAGAGTGACATGGGACAGCGCCGGGCGGCGCTGCTGAGGGTAGGTAAAGCTGTAATTCTCCAGATGCAGAAGCTCCGTCACCGGCGCACCTCCTTCTCGATTTGTCTCCACTGGCGGGCTGCCGCCAGATCCAGCGCTGCCGGGGTCAGGCACAGCAGAAAATAGACCACGAAAAAACTCACGGTCATGGGCGTCACAGGCGCTCCCGCCAGCGAGGGGTAGTAGCGGAACCGCAGACCTCCGGCCAGCACGCCGCAAAGCACATAGGCCCCGCAGAAGATGAGCCATACCAGCAGGCTCCGGTCCCGGTCATCCATGCGATAGATGGAGAAGGCCGTGCGGCCCTTTTCGCCGTAGCCTCGGCTCTTCATACTGTCCGCCGTCTCGATGGCGCTCTCCAGCGACCATGTGACCATGATGGAAAAGACCTTCATGGCGTTTTTCGTGCGGCGGAGAAGGCTGCCGTTCTCCGTGTCACGGCCCATGTATTTCTGGGCCTGCGCCACGGTGTGCAGCTGGGTACGAAACCGGGGAACAAAGCGCATGGTCATAGACAGCACCAGTGACAGGGCGGGGATCACCCTGCCAAAGAGATAGATGAACTTATCCGAGGTCATGACGGTGTTGTAGCAGGTGAACCACAGCAGCGTGGCCGACAGCAGCGCCGCCGAGGCAAGGCCGTAGAGCATACTCTCCAGCGTCAGGGGATTGCCGGAGGGGAGATAGGCCAGAATGGTAACGCCCTGATGGGTGAAAGCCGGGTTGATGACCGCCGCCAGCACCGCCATAGGCACCATCCACACGGCGCTTTTCCGCAGGGAGCGGGGCCCCAGCAGCACAGCATGGTAGATCACGGCCCCGCACACCGACAGCAGCAGGCATACCGGGTGAGTCAGGCACATGGAAAAGGCGATGACCAGCACGAAATACAGGAAGTTCACCGCCGGATGGCAGCTGCCGAACACGTCGCTGTATCGCATGGTCATCGCCTCCCTTCGTCGGTTCTTCTCACTCGCCCACGGCGGCCCCGCCGCCTACATCCTGTCCCAGATCGCAGGTATAGACCCAGCAGATCACATCCCCCGGCTGCACCGTGTAGCGGGAGCAGCCGTAGTTGGGATACCAGTCGTTGACACTGTACATCCAGCCGGAGCCGCTGCCCACGTCGAATTCATACAGGTTGTGGATGCCCTGAATGTAGGCACTCCCATACAGGGGCGTCCATTTGGACTCCATCTGGATGTGATTTTCCCGGCACACCCGCTGCAGCACATCAAAGACGTTTTCCCCGGTCTGGAAGCCCACCTCCACCGGGGCCAGAATGACGCCGTCCTGAGGCACCTGCTCCCGCTTGTCGGGGTCGCAGGCGTCCATATTGTCCAGAATGGTGGCGCAAGAGATGGAGATGGTGCAGGTGTCGTCATAGTCCACCTGCTTGGCGCCGCAGCCGGCCAGAGCCAGCAGCATCAGCATTGCTGAAAGCGCCGCAAAGATACGTTTTTTCACGGAAAATCGCTCCTTTCCGACCCGGTGCAGTCAGGAAAAAGGCCGGTTCCCTCCGGAAACCGGCACCGGCCGCCCCGCCGCCCGCTCCGTCTCCGGTGAAGCGGCGTTCTGCGCTATCTCATTGTGTCCCATTATACGGAATCTCCTCCGGGAAGTCAACTGGAAAAGCCCTCCTCCACAGGGGAAGGAGGGCTTTATGTCCAAAGGACCCGCTGTGGGGAATTCACAGGAAGAACTTCCGGTGAAGGGAGCGGCGCAGAGGCGGACAGACGGCAATGATGATCAGCATCACCCCCAGCAGCACCCCGGCGGCCAGCGGATAGAAGGACCAGAAGAAGGTCTGGTGAACGCCGAAGGTCAGGTTCAGCAAAAACTCCAGCAGCATGGCAAGCCCGCCGGCGGCAATGAGGGCGCCGCCAAAGATGTAGAGATACCCCCGGCGGACGTAGCGCAGCAACGCCACCATGGTGGTGATGAGCACCCCGATGGACCCTGCCACGGGGAAGGCGAAGGTCAGGAACCAGTGTCCGCCGGTGGCGAGGTCGATATACAGCAGATACAGAATAATGGCGGCAAAATCCACCGGCACGAAGATCACCGGGTTCGGCCGCTTGAACCACAGGGGCAGCACCGTCAGCACATACAGCAGCAGGATGCCGCCGGAGGCATAGCCGGACCAGAGGATACCCCCGTTGATGCGCCAGTCGCACAGCACGCAGATCACCGCCGGCAGCAGGGCCAGCGCCGTCAGGATAAAGCACACGCCGGAGCGGTTCACCTCCTCCGGGTGGACCCGCTCATCCGGGGGATAGGGCGGGTCGGCAGGGGTGCGGGGAATATCCGGGTGGAACACACGGGTGCCGCACAGGGGACACACCCGCTGGCTGTCCGCCAGCTCCACGCCGCATTTGACACAATACATGGCTTTGCGCTCCTTTCTTCTCTCAGCGCTGGTTGCTCTCCGCCTTCACCGGCAGGCCCAGCTCATGCAGCACCTGATAAAAGTGCAGCTCCAGCTCCGGCTCCCGGATGTTGCGGATGCAGTTGATATAGGCGGTGCCGTTCCACGACACCACGGCGCAGCCGTGGGGGGCCGCCGCCTGCACGCCGATGATGAAATCCATCCGGCGCACATAGGGGGCCATGGCCTCCGGCAGGCGGACGTTGCCCAGATTGGACAGGCACAGGCAGGACTTCCGCTCTCCCACGGCGTCGAACACCAGCTTCATGGCCAGATTCTTCACAAACAGCGGCATCACCCGCAGCACGGGGGACCGCTCACTGGCCACATTGGCGGCGAACTTGGCCTGCATGGTGTGAGGATTGTTCTCCAGCCCCATCCGATGGTGGACGGCGGCGCAGATCTCCCGGAAGGTGAAGTCTCCCATACGGGGATCGATCTCCGGGGTGATGTAGGAGGCGAAATTCCGCAGGGTGCGGGTGGGAAACAAATTCCGCAGATTCACGGGGATCAGCACCTTCACCGGCTTGCGGCGGCTGCGGCGTGGCTCCTTCTCCGCCTGCAGGCGGTCGATGGCCTGCATCATGGCGGCGGCCAGCAGCTCCGTCACCGTGACGCCGTACTCCCTGGCACAGGAGCGCAGGGCATCCGCAGGTACCATCAGCGTCACCAGATTCTTGAAGCCGTCCGGCTCCGGCGTGCCGCTGAGGTGATAGGCGGTGGCCTCCTTGCGGCTGGCCTTCACATCCCCGGCATAGCGGAGGAAGCTGTCCTCCAGTTCCTCCTCGTCCGGCTCCTCCAGACGGCCCAGTACGCCGTCCTCCGCCGGGACGGTGATGCCGTACTTCTGGCACAGGTACTCCGCCAGCAACGTCTTGAGGAAGATGGTTCCGCCGGTGCCGTCGGTGATGGCGTGGAAGAACTCCACGGCAATGCGGTCATGGTACACCAGCACCCGCAGGGCGCAGCGCCGTACCTGATCGAAGGGGGCGTGGGCCAGCGGGCAGCTCTTCTCCGGCTGGATGGCCGGGGCCTGGGGGATCTGCTCCAGATAGTACCAGAACACCCCCCGCCGCAGCCGCACCGCCATGGATGGGAAGCGCCGCGCCGTCACATCCAGCGCCGAGCGCAGCACCGCCGTATCCACCGGCTCCGTCAGAGTGGCGGACAGGCGGAAGAAGTTGTTCCAGTTGCGGCGCTTGGCGGCGGGGTAGATCTTAGCGGCATTATCCAGCCGCATCCACCGCAGGCTCCGGGCCGGGGAGAGCACCTTATCCAGAAAATGGTTGATGGACTGAAAGTCCTCCTCCATGTTCTCGTTGAGACAGTACAGCACATAGGCGTGCCACCGCTCCGGGGCGATGTGCATTTTGCTGCGGCAGCCGGACTGCAGCAGCTTCTCATGGAGCATCCGGGTGTCGTCCAGCATCACCTCGTCCCCGCCCACAAACAGCAGGGACGGCGGCAGGCCGTGGAGATCACCGAACAGCGGGGAGCACAGGGGATCCTCCGGCGTCTGGGTATAGCACCCGGCGTAGAAGGTCAGCAGCTCACGGGTCATGGAGGGATCCACGTCCCGGTTGGTCTCGAAGGAAGCTCCGGAGGAGGTGAGGTCCGTCCACGGGGAGATGCCCACCAGCCCGCAGGGCAGGGGCCGCCCCAGTTCTTTGAGCTTCAGGCACAGGGCATAGATGAGCCCGCCGCCGGCGGACTCACCGCACAGCAGGATCTGCCGGGCGGGATAGCCCTTTTTCAGCAGATACTCATAGCTCTCCAGTGCATCCTCCAGCGCAGCGGGATAGGGGTGCTCCGGGGCCAGCCGGTAGGCGGCGCAAAACACCCGCACGCCGCACTCCGTGGCCAGCGTGGAGGCAAAGCCCCTGGCGTACTCCAGACTGCCGCAGGTGTAGCCGCCCCCGTGGAGGTACAGGATCACGCCGGTGCGGCGCTGGTCCTTGGGCATGATCCACGCCCCCTGAAAATTCCGGAAGTCATGCTCACGGGAAAAGGTCTCCCTCCGGTGCATGGCCGTCATCAGCTCACCCAGCTTGTCCTGCCCCTTCCGGGTCAGCTCCAGAGAGCAGTTTTCCGCCAGAGGCTTGAAGAAATTCAGTTGTGAGCGCACCAGCTTTGCGTGCAGTTCCATGTGGGTCCGTTCCTTTCCTGATCTCGTATCCTATGATTATAGCATTTACAAGGTGCCGTGTAAATACGACGCCCCGGCGGGAAAATGTGAATTTTCTGTGTTATTTCCGTTCCCTATGGCGGAATTTTCCCACAGGCGGCGGGGCGGTCTTGCAATCCCGCCGCAGATTTGCTATGCTGAAAAAAACACGGGAGGTGCGGCGGATGATGCAGGCTTGGACACCGGAGGGCATGGCCTTTTTGCAGGATGCCATGGCCTGCTGCGGCTACTATCCGGCCTTGGCCCGGCGCATCGCCCCCTATCTGCCGAAGCAGGCCCATGTGTGCGACGCCGGGTGCGGGCTGGGCGGGCTGTCCGTGGCGCTGCTGCCCTACTGCCGCCACGTCACTGCCGTGGATCGTGCGGCGGCGCCGCTGGAGAACCTCCAGCAGCGGGCAGGCCATGACCCCCGTCTCACGGTGCGGCAGGGGGATATCCGTTGCCTGCCGCCGGAAACGCCCTACGACGCCATGGTGTTCTGCCTGTTCGGCGACGTGGAGGAGGCGCTGACGGTGGCCCGGCAGCAGTGCCGGGGAACGGTGCTGCTCATCCGCCGGGACTACGCCTATCACCGATTCAGCACCGGCCGGGTGCCGGTGGGCTTCACGGCGGCGGACTCGGAGGATGCCCTGCGCCATCTGGGCCTCTCCTATCGGATGGAGCGGTTTTCCCTGGAGTTTGGCCAGCCCCTCCGGTCACTGGAGGACGCCCGGCGGTTTTTCCGGCTCTATGACCGCAGCGGCGCAGGGGAGCCACCCCTGCACCGTCTGGTGCCGGGACCGGGACCGGAATTCCCCTACTACCTGCCCAACCGGAAGGAGCTGTGTCTGCTGGCGGTGGAGATTCCGGCCATGGAGGAGGCGTAGCATGGAAAAGCACATTCTCATCTGTGGGGAGCGCGGTGTGGGGAAAAGCACCCTCATCCGCCGGCTGCTGGCGGAGAGTACCCTCCCCGTAGGCGGCTTCGTCACCCGCCGCCTGCCCCAGGCGGACGGGGACGGGATGTTCCCCATCTACCTGCACGCCGCCGCCCTGCCGCCGGAGGAGCGGCCCTATGACCCGGAGCATCTGGTGGGTACCTGCGACAGCCGCCGCAGTGTCCGGTATCCGGAGGCTTTTGACCGGCTGGGGCCGCCGCTGCTGACGTCAGGCGGCCTGCTGGTGATGGACGAGCTGGGCTTTCTGGAAAACGACGCCCACCGGTTTCAGGCGGCGGTGCTGGCGGCGCTGGACGGCTCCACGCCGGTGCTGGCCGCCGTTAAGCCCAAGGACACGGACTTTCTCCGCCGGGTGCGGCAGCATCCTCACGGAGAGGTATTTAACATCACACCGGAAAGCCGTGAGGCACTCTATCATCGTCTGCGGAGTCGGATCCTGCAATGGAACAAGGAGGAGCTATGAATCAGATCTTTGCACAGCTGTTTTATGAGATGGAGAAGCACCGGGACACGGTGCTGGTGACGCTGATCGACGCAGCGGGCAGCGCCCCCCGGAAGAGCGGCTCTCAGATGCTGGTGGGTGCCAACGGGCGGCTCACCGGTACCATCGGCGGCGGCGCCGTGGAGCGCCGCAGCGAGGAGATGGCCATGGCCCTGCTGAAGGAGAAGCGCTCTGCTGTCCACGATTTTCTGCTGCACACCGCCGCCTCCGGCGGCGATATCGGCATGGTGTGCGGCGGCGACGTGACGGCCCATTTCCAGTTCATCCCGGCGGAGGATGCGTCGTGGCAGGCGCTGGCCTCGGCCCTGACAGAGCGGCTCACCGCCCATCAGCGGGGCTGGCTGGTGCTGCGGGAGGACGGCGGCTGCGGCGCTCTGCTGGGGCCGGAGGGTCTGCTGTGGGGAGATCTTCCTGAGGGCGTGGAGCTTATCTCTCTCCAGACCGACTGCGTCCGGCGGGGCGGCGTGTTCAGTATGCCCCTGCCCATCGGGGAGCGGGCGCTGCTGTTCGGGGCGGGCCACATCTCGCAGGCCCTGTGTCCTCTGCTGGTAACGGTGGGCTTCCGCCCGGTGGTGTTCGACTGCCGCCCGGAGCTGGCCACCCGCAAGCTCTTCCCCACGGCGGAGGAGATCATCTGCGGGGACTTCGCCTCCATCAAGGACCACCTCACGGTGACGGAGGAGGACTTCGTGGTCATCATGACCAACGGCCATATGCACGACTTTCATGTGGAGGAACAGATCCTCCGTGGGCCGTTTGCCTATGTGGGGGTCATCGGCTCCCGCACCAAGACCGCCTCCGTGAACCGGAGGCTGCGGGAGGCGGGCATCCCGGAGGAGTCCATCGCACAGATCCACACCCCCATCGGCACCGCTATCCAGGCGGTGACACCGGCAGAGATCGCCGTCAGCATCGCCGGGGAGATGATCCTGTGCCGGGCAGAGCGCCGGGGCGATAAGCCCCATGGCTGCCCCATGCACTGAATCAGAAAGGGAGGGACGCTTGTCCCTCCCTTTTTATACAGGAAATATTTCTCCCACAGACCAAACCGGAAAAAGTTCTTCCCTTTTGCCGCCGGATGTGGTATACTCCATGCGACAGGGGCCCTCCCTGTCCAAGCGCCGCCGCTGGCGGCGTTCGTTCGGTTCATGCCGTTCTCTAAACAAAAAATGGGAGGATACCAAAAATGCAGAAGCTACAAACCCAACACCTGACACGGGCCGCCGCCGTGGGCGCCGCCTACGCCGTACTGAGTCTTTTCAGCTCCGTGTTCAGCCTGACCTTCGGAGTCGTGCAATGCCGCTTTTCTGAGGCGCTGTGCGTACTCCCCTTTTTCTTTCCGGAGACGGTCTGGGGCCTGTTCGCCGGATGCCTCATCACCAATATATTGAGTCCCTATGGTCTGCTGGATCTGATCGTGGGATCTCTGGCCACCCTCATCGCCGCCCTGCTGACGGCCCGATGCCGGAAAAAGTGGCTGGCCCCTCTGCCGCCGGTGGTGCTGAACACTCTGCTGGTGGGGGCTGTCATCGCCTATGAGGAGACGGGTCTTACTGCCGCCTTCCCCGCCACATGGGCCATCAACGGCCTGACCGTGGGCGCCGGGGAGGCCATCGCCTGCTACGGGCTGGGGATGCTCCTGCTGTGGCAGCTGCCCAGGATCCCCTACTTCCGGGATCACGGCTGCCGCTGAACAGGCGGCTTTGCGGGCCATCATCAGCCTGTCTCTATTCCGCTCAATCAGGCGGTTCAATAAAATCTATTCGGCGTGAAAGCTATCGGAGCGCTGCGGTATCCCCGCAGCGCTCCGGTGCATATAGGGCAGTCTTCGGTGCATCCACACGCCGCCCTCCCGCATGATGTCCGCCTCACTTGACGTTCCCTCCGGAAGCTGATATGATGATAGCAGCACATACGGTCTATCATTCCACGAAACGGAGGTCACCCCATGGATAAGCCCCTTTCCACCAAGCCGGAGGAGTGCCAGTACTCCTTCTTTCAGCACACCCGGTGCGAATTTTTCCCCTGTCACAAAACGGCCAAGCCGGAGGACTTCAACTGTCTGTTCTGCTACTGTCCCCTCTATGCGCTGGGCGACAAGTGCGGCGGCAACTTCACCTATGTCGGCGATGGCATCAAGGATTGCAGCGGCTGTCTGGTGCCCCATGGCCGGGGCAGCTACAGCTACATCACCAAGAAATTCCCGGAGCTGGCGGAGCTGGCCCGGAAAAAGGACAACCGGTAAAAAACATCCCCTGACTGCACCGTCAGGGGATGTTTTTACGTTTCTCCGCCTTGCTTCTTCTCATGCCTGCGGCACAGGCCCCGATAGATCAGCAGTCCCACGGCGCTGAGGGCCATGGTCCCGGCAAACACCAAAATGGCAAACAGGTACTGCCTGCCGCCCACGGCGCTTCCGCCCACGGTGGAGGTAATGATGGAGGGGACACGCCCCAACGAACAGATCAGCAGCCACTTGCCCCAGGACAGATCGGTCAGCCCTGCAAAGTAGCACAGCAGATCCTTGGGCGTCCCCGGCACAACGAATACGATCCAGAACAGCAGATCCCGCTTAGGGGAGCTCTGCAAAAAACGCAGGGACTCGATCTTCTCCTTGGGGAAAAAAATCTCCACCAGCTCCCGGCCGAACCGGCGCACGAAGGCGAATACCACCACGCTGCCCAGAAAGGCCCCCAGCATACACAGCACCGTACCCTGTACGGCGCCGAAGGCGTATCCGCCGCTGATCTCCAGCGGCTCGCCGGGGATGACGGCCACCAGCACCTGCAAAAATACCATGCCCACATAGGCGGCTCGGCTCCACAGGCCGTGGCTCTCCACCCACAGGCGGAATTTCTCCGGCTCGGACACGAACTTCCCCATGGGCCGCCCCACAAACCAGCAGACAGCCGCCGTGAACACCACAAAGATGACGATGGCCGCCCAGCCGATGAGTTTTTTCTCTTTTTCCGTAAAATGCCTTTTTTCCATACCAGAATCGATCTCCGTGCATTGGGATGCTCTTACCATGGATGGACAAGGGCAAGCATGGTCTTGCCGGGCAGAAATACGCCCCTACTGCGTCAAGCCCCTTGACCATACAAAAGTATGCTCTGCGACTCTTTTCTTGTCTGGCCGCATTTCTGCTTCGGAAAAACTGCAAGGCACCTGCCAGCGATGGATTTTCGAGTGATTTTGTTTTTTGAGATGCAGGCAGGCTGCGTCGGCATATTCCCGCCGATGCCGTCGAGCGACGTTCCTTTGGAGCGAGACGGCGCCCGCCAGGACGAAAAGGACAAAAAGCGCCGGAAAGACACGCTGTCAGGCGTGATCGCCCTTGTTCGTCGATGGTACTATAACACATTTCGCTCCGACTTATTTGAACAGGCCGTGAAGTTTTTCTTAAACATCCCTCCCGCCGCTGATCCCGTCACCGGATGCCCGCCACGAAGCAGCCGGGGTCCCTCTGCCGCTGGGCCGCCGCCCAGCGCAGCATCTGCCCCACCGGCACGGCCCCGGTGATGATGCCGCCGGTCCACCGGTCCGCCGTGACGCTCTTCAGCCACGGATCCGCCGCTTGGGTCCGGACATAGTAGGGATGCGCCACGGCATCGGCCTCCACCGCCATAGGCCGGGCCGTCTCCGTGTAGAAGCCGTCCTCTCCTGTCAGCAGATCCAGACAGTCCTGCACCACGTTGGCCGCCGTGGGATACCGTCCGGCTCCCTGCCCGAAGTAGCTCTGGCGGCCCAGCAGCTCCCCGGTGCAGGAGATGAGGTTATAGTTCCCCGGCACCGCCGCCTCCGGCTCGCCCTCCGCCACCAGCGCAGGCTCCACATAGGCGGCCACGCCCGTCTCCGTCCGCTGGGCGCAGGCCAGTAGCTTGCAGGTGAAGCCATGAGCCCGGAAGTCCGCCACATCCGCCCCGGTGACGGTGCGGATGCCGAAGGCCGGGATGTCCTCCTCCCGCAGCAGCGCATCAAAGGCGATGTTGGCGGAGATGGTCAGCTTCCGACGGATGTCGTCGCCGTCGATGTCAGCGCTGGGATCCGCCTCGGCATAGCCCAGTTCCTGCGCCCGCTGCAGCACAGCGGGAAAATCCGCCCCCTGCCGGGCCATGGCATCCATAATGAAGTTGGTGGTACCGTTCATGATGCCTCCCACCTCCGTCACGGTGTCCACCCGGCGGCAGCGCTGCAGATTCACCAGCCACGGGATGCCGCCGCCCACCGCCGCCGTGCAGCGCAGGGCTGCGCCGTTTTCATGGGCCAGCGCCGTCAGCTCCCGGTAGTAGGCACTGATGACCGCCTTGTTGGCCGTCACCACGTCCTTCCCCGCCGCCAGCGCCCGGCAGATCCATTCATAGGCCGGGTGCAGACCTCCCAGCACCTCCACCACCGTGTCGATATCTGTGTCCCGGAGGATGGCCTCCACGTCCTGCACCGCCGCCTTGCCCAGCGACGGCGCCTCCCGGCGCACCAGCACCTTCTTCACATTCAAGGCCCGGTTTTCCTGCGCCAGCTCCCACACGCCGCCGCCTACCACGCCGAAGCCCAGCAATCCGATGTTCATTCCGTCTCCTCCTTCTTCTCGATGATGTGTACGTTCAGGTGATTGTAGCACATCTCCACTCCCGCCTCGTTAAAGGCGTTGCGTATCTCCTCCAGCAGCTGATAATACGCCGGCCAGTAGTCCTCTGTTTTCGTCCAGCACCGCACGATGTACTCTATGCTGCTCTCGCCGTAGCTGCTGACGTACACCACCGGTGCAGGATCGGCCAGCACGTTGGCCGTCCGCCCCACCGCCGTCAGGCAGGCCCTTCGCACGTCCGCCGTGGCATCGTCGTAGGAGGCCGTGATCTTGTGCTGGAGCCGCCGGGTAGCCAGCGTGGAGTAGTTGGTGATCTTCCCGGAGGACAGGGTGCTGTTGGGAACTGCCAGCCGCTGGCCCTCCATGGTCTCCAGAAAGGTATAGGTCAGGCTCATCTCCCGCACCGTTCCCTCCCCGCTGGGGGTATCGATGTAATCCCCCACGGTAAAGGGCTTGGTCACCAGCAGCACCAGCCCGCCCGCCACGTTGGCCAGCACGTTCTGTACCGCCAGTGACACCGCCAGTGATATCACCGAGAACAGTGCCACCAGCGATGTCACGGGGATGCCCAGCTGCTGAGCCACGATCAGCACCATCACCACCCACAGCACGAACCGCACGGTGCTGACGATGTATTTGCTGACCCGCTGCTCCAGCGTGGTCTTGCCCAGCACCCGGCGCAGCAGCACCGTGATGATCCGCACCGCCAAGATGCAGGCCACCAGCGTCACCACCGCTCCCAGCAGCGCCCCCACGGAGATGATCCCCAGATGCAGGGCCGACAGATCCAGCTTTTCATTCAGTGCATTATCCATGACTGGCACCTCCCGGAAGGATTTTCTTGATTATACCCCATATCCGTCTCATTGACAAGAGTCCGTGTCTCACGGAAAATCTGTGAGAGATAAAAATTTTTTCTTACATTTTATTAAAAATGTGTTATAATGAAATGGATAAAAATGCATATGAGAAAAGAGTTGAATGGGATGTTTACGGAAGGCCAACTGGTCATTTATGGAGGAGAAGGGGTGTGCCGCATAGCGGCGGTGGGACCCTCCTCCCTGTCCGGAACGGACAAAACCAAGCTTTACTATACGCTGACGCCTCTGACCCGCAGCGGCACGGTGCTGACCCCGGTGGATACCAAGGTGCTGATGCGCCCCATCCTCAGCCGGCAGGAGGCGGAGGACTTCATCGCCCAGCTGCCCCAGCTGCCGCCGGAGGAGCCGGAGAGCCGCAGTATGCGTCTGCTGAAGGAGTTCTATCAGCAGATCGTCACCTCCTACGACTGCCGCCGCATGGCGGGCCTGATCCGCTCCGCCGTCCGCCGCCGCAAGCACGCCCTGCGGACCGGGCGCAAGGTCAGCCAGATGGACGAGCGCTACCTGCGCCGGGCGGAGAACGCTCTCTACGGTGAACTGGCCGCCGCTCTGGACCTGCCGGAGGAGGAGGTACTGCCCTACATCCGCCGCACCTGCCCCCAGTGGCCGGAATGATACTGCCGACCCGCTTTTTCACATGGAGAAGCCCCACCCGCATCAGGCGGGTGGGGCTTCTTCTATGCGTTTATGCGTTTTTTACCGGATCTGCCCGTCTCCACGGATGATGTACTTATAGGTACACAGCTCGTCCAGCCCCATAGGCCCACGGGCGTGGAGCTTCTGGGTGGAGATACCCATTTCGCAGCCAAGGCCGAACTCCCCACCGTCGGTGAAGCGGGTGGAGACATTGACGTACACGGCGGCGCTGTCGGTGCCGTCCACAAATTTCTGTGCGTTCTCGGCGTTCTCCGTGATGATGGCGTCACTGTGACCGGTGGAGTGGCGCAGCACATGGGCCACGGCCTCGTCTACGCTGTCCACCACCCCCACCGCCAGAATGTAGTCCAAAAACTCCGTGTCGAAGTCCGTCTCCGATGCCGGGGTGCCGGGGATGATGGCCGCCGCACGCTGATCCAGCCGCAGCTCCACCGGCACGGCCCCGGCGGTCTGCCGGTCATCCACCAGCGCCTGCTTCAGCATGGGCAGGAACTCCTCCGCCACCGCCTGATGCACCAGACACACCTCCTCGGCGTTGCACACGGAGGGGCGACTGGTCTTGGCGTTGACGATGATGGCCAATGCCTTTTGCAGATCGGCGTACTGATCCACATACACATGGCAGATACCGGTACCGGTCTGGATACAGGGAACGGTGGCGTTCTCCACACAGCGGCGGATCAGGCCCGCCCCGCCACGGGGGATCAGAAGATCCACCAGCCCGTTGGCCCGCATCAGATCGGCGGCGCTCTGGTGGCTGGTGTCGTCCACGATGTTGATGATCTCCGCATCCCCTCCGGCGGCGGCAATGCCCTGCTTCAGAGCCTGCACGATGGCCTTGGCGGTGCGGTAGGCCTCCCGGCCGCTGCGCAGAACGCAGACGTTGCCGCTCTTCACCGCCAGCGCCGCCGCATCGGAGGTGACGTTGGGACGGCTCTCATAGATAATGGCGATGAGGCCCATGGGCACCTGCTGCTTGCAGATGGTCATGCCGTTGGGCCGGGTGATCTGAGACAGGATGCGGCCCGTGTGATCCGGCAAGGCCGTCAGGGCCCGGATGCCCTCCGCCATGCCTGCCAGCCGCTTTTCATCCAGATACAGCCGGTCCAGCATCACATCGCTGATGGTCCCCCGTGCCTCCTCCATGTCCCGGCAGTTCTCCGCCAGAATGGCGGGGGTACAGGCCATGAGGCTGTCCGCCATGCCCCGCAGCAGGTCGTTTTTTCCCTCTGCGTCCCGGTTGCGGATGCTGGGCCACGCCGCCCGTGTCTTTTTCAGGATATCCCATGTGGTCATAGTTCTTTCCTCCCTGCCAAAAAGCGGGTGCCTGCCGGCTGACCAGCCGCAATGTCATACAGTGCCGCCGGATGGTGACCGTTGGCGATGACCATCTCGCAGCCCGCCTCCGTGGCGATCTGAGCCGCCTGCAGCTTTGTCACCATGCCGCCGGTCCCCAGACTGGAGCCGCTGCCGCCCGCCAGCGCCCGGATGTGGTCATCCAGCCGCTCCACCACCGGGATAAGCCGGGCATCGGGGTTTTCATGGGGGTCGCTGTCATACAGGCCGTCGATGTCCGACAGCAGGATCAGCAGATCCGCCCGGATGCTGGCCGCCACCATGGCGGACAGAGTATCGTTGTCCCCGATGCTGATCTCCTCGGTGGAGATGGTGTCGTTTTCGTTGATGATGGGCAGCGCCCCCAGCTCCAACAGCCGCTCCAAGGTCACGTGGAAATTCTCCCGCCGCCGTCCGCCCTCGGCGATGTCCGGCCGGGTGATGAGCAGCTGGGCCACCGTGTGGTTATACTCGGTGAACAGCTTGTCGTACGTATACATCAGCTCGCACTGGCCCACGGCGGCGGAGGCCTGCTTGGTGGGAACGTCCTTGGGCCTCTCCGGCAGGTTCAGCTTGCCGAAGCCCATGGCGATGGCGCCGGAGGACACCAGAATGATCTGGTGTCCGGCATTTTTCAGGTCGCTCATGACCTTGCATAAAAGCTCGATACGCTGGATATTCAGTCGTCCCGTGGGATGCGCCAGCGTTGATGTTCCCACTTTAATTACGATCCTCATAGTCGATCCTTTCTCATTCTCCACTGACATCCTCGCCGCCGGGCGCCGGGTCAGGCTGTGTGTCGTCTCCCGTGTCAGGGGCCTCCCCCGGCTCCGGATCGGGCTCCGGTTCAGGCTCCGGTTCTGGTTTCGGTTCGGGCTTCGGTTCCGGTGTCACATCCGCAGGCTTGTTCCACGGATTGTCGCTGTCGGGATCCGTGGGGTCCCAGCCGGGATAGGCGCTGCCGCCGATGGAGGGGGCGGAGGGCTTTCCCAGCGGGCCGGGGTCGTCGCTGTCGTAGATGGTCACTCCGGCGATGTCGTACTTGTTGTCATAGATCCACTTGGCATCCGCCACCTGCAGGCGGATACAGCCGTGGGAGCAGCTGGTCCCCAGCTTGTCGAACTCCCCCGGCTGGAGGGAGCCCTTGTTGCACCGCTCCGTATAGGGAACGGAGTGGAACAGGTAGTCGCCGTAGATCTGCGTGCAGTACTGACCGGACACACCGCCCACCAGCCCCAGCCACTCCCAGCGATACCAGCCGTCCAGCGAGAAGTCCCCCAGCGGCGTCCCGGAACCACCGGAGGAGCACACCATGGCCCGGTAGGGGACGGAGTATCGTCCGTCGTCCCCGGCGGTATAAACCGTGACCACGTTGGCGCTGCGGTTGACCCGGATATAGTAGGCGTAGCCGGAGCGCACCCACGGGTAGTCGCTGCTTCCGGCGGACCAGTCCGGCTCCTCCGGCTCTTCCACCGGTTCCTCCGGGGGTGTCTGAGCCTCCGCCAGCTTCAGCGCCGGCGGGGTATGGCTTTCTATGGCCGCCACGGCGGCAAGGCCCATATCCGCCGGGGTCTCCTCCGGCAGCTGCTGTCTGCCACAGCCGGAGAGCACCAGCACCGCCGCCAGCAGCAGGGCTATGGCTTGTTTTTTCATGGGATATCCCCCATTCTGCAAACAGATGGTATGATTATACAGCATCTGTCGGAAAATGCAACTTCCTTCCTGAAAAAATTTGTGCTATACTGGAAGAAATACGCCAGTCAGGAGGTGCGCCATGACCAAGGAGGAGCTGAGGGAAAAAGCCAACGACCTGCCCCTGCTGCCGGGGGTCTATCTGATGATGGACAAAACCGGCAAGGTCATCTATGTAGGCAAGGCCAAGAAGCTGAAAAACCGGGTAAGTCAGTACTTTCAGGACACCGCCTCCCACAATGAGAAAACCAGAGCCATGGTGTCGCAGGTGGACCACTTCGACACCATTTTCGTCTCGTCGGAGTTCGAGGCGCTGATCCTGGAAAACTCCCTCATCAAGCGCCACCAGCCCCGGTACAACATCCTGCTCAAGGACGACAAGGGATACCCCTTCATCCGGCTGGACACCGGGGCCTCCTACCCCCGGTTCACTCTGGCGGGAAAGGCGGAGGAGGACGGCGCCCGGTACTTCGGCCCCTTCGGCGGCCGCCGGGAGACACGCCTTGCCATCGAGGCGGTGTGCGGGGCGCTGAAGCTCCCCATCTGCTCCCGGCAGTTCCCGCGGGACATCGGCAGGGAGCGCCCCTGCCTGAACCACCACATCGGCCGGTGCGACGGCTTCTGCCTGCCGGGCGGGCCGGATCAGGCGGAGTACCGCCGCCGCATCCAGCAGGCGGAGCGCATTTTCTCCGGCCACTACCGCCAGCTGACGGCGGAGCTGCAAACGGAGATGGAGGATGCGGCGGAGGAGCTGAATTTTGAAAAGGCCGCCGCCCTGCGGGACCGCATCCGGGCCATCTCCGTGCTGGGCAAGCAGCAGCAGGTCATCGCCGGGGTCTGCGCCGACACGGACGTGTGGGGCATATACGTAGGACAGGTGCGCTCCGGCTGCGCCGTGCTGCACATCGAGGACGGCAATCTGCTGGGCCGGGAGGTGGAGGTATTCCCCACCGCCGCCGATGAGGCCCTGCCGGCGGTGCTGGCGGCGGTGCTGCAGCAGTACTATCTGGAGCGTGGCGCACTGCCGTCGGAAATTCTGCTGCCGGAGCCGGTGGAGGACATGGAGACCCTCGCCGCCCTGCTGACGGGCCGGGCAGGCCACCGGGTGACTCTGCGGGTCCCCCAGCGGGGCGAGCGGGCAGAGCTGCTGCGGATGGCCGGGCGCAACGCCCGTGAGGAGGTGGAGCGCATCACCTCTGACGCCGAGCGGGTCAACAAGACGCTGGAGCAGCTCCAGCAGTTGGCGAGTCTTCCGGTGCTTCCCCGGCGGATGGAGTCCTACGATATCTCCCACACGGCGGGGCAGGACATGGTGGCCTCCATGGTGGTCTTTGCAGACGGCAAGCCTCTGAAGCGGGACTATCGCCGCTTCCAGATCAAGACACTGGACCACGCCGACGATCTGCGGGCCTTACAGGAGGTGCTGCAGCGGCGGATGCAGCGGTATCTGGACGGGGACGAGCACTTCTCCCCTCTGCCGGACCTGCTGCTGATGGACGGCGGTCATCTGCAGGCCCAGGCCACGCAGCAGCAGCTGGAGTCCATGGGCATCCATGTCCCCATTCTGGGTATGGTGAAGGACGACCGCCACCGCACCCGTGCGCTGGTGACGCCGGAGGGCCGGGAGCTGGGCATCCAGCAGAGTCCGCCGCTGTTTGCGCTGGTGGGCCGGGTGCAGGAGGAGGTCCACCGCTTCGCCATCGCCTATCACCACGAAAAGCACAGTCGCAGCGCCATGACCTCCCGTCTGGACGGCATCCCCGGCATAGGGGACGTGCGGAAAAAGGCGCTGCTGAAGCACTTCAAGAGCGTCAAGGCCATCTCGGAGGCGGAGCTTGTGCAGCTGGAGGCGCTGCTGCCCAAGGCCGCCGCCCGTGCGGTATACGACCATTTCCATGAGAAAAATACCTGAAAGGAGAGGCCCGGCCAAAATGGCCGGGCCTCTCCTTTCATCGGATACAGGCAGAAGCTCCCGCAGCCGCCTTAAAATTCCATCAGATTCAGCCCCGTCTCCGGGTCGAACCGGCGCTCCACCGTGCCGTCCATGATCTCCAGCACCAGCTCACAGGTGGCGCTGATGACCGCCTCGTTCAGATGTCCGCCCAGCACACGACCCTCCGTGTCCCCGGCGCTCATGTGGAGGTGGGCATAAAACTCCCCGTCCTTGGTGGTGATGGTCCCCACCAGCGAGACGATCTCAAAATCCCCCTGAAAGCGGTGGGCATGGTACTGCCTCTCCGCCGTGTGGAACACCCCCACTGTGAAGTCCCCCACGGCACCCAGCCCGCTGACGGCCGCCAGCCGGATGCCCTCTTGCTCCGCCGCCCGGTGCAGCTGGGTCAGCACCTCCTCGCCCCGATCGATCCGCAGCACCATGCGGCTGCCAAAACGCTTATACTTCATCCCGCTCCTCCTTTCGTTCATAGGTCACATAGCGATACCGCAGACCCTGCTCCTCCTGCCACGGGGACTGCTCCGTGATGCGCCACAGCTCCGGCGCAGGCTCCGGGAAGAACACGTCCGCCCCACCGTCGGCGTCGATCCGGGTCACATACAGCCGCCGGCAAGCAGGCAGCAGCAGGCGATACACCTGCGCTCCGCCGATGACAAAGGCATCCTCCCCGGCGGCGTCCAGCATCGGCTGCACCTCGTGGAACACCTCCGCCCCCTCCGGGGCAAGGTCCCCCTGCCGGGACAGCACCAGATTCCGGCGGCCCGGCAGGCCACGCCCCCCCGGCAGGGACTGGAGGGTCCGGCGGCCCATGACCACCGTATGGCCCATGGTCAGGGCTTTGAAGCGCCGCAGGTCGGCGCTGATGCGGAACAGCAGACCGCCGTCCCGCCCGATGCCCCAGCGGGCATCCACGGCTACGATGGCATCCATGGCTGTCTCCTTAAATGGCCACGGGGATCTTGTCCTCGAAGGGGTGGGGCTCGTAGCCCTCCAGCGAGAAGCTGTCCCGTGTAAAGCGGTAGAAATCCGTGACGGAGGGGTCCATAACAAACTTGGGCGCAGGACGGGGCTCCTTCTCCAGCATCCGCTCCACGATAGGCACATGGCGGTCGTAGATGTGGGCGTCGGCGATGACGTGGACCAGCTCCCCGGCCTCCAGCCCCGACACCTGCGCCATCATGTGGACCAGTACGGCGTACTGCACCACGTTCCAGTTGTTGGCGGCCAGCATATCCTGGCTGCGCTGGTTCAGTATGGCGTTCAGGGTATGCCCGGACACGTTGAAGGTCATGGAGTAGGCGCAGGGGTACAGGGCCATCTCGTGCAGGTCCTGAAAGTTGTAGATATTGGTCATGATGCGGCGGCTGGCGGGGTTGTGCTTCAGGTCATACAGCACCCGGTCCACCTGATCGAACTCCCCCTCCGGATACTGGTGCTTCACCGCCAGCTGATAGCCGTAGGCCTTGCCGATGGAGCCGGTACCGTCGGCCCAGCTGTCCCAGATGTGGCCCCGGAGATCGTGGATGTTGTTGGACTTCTGCTGCCAGATCCACAGCAGCTCGTCGATGCAGGTCTTGAAATAGGTGCGGCGCAAGGTGAGAATGGGGAACTCCTTCCGCAGGTCGTAGCGGTTGATGATACCGAATTTTTTCACCGTGTGGGCGGGCGCACCGTCATCCCAGTGGGGGCGCACCTCCAACTCCGTGTCCCACACGCCGTTGGTCAAGATATCCCGGCAGTTCTGGATAAAGCGTTCGTCTGCGTAGCTCATTGGGCTTGTCCTCCTGTTGCTGCTGTTGTTTTCTTCATCTTACCACAGGCCGCCAATGTTGAAAAGAAAAATTTCGGTCAGAGCCGAAAAGAAGCGTCTGTCGTCATGAGCGGCAGCGGCAGCTGGCAGAAGGGATTCTTATTTGTCTTCCGGCGGAATTTGTGGCATAATAGAGGTACTTGCGTTGATTTTCAGAACAGGAGGAATCTCTTATGACATATGACGTTCTTATCATCGGCGGCGGCCCCGGCGGCATCTATACCGCCTGGGAGCTGCTGAACAAGCGCCCGGATCTGAAGCTGGCGCTGTTTGAATCCGGCCACACACTGGAGCGCCGCCGCTGTCCCATTGACGGTGTGAAGGTCAAAAGCTGCGTTCACTGCCCCACCTGCGCCATTATGAACGGCTTCGGCGGCGCCGGTGCCTTTTCCGACGGAAAGTATAACATCACCAATCAGTTCGGCGGCACCCTCCACGAGCACATCGGCAAAAAGAAGGCGCTGGAGCTGATGGAGTATGTGGATCAGATCAACATGGAAAACGGCGGGGAGGGCACCAAGCTCTACTCCACCGGCAACACCCGCATCAAGAAGCTGTGTCTGGAGAACGACCTGCACCTGCTGGACGCCTCCGTGCGGCATCTGGGAACGGACATCAACTATGTGGTGCTGGAGCACCTCTATGCCGGGCTGAAGGACCGGATGGATATTTTCTTCGATACCCCCGTCCGCTCCGTGGAGAAGCTGGCGGACGGCTACGCCGTCACCACCGACAAGGAGCGCTATGAGGGCCGCACCTGTGTCATCTCCGTGGGCCGCAGCGGCAGCAAGTGGATGGAGGAGGTCTGCACGGCGCTGAAGATCCCCACCAGCTCCAACCGTGTGGATATCGGCGTGCGGGTGGAGCTGCCCTATGAGGTGTTCGCCCACCTCACCGACGAGCTGTATGAGAGCAAGATCGTCTATCGGACAGAGAAGTTTCAGGATCGGGTACGCACCTTCTGCATGAATCCCAAGGGTGTGGTGGTCAATGAGAACACCAACGGTATCGTCACCGTCAACGGCCACAGCTACGAGGACCCCGCCCTCCATACGGAGAACACCAACTTCGCCCTGCTGGTGGCCAAGCACTTCTCCGAGCCCTTCAAGGACTCCAACGGCTACGGCGAGAGCATCGCACGGCTGTCCAATATGCTGGGCGGCGGCGTCATCGTCCAGCGGTTCGGCGACCTGATCCGTGGCCAGCGCTCCACGCCCAAGCGGGTGGAGGAGAGCTTCGTCACCCCCACGCTGGCCGCCACTCCCGGTGACCTGAGTCTGGTGATGCCCAAGCGCATTCTGGACGGCATCATCGAGATGATCTATGCGCTGGATAAGATCGCCCCCGGCACCGCCAATGATGACACCCTGCTCTACGGCGTGGAGGTGAAGTTCTACAACATGGAGGTCCAACTGGACGAGAATCTGGAAACGCCCCACAAGGGCCTGTTCGTCATCGGTGACGGCAGCGGTGTCACCCACTCCCTGTCCCATGCCAGTGCCAGCGGTGTGTATGTGGCCCGGCACATCGCAGAGAGCCTGTAACCGCCGAAAAAGCTTATATCGCAAAAATCGGAAGCGCCCCGGCCATTGGCCGGGGCGCTCCTTTATGGCGTTTACCACTTGTTCTCCACCTTTTCGGCAAAGCCCAGAAAGTCCTTCACCCGGACAGGCGTGCCGTCGTCCAGCAGGGCCGTGCCGGTGAAGCGCCCGAACACCTGATGCTGGTCGGATTTGATGAGCTTCACATCCGTGCAGGCAGCCCGATCCAGAATGGGTGCAAAGTCCATCTCGAACCGCCCGTCGTCGGAGGTAAAGCGCCACGGGGCCAGATAGTCCTCCCGCTTCCCCGCCATGGGAATGTGGAAGGTCACCTGCCCCAGCTTGTGGGCCCTGCCGCCGTAAAACAGCATATTCTCGCTGGCGGCGGAGGTATCCCCGAAGCCATAGCCGATGTTCCAGCCGAAGGGAACGCCATCCACCTGCCCGGAGGCGCTGCCCCAGTACCATGTGTTGTGATATGTCCACACGCCCCGTCCCCAGTCCAGCACGCCGAAGGAGTCGGCCGGGTCAAAGGTGTATGTCTGCCCCCCGATACGCACCGTCCCGGCAGCCCGCATACAGTTGATTTTCTGGTTGTAGTAGAAGTGGCCGGGCTTGTCAAAGGGCGTGCAGATGACCATGGACTCCTCCGGTTCCTGCGTCAGCAGCAGGTGGCCCTCGATGGTGTCCCGGTTCAGGAAGTTCTCCATGTGGAAGGTCAGCTCCCGGCCGCCGGGGACATGGCGGAACACCAGCGCATGGCGCTTGCCGCTGCTGGCGGTGTCTCCGGCGGTGGAGGTCTCCGGCAGGCCCGTCCGGCCCATGGGAAAGGCCCGCATGGGGCTGCGGGTCATCTGCCACCCCTCATCAAATTGCAGAAAGGAGACGGAGTCCAGCCCCATGTAGCCGTTGTCGGCAATGGTCAGCGCCACGGCAAAGTGGTCGTTGGCCACGAGGTAGTAGTCCCACTCCTTGATGCGGGCGACCGGAGCCTTGATGTCCGCCCGGCGATAGATGGGCAGCAGGCGCTTGGCGTAGCCCGGCTCCCGGAGATTGCCCTTTTCGTCCAGAAGCGGTGCGCTGGCGGTGATCTCATGCTGCATGGCGGTGTCCTCCTTTTGATCCGTTTGGGGCCATTATAGCACACACCGGCACTGTGCGCTATGGTTTTCTTGCAGGCTCTTTTGCCTGCTTTTCCAGCTCATGGGAAAAGTTACCCGCCGGAGGCGATCAAACATTTGAAAAAACACCCCCACCGCCCAAAAAGAAGGGAAGCCCCGCAGGACTTCCCTTCTCGTTTGCAAGTATGTAAGCCCCTCTCCTCACCCACGGGTACTCTCGGCGGCAAAATAGTCACGGGTCTGGCGGATATTCTCCCGGATCTGTGCCTTCAGCGCCTCCAGAGAATCAAATTTCTGCTCGTCCCGCAGGCGGCGGCAGAACTCCACCCGGATGCACTTCCCGTAGAGATCGCCGTCAAAATCCAGCAGGAAGGTCTCCACGGACACGGCGGTGCCGTCGGAGACGGTGGGGCGGGTACCTACGTTGGTGACCCCCGCCAGCGACGTGCCGTCCGGCAGATAGACCCGTGTGATGTACACGCCCCGGCGGGGCGCCAGTACATGGGGCGGAAAGGTGAGATTCACCGTGGGGATGCCCAGCGTGCGGCCCAGCCGGTGGCCGTGGACTACGGTCTGGGTCAGGCAGTGGCGGTGGCCCAGGAACAGCGCCGCCCGCTCCACGTCCCCGGCCTCCACCAGCGTGCGGATGTAGGTAGAGCTGACGGTAACACCCTCCAGCTCCACCTTGGGGATGATGTCGCAGCCTATCCCCAGTTCCCGGCACTTCTCCTGCAAAAGCCGGGGATCGCCCTGATTCTTGTAGCCGAAGTGGTAGTCGTGGCCCGCCACCAGATGCACGGCCCCATGGCGCTTTACCAGCAGCTCCGTGATAAAATCCTGCCACGGCATGGTCATCATGGCCTCGTCAAAGGGGGCCAGGATCACCTGCTGAATGCCATAGATGCGCCGGGCCAGATCGGCCCGATCCTCCGGGGAGTTGATGAGGGGCATGGGGCGTCCGGTGACCACCTCCTTCGGTGGCCGGTCAAAGGTAAAGACGGCGGGGATCGCCCCCAGCTCCCCGGCCCGCTGCACCGTTTTTTGCAGCAGGGCTCCGTGGCCCCGGTGGACACCGTCGAAAAAGCCCAGGGCGATGACAGTACGTTCCAAATTCATTCACGCTCCGAAAAAGTTTTTGATGGAGGTCAGCACGCCGCCCTCCAGACGGCTCAGGCACAGAAAATCGCCCTCCGGGTCGTAGACCCGGTACTCCCCCTCCGGCAGCGGCTCCGACACGGAGACGGGGTTGCCGTTGCGGCAGCGGGCCACAGCCCGTGGGGTGGGCAGCACATAGGCCGGACGATCCCGGAACAGGGAGTCCACCGGCCGCAGCAGGGCCTCGCCCTCCGCCTGCACCTGCTCCAGCGTCACGGCGTCGGACAGGGTGAAGCCCGCCGCCATGGTGCGCCGCAGGGCGGCCATGCAGCCGCCGCAGCCCAGCGCCTGCCCGATGTCGTGGCACAGGGTGCGGACATAGGTACCCTTGGAGCACCGCACCCGCAGAACGTAGTCGCCGGGAGCCGTCTGCTCCACCAGCTCCAGGGCGTGGATGGTAACGGGCCGGGGACGGCGCTCCACCTCCTTCCCCTGCCGGGCCAGCTCATAGAGCTTCTTGCCGCCGATCTTGATGGCGGAGTACATAGGCGGCAGCTGGGAAATTTCTCCGGTGAACCGTGGCAGCACCGCCTCCAGCGCCGCCCGGTCCGGCAGCTCCTCCGTCCGGTGCAGCGCCTGCCCGGAGGTGTCCTGCGTGTTGGTGACAAGGCCCAGCCGCAAGACGGCCAGATACTCCTTGTCTCCGGATTCAGCGAAGCTGACGCCACGGGTAGCCTGTCCCACAAACACCGGCAGCACGCCGGTGGCCATGGGATCCAGTGTCCCGGCGTGGCCCACCTTTTTGGTTTTCAGTATTCCCCGCAGCTTGGCGCAGACGTCCATGCTGGTCCAATCGGCGGGCTTGTCGATGATGATGATCCCGTTGGCCATAGTCGCTCCTTTTCAGGGGGCCAGCGGGCCGATGACCTGAGCGATGGCCGCCAGCACGGCGGACTTCGCCTGAGCCATGGTGCCGCTGACGGTGGCTCCCGCCGCTGCGGCATGGCCTCCGCCGCCCAACAGGCGGCAGACCTCCGTGGCATTGACACGGGGGCCGGTCCGCAGGGACAGCTTCACCGTGCCAGGGCGCAGCTCCCGCAGGGTCACACCGCAGTCGGTACCCTCCACCTGCGCCGCCAGAGCGCTGAGTTCCTCAATATCGGCATCGGTGGCGTGCAGCTCCTGCCGCAGGGACAGGGGGATCTGCATCACCACCACCCGCCCGGCGTCGCAGCGCTCCATACCCGCCACCATCCGGGCCTCCATGGCCAGACGCACGGCGCTCTTGGTGCGGAACAGTGCCTTGTTGACGGGGGCCACGTCGATGCCGCAGTCCATCAGCTGGGCTGCGATGCGGTGGCTGCGGGGGGTGGTGTTGGAGTAGACGAAGCAGCCGGTGTCCGTGGAGATGGCCACATACAGCGGCAGAGCCATCTCCGGCGTCAGGGGCGTCAGCTGCCGGAGGATATCGTACACGATCTCGCCGCAGGCGGCGCTGTCCGCCTCCAGACACGTCTCACGGGCGAAAAACTCCTGCGAGGGGTGGTGGTCGATGGCCAGAGCAATGCGGTCCTGATAGGGCCGGGCGTTCTCCGGCAGCAGCGACAGCGCCGCAATGTCCACGGAGACCACATACGCCGGTGCAAAATCCGCCTCCGCCAGATAGGGGGCGGCATAGGGGGCGTAGGTGGCCGTCAGCTCCGGGTTGGGCAGCAGATACGCCGTTTTGCCCAGCGCCCGCAAGCCGCAGCACAGGGCGGCGGCGGAGCCGATGGTGTCGCCGTCGGGGCGGACATGGGTGAGGATCAGCACCTGATCCATAGCCGCCAGACGGGCGCTGGCTTCCGCAGTGGTCATAACAGACACCTCCTCAGTCCTCCCGATCCTCCGGCAGCACGATATCGGCGTTCCGGGGATCGGCGGGCTTGACATGGTTCAGCATATCCAGAATGTGTGCGCCATAGGCGATGGAGTCGTCCACAAAAAATTGCAGCTCCGGGGTATAGCGCAGGTCGATGCGGCTGCCCAGCTCGTGGCGCAGATAGCCTGCGGCGGACTTCAGGCCCTTCAAAAGCCCCTTCTCGTCCGGGCAGTTCAGGGCGCTGACATAGATGCGGGCATAGCGCAGATCGCTGGTGGTGTCCACATGGGTGATGGTCAGCATACAGTCCGTCACACGGGGGTCCTTGACGGTCCGCAGCAGGGCAGAGAGCTCCTTTTGGATCTCGTCGTTGATGCGGCCGATGCGGTTGGATGACATAGACGGTTCTCCTTTCGTTGGATGTGGAAAAGAGGGCGGGCGAAGCGCCCGCCCTCTGGGTCTTGTGTTTGTCTGTTGCGGGGGAAATCGGAGTCAGAGCGCATCCGGCGGCGGTTCCTGTGTGGTATCACGGCTTCCCACGGCCACCTGCGAACTGTCCGCAGAAAGGCCGGTGCTTGCCGAACGCCTCTCTCCACGGGCCACTCCCCCCGTTTACTGGGGAATCTCCTCCATGGTGAAGGCTTCCACCATATCGCCTGCCCCATGAAACCCGTTTCATGGGGGCCCCGATTTACCATCCTTTGGCGGAAATGAATCCCGCCAAAGCAAGGTTTTGCTCCGCAAAACCCTTGTACGCACGACCTGCGGGCGCAGCCGTGCTGCGCCGGAAGGCGACCGGAGACGGCGCATATAGGGCCACTCTCCCCCGTTTACTGGGGAATTTCCTCCATGGTGAAGGCTTCCACCATATCGCCTGCCCCATGAAACTCGTTTCATGGGGACCCCGATCCACCATCCTTTGGCGGAAATGAATTCCGCCAAAGCAAGGTTTTGCTCCGCAAAACCTTGTACGCACGACCTGCGGGCGCAGCCGTGCTGCGCCGGAAGGCGACCGGAGACGGCGCATATAGGGCACTCCCCCGTTTACTGGGGAATTTCCTCCATGGTGAAGGCTTCCACAATATCGCCTTCCTTGATGTCGTTGAACTTCTCGATGGTCAGGCCGCACTCGTAGCCGGCCAGAACCTCCTTGGCCTGATCCTTGAAGCGCTGCAGGGAGGCCAGAACACCCTCGTGGATGACGATGCCGTCCCGGACCAGCCGGACCTGGCAGTCCTTGCGCTGGAGCTTACCGTCCTGCACGTAGCAGCCTGCCACGGTGCCAACGCCGGAGACCTTGTAGGTCTGGCGCACCTCGGCATGGCCCAGCAGCACCTCACGGAACTTGGGCGCCAGCATACCCTTCATAGCGGCCTCGATCTCGTTGATGGCATCATAGATGACACGGTACATCCGCATATCCACGTTGGCACGGGCGGCGGAGTCACGGGCGGCGTTGTCGGGGCGGACGTTAAAGCCCACGATGATGGCCTGCGACGTAGAGGCCAGCATCACATCGGACTCGTTGATGGCGCCCACACCGCCGTGGATGACACGGACACGCACCTCGTCGTTGCTGAGCTTCTCCAGCGAAGCCTTCACCGCCTCTACGGAGCCCTGCACGTCGGCCTTGACGATCAGGTTCAGGTTCTTCATCTCACCGGCCTGGATCTGGCTGAACAGATCCTCCAGCGAGACCTTGGTGACAGGGGCGTTGGCCTTGGCCTTCTCCTCGGCCTTGCGCTGCTCCACCAGCTCACGGGCCAGCTTCTCATCGGCCACGGCGTTGAAGGTGGCGCCGGCGGTAGGCGCCTCGCTGAGACCGGTGATCTCCACAGGCACGGAGGGCCCGGCGGAGGTGATCTTCTGGCCCTTGTCGCTGACCATGGCCCGGACACGGCCCACGGAGGTACCGGCGATGATGATATCGCCCTGCTTCAGCGTGCCGTTCTGCACCAGCAGCGTGGCCACGGGGCCACGGCCCTTGTCCAGACGGGCCTCGATGACCGTACCCTGAGCGGCACGGTTGGGGTTGGCCTTCAGCTCACCCACCTCGGCGGTCAGCGTCAGCATCTCCAGCAGATTGTCCACGCCCATACCGGTCTTGGCGGAAATGGGGCAGACAATGGTGTCGCCGCCCCACTCCTCACACACCAGCCCGTACTCGGTGAGCTGCTGCTTGATGCGCTCGGGATTGGCCTCCGGCTTATCCATCTTGTTGATGGCCACGATAATGGGGATCCCGGCAGCCTTGGCGTGGTTGATGGACTCCACCGTCTGGGGCATGATACCATCCTCGGCGGCCACCACCAGAATGGCGATATCCGTCACCATGGCTCCTCTGGCTCGCATGGAGGTAAATGCCTCGTGACCGGGGGTATCCAGGAAGGTGATGGGCTTGCCGTTGATCTGCACCTGATAGGCGCCGATGTGCTGGGTGATACCGCCGGCCTCGCCGCTGGCCACATGGGCGTTGCGGATATAGTCCAGCAGACTGGTCTTGCCGTGGTCCACATGACCCATGACCACCACCACGGGGGCACGGGGTACCAGATCCTTCTCGTTGTCCTTGTGGTCGTCGATGAGCTTCTCCTCGATGGTGACCACTACCTCCTTCTCCACCTTGCAGCCCATCTCCTCTGCGATGATGGCGGCGGTGTCGAAGTCAATGAGCTGGCTCAGGGAGGCCATGACGCCGTTTTTCATCAGGCACTTGACTACCTCTGCGCCGGTCTTTTTCATGCGGCTGGCCAGCTCGCCCACGCTGATCTCATCGGGGATCTGCACGGTAACGGGGGTCTTTTTGATGACCTCCAGCCGCAGGCGGCGCAGACGATCCGCCTCCTCCTGCTTGCGTTTATTGGAAAAACCGTTGTCCCGGCGCTTGCCGCCGTTGCGGAACTTCTCCTTGCCCTGGGTCTGCTGCTGGGCCCGGCGGCCGCCGCCGGTGCGGCCCTCCGCCATGTCCTGCAGCTTCTCGTCGTACTTATCCAGATTCACCGCCGTGGCCTTGCGGGTGTCCACCACCTTGGTCTGAGGCACACGGGAGACGGGCTTGGTCTCCTGCTTGGCGGGACGGCTCTCCCCCTTGCCCTCCGGCTTCTTCTCGGCGGGCTTGGCGGCAGGCTGCTGCTTCTTCTCGGCAGGCTTGGCCCCCTCGGCGAAGATCACCTGAATCCCGGATACCTGATTGTGCTGGGTCAGATACTCAAAGATCAGAGACAGCTCCCGATCCTCCAAGACCTGCATATGGTTCTTGGGCGTTTCGGCGTACTTGGTCAAGATCTCCGTGATCTGCTTGGTGGGGACTCCGAAGTCCTTCGCCACCTCATGCACTCTATATTTGTTTCCTACGCTACCCAAATAAAGCCACCTCCATCTTTGTGATTACGAAATGTGCCGGAGCACAAAACTTACGATTTTTTCCGATCCCTGCCGGAGCCCTTGCCCTTTTTCACCGGCCGGGAACCGGCAAACCGCTGCTGCGGAGCAGCGGGGCGCCTGCGGCCCAGACGGGCCGGACGCCGGGGCTTTTCCTTCGCCGCCTCACGGGGCGGCTCCTGCACCGGCTGCGGCGGCTCCGGGGGAGCCGTGCGCTTCTTGCCCCGGCGCAGGTTCTTCTCGTGCCGGGCCTGCTCCTCCCGTCGCTCCATGGCCCGCCGGGCCTTGATCTGCAGCCGCTGGGATGCCTGCTCATAGTGCTCCGGATCCATGACTGCCAGCTTTTTCACGATGGCGTCGGCAAAGCCCACGTCGGTGACAGCCGCCATGGCGCAGCTGCTGCGGCCCAGCGCACGGCCCAGAGCGTCCTTGTCGGCGGGGATGGTCAGACACAGGCAGGCCCCCGTCTGTGCAAAGGCATACGCCCGGCGCACAGAGCCGGCCGCCGCATCCGACGCCACCAGAATGACCCGTGCGTGCTTGCTGCGGGCGGCAGAGCCCACCGGCTCCTCACCGATCTCCACACGGCCCGCCTTTTTGGCAAGACCGATCATTGATAAAATATGCTCCATTACTCCCCCATCCGGGCCTCCAGCCCATCGTATACCTCCGCCGGGATGGTCGTCTCCAGCGCACGCTCCAGCCCACGGGACTTCCGTGCCTTCCGCAGGCACTCCGGGTCGGGACAGACGTACACGCCCCGTCCGGATTTTTTGCCGGTGGCATCCAGCACGATCTCCCCCTCCGGGGTCTTGACGATCCGCAGCAGATCCCTTTTATCCCGCTTGATACGGCACCCCACGCACTGGCGCTGGGGGATCTTCTTCACCTTCTGCATGACGGGCCTCCTCTCAGGATACGAACTTATTCATCCGCCCGGGACACGGGCTTGATGTCGATCTTATACCCGGTGAGCCGGGCAGCCAGACGGGCGTTCTGCCCCTCCTTGCCGATGGCCAGACTCAGCTGGTCGTCGGGGACGATGACCCGGCACACCTTGCCCTCGTCCGCCAGACGCACCTCCTCCACATCGGAGGGAGCCAGCGCAGCGGCGATGAACTCGGCGGGATCCTCGGAGTACTTGATGATGTCGATCTTCTCGCCGTGGAGCTCCTCCACAATGGCAGCCACACGCTGACCACGGGGGCCGACGCAGGCACCGATGGGATCCACGTTCTCGTCGGCGGACCACACCGCCATCTTGGTGCGGCTGCCGGCCTCACGGGCGATGGAGCGGATCTCCACCGTGCCGTCGAAGATCTCCGGCACCTCCAGCTCAAACAGCCGCTTGACAAGGCCCGGATGGGTCCGGGACACCATGACCTGCGGGCCGCGGGTGCCGCGGCGCACCTCCACCAGATACACCTTCAGCAGCTGCCCCTCGGTGTAGCTTTCGGTGCTGACCTGCTCGTTCAGGCTCAGGATGCCCTCGGTAGCCTCGTTGCCGGTGCCGATGCGGAGATAGACGTTGCCGCTGCGGGGATCGATGCGGGACACGGTGCCGGTGAGGATCTCATGCTGCTTGGAGCCCCACTCGTCGTAGATCATGCCGTGCTCAGCCTCCCGCAGACCCTGAATGATGACCTGCTTGCCGTTACCGGCGGCAATGCGGCCGAACTCCACATTCTCCACCGGGAAGCGCACCATACCGCCCAGTTCATACTTGGCAGAGATGCGTCGGGCCTCCTCCAGAGAGATCTGGGAGCCGGGGTTCTCCACCTCCTCCACGATCTCCTTCTGCACGAACATCTTCAGGTCACGCTTCTCCTCGTTGACCTCCACCACCACGTTCTCCACACCCTCGTGGTCCCGCTTATAAGCGGTGGTCAGGGCCTGAACGATCTTGTTCATCATAAAGTCCTGAGGGATGCCCCGCTCCTTTTCCAGCATTGCCAGTGCGGCAAAGATCTCATCGCATTTCATGATCGTAACTCCTATTCTTTCTGTCGTTGCTTAAAATTCCACACGCAGGCGCACCAGCGCAATGTCCTGCTTTTCAAACCGCAGGGGCTGCGCCGTGCCCATATCCAGCTCCACGGCTCCGTTGTCGTAGCCCGCCAGCCTCCCGGCGAACTCCTTGCGGCCGTTGACGGGCTTATAGGTTTTCAGCAGCACGGGGCTGCCCATGAACTGCTGAAAGTCCGAGGGCCGCTTCAAAGGCCGCTCCGCTCCGGCGGAGGACACCTCGAAGATATAGCTTGCCTCGATGGGATCCAGCTCATCCAGCAGATCGCTGACCCTCCGGCTCACGGCCTCGCAGTCCAGAATGTCCACGCCGCCGTCCTTGTCCAGATACAGCCGCAGATACCACTGTCCCGCCTCACGGACATACTCCACGTCCCACAGGGTGCAGCCCTGCTCCTGCGCCACAGGCGCCGCCACCTCCGCCACCAGCTCGGTGATCTTCTTTGCCATAGGAACCTCCTGTCCGCCGTATTTTAAGGATGCAAAAATGACCAACAAAAAGAGCGGACGAATCGTCCACTCCCAGTCAATACCACCTTACTATGCAGTGAGTATAGCACGATTTTTCAGCGATTGCAAGAGCTTTTCCGGGGATTTTCCGTCGAAACCGGCTTTTTCAGGCGGCATTTTCCCCGCCCGAACGGGAAAACGGGACGCCGCAGCCCGCAGCGTCCCTCCCAAAGCGTTTTAAGTCTCAGCCCCGCACCCGCCGCACACCGCAGCACAGCAGGAAGATCAGCAGGTCTACCACCACCACTGAGGCCCCCACCGGGGTGCTCAGCAGATACGATCCGGTGAGACCTGCGCAGAAGCCCAGCACCGACAGTACCCCCGCCAGCACCACCACGCCCCGGAAGCTCTTTTCCACCCGCATGGCCGACAGTGCCGGGAAGATCACCAGGCTGGAGATGAGCATAGCGCCCATCATCCGCATCCCCAGCACGATGGTCAGGGCCGTCAGCACCGACAGCAGGGTGTTGTATAGCCCCACCTTCCCCCCGGTGGCCCGGGAGAAGTTCTCGTCAAAGGTGATGGCAAAGAGCCGGTGGTAAAACAGCACGAACAGCACCAGCACCCCCACGCACAGCAGGGCGCTGAGTACCACATCCGCCTGCGTCATGGCCAGAATGGAGCCGAACATATAGCTGTCCACGTCCGTGGTCATGCCGGTGGTGAGGCTGGTAACGATGACGCCTACCGCCAGCGAAGAGGCGGACACCACCGCAATGGCGGCATCGGCCCCCATGCGGCTGCGCTCCGTCATTCGCAGCAGCCCCAGCGCCGCCACGATGACCACCGGGATGGACACCGGCAGCGGCGCCCAGCCGCAGGCCAGCGCCACGGACAGCGCCCCGAAGGACACATGGCTCAGTCCGTCCCCGATCATGGAGTACCGCTTGAGCACCAGCGGCACCCCCAGCAGCGCCGCACACAGCGACAGCAGCACCCCGGCGGCAAAGGCCCGGACGATAAAGGGATAGGTAAACATCTCCAGCAGCAGCGTCATGTCCGCTCACCTCCGAACCGCCGCCCGTAGGGGGAGGCGAGATATTCCGCCGTTGTGCCGTGGAACCACTTGCCCTGCCCGGCATAGAGCACGGTGTCGGCGTATTGCAGGGCGCTCTGCAGGTCGTGGGTCACCATGACGATGGCCAGCCCCTCATTTTTGTTGAGATAGGCCAGCGTCCGGTACAGGTCCTGTGCGGCGGCAGGGTCCAGCCCCGTCACCGGCTCGTCCAGGATCAGCAGCCGCCGGGCGGCGCACAGCGCCCGTGCCAGCAGCACCCGCTGCTGCTGTCCGCCGGACAGCTCCCGGTAGCACCGATCCTTCAATTCCAATATCCCCAGCTTGCCCATGTGCATCAGCGCCTGCGACTTCTCGGCGGTGGAGTAGAAGAACCGCCGTCCACGGGCGCTGAGAAAGCCCGACAGCACTACCTCGCTGACGGTGGCGGGAAAATCCCGCTGAGACTGGGTCTGCTGGGGCAGATAGCCCACCGCCCCTGCGGTGTCGCTTCGCCGGATGACCCCCTTCAGCGGCGGCAGCAGCCCCAGCAGGCTCTTGAGAAGCGTGGACTTGCCGGAGCCGTTTTCCCCTACGATACACAGGTATTCCCCCGAATGTACCGAGAAGGTCAGATGTTCCCACACGGTGTGTCCCTCGTAGCCCAGCGACACGTCCCGGCAGGACAGCAGCGTTTCCTTATCCATCAGGCAAGTCCCTCCTTCAGTGCAGCGACATTCTGCCGCATCAGCGACAGGTAGGTGGCCCCGGCGTCGAAGTCCTGCCGGGACACGGTCTGGCAGGACTGGAAGGTCAGCACCTTGGCCCCGGTGGTCTCGGCAATGGCCTGCGCCACCTTCCGGCTGCTGAGCTCGATGGTATACACCACCGGGATGCCCTCCTCCTGCACCTTATCAATGAGATATTTCAGGGTAGCCAGTGACGGCTCCGTATCCCCGGCACAGCCGTGGAAGGCCGCCCGGTACTCCAGTCCGTAGGTCTTACAGAAGTACAGCAGCGGGAACCGATCCCCGAACACCACCATGTGCCGATTGCCGTCGGCCACCACCTCCGTGAAGGCCTGATCCAGCTCCGACAGCTCTGCCAGATACGTCTCCAGCCGCCGGGCGTAGTTCTGTGCGTGTTCCGGATCGGCCTCCTGCAGCGTCCCGGCAATGGCCCGGCACAGCCCCATGGCGATGCGTGGCGACGTCCAGATGTGCTCGTCGTGCTCCACCTCGTCCTCATGGCCGTCATCGTGGTCATGATGGTCGTCGTGGCCCGCCCCCTGCATCCCCTCCGCCAGTTCCTCCTCCAGCGGCTGGGCATAGTCCATAAGCCGCAGAGGGTAGGGGATCTCCTCCCCGGCGGAGTCCAGGATCTCCTCCACCCAGTACTCGCTCTCCCCGCCGTTGTAGACGAACACATCCGCCTGCGACAGCCGGATCACATCCAGCGGCGTTGGCTCGAAGCTGTGGGTCTCCCGTCCGGCGGGTACCAGCAGCTCCGCCTCCACATCCTCCCCGCCGATGGCCCGCACAAAGTCGTAGTAGGGGAACAGGGAGCACACTACCCGCAGCTTGCCGCTCTCCGGCTCTGCCGGACGGGCAGCGCATCCCACCGCAGGGAGCAGCACCACCGCCGCCAGCACCGCCGCCAGCAGCCGCCTCATGACGGCTCCTCCCCGCTGCACCGGTCGCACAGACCGTAAAACAGCGTCCTGCGGGGGTTGATGCGGAAATGATGCTGCTGCAAAACGTGCTGATACAGCTCCCCTAAATGGCCGCAGTCCATGTGCTGGATGGCCCCGCACACCTCGCACTTCAGCAGGATGCAGTCCCGGTGGGCGTGACAGTCGCAGTACTGCCAGCAGGCCCCCTCGTCCGTCACCAGCTTGTGGACCAGCCCCTGCTTCTCCAGCCGCTCCAGCTGGCGGTATACGGTGGTCAGTCCCACGGACTGGCCGCCGCTGCGGAGCCGGTCCGCCAGCGCCATGGCCGTGGCGCAGCCGCCGGGGCAGGCGGCGATGCAGTCCAGCACTGCCTGCTGCTGCCGGGTCATATAGGTCATATGCGTCACCTCGCAGATTTGAAAATGAAAACCGTTTTCAGATTATAGCAGATATGAGAGAAATGTCAATCCTTTTTTGCGGAATTTTGTGCTTCGCTCCCCGGTGGTGTCCTTTCCCCGCAGTCTTTTTTCCTTTTGCCTCCGGCGGCATATTTTCCCAGTAGTTTTTTCTTCGATTGCCTCCGGCGGGTGACTTTCTGCCAATAACACGTTTGCGTAAGGAACGTGCCTCCGACGGCATATTTTCCCAGTAGATTTTCTCCTTTTGCCTCCGGCGGGTGACTTTCTTTCAATAGCGAAAGAAAGTCACCAAAGAACGCCAGCAGAAACCCATGGTTTCTGCACTTCCTTCTCGGTTTGTAAGAGTTGCCACCTAAATCCCGCCGAAACAGGGAATCGACTTTCTCCTACTCACGCTGCCGCTACATTGGATGGTTGAAGAAGGTTACTATTCTACCGTGGCAATCCGTACTTCCTTAGCGATAGACCTACACACCCCTTCATCTGAGCGGGAGCGGCAGCGGGTCTGTTGCTGAGTCGATTCCCACTACGGCCCATAACGAACGCAGCTCTTGAAGGTAAAGGAAGTTTTGAAACCATTGGTTTCAAACGGCTCTTTTGCCCACTTTTCCAGCTGCTGGGAAAAGTGGGCAGCCGGAGGCAAGAAAAAGCTATTGGCAGAAACCACCCCCCGTATCCCCCAAAAGAACACTCCCTCCCCCTCCCGCATACACTGTCACAGGAACATTCCGGAAAGGAGCCATTTCCATGCCCAAGATCTATCTCAGTCCCAGCACTCAGGAGTATAACCCCTACGTCACCGGCGCCGGGTCAGAGGAATCCTTCATGAACCTGCTGGCCGATGCCATGGAGCCCATTCTGCTGCTCAACGGCATCCAGTTCTCCCGCAATACGCCGGACATGACCGCCGCCTCCTCCATCCGGCAGGCCAATGCCGGACAGTACGACTTCTATCTGGCCCTCCACTCCAACGCCTCCGGCCCCGGCGCCGAGGGCCGGAGCCGGGGCATTCTCGCCTTCTACTATCCCACCAGCGCCAACGGCCGCCGGGCGGCGGAGCTGTTCGTGGAAAACCTCCGGGACATCTACCCCCTGCCGGAGAAGGTGTCCACACGGGCCACCACCTCTCTGGGAGAGGTACGCCAGCCCCGGTTCCCCTCGGTGCTGTTGGAGCTTGGCTACCACGATGACCCCGACGATGCCCTGTGGATCCAGGAGAATATCCCCCGCATCGCCGCCAACCTGGTGCTGAGCCTCACGGAGTACTTTGGCCTGCCCTACACCGCCCCTACTCCCCAGCCGGGTCAGGTATCCACCGTCTCCGGCGGCCCGGTGAACCTCCGCTCCGGCCCCTCCCTCACCTCCCCAGTAACGACCCGGCTCCCCGACGGCGACGGCGTGACGGTGTACGGCCGCTATCAGGACTGGTATGTGGTGTCCCACGGGGAGCATCTGGGCTACGTCAGCGCCCCCTTTATCCGCCTGTCGTAAGGCATCGGCAAGATCTCCCCGGCGACCTGCGAAAATAATAAACAGAATGTGGTTTTTCTCTTGACAGTTTTGCACAATTCGATTAAACTATTAGGAAGATTATCATCGGAGATTCAAGGGGGATCTTCGGTTATTTTCTGCCCTGAACGGAGCTATCCGTTTTCATACGTTAAAACAACATAGGAGGAATATCTGTCATGACGACAATCGGCTGGATCGTATCCGTTGCTGCCTTCGTCGTTGCGGCGGTGATCTTTTTCCTCCTCGGTATTCGCTATCGCAAAAGCGTAGCGGAAAGAGAAATCTCCAGTGCGGAGGAAGAAGCCACCCGCATCATCAACGAAGCCATCAAGAGTTCCGAAAATAAAAAGAGAGAAGCACTTCTTGAAGCCAAAGAAGAGATTTTGAAAAACCGCAGCGAATACGAGAGAGAGGTCAAAGAGCGCCGTGCCGACCTGCAAAAGCAGGAGCGCCGACTGCAGCAGAAGGAGGAAAACCTCGATCACAAGATGGATTCCATCGAGAAGAAAGAGGAAGCTCTCACCGCAAAACACGCCGCCGCCGATAAGGCTGCGGAGGAGATCAAAAACATCAAGCACAGCCAGATGGAGATGCTGGAGCGCATCTCCGGCTTCACCGCCGATGAGGCCAAGGATTACCTGATCGCTCAGGTGGAGTCGGATGTCACCCACGAGACTGCCATCAAGATCAAAGAGATCGAGGCCCGTGCCAAGGAAGAGGCCGATCAGCGGGCTCGTGAGATCGTGGCCACCGCCATCCAGCGGTGCGCCGCCGACCATGTGGCCGAGATCACCGTCAGTGTGGTTCCCCTGCCCAATGACGAGATGAAGGGCCGCATCATCGGCCGGGAAGGCCGCAACATCCGGACACTGGAGACTCTCACCGGCGCCGATCTCATCATCGACGACACGCCGGAGGCCATCACCGTCTCCTGCTTCGAGCCGGTGCGGCGTGAGGTCGCCCGTCTGGCTCTGGAGAAGCTCATTGCCGACGGCCGCATCCATCCCACCCATATCGAGGAGATGGTGGAGAAGGCCCGCCGTGAGGTGGATGCCGTCATCCGCTCCGAGGGTGAGCGGGCCGTGCTGGAGACCGGTGTCCGGGGCATCCACCCGGAGCTGCAGAAGCTGCTGGGCCGCCTGCACTACCGCACCAGCTACGGCCAGAACGTGCTGCAGCACTCCATTGAGGTCAGCCACATCGCCGGTATGATGGCGGCGGAGCTGGGCGCCGACGTCCAGACTGCCAAGCGTGCCGGTCTGCTGCACGATATCGGCAAGGCCGTGGACCATGAGATGGAGGGTACCCACGTCTCCTTGGGCGTGGAGTTCTGCCGGAAGTACCGGGAGAAGGAGGACGTCCTCCACGCCATTCAGGCCCACCACGGCGACGTGGAGTGCAAGACGCTGGTGGCCTGTCTGGTGCAGGCAGCCGATGCCATTTCCGCCGCCCGGCCCGGCGCACGCCGTGAGAATCTGGAGAACTATATCAAGCGTCTGGAGAAGCTGGAGGAGATCACCAGCAGCTATCCCGGCGTGGAGAAGAGTTACGCCATTCAGGCGGGCCGTGAGGTTCGTGTCATGGTGAAGCCCGAACAGGTCTCCGAGGATCAGATGGTGATCCTGGCCCGTGAGCTGGCCCACCGCATCGAAAACGAGCTGGAGTATCCCGGCCAGATCAAGGTCCACGTGCTGCGTGAGACCAAGGCTGTGGAGTACGCCAAGTAAACATCCTTCCATACGGTTCATCCCCAACGGCGCACCGCAGCAGTGGTGCGCCGTTTCTTTATGCCCTTTAACTTTGCTTGCGGTGGTATCCTGTCCTCAAAACCCGAAAAATCGAGGACTCTGCCATGAAACGTATTCCGCTCATTCTTTCGCCGGCCCTGCTGCTGTTGCTGCCGGCCATCGCCCTGTATCCAATGCTCCATGCCTCCGCCGAAAAGGATGGTGTCGATAGCAGCACAGCCATTCAGGAGGCCGCCCCATCGGAAGCCGCCCCATCGGAAGCCGCCCCATCGGAAGCCGCCCTGTCGGACAGCGCCGCCGCTGCCCCCGCCGCTCCCGTCGCCGTCAGCGGTTCTATCGACACCGATGATCTTCCCCTCACCGACGGCCAGCAGCAGGCGCTTCACCGCTATATGACCGCCTACTATACCACGCTGGGGGACCTGACGGAGGCGAGCACCGACGGCGTATTCTGCGCCGACGACATCGCCGCCTATGAGCAGGCGGTTGGGAATGATCCTTCGCAGTCTCGGCCGGGGATGATCCTCTGCATCCCTGGCTGGAAATAAGCCCTATCATCTCCGGCCGGGAATAAGACGTTGCGCCCTGACAGTTTTGTGGTATAATAGGGCTGTCAGCGGACAGAGCCATGTCCAGTTACCATGTCCACCTTTGTCCGCAGAATGTACCAATTCACCGGGAGGATACCCTATGGAATTTCGTGTGCTGGCACTGGGAGATGTTACCAGCGAGGATGGCACCCGCCATCTGGCCCGTACTCTGCGCCCCTTTCAGAAGGTCCACGGCGTGGACTTCACCGTGGTCAACGGTGAGAACGTCTCCGGCGTAGGGCTGACCCCGGATCAGGCGGAGGATCTCTTCGCCGCCGGCGCCGATGTCATCACGCTGGGCAACCATACGTGGGGCAAAATGCAGATCGCTGACTATTTGGAGGACAGTCCCTACATCCTGCGGCCTGCCAACTTTTCCCCCCGCACGCCGGGCCGTGGCGTGGGAGTCTATGACTGCGGCCGCTTCCGCATCCGGGTCATCTCCCTCATCGGCCGCTGCGATCTGTCATGGGGCAGCGATAACCCCTTTACCACAGCGGACCGCCTGCTGGCGGAGCCGGACGCTCCCACCTTCACGGTGGTGGATTTTCACGCTCAGGCCACCAGCGAAAAGCTGGCCATGGCCTACTATCTGGACGGCCGGGTCTCCGCCCTGTGGGGGACCCACACCCACGTCCCCACCGCCGACCAGCGGGTGTTCCCCAAGGGTACCGGCTACCTGACGGATCTGGGCATGACCGGTGCCGTGGAGTCGGTGCTGGGCATCCAGCCCCAGCAGTCGGTGGAGATGTTCTTAGGCGGCCTGCCGGGCCGCTTCCGCCCCGCCTCCGGCCCCTGCAAGGCTCAGGGGGCGCTCTTCACGCTGGACAGCGCCACGGGCCTGTGTACAGCGGTGGAGCGGGTGGATATCCGCTGACGGCCCGGCATTTGTCACGCAAAATCCGTCACATAGAAGCTGTCACACAGGACCCGTTCCGCAGGTTCTGTCACATAGGAGAAATGAGCCATGTCTGTTGAAAAGGTCCGGGCGTACCTGACGCCCTATGGGGTGGCCCAGCGCATCCGGGAGCTGGAGGTCTCCAGCGCCACGGTGGAGCTGGCCGCCGCCGCTCTGGGGGTGGCCCCCGCCCGCATCGCCAAGACCCTCAGCTTCAAGGTGGGAGAGCGGCCCATTCTGGTGGTGGCCGCCGGGGACGCCCGCATCGATAACGGCAAATACAAGCACTTTTTCGGCGTCAAGGCCAAAATGCTGACGCCGGAGGAGGCCGTGGAGCGCATCGGCCACGCCGTGGGCGGCGTATGTCCCTTCGCCCTGCCGGAGGACGTGTCCGTGTATCTGGACGAGTCTTTGCGGCGGTTTGAGACGGTGTTCCCCGCCGTGGGCAGCGCCGCCTCTGCCATCGAACTGACCTGCCCGGAGCTGGAGCGCTGCTGCGGAGAGCGGTTCTGCCGATGGGTAGACCTCTGCCGTGGCTGGCAGGAGGCATAAAAGGAGGACGCTATGACAAAAATTCTACACACGGCGGACTTCCATCTGGACAGCGCCTTTACCGCCCTGCCGGAGGAGAAGGCCCGGCTGCGCCGTCAGGAAGCCCGCCAGTTAACGGACCGGCTGGTGGACTACGCCAATGACCACGGCGTGGAGCTGCTGCTGCTGGCCGGGGATCTCTTTGACTCCGACCAGCTCTACGGCCAGACGGCACAGGAGCTGGCCCGGTCGCTGGCCCGCTTCCGGGGCCACGCCGTCATCGCCCCCGGCAACCACGACTTCTACGCCGCCTCCAGCCCCTACGCCCGGCTGCTGTGGCCGGAAAACGTCCACATCTTCCGGGAGGAGCGGCTCCAGCGGCTCCCCTTCCCTCAGTACGGCTGCGTAGTATACGGAGCCGCCTTCACCTCCCCCGACGCTCCCGCCGGGATCCCCGGCTCTCTTGGCCCGGAGGATGAGGGGCTGGCCCGCATCCTGCTGCTCCATGGAGAGGTGGGTGTGCGGGACAGCCGCTACCGGGCCATGACCCTGAAGGACGTGGAGCAGAGCGGTGCCGACTATCTGGCGCTGGGCCACGTCCATGCCTTTGGCGGCGTGCAGCAGGCAGGGCGCACCTTCTGGGCCTATCCGGGCTGTCCGGAGGGCCGGGGCTTCGACGAGCTGGGGGACAAGGGTTTCCTCACCGGTACCGTGGAACCGGGACAGGTGAAGCTCACCTTCGTCCCCTTCGCCCGCCGCCGGTATCAGTGGCTGACGGCGGACGTCACCGGCACAGATCCGCTGGAGGCCCTGCGCCGGGAGCTGCCCCCTCACCCGGAGACGGACATCTTCCGCATGGTGCTCACCGGCGAGACGGAGGAGCCGCCCCGGCTGGACGCCCTCTATGACGCCCTGTCCCCGGACTGCTTCTATCTGGAGCTGCAGGACCGCACCACCCGCTGCCGGGATCTGTGGGAGCACTGCGGAGAGGACACCCTGCGGGGGTTGTTCCTCCGGGATCTGCGCCAGAGGTACGACGCTGCTCCGGAGGAGGAGAAGCCCCGGCTGCTGCAGGCCGCCCGATTCGGCTTGGCGGCGCTGGAAAACCGGGAGCTGTAAAGTGCTTTCAATTTACTGCCCACGGCGCAGGCCGTGAGAGAGGAGCCCGCCCCATGAAAAAGATCCTCATGATCGGCACCGGCGGCACCATCGCCTCGGAGATGACGCCGGAGGGCCTGACACCGGAGCTGAACACCCACCAGCTGCTGGCCTATCTCCCCCGCATCGCCCAGCTGTGCCATGTGGACTGCATCCAGCTGTACAGTCTGGACAGCACCAGCATCCATCCCACCCACTGGCTGGGGACGGCCCAAGCCATCCGGAAGCACTACGACGACTACGACGGCTTCGTCATCAGCCACGGCACGGACACCATGGCCTATACGGCGGCGGCCCTGAGCTATCTGGTTCAGGACAGCCCCAAGCCCATCATCCTCACCGGTGCCCAGAAGCCCATCTGGTTCGATGGCACCGACTCCAAACGCAATCTTACCGACGCCTTTCTCTATGCCTGCCGGGGCTGCGGCGGCGTGCAGATCGTCTTTAACGGCCGGGTCATTCTGGGGACCCGTGCCCGCAAGACCTACTCCAAGAGCTTCCGGGCCTTCTCCAGTGTCAACTACCCTGATCTGGCGGTGGTGCAGGACGAGCATCTGTTACAGTACATCCGTTGTGAGAGCCGGCCACGGCCCCTGTTCTATGACCGGCTGGATCCCAATGTGGGGCTGCTGAAGCTGATCCCCGGCACGGAGGATGCACTGGCGGAGTTCATGCTGGACCGCTACGACGGCCTCATCATCGAGAGCTTCGGCGTAGGCGGTCTGCCGGAATACGACGGCGGACACCTGTATGACGTGGTACGCCGTGGGGTGGAGCGGGGCAAGCTGGTGGTCATGACCACGCAGGTCCCCAACGAGGGCAGCGACCTGACGGTGTACCATGTGGGGGGACACCTGAAGAGCACCCTCCGGCTGCTGGAGGCCTACGACATGACCACCGAGGCCGCCGTGGCCAAGCTCATGTGGATCATGGGGCAGACCCGTGAATTTTCGGAGGTGGAGCGGCTGTTTTACCAGCCTGTGGCGCAGGATATCCTCCGGTTCGGAGACGAATAAGATGTTTGCTCCGGTGGGACACTGGGTGTGTTCTGCCGGAGTATTTTTTTGCGCTCCGGTGCAGACTAACAGGGCAAAAAAGGGAGGCGGACAGTCAGCTGTCCGCCCCAAGTGAGGAGAAAAAATGGATAAAGCATCGAAAATGCCGTCCCTCAGACGAGGGCCAGCACCAGCCACAGCAGGCCGATGACACCGCCGCCCAGCAGCGCCGCCATCCATGTGGTGAGCCGTCTGCGCCGGGGCGGAGCCCCGTGGGTGCGGGCGTAGCTCTTGGCGATGCGGACCGCCTGCTCCACCACCTGCTGGGATGAGACGCCGCCGCCTGCGGCGTCGTTGCTGAGAATAAAGATCGCCTGTTCGAAAATATGGGGATCGGGGGACTCCACCACGATCACCCGTCTGGAAATACCTTTTACCAAGGCCACGCCCTCCTCTGTCCGGTGATGTTTGACAGATAGAGTATTTCCGGCGCCGGCGGCGGTTATACCTGCCGGGGGTGGTTTTCTCCCGGCAGGGGCAGGTGTACCGCCAGCACGGCGCAGTCATCCTCCAGTCCCCTGCGGCTGCGGGATTCCGAAAGGATCAGTGCCGTCAGGGCGTGGACGTCAGTGCCGTTCCACCCCACCAGCAGATTTTGCAGCCACTCGTCGCTGTTCTCGTCGGCGATGCCGTCGGAGATCATGACAAAATAGCTGCCTGCCGGGAGGGCCAGCCGAGTGACCTCCGGCGGCTCCGTCGTGGCCTGCAGCCCCGCCGGAAGGGAATGGGCGGTGAAGCGGGTAACGTGGGCGGTGTGCTTAAGATAGGAGGGCGCAGCGCCGTATTTATAGAGGGTGGCCTCGCCGGTGGAGCGGCGCAGAGCCAAAAGATCGATGGTGGTGAAGGCCCCGCCGGTCTCCCCCCGCAGGGCCAGCGCCGAGTTCAGGGTCTTGAGGGCCGGAGCCGCTTCAATGCCCGCCCGCAGGAACTGCTCCAGCAGCCGCACCGTCAGCGCCGCCTCCCGGTGGGCCTCCGGGCCGCTGCCCATGCCGTCGGAGAGCAGGAGGTACAGCATCCCGCCGGTCTCCACCGTGGCCAGCTGGTCGCCGCACAGCTGCTGTCCCTCCTTGGGACGCAGGGCCGAGGACACTCGATAGCCCACGGGGCCGGTGGGCTCCTCCGCCGGGGCGTGGGCCGCTGCCGCCAGCAGATCCCCCATCTGGGCGTACTGCTCCTGGGCCTGACGGCGGGAGCAGGTCAGCTGTCGATGGTACTGGCGGCGCAGGAGAAACAGCCGCAGCTCCCCGTTGACGGCGGCGACAAACTCCCGCAGATGGACGCACCGGGCGGTGAAGTACAGGGGGAAATCCTCCGGCTGGGCCGTGCCGCGGCGCAGCAGCGCCGGGCAGGCATCGTTGAAGGCATTGTAGGTGGCGTTATAGTTCTGCTGCCAGCAGATGGCGCACAGGACGCAGGAGCGGCACACCTGCTCCGCCGCCCGGTCGAAGATCACCGAGGGGTTCTCCGGCGGGGCCGGGGCCGTGTCCCGGAAGAAGCTGTCGTACAGGGAGCGCAGAGCCGCAGCGGACTGCTCCAGCCGGCGGGGCTTTGCCGTCTCTCCGGGTGCATCCGCCCGGGCGGCACGCTCTGCGCAGGGAGGCAGCCAGCGCCGGGGCAGCAGCAGATAGGCCGCACCGCCCGCCAGACATGACAGCAGCAGCTGTCGGGGCGGGCCGGCATCCAACAGCACCGCAAGGGTCATGATGGGCAGAGAAAAGGCCGCCGCCGGGAGGATGCGGGGCAGACGGCCATAGAAGGCAGCCAACGCTCCGCCGCAGCCGTAGGCCACCGTCAGCAGCAGCGCCGGGGTCTCCGGCACCAGATCCGCCGCAAGGCCCGCACAGGCCCCTGCCAGCCCCGCCGTCAGGGGCGGCAGACGGCGGGAGAGGAGCAGCAGCTCCGCCATCAGCAGGGCTTTCCCCACGGAGAACAGACCCTCTACCGTCACCGGTACCAGTGCCAACGACAGGGCGGCGGCGTACAGCAGTCCCTTTTGCCGGAGGGTCGTGCCGTGGGCGGTCAGCAGGGCCGTGGCTGCCGCCAGCAGCGCCGAGGCTGTCAGGCACAGCACCCACTGGCTCAGGGGGCGGTACAGCAGGTACACCGACTGGATCAGCAGCTGGGAGAGGGCCGCCGTCAGGGGCCGGAAGGCGGGGCGGCGGTAGAACTTCGTATCACAGAAGGCCGTCTGGGCGGCAAAGAGCAGCACGGCAGCGGCGGCATGGCGCAGCCCCGGTTGAAAATCCAGAAACAGCAGCGCCCCGCCGGTAACACCCAACAGGGAAAGCAGGCCCGGCAGGCCCGGCCCTGCGGCGGCGGCCGCCGCCAGACTGAAGGGGGCGTACAGTCCTCCCAGCCGGGCAGCGGTGAGGACGCAGCAGAGCGCCGCCTGCCCCAGCAGCGTCAGGATGCGGCGGAGCCGTCTGCCGGGCAGCGGGAGGTGAAACTTCATGGACAAGCCCTCCTTTTTCCCCTATTGTAGCCACCGGCGGCGGGAAAAGCTGTCGGGAAATGGGGTCCGGCGGATTTTTCCGTGGGAGGCGGTGTTTACGGAGGCAGAAAGCTGTGATATAATGAAAAAATCTTGACAGAAAGCAGGTGGCCGCTATGAAAGCGCAGCGTCCCTATCCGCAGATCACCATCACCCCCAAGGGGGAGGCCGCTCTGGTGGGCGGACACCCATGGGTCTATGAGGGGGAGGTCACGGGACTCAGCGGCCCCGTGTCCGACGGACAGCTGGTGGACGTCATCAGCCGCCGGGGCAGTTGGCTGGGCTGCGGCTTTTTCAACAGCCGCTCCCGCATCCGGGTACGGGTGCTGTCCCGGAACCCCAACGACCGGTTCGACCGGGCCTTCTGGCGGCGGCGCATCCAGTACGCATGGGACTATCGCAAGACCGTCATGGGGCCGGAGGATAGCCGCTGCTGCCGGATGATCTTCGGGGAGGCCGACGGCTTCCCCGGTCTGACGGTGGATCGGTTCGAGAGTGTGCTGGTGGCGCAGGTGCTGTGTCTGGGCATGGAGCTCATCAAGGAGGAGCTGTTCTCCCTGCTGCTGGAGGTGCTGCGCTCCGACGGACAGGACGTGGTGGGTGTATATGAGCGCAACGACGTGGCCATCCGTGAGCTGGAGGGCATGGAGCAGGGCAAGGGCTGGCATCCTGTGGACGGTGAAAAGGCTCCGGACTTTACAGCGGTGGATATTGAGGAAAACGGCATCCGCTACACCGTGGACTTTGAAAACGGGCAAAAAACCGGCTTCTTTCTGGATCAGAAGTACAACCGGCAGGCGGTGGCCAAGCTGGCCCGTGGCCGGACGGTGCTGGACTGCTTCACCCACACCGGCTCCTTTGCCCTGAACGCTGCACGGGGCGGAGCCAAGCACGTCACGGCGGTGGACGTGTCGGAGTTCGCCGTGGCGTGTGCCAGGGAAAACGCCCGGCGCAACGGGCTTTCCGACGTGATGGAGTGCGTGGCGGCCAATGTGTTCGACCTGCTTCCCCAACTGGAGCAACAGCCCAAGCGGTACGACTTCATCATTCTGGATCCCCCGGCCTTCACCAAGAGCCGCAAGACCACCCAGCGGGCCATGACCGGCTATAAGGAGATCAACTACCGGGCCATGCGCCTCCTGCCACGGGGCGGCTATCTGGCCACCTGCTCCTGCAGCCACTTCGCCACGGAGGAGCTGTTTTTGAAGATGCTGCGCTCGGCGGCCAAGGACGCCGGGGTGCAGCTGCGGCAGATCGAGGCCCGGCAGCAGTGCTGCGACCACCCCATTCTGTGGGGCGTGGAGGAGACCAATTACCTGAAATTCTATCTGTTTCAGGTGGTTTGATGAATACGATTCGTATATTTTTCTTATAATATTACAAGTAGTTGCAGAATATGACAGAGGAGACCGGCCGCAGCCTGTTTCCCGAAAGGAGCATTTATGAACACCAACTGGAACGACCCCAATTTTCAGGGCTTCGGCGGCAGGCAGAGTCCCTTCGGGAAGCGGCCTCCACGGCCCAAAAAGGAGCGCAAGGCCATCGGCACGCCCCTGAGCCGCACCCTCATCAATCTGGCGGTGACGCTGATCTTTGCGGCGGTGTACTTCTATGTGGTGCTGCCGCCCATCAATTTGCAGGCGGAGGAGTTCTATTTCTTCATGCTGCTGTGCTGCGCTGTGTACTGCGGCTGCGCCGTGCTGACCTCCGGGTTTCAGGGCAGCGGGGCCAAGGGCTACTTTGGCTTCGTGAAGAAGCAGTGCCGCATCCCCGTGATAATAGCCGTGGCGCTGGTGGCCGTGGCCATCGTGGGTGGTATCGTGGGCTGGCAGGTGATCCGGGCCGGGGCCTACCGGGATCTGCTGACGGTGGAGACCGGCGACTTCGCCACCGAGGTGGAGGAGATCAGCTATGACCAGATCCCCATGCTGGACAAGGACTCCGCCGAGAAGCTGGGCAACCGCAAGCTGGGTGAGCTGTCGGACATGGTATCCCAGTTCGAGGTGGCGGAGGAGTACACGCAAATCAACTACAAGGGCCGCCCGGTGCGGGTGACGCCCCTGCGGTACGGGGACTGGATCAAGTGGTTCAACAACCGCTCTCAGGGTCTGCCCGCCTATCTCATCATCGACATGGTGACCCAGAATGTGGAGGTGGTACGTCTGGAGCGGGGCATCCGCTACACCACCGCCGAGCACTTCGGCCGCAACCTCTATCGCTATCTGCAGTTCCACTACCCCACCTATATCTTTGACAAGCCGGCCTTCGAGATCGACGAGGACGGCGATCCCTATTGGGTCTGCCCCCGGATCCGAAAAACCATCGGACTCTTTGGCGGCACGGACATCAACGGGGCCGTGCTGGTGAACGCCGTCACCGGGGAGCATCAGTACTACGACGCCAAGGATGTGCCGGACTGGGTGGATCACGTCTACACGGCGGATCTCATCGTCCAGCAGTACGACTACCACGGCACCTATATCCACGGCTTCATCAACTCCCTGTTCGGCCAGCGGGATGTCACCGTTACCACCGATGGCTATAACTACATCGCCATCGGAGACGACGTGTATATGTACACCGGCATCACGTCGGTGGTGTCGGATCAGTCCAACATCGGCTTCATCCTCTCCAACCAGCGCACCAAGGAGACACGTTTTTACTCCGTGGCCGGCGCCGAGGAGTACTCCGCCATGGATTCGGCACGGGGGCAGGTGCAGCAGATGAACTACACCGCCACCTTCCCTCTGCTGCTGAACATCGCAGATCAGCCCAGCTACTTCATGGCGCTGAAGGACGCCGCTGGTCTGGTGAAGATGTACGCCATGGTCAACGTCAGCCAGTACCAGATCGTGGCCACCGGCGGCAGCGTGGCGGAATGCGAGAGCAACTATCGCCAGATGCTGGCCCGGTATAACCTCATTGACCCGGCGGATACGGAGCCCTCCGCTTCGGATCAGGGGGAGGTCACCGGCGTCATCGCTGACCTCCGCAGCGCCGTTATGGACGGCAACACCTGGTACTACCTCCAGCTCTCCGACGGCACGGTGTACTACACCATCTCCGCCGCCGAGGCTCCGGAGGCCGTGATCCTCAACGTGGGCGACACGGTGACGGTGAAGTATGCCGAGGGCGAGGGCAGCATCCTGCAGGCTTACAGCGTGGCCAAGGCCGTCCCGGCGGCGTAAAGCAGAACACAGAAAAACGGCGTGACCATGCGGTCACGCCGTTTTTTATTCCAATGGGAGGCAGGCTTGCTGCCTGTCCTATGCAGCCTTGGCGCTCCAAGGCTTTGGAAGCAGTCTCTTCGTAAACTCAGCGCTTGCTGAACTGCGGTGCGCGACGAGCGGCTTTGAGGCCGTACTTCTTACGCTCCTTCATACGAGGATCACGGGTCAGGAAACCGGCCTTCTTCAGGGCGGCACGGTACTCGGGATTTACCAGCAGCAATGCACGGCTGATGCCATGGCGCAGAGCACCGGCCTGACCGGACACACCGCCGCCCTCGACGGTAGCCACGATATCCACCTTGCCCAGAGTGCCGGTGGTGTTCAGGGGCTGGCGAACCACCATCTTCAGGGTCTCCAGACCGAAGTAATCGTCGATATCACGGCCGTTGATGGTGATGGAGCCGGTGCCGTTGGGGAACAGATGCACACGGGCCACGGAGGACTTACGACGGCCGGTGCCGTACATATAGGGATTCTTAGACTGATACATTCTCTTTTTCCTCCTTACTTGACCAGCTCGGGCTTCTGAGCCTGATGCTCATGCTGCTCGCCGGCGTAGATGTGCAGACGCTTCAGGGAGTCCTTGGTGACGATGTTGCGGGGCATCATGCCACGCACGGCCACACGCACGGCGACCTCGGGCTTCTCCTGCATCAGCAGGCGATACTTGGTCTCCTTCAGGCCGCCCACCCAGCCGGAGTGGGTGCGGTAGTACTTCTGCTCCATCTTGTTGCCGGTGAGGACGGCCTTGCCGGCGTTGATGACGATGACGTTGTCACCGCAGTCGGCATGGGGGGTGTAGGTGGGCTTGCCCTTACCACGCAGCAGGTCAGCGACGATGACGGCGGTCTTGCCCAGGGGCTTACCGGCGGCATCCACGACGTACCACTTGCGGACAACATTGCCCTTTTTTTCCATATAAGTGGACATGGTGATTTCCTCCAATTTATATAATGTATTGCTTTACTTTTCCGTGCTCCCTTGCTATCATGGGGAGAGAAAACACGCAAACAGCGCAAGGATATTTATAACACACCCCCGCAAAAATGTCAACAGCGTTTTAATTTACCATTAGAACATCTGCGATTATCTCTTGTTTTCTCTGTTTATCTCTCGTTTTCTAAAAACGCAATTTTATTTCCCGGAGGCAGCATATGCAGCATATTTTAGGACAGGTCCGCCGCTGCGTGGAGGACTATCACATGATCGAGGCCGGGGACAAGGTGGCCGTGGGCGTCTCCGGCGGCAAGGACAGCCTGCTGACCCTGACGGCTCTGGCCCGGCTGCGGGACTTCTATCCCCTCCCCTTTCAGGTGGAGGCCATCACGCTGGAGACCGGCACGCCGGGCATGAGCTTTGACGCCGTGGCGGAGCTGTGCCGGGAGCTGGAGGTCCCTTACACCCGCATCCATGTGCCGGTATACCAGATCGTGTTTGAAGAGCGCAAAGAAAAGAACCCCTGCTCCCTCTGCGCCAAGCTGCGGCGGGGCAGCCTGAATACGGCACTGACGGAGCGGGGGATCCACAAGATCGCACTGGGGCATCACTACGACGATGCCATCGAAACGCTGCTGATGAATCTGCTGTTCGAGGGGCGCATCGGCTGCTTCCAGCCGGTGACGTATCTGGACCGCACGGGCATCACCCAGATCCGTCCTCTGCTGTACTGCCGGGAGGCCGACATCCGCCGCACGGTGGAACGGCTCCGCCTGCCGGTGGTCCACAACCCCTGTCCCGCCAACGGCTCCACCCGTCGGCAGGAGGTGAAGGATCTGATCCACCAGCTGGAGGGGCGCTATCCCGACATCAAGCAGAAGCTTTTCGGCAGTCTCCAGCGCTATCCTCTCTACGGTTGGAATCTGGAGCAGCAGGAGCGCTGACCGACGGTTTCCGCTTCTATCTTGCAGGTAATATGTAATATCCTGTCGTTTTGTCACGCCAGAACCCATTGCAGCAGCAACAGCAAACCGAAGCCGGGGACGCCCAGCACCCCGATGAAGAGGGCGTTGAACACGTTGAGCCCCAGCCGGATGCCGGTGAGGGCGGCGGTGAGGTTCAGCAGCCACACCGCCCCGAAGCCCAGCGCCGAGTTCACCAGCACCCGCAGGGCCAGCTTCACCGGCCCCCGGAACAGGCGCACGGCGGCGAACAGTAAAAACGCCCCCACCACGCACAGTGCGCCGATCTCTATACCGGACATACAGGCCCTCCCTTCCCGGCGGAGGCCGCCACGGCGGCGGGCACCGCCGTCCGCCCCCCGGAGCGGGCCGCCGGCTCCTGCTCCTTGATGCACCGCAGCAGATAGCTGTATCGGGCCTTCAGGGCGCTGATCTCATAGATGCTGGCCTCTATCAGCTCCGGCTCCGTGACATAGTTGAACTTATCGTAGGCGCACTTCAGCGCCACATTGGTCTGCTGCAATTCCTCCCGCAGGATATCCAGCGGATGCTCCACCTTTTTTCCCATGTCCAAGTCCTCCCCGTTCCCTTTCATTGTACGGATATTTTATCCGGATATGCCGGACTTTAGCCGTGGGACAAGCCGAAATTTTCAGGAGGTGCGCCATGCACGAGGAATATATGCGTCAGGCACTGGCACTGGCCCAGGAGGCCGCCGCCCACGGCGAGGTGCCGGTGGGCTGTGTCATCGTCCGGGAGGGCCGGATCGTGGGCCGGGGCCGCAACCGCCGGGAGGAGAAGCAGCACACCTCCTCTCACGCCGAGATGGAGGCCATCCGGCAGGCCAATGAGGCCCTCGGCACTTGGCGTTTGGATGACTGCACCCTCTATGTGACGCTGGAGCCCTGTCCCATGTGCGCCGGGGCCATCCTCAACGCCCGCATTCCACGAGTCTATTACGGCGCACGGGATCGGGAGATAGGTGCCTGCGGCGGCGTGCTGAACCTGTTCATGGAGGACTTCCCCCATCCGCCGGCGCTGGTGGGCGGGGTGCTGGCGGAGGACTGCCGCCGGGTGCTGACGGATTTCTTCCGAAATCTCCGATAAATGAATTTTCACATTCTGCTTGATTATTGTTTCGTTTGTTTTCGTCGTTTTGCTGAATCTTCCCGCTAAACATCGCCTTTTTTGTCTCTTTAGGTGATATCTTTTCCAAAATGTATATGGTACAATCAGAACATCCCGAACATATGCAATACCAACGGGAGAGCCCATATGAAAGGAACCGTTTTTTCATGGAACCTAATGCTATCCTCAGTGAATCCCTGTCTCTGAGCAGTGATATCCCTCTCTATGCCCAGCTGGTGGGCATCATCAAGCGCAGCATCTCCTCCGGCGCACTGGCCATCGGCGATCTGCTGCCCTCCGAGGCGGAGCTTTGCCGGGCGCTGAATGTCAGCCGCAACACCGTCCGTCAGGCCATCGGTGAGCTGGAGGATGAGGGCCTCGTGGTCCGCAAGCGGGGCAAGGGTACTTTTGTGGCCGACCCCAACACCAACCGTCGGGGCGTGCGCTATTCCTTCACCACCGAAGTCTCCTCTCTGGGCAAGACGCCCTCCTCCACACTGGTGGACTTCGGCGTTATCGTCCCTACACGGGCCATCTGCGAGAAGATGGAGCTGCGGGAGGGGACATCGGTCTACTGCTTCACCCGTGTCCGCAATGTGGACGGTGAGCCTCTGATCCTGGAGACGTCCTACTATCCCCAGTTTATCTACCCCAACCTCACCCGTGAGATGGTGCAGACCCACAGCTTTTACAGCCTGCTGTACCATGTGGGCATCACCCCCTTCTCCGCTGAGGATACTTATGAGGCGGTGATGCTGGATGCGCCCCGTGCCAATCTCCTCAGCGTGGAGCCGGGCAGCTGTGCCTTCTATCACCAGCGCCGCACCAAGACCGAGGACGGCCGGGTCTATGAGTACACCCGCAGCTATATCCGGGGCGACCGGGTACGGCTGGACGTGCATATGCAGAAGAGCGGCATGACCTTCTCCCGCATCATCGACTGAAGCCCTGAAAACGCCCCCAGCCGCAGAGCCTTCCCTCTGCGGCTGGTTTTTGCAAACTTTCCCCGCACCTCCCCTTTACAGCCCGACCTCTTTCGGATATAATAGAAAGGCTAAGGAAATCTGACACAAGAAGGAGACGACCCTATGGCAGTCATTGAATACGATGAATATAAGCAGAAGCTTCAGGCGCTGGAGCCGACCCTTCAGGAGCTGGAAAAGGCCCTGTCCATTCCCAAGGCCCGTGAAGAGCTGGCGCAGCTTCAGAAGGAGACGGAGCAGGAGGGCTTTTGGAGCGACGTGGACCGTAGCCAGAAGGTCTCCCAGCAGATCAAGCGGCTGGAGAGCAAGGTCAGGAAGTATGACCGTCTGGTGTCCGACTGGGAGGACACCCTGACCCTGTGCGAAATGGCACAGGAGGAGGACGACGCCTCCCAGCTGCCGGAGGTCACCTCCGGCTATGAGGCGCTGGAAAAGGAGATCAACGAGCGGCGTCTGGCGGCGCTGCTGTCCGGCGAGTACGACGCCAACAACGCCATCCTCACCTTCCACGCCGGAGCAGGCGGCACCGAGGCCCAGGACTGGACGGAGATGCTCTACCGGATGTATACCCGCTGGGCGGAGCGCCACGGCTACACCTATCAGCTCATGGACTACGAGGCCGGCGATGAGGCGGGCATCAAGTCCGCCACCATCCTCATCGAAGGGGAGAATGCCTACGGCTATCTGAAGAGCGAGAACGGTGTTCACCGTCTGGTGCGGGTTTCTCCCTTCGATGCCAACGCCCGACGCCAGACCAGCTTCGCTGCGCTGGAGGTCATGCCGGAGTTGGACGACGACAGCGAGATCGAGATCCGCCCGGAGGACATCGAGATGCAGGCCTGCCGCTCCAGCGGTGCAGGCGGTCAGCACATCAACAAGACCTCCTCCGCCGTCCGCCTGACCCACCTGCCCACGGGCATCGTGGTGTTCTGCCAGACGGAGCGCAGCCAGTTCCAGAACCGGGACAACGCCATGAAGATGCTGCGGGCCAAGCTGGCGGAGCTGAAGCTGCAGCAGCACGCCGAGAAGATCAGCGACCTCAAGGGCGTACAGATGAAAATCGAGTGGGGCAGCCAGATCCGCTCCTATGTGTTCATGCCCTACACGCTGGCCAAGGACACCCGCACCGGTTATGAAATGGGCAACATTCAAGCCGTCATGGACGGCGATATCGACGGCTTCATCAATGCCTATCTGACCGCCGCCGCCAACGGCGAGATCAAGAAGTAAGGGATCATCTTCCAGAAAAATAACCGCCCCCGCAGGTCACGACCTGCGGGGGCGGTTTCAGGTACAGAGCTTACTCGCCCATGGGGGCGCCGCACTTGGGGCAGAACTTGCCGTCGGAGGACTCACCGCACACGGGGCAGACCTTCTGCTGGGTCTCCTCCCCAGCAGGCTGCTCCTCGCAGCTGCAAGGGCAGGACTCCCCTTCCTTCTTGGCGGCCTTGGCGGCCTCCAACTCACCGATGCGCTCCTTAGAGGCGATGACGGCAGCCACCACATCCTTCACGGCATCGGGGACCTCGCCCTCATACTCGGACACGAACCACTCACCGATGGCACGGTAATTCTTTTCCATTTCACGCTGCTCGGAGATGATCTCCATGCTGGCCTTGGCAGAATCCGAAACACTCTTCGCCTTCTCGGAGGCGACGCCCGCCAGATCCTTGGCCTTTTCCGCCGCTACGCCGGCGACGGCCTGTGCCTTCTTGCCCAGTTCTTCAAAAAATGCCATGTTCATGATCTCCTTTCATATACACGGGTGTGCTTGTATTATACCCCCGCACACTTTTGTTTGTCAATGGCGGTCGAGGGGCGGCAGCGGGCAAAAAATGTAAATTTTTTATGCTTGCGTCGCCGGTGGGAATCCGATATAATGAGGAAAAATTCCGTCAGGAGGGGAAGTTATGAACCGCATCAGCAAGGAGAACTACTACCTGAACATCGCCCAGACCGTTCTGGAGCGTGCCACCTGTCTGCGCCGGGTCTACGGCGCCATCATCGTCAAGAACGACGAGATCATTTCCACCGGCTACAACGGCTCCCCCCGTGGGCGGAAAAACTGCGTGGACATGGGCTTTTGCACACGGGAGGCCATGCAGGTGCCGAGGGGTGAGCGCTATGAGCTGTGCCGCAGCGTCCACGCCGAGGCCAACGCCATCATCTCCGCCAGCCGCCGGGACATGGTGGGCGGTACGCTGTATCTGGTGGGCCGCAATGCCCAGACCGGAGAGCTGCTGACGGACGCCACCTCCTGCCCCATGTGCCGCCGCATGGTCATCAATGCGGGGCTGGCCCGTGTGGTGATCCGCCGGACGCCGGAGGAGTTCACCGTGGTGGACGTGGAGGAATGGGTCCGCACCGACGATCTGGCTCTTCCGGAAAAAATATGACACCTGCCGGAGGGGAGCGGTGCTTCCCTCCGGTTTCTTTTTCCCCGTCTTTTCTTTTTTCCCGCCATGTGCTATACTGGGGAGCAATATCACCCGAAAGCGAGGAGACACCATGAACATCGGCCACATCCATGTGGATTCCCGGCTGGTCCTGGCCCCTATGGCCGGGGTCACCGATCTAGCCTTCCGCCAGATCTGCCGGGAGCTGGGGGCAGGGCTTACCGTCACCGAGATGGTCAGCGCCAAGGCCCTGTGCTATCAGGACCGCAAGACCCGCAGCCTGCTGCGTCTGGGGCCGGGGGAGCATCCTGCCGGGGTGCAGATCTTCGGCAGCGACGCCGCCTGCATGGCGGAAGCCGCCTGCATGGCCGCCGAGCTGTCCGGCGCCGACTTCATCGACATCAACATGGGCTGTCCCGTGGGCAAGGTGGTCTCCAACGGTGACGGCTCCGCCCTGATGAAGGACCCGGAGAAGGCCGCCCGCATCGCCGAGGCGGTGGTGAAGGCCTGCCCGGTGCCGGTGACGGTGAAAATGCGCCGGGGCTGGGACAAGGGCAGCATCAATGCCGTGGAGCTGGCCCGGATGCTGGAGCAGGCAGGGGTGTCGGCGGTGGCCGTTCACGGCCGCACCCGCGCCCAAATGTACGCCGGGCAGGCGGACTGGGTCACCATCCGTCAGGTGAAGCAGGCGGTGTCCATCCCCGTTATCGCCAACGGCGACGTGTTCTCGGCGGAGGATGCCGTGGCCATCCTCCACTTTACCGGCGCTGACGCCGCCATGATCGGCCGGGGCAGCTTCGGCAACCCATGGATCTTTCAGCAGGCCCAGGCGGCGCTGGAGGGCCGTCCCGTCCCGCCGCTGCCGCCGCTGGCGGAGCGCTGTGATGTGGCGGTGCGGCAGATCCGTCTGGCCGCCGAGGACAAGGGGGAACACATCGCCATGCTGGAGGCCCGGAAGCAGTACGCATGGTATCTCAAGGGCGTTCCCCACGCCAACTACTATAAGGAACAGATCGTGCGGATGAACACGCTGGAGGATATGGAGCGCATCACCGCCGGTATCAAGAGGGACCTGAAATGACCGAGCAGCAGTGGATCGCCCGTGCCAGACACGGTGACGCAGACGCCTTCGAGCAGCTGGTGGTGGCCTACGAAGGGCCGGTGTACCGGCTGGCACTGCGGATGTGCGGCAGCGCCGAAGACGCCCGTGAGGTGACGCAGGACGCCTTTCTGGCGGCATGGCGTGGCCTGCCGGCTTTCCGGGGCGACAGCCGCTTCTCCTCATGGCTGTACCGGCTTACCACCAATGCCGCCATCGACTTCCTGCGTCGGGAAAAGCACCATCTGGGGAACCTCCCGCTGGAGGAGGCCCCGGAGCGGCCGGACCCCCGGCAGCCGGAGCTTCTGGCGGAGCAGAGAGAGCAGCAGGAGGCCCTGCAAAGGGCGCTGGATCAGCTGTCACCGGAACACCGACAGGTGCTGCTGCTGCGGGTGGTGCAGCAAATGAGCTACGACGAGATCGCACAGGCTCTGTCGCTGGAGAGCGGCACGGTGAAATCCCGTATCAGCCGGGCCCGCCGCCAGCTGCGGGAAATTCTCCTGCGGCAGGGGAACTTCTTCTCCGACTCTGCCGTCTTACCAAATAGAAAGGAGGGGTGAGTATGCACTGCAATCAGGAACAGATCGAGGCCCTGCTGGACGGGGAACTCACCGGTCCGGAGGGGGACGCCGTACTCGCCCATCTGCGGGATTGTCCCGGCTGCCGCAGCTACTACCGGCAGCTGCTGGCCATGGAGCAGGCCCTGCGGGCCGATACCGATCCCGTCCCGGAGGACTTGCTTGCGGATATCATGAGCCGGGTCCATGACACCCCCCAGCGCCGGCGGCGGCAGCCGTGGCTGCGGGCTGCCATGGGCATGGCGGCGTGTCTTGTGGTGGTACTGGGCATCTACCTGGTACGCCAGCAGGCGGAGAAGGGCGGCGACTCCCTCTTCAGCGGTATCCTGACGGATTCCTCCGCCAACAGCTCTGTCGATACCGACGAGGATACTTTCACCGATGAGGTCACCCCCTCTGACGGTGATCTGGCTTTCTCCTCCGGCGGCACAGAGAATCAGGAATCCTCCGGCCCGGCGGACTATGTGCTCACGGGCCACCCGGAGCTGGCCCAGCAGGCCCGCCAGTGGCTGTCCCGGCAGGGACTGGAGCCAGATGAGGACGGCATCTATACCCTCACTGTCCAGCAGATACAGGGTCTGAACGCCGCCGTGCCGGAGCTGGAGCTTCCCACGGATGATGCACTGCGCCTGCTGCTGGAGGACTGAGGCCTGCCTTGACGGGCCGGGCAAAATGCGCTACAATGACCCCAGAAGGGCTTTCCCGCCTAAGTGCAAAAGGAGGTCATCCCATGACAGAACAGGAACTGTGCCGGGCCGCCGTTGCCATGCTGGACCGTTCTTACAGCCCCTATTCCCATTTTCCCGTGGGTGCGGCGCTGGAGTGCAGCGACGGCACGGTGTTCACCGGCTGCAACATTGAAAACGCCGCCTACGGTCTCACCATCTGTGCCGAACGCACCGCCATCTTCAAGGCCATCAGTGAGGGCCATCGGGATTTCAAACGCATCGTCATCGCTGGGAAGAGCGAGGACTACTGCGTCCCCTGCGGCTCCTGCCGGCAGGTGATGCAGGAGTTCGCCCCCCAGATGGAGGTCATCTGCCTCAACGGCAAGGGGGAGGCCAAGCACTTCGCCCTGAAGGAGTTGCTGCCCTATGGCTTCGACGAGACGTGGCTGTGACCGTCGCCCTACAGGCGGCATAGGATAGACCACTCCCCGAAAAGGAGGTCTTTTCCGTGGCAGATACGCTGGATACCCTGCCGGCGGGCCGGTGGGCCGCCATCCGGGCTGTGACGCACCCCCAGCGTCAGCGGCTGCTGGAGCTGGGCTTCATCCCCGGCACGATCGTCCGGGCGGTGCAGATCAGTCCCTTGGGTGATCCGGTGGCCTATGAGGTGCTGGATGCCGTCATTGCCCTACGCCGCTGTGACGCCCAGTGCGTCCATATCACGGTGCTGTAAGTGCTCATGCTGCAGATGTTAAAAAGGAAGAGACGATGGAGCCATCGTCTCTTCCTTTTTGTCTGCGGAGGGGGCTGTTTGCTGCCACCGGCGGGTAACTTTCTGCCTTTTGTGCCTCCGGCGGCCCACTTTTCCCAGCAGCTGGAAAAGTGGGCAAAAGAGCCGCCAAAAACCAATGGTTTTTGGATTTCCTTTTGTGTGCAAGAGCATGATTTGTTATGGGCTGTAAAGGGAATTGACTCAGCAACAGTCCCGCTGCCGCTCCCACTCAGGCGAAGAAAATATTACGTTTACCGCCGGGGAATACGGATTCCCACAACCAGTCTGCGGACTGCCTGCACCGTCGTGTCCCGGTTTCCAACCACGTTGTGGCGTGAAAATCGGGACACTTTCTTGAAACCGCCTCGCTGTATCCGCCACAGGCGGCGCTTCGACGGTTTCCTCGGAATGACAGTGCGATTGGGGAGATGAATTTTCAGACGGTAGAGTGGTAAGCCCCTTCAACCGCCCAATAAAGCGGCAGCGTGAGTAGAAGGAGGTCGATTCCCTGCTTCGGCGGGATTTAAGCAGCAACTCTTACACACCGGGAAGGAAGTGCAGAAACCATCGGTTTCTGCTGGCATTCTTTGGTAACTTTCTGCTGCTATTGGCAGAAAGTTACCCGCCGGAGGCAAAACAGGAAAAACATCCCGCCGGAGGCAAAACAGTGACTCATCGGAGGCAGCCAAACAAGGCGAAATAAAATCCCGGCCGGGCGGTGCTGCGCACCGTCCGGCCGGGGGCATCTCATTTCTCCCGGTGCCTGCGCTCCCGGTAGATCGGCTCCGGCGTGCGGATCACCACCTGAGTATCCTCCGCCACCGAATCCGTCAGGAAGGCGTTGCCGCCCACCACGGCATGATCCCCGATGGTGGTCTCCCCACCCAGAATGGAGGCCCCGGAGTAGATGGTCACGTCGCTGCCCACGGTGGGATGCCGCTTCCCCGGCAGACTGGCGTGGCCCTTCCGAGGGGACAGCGCTCCCAGCGTCACTCCCTGATACAGCTTCACATTCTCCCCGATGACCGTGGTCTCGCCCACCACGATGCCGGTGCCGTGATCGATGAAGAAGTGGGCGCCGATCTGTGCGCCGGGGTGAATATCGATGCCCGTGCGGCTGTGGGCGTACTCACTCATGATCCGGGGGATCATGGGAATCTGGCGCAGATACAGCTCATGGGCCACCCGGTATACGAAAATGGCAAACAGCCCCGGATAGGCGAACAGGATCTCCTCCTTGGAGTTCGCCGCCGGGTCGGATTCAAAGGTGGCGTCCAGATCCGTCAGCAGCAGCCGCTGCACGCCGGGCAGGGCCTCCACCACCTCACGGGCCAGCATCGGCGCACGCTGCTCCTGCTCCTCCGGCAGGGCCAGAGCGATCTGACGGGTCAGTTGGCCCTCGATGCGCTCCAGCAGCAGCGCCGTGTAGTCCTCCGCCAGAAGGGTCATCAGCTCCGGGTCGCCGTAGTAGGCCGGAAAGACCAGCCGCCGGATCTCCTTCAACAGTCCGATCACTGCTCCCTTGTCCGGCAGCCGCAGGCCCTTGCCGTACATGGGAACGGGGCTGCGCTGCATATTCTCCGCCATGGACCGGGCTGCCGCCCGGATGTGCTCTTCATACATGGGATGTCTCCTCCTGTCCCGCCCCCGCAGGGGCCGTCTATCCTATGTTCCCTCCCGGTGTCAGGATACACCGACCGGAATCTTTTCCTCCTCCTTTTGGGGGCGGCTGCCGTCAAAGGGGGTCTCCAGTTGGCTCAGGTCCCGGAGGTAGCCCTTGAAATCGCTGTAAAACGCCGCATACTCATATCCGGTGCAGATGCGCTCGTCCATCACCACGCCGATGGGCATCACCTTCCGGGTCAGGTCGCCGCCCATGTAGTCCGGCACGGGCTTGCCCATGCACACGAACACGCTGGTGGTGCCGAACTCGTAGCAGTGGTGATGGATATAGCTGGTCTTGATGGAGGCCAGATTGGTGATGAACATACTGGTGTGGAAGGGCGACAGGTCGATGATCTTCCGGGGCAGCAGCCCGTGCTTGTCCAGATGATACGCCAGCCACACCACGAACTTCGGCAGCCCCGGCACGGAGAACATGAACCGTGCGAACTTGTCGGTGCTGTTGGACTGGTGCTCATGCTGGTTGGCGGCAATCACCTCCCGAATTTTCCTGTCAATGGAGAAAATATCGTCCGACGGCTCCAAATACACCTTCAGCGCTGTCTCGTTGACCACCCCGTCGGATCGCTTCTTGAGAATGACGAAGAAGACGCAGAAGTGGTTGCGCCGATAAATTTTTCCGTTCATCACGAAGTAGTTCAGCTTTGGATTATCCAGCACCGCCCGGTAGTAGGCGGCGATGATGACACTCATGTGGTTCAAGCGCACGCCCTCCCGCCGCCAATGGCGGATGTAGGCCTTTACAGCCTCCTCGTCGATGTTCTCGGTGATGGAGTTCCACGCATCGTAGCGCTTGGGCATGATGTAGGGAATGGCCGCCACCAGCGGCGGCAGGTCTTTCACTCTGGTTCCGTCAGGTCTCATGATGCTTTTTCCTCGTTCCTATACAGATGCAGTCATTATACGCCCTCCCGCCGTCCATTGCAACCGTTTTCCCATTCCTTTGCCCCGCAAAAAGCCCGCTGCGGACGCACTTTCTGCTTGTCCTTTTCCGGCGGATTTGTTATAATAGTTGATTATAGTAGTATGCGGAAGGGAGCGCTGGCAGATGAAGTTTTCCAAATGGCATATCGCCCCAGCGGAGGAAGCGGATATCCGCCGTCTCGGCGAGGCTGGCTATCCCCAGCTGGTGTCGCAGGTACTGGCGGCACGGGGCATCTCCACGGCGGAGGAGGCCGCCGCCTTTCTGGAGCGGGGCCGGGATCTGACCTGCTCCCCCTTCCTGATGAAGGACATGGACCGGGCGGTGGAGTGCATCAGCCGGGCCATCAGTCAGGGGCGCCGCATGGCGGTGTTCGGGGATTACGACGTGGACGGCATCACCGCCACGGTGATCCTGGTGGATTACCTGAAAAGCCGGGGCGTCGATGTGCTGCACTATATTCCTCGCCGCATCGAGGACGGCTACGGGCTGGGGCAGGACGCCATCCGCTCCCTCCATGAGCAGGGGGTAGAGCTGCTCATCACCGTGGACTGCGGCATCACCGGGGTGGAGGAGGTGGACTTCGCCGCCTCTCTGGGCATGGATGTGGTCATCACCGATCACCACGAGTGCAAGGACACCCTGCCACGGGCCGTGGCGGTGGTGGACCCCCACCGGCCGGACTGCACCTATCCCTTCCCCTATCTGGCGGGCTGCGGCGTGGCGCTGAAGCTGGTGCTGGCGCTGGGCGGCGAGAGCCAGGAGGAGGCCCTTTTCTCCCGCTACTGCACCTTGGCCGCCATCGGCACCATTGCCGATGTGATGCCCATGTCCGGGGAGAACCGCATCATCGTCTCCCGTGGCCTGGAGTGCATCACCCAGTCGGACTTCATCGGCCTCCACGCCCTGCTGCAGGAGGCAGGCCTCATGGATAAGGCCATCACCTCCGTGCAGGTGGGCTTCGTGCTGGCCCCCCGCATCAACGCCGCCGGCCGCATGGGGGCAGCGGACAAGGCCGCCGACCTCCTGCTGTGTCAGGACCCGGCGGAGGCCGCCCGGTTGGCCCGTGAGCTGTGCGCCCTGAACCGGGAGCGTCAGGCGGTGGAGCAGACCATCTATGCCCAGGCAGTGGAACAGATCGACCATCTGCCGTTGCAGGAGCGCAGCGCTCTGGTGCTGGCCTCCGACACGTGGCACCAAGGGGTGGTGGGCATCGTGGCCTCCCGCCTGTCGGAAAAATACGCCTGTCCCAGCTTTATGATCCACTTAAGCGGCACCGTGGGCAAGGGCTCCTGCCGCAGCTGGGGCGGCTTCAACCTTTTCGCCGCTCTGGAACGCTGCTCCGACCTCCTGCTGGATTTCGGCGGTCACGAGCTGGCGGCGGGCTTCACCATCGATGTCGCCAATATCCCCGCCTTCCGCCAGCGGATGAACCAGCTGGTGCGGGAGTATCAGGGTGGCGGAGCGCCGGAGGTATGTCTGGAGATCGATGCCGCCCTCACCTGTCCCAGCCGTGTCACCCTGACGGAGGTGGAGGCTCTGGGGATGCTGGAGCCCTACGGCGCCGGCAATGCCCGCCCGCTCTTCTGCCTGATGGGCGCCACGCTGGAGCGGCTGCAGAGCGTGGGCCAGAATCGCCACCTGAAGCTGCGGCTCAGCAAGGGCAGCAGCCAGTTCGACGGTATTTTCTTCTCCGTCTCCCCCGACACCTGTCCCGTTGCGGCGGGCAGCCGGGTGGATGCGGCCTTTTATCTGCAGATCAACGAATTTCGGGGCAACCGCACGGTACAGCTGCAAATGGTGGACATCCGCCCGTCCCTCACCGTCAGTACACGGGAGGATGAGTGCCTGCACCTGTTGGAGCGCTGTCTGCGGGGCGATCGGCTCCTGCCCAAGGAGGCGGTCCACCTGCTGCCATCCCGCAGCCAGTGCGTGCAGCTGTGGCGGGCGCTGGAGCACACCGTCCCCCCGGAGGGACTCACCGCCTGCTACCTGCCGCTGCTGCGGGAGCTGTCCGCCCGGCTGGAGGGGGCCGATCCCTTCCTTCGGACTGCCTTCTGTCTGGAGGTGTTCCGGGAACGGCAGCTGCTGACCCTCCGGCAAGAGGGCGACACCATTTCCATCACACTCACCGGCCAGGGGAAACACGTCCGCTTGGAGGAATCCGGTTACTTACAGGGCCTGCATGAGGTCATGCAGCCCAAACGGGGAGGCGATCACCATGACTGATACCCAGAATACCACCGCACCGGCGTCTCTGGTGCCGGAGATCCGCCCGGAGGTCTGGGCTGATCTGGAGCAGCGCTACCGCAAGCTGGAGGACACCGTCCGCCACTATAATCCCAGCGCCAACTTTCAGCAGATCCGGGCCGCCTTCGAGTTCGCCGCCAAGGCCCACGGGGCGCAGATGCGGAAGGACGGCTCTCCCTTCATCACCCACCCGCTGGCGGTGGCCCAGATCGTGGCGGAGGAGCTGCATCTGGACTCCGAGTCCATCGAGGCGGCTCTGCTCCACGACACCATCGAGGATACCTCCGCCACCCACGAGGACATCTCCCGGCTCTTCTCCCCCACGGTGGCGGATCTGGTGGAGGGCGTCAGCAAGCTGACCCGTGTCCACTACACCTCCAAGGAGGAGGAGCAGATGGAGAACCTCCGGAAGATGCTCATGGCCATGAGCAAAGATATCCGGGTGATCCTCATCAAAATCTCCGACCGGCTTCACAATATGCGCACCATGGAGTACCAGACCCCGGAGAAGCAGAAGCAGAAGTCCTTCGAGACCATGGAGATCTATGCCCCCATTGCCCACCGGCTGGGAATGCAGAAGATGAAGTGGGAGTTGGAGGATCTGAGCCTGAAATATCTGGACCCCATCAGCTACCGGGAGATCGTGGAGGCTCTGAATGAAAAGGCCGCTCAGTATGACGGCTTCATGTCCTCCATCCACGACCAGATCACCCGCCGCCTGCGGGAGGCCCACATCGACGGCTACGTCTACGGGCGCATGAAGCACCCCTACTCCATCTACCGCAAGATGTATACCCAGAACAAGTCTCTGGACGATGTATACGACCTCTTCGCCTTCCGGGTCATTGTGGACACGGTGTCCGACTGCTACAATGTGCTGGGCATCATCCACGACCTGTATAAGCCCATTCTGGGCCGCTTCAAGGACTATATCGGCACCCCCAAGCCCAATATGTATCAGAGCCTCCACACCACCGTGGTGGGCCAGAACGGTATCCCCTTCGAGGTGCAGATCCGCACCCGTGAGATGCATGAGGTGGCCGAATACGGCATCGCCGCCCACTGGAAGTATAAGCAGAACGGTCAGGGGGCCGGGGACGAGGGCCGCTATGAGTGGGTCCGCCGTCTGCTGGAGAACCAGGAGGGCGCCGACGCCGAGGACTTCATCCACTCCCTGAAGGTGGATATGTTTGCCGACGAGGTGTTCGTGTTCACCCCCCGCGGCGACGTCATCAACCTCCCCGCCGGAGCCACGCCCATCGACTTCGCCTATAACATCCACTCCGCCGTGGGCAACCACATGGTGGGGGCCAAGGTCAACGGCCGTCTGGTCCCCTTTGATACCCGCCTGAAAAACGGCGACATCGTAGAGGTGGTCACCGCCCAGTCCGCCCACGGCCCCAGCCGGGACTGGGTGAAGATCGCCCGCTCCAGCAACGCCCGCTCCAAGATACGCCAGTGGTTCAAGCGGGAGCGCCGGGACGAGAACATCGTCAACGGCCGGGCCTCCTTCGAGTCGGAGCTGAAGCGCTGCGGCGTCACTCTGAAGGAGCTGACGGCGGAGGAAAACCTCCCCGTCATCCTGAAAAAGCTCTCCTTCAAGAGTCTGGACGATATGTATGCCGCCATCGGCTACGGCGGCGTCACCAGCCTGAAGCTCATCGGCCGTCTGCGGGAGGACATCCAGCGCATCCTGCACCAGCATCAGGCAGAGCGTCAGGCGGAGGTGCCGGTGGAGGGCCAGCCGGAGGTGACCCGCCCCGCCGTCCCCGTCCGGGAACACAGCGAGCAGGGCATCGTGGTGCAGGGTCTCAGCAACTGTCTGGTGAAGTTCTCCAAGTGCTGCTCTCCTGTCCCCGGCGACGAGATCGTGGGCTTTATCACCCGTGGCTACGGCGTCTCTGTCCACCGTAAGGACTGCCCCAACGCCGACCCCGCCCGCCGTCCGCCGGAGGAGGTGGGCCGCTGGATCAAGGTCTCCTGGGGCGGCAAAACGCGGGAATCCTACCGCACCAATTTGCAGGTAGTGTCCAAGGATCGGCCCAATCTGCTGGTGGATATCTCCACCATTCTCTCCGCCGCCAAGGTCCACGTATCCTCTCTCAACGCCCGCTCCACCGCCGACGGCTTCGCTCTGATCTCGCTGGCCGTGGATGTATCCGACAGCCAGCAGCTGCAGGCTGTCATGCGCCGGCTGGAGCAGATCTCCGGGGTCATGCGTGTTACCCGCCCCGCCGGGTGATAAATGTGCCTCCGGCGCCACACTTTTCCGATAGCTGGCAAAGTGTGCAAAAGCGCATATGGTCGTGTCTACCGATCTCCAGCCACATTGCGACGTGAAAATCGGTTGACACTCCCTCGAAATCGCTCCAACTCATCAAAATCATCGCATATATTGTCGAAAAAGGAGACTATATTCCATGAGAGCTGTACTGACACGGGTAAAAAGTGCCTCCGTTGCCGTGGACGGCAAGACCATCGGCCAGATCGGGCAGGGCTTTCTGATCCTGCTGGGCATCACCCATGAGGACACCGAGGCCCAAGCCGTGAAGCTGGCGGACAAGCTGGTGGGCCTGCGTATTTTTGAGGACGAGGACGGCAAGATGAACCGTGGCCTGGAGACGGTGGGCGGCGAAATTCTGGTGGTATCTCAGTTCACCCTTTACGGCAACTGCCGCAAGGGCCGCCGTCCGGACTTTCTGGCCGCCGCCCGGCCGGAGGTAGCCATCCCCCTGTATGAAAAATTCGTGGCTCTGTGCCGGGAAAAGGGCTTTCACACCGAGACCGGCGAATTCGGCGCCGATATGCTGGTCCAGTCCGTCAACGACGGCCCTCTGACCCTGATCGTAGACACCGACCAGCTCTCCAGCTGACCGGTATGCTCCATCGGCGGAGTATATCCCGGCTCTGCTCGGCTGCTTTTTTCTCTATGCGATCCCCACGCTATCTTCCACACGACCATTCACATCCCAGCGATGCTTGATAAAGGAGAATATCCCATGAAAATCGATTCCATCCGGGTTGGCTTTATTGCCACCAACTGCTACCTGCTGTGCGACGAGGAGGCCGGAGTCTGCGCCCTCATCGATCCAGGCGACAAGCCGGAGCAGGTGTCCGACATGGTCAGCCGCTCCGGCTGCCGTCTGGAGTACATCCTGCTGACCCACGGTCACTTTGATCACACCACCGCCGTCCGGCCTCTGCTGGAGAAATACCCCGACGTGCCGGTATACATCCACGAGAAGGACGTCACCGACCAGCCGCCCAAGCACATGGATATGATGTTCTCCCGCCTGCCGGAGCACAACCAGCGCTACTACAAGGAGGGGGACACCCTGACGCTGGGCAGCCTCACCATCCGTGTCATGGAGACGCCGGGCCACACGCAGGGCTCCGTATGTCTGCTGGTGGGGGACGTGATGTTCTCCGGCGACACCCTGTTCCGTGGCTCCTGTGGCCGCACGGACTTCGCCGGCGGCGACCCCAAGGCCATGCTGGCCTCGCTGGACCGGCTGGCGGCGCTGCCCGGCAACTACAAGGTCTATCCCGGCCATGAGGGGGCCACGGAGCTGGACTATGAGCGCCGGGTGAATCCCTTCATGACCCGGCGGCTCTCCCTGTGACGGAGGGACGCCATGAAGCTGATCTTTCGTGGTCACGACGACCGGTACGCCGTGGAGCAGAGTCTGCTGGCCTTTTTCCCGGAGGAGCGTCCGGTCTATAAGCCGGCGGAGGAAGGGGAGGATCATGCGCTGGTGACGCTGAGCCGCTCCCCCCGCTTCAACACCGCCGTCACCACCATCACCTACCACGGCCGGACGGCCCGTGGCATCTCCCGGACCGCCGTGGACCCGCAACTGACGGAGTATGAGGCGGAGCGCCTTCGCCAGAAGGCGGTGAAGCTGAGCTTCTTCAAGGCGGCACGGGAGATCACCGGCATCACCCCCAGCTGGGGGGCGCTGACGGGCATCCGCCCCGGCAAGCTGGCCTCCCGGATGCTGGAGGAGGGCATGACGGAGCGGCAGGTGGACCGGGTCCTGCGGGACACCTACTTCGTCTCGCCGGAGCGCCGCCGCCTGTGTATCGAGACGGCGGAGGCCTCCCGCAGAGCCAAGGCGGAGCTGAAACCGGAGGATATCTCCCTGTATGTTGGCATTCCCTTCTGTCCCACCCGCTGCGCCTATTGCAGCTTTGTGTCCCAGTCCGTGGAGCGGACGCTGGGACTGGTGAAGCCGTATCTGGAGGTGCTGCACCGGGAGATCACCGACGCCGCCCGAATGGTGCAGGAGACAGGGCTGCACATCAAATCCTTCTACATGGGGGGCGGTACTCCCACTACCCTTTCCACCGATCAGATGGACCGGCTGCTGACCCACCTAAACCGCAGCTTCGATCTGTCGGGCTGCGCGGAATACTGCATCGAGGCCGGGCGGCCGGACACCATCGACCGGGAGAAGCTGCAGGTACTGCTGGATCACGGCGTAGACCGCATCAGCGTTAATCCTCAGTCGCTGGAGGATCACGTCCTCACCGCCATCGGCCGCCGCCATACGGCCCGTGACGTGGAGGAGGCCATGGCACTGGCCACCGGCATGGGCTTTCCCCATGTGAACATGGATCTGATCGCCGGCCTGCCGGAGGACACGCCGGAGGGCTTCCGGCGGACGCTGGACAAGTGCCTGTCCTACGGGGCCGACAACATCACCGTCCATACCCTGAGCCTGAAAAAGGGAAGCCGCATTTTGCTGGAGAACTTCACCATCCCCTCGGCGGAGGCGGTAGGCGAGATGCTGGACTACGCCAACGCCGCCCTCCGGCAGGCGGACTTCCGCCCCTACTACCTGTACCGGCAAAAGTATATGTCCGGCAGCTTTGAAAACACCGGATGGTGCATATCCGGAGCCGAGGGGCTGTATAATATCTACATCATGGAGGAGCTGCACAGCATCCTCTCACTGGGGGCCGGCGGCTCCACCAAGATGGTGGACCCGGTGCATCAGCGCATCGAGCGGGTATTTCACACCAAGTACCCCACGGAATACATCCAGAGAAGCGAAAAGCTGGAGGAAAATCTCTCCGCCTTCCGTCAATTCCATGAGAACATGAGGGGATGAGCATCCCCGGACGGGAGGGTGCATGGGCTTTCTGGGGGGTGCCGCCCTGCTGACGGCGGCGGTAGCGGTCAGCAAGCTGCTGGGGGCCTTGTATAAGATCCCACTGGGCAACCTGCTGGGGAGTCGGGGCATGGGCTGCTTTCAGGCGGCCTACAACGTCTATGGCGTGCTGTTGACCCTCTCCATCGCCGGTCTGCCGCTGGCCATGAGCCGCCTCATCGCCCAGAGTAGGGGCAGACCCCGGCGGCAGCGGCGCATTTTCCATGTGGCGCTGGCGTTATTTCTGGCGCTGGGGCTGGTGGGCAGCGGTGTGATGCTGGCCTTTCCCCGGCAGCTGGCGGGTCTGCTGCACAATGAGCTGGCGGCCCCCTCCATCCGGGTACTGGCCCCGGCGCTGCTGGCGGTGTGTCTGCTGTCCGCCATCCGGGGCTACACCCAAGGGCAGGGGCAGATGCTGCCCACCGCCGTCAGTCAGGTGGTGGAATCCGCCGGGAAGCTGGTGGTGGGGCTGGGCCTTACGTGGTATCTCCTGACTGTCCGGGGCGTCTCCCCGGAGATCGGGGCCGCCGGGGCCATGGCAGGTGTGACCGTAGGCTCACTGCTGGCGCTGCTGGTTCTGGCCCTGCGGTGGCTGCCCTCCTGCATGGGCAGCGACGCTCCACCCTCCCGGCGGGAGGTGCTGGGTCAGCTGCTGAAGATCGGCGTTCCCATTACGCTGGGGGCCGGAGGCATGAGTTTCATCACCCTGCTGGATCAGTCCGTGGCCATGGATGCCCTCCAGAGCCGGTTGGGTCTGGGGCTGGAGGAGGCCAACCGGCAATACGGGGAGTACGCCTTCGCCCTGACGCTGTTCTCCCTGCCGCCCTCCTTTCTCTATCCCATCAGCGTCAGTCTGGTGCCGGCCATCAGCGGAGCGCTGGGACAGGGCGACCGGCGGACGGCCCGCCGCCACACCCGCACCGCCCTGCGGATGGCGCTGCTGCTGGCGCTGCCGTCGGGGATAGGGCTGTCCGTTCTGGCGGGGCCTGTCCTGCGGCTGCTGTACCCCGCTCAGGTGCAGACCGCCGCTGCCGCCGCCCATCACCTGCGGGTGCTGGGGCTGGCTGCCGTGTGCGTGTGCCTGATGGTGGTCTCCGGCGGTATTTTACAGGCATGGTGCCACGAGCACATCCCGGTGGTAACGCTGCTCACCGGCGGGGCGGTGAAAATCGCTGTCAGCTATCAGCTGGTGTCGGACCCCGCCTGGGGCATCCGGGGCGCCGCCGTGGGAACACTGCTCTGCTATGCGCTGATTGCGGGGATGAACCTACTGGCGGTGGGACGCACCACTGGGATAGTCTTTCGCTGGGGCGTTCCTCTCCGGACGCTGGTGGCAGTGGGGGCCATGGCGGTGACGGCCTCCGGCTTTTACCGGATGCTGGTACACCGGGCTTCCCTGCCGCTGGCCGTGCTGGGAGCCGTAGCGGCAGCCGCTGCAGTGTACGGCGGTCTCGTCCTGCTGCTGGGGGCAGTGCGCCGAGAGGAGCTGTGTGCCGTTTTTGCCGCCAAAAAGCGGCGAAAACCATCTGGATTTTTTTAAGGATCTCTCACAAATGACGAAAAGTCTTGCAATAGGAGCGTAAATATGATAGATTTTGAGAGGAAGGAGCATTACGGGCTTTCGGATCTGCTGCGCATCGTGGCGTTGCTGCGGTCGGAGGACGGCTGTCCGTGGGATCGGGTGCAGACCCATGCCTCCCTGCGGCGCAGTCTGCTGGAGGAGGCCTATGAGGTGGCCGAGGCCATCGACCGGGAGGACCCTGCCCTGCTGAAGGAGGAGCTGGGGGATCTGCTGCTGCAGGTGGTATTCCATGCCGACATCGAGCGGCAGGCCGGCGATTTCACCATGGACGATGTGGCCGACGGTGAGGTTCGCAAGATGCTCTTCCGGCATCCCCATGTGTTCGGGGGACAGGAGACGGTGCAGGACGCCGATACGGTGCTGGAGGGCTGGGAGGCCATCAAGCGCCGGGAGAAGGGCCAGCAGACCACCGCTCAGGCGCTGGATGCCGTGGCCCGGAGCCTGCCGGGACTGTGGCGGGCGGAGAAGCTCCAGAGCAAGGCCGCCCGTGACGGGTTCGACTGGCCGGACATCTCCGGGGCGCTGGACAAGCTGGACGAGGAGGTATCCGAGCTGCACCGGGCCGCCGCCGGAGACGGCGACGTGACGGAGGAGCTGGGAGATGTGCTCTTTGCCGCCGTGAAGGTGGGGCGCTTTGCCGGGGTGGACCCGGAGGTCGCCATCCACGGCACCTGTGAGAAATTCATCCGCCGCTACCGGGCGGTGGAGGAGGGGGCGGCCGCCATGGGGAGATCCGTGGATCAACTGCCGCTGGAAACGCTGGAGGCCCTGTGGGTCGAGGCCAAGCGATCTTAATGCGATGGATATCGTTTTAGGATATAGACGTACCAAAGAAACATTTTTTAGGAGGAATCACCATGAATAAAACCGAACTGATCGCCGCTGCCGCCGAGAAGGCTGGCCTGTCCAAGAAGGACACCGAGGCTGTCATCACCGCTACTCTGGCTTCCATCACCGAGGCCCTGCAGAACGACGACAAGGTCCAGCTGGTGGGCTTTGGCTCCTTCGAGGTGAAGAAGCGTGCCGCCCGCACCGGCCTGAATCCCCGGACCAAGGAGACCATCGAGATCCCCGCTTCCGCTGTTCCCACCTTCAAGGCCGGCAAGGCTCTGAAGGACGCCGTTGCGAAGTAAGGTTTTATATGGTTTCGGTCGGTGTGCTGCGGCACACCGACCTTTTCATGAAAGGAGCAACGTTTCATGCGTCTGGACAAATATCTGAAGGTCTCCCGGCTCATCAAGCGCCGTACCGTGGCCAATGATGCCTGCGACAATGAGCGTGTCATGGTCAATGGCCGGGTGCAGCGGGCCTCCTACGACGTGAAGCCCGGCGACCGCATCGCCATCCGCTTCGGCCAGCGGACGCTGGAGGTGGAGGTGCTCACCGTGGCGGACAATGTGGGTAAGGCCGAGGCCGCCGCCATGTACCGGGAGATCACGGACAGCCCGTCATAACCGAAGAGCCCCTTTCATACACATATCGTAGTATGTATGTGTATGAAAGGAGCTTTTTTATGGCATATGAGATCACCGGCGCTCCCCTGCACCACCGGCTGGAGCTGGATGGCCGGGAGCGTCTGACGGTGTCCGGAGTGGAGGACGTGGCCCGATTCGACGAGACGTGCATCGTCATGTCCACCTGCGTGGGGGAGCTGGTGGTCACTGGCGAGGGGCTGCACATTGGGAAACTCACGCTGGACGGCGGAGAGCTCCATGTGGACGGCCACATCGACTCCGTCAGCTATGAGGAGCCTGCCGCAGGGCGCACCTCCCTGCTGTCCCGGCTGTTCGGCTGAGGGGATGGAGAACTATGTCTCCGCCCAGCTGCTGCTGTTGGGGCAGGCGGCGCTGCTGGGGATGCTGGGTGGGGTGGTCTATGATCTGCTGCGGCCCCTGCGGCGGGGTCGGCTGATCCACCTGACGGATGCCCTGTTCACCGGGGGCGGGCTGGTGCTGATGGTGTGGTTCCTGACGGCGGTGAGCCGGGGCGAGGCACGGCTCTTTTTGCTGCTGGGAGCCTGCGGCGGAGCGGGGCTGTATTTTCTGCTGCTGGCGCCGCTGCTGCGGCCGCTGTGGGGCTTTTGGGCCGCCGCTGCCGCCGCCTTTGGACGGCTGCTGGCACTTCCGCTGCACTTTGGTGTAAAGTTGGCGAAAAAAATCGGAAATTCCCTGAAAAAACACTTTCTTTTTTGGAAAAAATACGCTACAATGAAACAGTATCGGTGGGAGTATCCCCCATCTACAAGGCGCAGGAAAGGAGACCGCTATGGCACGGAAGAAAAACACAAAAAAACGCCGGAGCGGTCTGCTGGGCGCACTGGTGCTGCTGATCCTGCTGGGCGTGATGGCCTATAAGCTGGTGGAGATCTATGGTGACCTCTCCGCCGCCAAGGAACAGGAGGCACGGCTCCACGCTCAGGTGGAGCAGAAGGAGGAGGAGAACAACTCCCTGAAGGATGCGCTGTCCCACGCCGACGACCCGGACTACATTCTGGGGCTGGCCCGTGACCGACTGGGGCTGGTGGAGGACGGCGAGCGCATCTTTCCGGACGTGAACAACTGAGCATCCCCATTTCAACACCGAAGGGAGTCAATAGAGAAGTATATGGAACTGGCGGTTGGGACGATCATCAGCGGGAAAGTCACCGCAATCACCAAATTCGGCGCATTCGTGAGCCTACCCGGCGGGAAGTCCGGTTTGGTCCACATATCAGAGGTGGCCGCTGCCTTTGTCAGCGACGTCCACGACTACCTCACCGAGGGGCAGGAGGTCACCGTGAAGATCCTCTCCGTCTCCCCGGAGGGGAAAATCAATCTGTCCATCAAGCAGACCCAACCCCAGCAGGAACGCCCGCAGCCGGCCCGATCAGCCCGGCCCCAGGGCGGTCGTCCCGGCCCCCGCAGCGGCGGGCGGTCTCCCCGTCCGGCACAGGCCACAGTGGCCATGCAGCCCCCGGCGGAGCCGTCCTTCGAGGACAAGCTGAAGCAGTTCATGACCCAGTCCGACAGCAAACAGTCGGAGCTGAACCGCTATATGGCGGGGAAGCGGGGCAGCGGGCGCAGGAGAAGATAATGGAAAATAGGCAGGCAGAAGCGTGAGGCTTCTGCCTGCCTGTTTTTTGGGGGCGAGTTTTGCCGGTGCCACATTCTCCGTGCGAAAACGGTGCTCTATGATAGGGCAACATTGTCATCCATGGCAAAAGCGCAAATCATTACGCAGCGCAACCGGGGCGGTCACGCTGCGTGATCGGGATAAATTACAGGTTTTCAGTCAGCTCCTCGCTGAGCTTCACGGCGCCATACAGATTCTTGGCGCTGCAGCCAGCCCGGCCGCCGCCGGCGCAGGCGCAAGCACAGGCACAGACACAGCTGGAGGCGCAGGCGCAATGGCTGCTGCCTCCGCCGAAGCCACCGCCTCCAAAACCGCCGCCACGCTTTCCGCCGCCGAAGCCGCTGCTGCGGGGCGGGGCAGGCTTATGCTTGGTGCCCACGGAGCCGGGACGGGGATGGCGGCCATCCGGGCCGGCGGGATACCACAGGCCGTGGACGAATACGTAGCGGGTGCCGAAGCCGCCGGCATAGCCGTCGTAGACGGTGGCCCGGATCACGAAGAAGATCACCAGAACGAATATCACGAATACGGTGAATACCCAGTTATCGGAATCGTCGGAATCGTCATAGGAGTCATCGCCCCAGCTGTTATCCGGCAGATTATCCCGGCTGTTCTCCCAATACAGGGTGGAGGGCCAGCTGGCATATTCCACGGTGAAGTTCAACCGGTCCCCCGGTTCCATATTGCTGGCGGTGAGCACATGGTCTCCGCCGGTCTGGCCGTCGGAGCCAACGCCCGCCACGGAGGCGGGGTCGTGCCACGTCAGGGTCATGACGTCCACCGGGGCGCTGTCAAACCAGCCGGGGGTATAGTCATAGGATACAGCTCCGCTGTCGCTGAGGGTATACATATACTCCTGCACCCAGCGGAAAGCGAAGCGGAAGGTCTCGTTGGCATCGTAGGACTGGGTGAAGTCGATGTAGGCATAGCTGTTGTCGTGATCGATGCTCTGGATGTTGTCGGTGAGGGCCGTCATCTCCCGGATGGAGCCGTTGGGGATGCCGATCTTGGCCCCGCCCTGCTGGGAGTTGGTGGCAGGCAGATCCTCCAGAGGCTTCCAGTCCAGCGTCACCCGGATAGCCAAGCTTCCGTCCTCGGTGTTGGGAGTGACGTCCACCTGATAGTTGACGATCTCGTCGTAGATCTTGTCGGCGTGGGCAGTGCGGGCCGTCAGGGGCAGCAGGCAGGCCGCCAGCAGCAGACACAGCAGCGCCCGGCAAATGGTCTTTTTCATGGTCAGCACCCCTCTCTGTTTCCCTCGCCCAGCTGGCAGATATGCTCCAGCTTGGCGCTCTTGGCCCGGATGGCCCGGCAGGTCTCGCCGTCCCAGATGGCGGACCAGTCGTCGGTGAGGAGGTTCCCCAGCGTGGTGCCGCCCAGCCAGCTCTGGCAGGGGACCACCTGTCCGCCGGGCGTGACGGCCATGTTGCTCAGGCAGGCCCCGCAGCTGGGGATCAGGTGCAGGCCAAGGCTCCGGAGCGTTTCCTCCGGCAGCCAGCCGGGACTGGTGAAGTCGATCTCCATGCCCAGCTCCTCCGCTGTCTCCACGGCCTGACGCAGCACGGCAGTCAGCTCCTCCGGCGTCAGGCGGGTGGCCTGACTGGCCTCCGTCTCAGCGCCGCCGGAGGGAATGAGCCCGGAGCAGGTGACGTATCGCACTCCCAGCTCATGCACGAAGCGGAGGGTAGCGGCATAATCCCGATTCAGGCTGCACAGCGGCGTGTTCACCGACGTCATCAGGCCCGCCGCCACGGCATTGCGGACGCCCTGCACCGTGTCGTCGAAGCCCGGTGCGCCCACCAGCGTATTGTGGACAGCGGCATCGGCGCTGTACAGCGTCACTTGCACGCTGTCAAGGCTGGCCTCATACAGCCGGCGGCACAGCTCCGGCGTCAGCAGACGGCCGTTGGTGTTGAGACGGGTCACGAACCACTGGGCGGCCTCCACCAGCTCCACCAGATCCGCCCGGAGGGTGGGTTCTCCGCCGGTGAAGGTCACCTGCGGGATATTGGCGTGGCGCAGGCGCTCCAGCGCCTCCTTCCACTGAGCGGTGGTCAGTTCCCGGCTCTCGCCCATAGGCTGTCCGGCGGCGTAGCAGTGGAGACACTTCTGATTGCAGTGCCATGCGCCGTCCTGCGTCATGGCGCTGACCATCAGGTCCATACGGTGGGGTGCCGACATATAAGGGGCATAGTCCCCCAGACTTAGGGTTCCTACCTCCACCGGCGGCTCCTGCCCCCGTGCGATGGCGATGAGGCTCTCCATCAGCAGAGCAAGGTCCTCCCGCAGCTGCTCCGGCTTGGTCCGGGGGTAAACGCTGCGGGTGGCCGTCACGGCCTCCTCCGCCAGGCGCTCCCAATCCGCCTGCTTCACCTCACGGTCCGGGGCGTTGTCCCCCTCTGTGAAGAAGTGCTCCAAGGCCGCCATGAAGTTGGCCAACAGAATGGCCCAGCTGAGATTCAGCGGGATCAGCTTGGCCCCGTTCAGCAGCAGAAGGAAGGGTTCGTCCTTCCCCTCCGCCCGTGGCGGGATCATGTGCAGCCGCACCACGCCCGGACCCTTGGGGTCCAGTGTGATATGGCGAACGCAGCTCAGGTGCTGCTCCCAGAATTTTTTCTCACGACGGGTGATACGCATCCGAATCAGCCCTCCCTACCCTGTTATTTTCTGGCTTACAGTATACCATATCTGCTGAAATGTGCAAGAACATCTATGGGTGGAGGAGGTCCTTCTCTCGGCTGTGATGCCGCAGCGCAGGTGCTGATGGGATGATTTTGTGGCTTTCCATAAAAAGGAGCCGCCCTGCAAGCAGAGCGGCCCAAGCGGGTGGGATATTGGAAAGCTTCCGATGCCTATGATATACCCGTCCGACAGTTTTGTAAATAGGAGCTTTTGGCGGAAAACGGGAACTTTTTCCGCTTCCTGTCGAATTTGTCGTGGATTTTAACTTTTTGTGAATTATCCACAAAAATAGGCAAAGCACCTTTTCAAACAGTATGCAACATGGTATAATGCCCACAAGGATAAGGGGAAACCTCTCCCCGACCCTTCCCCCTTTTTGCAAAGGACACTTGGAAAGGAGCAAGCCACATGAAGTTCACATTTGCCTGTAAGAAAGTTGCGCTGAACGACTCCATCAAGGAATATGCCGAGAAGAAGATCAGCAAGCTGGATCGGTACTTCCCGGAGGAGGCAGACGCCTTTGTGACCTTCGCCGTAGAAAAAAAGAACCGCTGCGTGGTGGAGCTGACCATCCGGGCCGCCAACGGCACGCTGTTTCGGGCGCAGGAGGAGGACCCCGACGGGGATATGCGGGGCGCTATTGACGAGGCGGTGGCCTTCATCGACCGCCGTATCCGCAAGAACAAGACCCGGCTGGCCCGGAATCTGCGCCCCGACGCTCTGACCTCCAATATCCCTGCCGAGTTCGATGTGGTGGAGGAGCCGGAGTATCATCTGGTGCGTACCAAGCACTTCGCCGTGAAGCCTATGAGCACCGAGGAGGCCATTTTGCAGATGAACCTGCTGGATCACTCCTTCTATGTATTCCGTAGCGTGGAGACCGGCAATGTCTGCGTGGTGTATCGCCGCAACAACGGCGGCTACGGTCTCATCGAGACGGAGTAAGGCGCTGAAAGTAAGCGCATGGCATAGAGCATATGGGGTCCCGGACAAATGTCCGGGACCCTTTTTTGTTGCGCCGCCGGCAGGCAGCGGAAAGGCTTTCTGCCGGCAGGGATGGAAAAAGGGACGCCCCAGCGGGCGTCCCTTCTATGGTTTTGCGATCGTTATGGGGAAATTACTGGTTCTGCTCCGGCTTGTCGTCCTCCAGCAGGGTCTTGGCGGAGGCGGCCAAACCGGCCAGCCCCTGAATTTCGCTGGGGATGATGATCTTGGTGGCCTTGCCGTCGGCTGCCTTCTGGAAGGCCTCCAGCGCCTTCAGCTTGATGACCTGATCGTTGGGGGCATTCTCGTTGAGCATCCGCATGGCGTCGGCCAGCGCCTGCTGCACCTTCATGATGGAGGCGGCCTCGGCCTCAGCGGCCATGATCTTGGCCTGCTTGGCGGCGTCGGCCTTCAGGATGGCGGATTGCTTCTCGCCCTCGGCCACCAGGATCTTACTGGCCTTCTCGCCTTCGGCCTGCAAGATGGACTCACGGCGCTCACGCTCGGCCTTCATCTGCTTCTCCATGGCGTTCTGGATCTCACGGGGCGGCAGGATGTTCTTCAGCTCCACACGGTTGACCTTGATGCCCCAGGGGTCCGTGGCCTCGTCCAGAATGGCACGCATCTTGGCGTTGATGGTATCACGGGAGGTAAGGCTCTGGTCCAGCTCCAGCTCACCGATGATGTTGCGCAGGGTGGTGGCGGTGAGGTTCTCGATGGCGTTCATGGGATACTCCACGCCGTAGGTATACAGCTTGGGGTCGGTGATCTGAAAGTAGATCACGGTGTCGATCTGCATGGTGACGTTATCCTTGGTGATGACTGGCTGGGGATCGAAATCCGCCACCTGCTCCTTCAGGCTCACCTTCTTCACCACACGCTCAATGAAGGGGACCTTCAGATGCAGGCCCACGCCCCACACGGAGTGGAAGGCACCCAGCCGCTCCACCACATAGGCACGGGACTGCTGCACCACATAGATGTTGCGGACGATGATGGCAAGCACCAGAATCACCAGAATGGCGATCCCTACGATACCGGGGACGGACAGATTGTTGGTAGGCATTTGTTCTTCCTCCTATTTGTTTTATGAATGGACGGGCTGAGCCGCCTCTTCCTCCACGAAGAGCCGAACGCCCTCCATGCGCTGTACCTTCACCATCGTATCCTTCGGGATGACCCGGCCGCTGGCGCTGCGGGCCGTCCACGTCTTGCCGTCGGCGTACACCGCTCCGGTGGGGACGGTATTGTCGATGGTCTCGGTGACACGGGCCGTCTGACCCAGCACCCGGTCGGCGTTGGTGGGCGTCTCGTCCCTGCAGAGCATCCTCTGCACCAGCGGACGGGTCGCCGCCAGCGCCGCAATGCTCACCACGAAGAACAGGACGATCTGCACCCACAGGGCCGCCCCCAGCACCGCCGCCAGCAGACCGGCCACGGCGCCCAGCACGAACCAGATGGAGACCAGTCCCACCGTCACCGCTTCCACGATGCCAAAGACCACGATGGCTGCGATCCAAATGACGATCATAGCTCCTCCTTTCGGGTTTCCCCTTGGTTTCTGGCTTGATTATATCATATCCGGCTGCGGGATGCCACTGTTATTTCCATCCTGTTAAATTTTTGTCAAAATCGTCAAGAGAAGGGCGGCGGCTTTGCCGGGGATGCAGAAAAGAGCGGGGATAAAGGGAGGGACGCCCAACCGGCGTCCCTCGTAATATATCGCTTCAAAGCATCAGAAGGTGTCCACGACCTGACCGTCGGCATCGTACAGGGTGCCATAGAGCCCCTCCGGCACGCCGGAGAGCCACAGGGGGATCAGCACATAGGGGCCACTGAGCTCTACGGAAAAGCTCTCCGGGCAGTGGTCCTGCTCCGGGATACCGGGGGTCTGGGAAATAGCGGAAGTGAGTCTATAATCCAGCGTCAGACGCCCCCCTTGGAGGTCACTGACATCGCCGCTGAGCACCAGCAGCGTCCGGGCCGGGTCACCGGTGGTGGTGAGCATCTTGTCAATGGCAGGCGATCTTCCGTACCGGCGGGCGGGATCGTCATCCGTCCGGGCCAGCAGACCGGCCTCCGGGCAGAGGTAGGTGTGTCCGCCGAAGCTGGCCTGCCGCAGCTGCGTCATGCTGACCTCGGTGCGGTCCGGCGTTTTCCAGAGCACGAAAATGTCATCTCCCACCTGCCGCTTGGCGTGGATGGAGAGGGTAGCCGGGTCCACCCCGGCGTACTCCGCCACCTGCTGATACACGATCTCCACAGAGTCGTCGTAGCGGACATAGCCGGACTGTATCAGGTGCAGATACTGGCAGATAGCCGTCCCCATGAAAACCAGTACAAACCCCGCCGCCAGACCTGCCAACAGGTAGAGATACTTTTTCATTGTCCGTCCTCCTTTTCTCGTCGGTTGAATAGCCAGCCCAAAGCGCCCCACAGGAACAGCAGAACGCCGCCCAGCCGGACACAGGGGATCACTTCCACCAGAATGTAGTCGATGCAGGGGGTAGACCAATAGGAATTGATGAGCAGTGCCAGTGCCTGGAGGATCCAACCCAAAAAGGGCGCCGCCACAGCCACAACGACCCCGGCGATCATAAGCCCCCGGAAGGGTGCAGGTACACTCGTTTTACGCATATTCGTCAGACTCCTTCTTATTCACTTGTCATTTGATGAACCCGTATTTTTCAGCGACCCATTGGTATCACCCATCCCCTTCCTCTCCGCAAAAATCTCTCTTTCACAGGGTAGTAAACCGTTCCTGCGGGAAAACCCTCACATTTGAGGGTATTTTTCTGCATTGTATCACGGCGGAGGCAGGGTGTCCAGCATTTCGCACGCAGTATGGCAATTTTCAGATTTTTACACAGAGGATCGGGGGATGTTTTCGTCATTTCTCCCAAGTGAGCTCCGGGATGGGGGTGGAGATATCCGCCTCCGGGAAGGGGGCCTTCTTGTCCTCCCGCACCCACATGGAGCGGACATTGTCGGCGGCAAACTGCCGCTCCACGCTGGGGACTCTGGCGGTGGCGTACAGCAGCCCCTCCGGGCCGTAGACCTCCAGCAGCAGGACACACACCATGCTGCTGTTGCCGATGTAGGCGGCCACCGCCAGCTTCCCGTCCTGATAGGCCATGGCGAAGTTGGGCGCCACGGTATACGGCATGGCATCCTCATCGTCCTGCTTTTCCGGCTCCGGATCGGCGAAGCTGACGGTATAGCCGGTGACGTAGGCGGTCTGTGTGGGGCAGGTGTAGTCCAGATGATAGCCCTCCTCCGTCCGGGACAGCACCGTCAGCTGATCTTCCCAAAGTACCACGGCGAAGCCGTCCCGGATGGTCAGAGTATGATACCCGCCCGTGCCGGGATCCGACCCCGGCACCGGGCCGAGGGACAGCTCCTGCAGCAGGCGGTAGGTGCCGCCCTCCAGCAGGCGCAGCACCAGCTGGCCGTCCTCCTGCGTCATGAGATACACCGTGCCGCCGAGCTCCTCCTGCTTCAGGGTCACCACCTGCTGGCGGGTGATATCCAGGGGGTACACCAGCTGGCGGCGGGACGGCACGGGGGTGCTGCTCCCGTCATCATCCGTCTGCACCGGGACGTACCACAGGCCATAGCCCTCCGGCGCCCAGTCGGGCTGGGGCTGCGCCGCCGGATCGATGCCCAGAGTGGTGAGGGTACCGCCCTCCAGCGGCAGGCTGAAGGGAGTGAAGTACATGGCGGAGGAGATCCCGGTGAAGTCGTAGCCGTTGATCTCATAGCTGCCGTCTGCGTTGCGGGCCAGCGTCACGGTGAGGTGGTCGGACTCTCTCACCGGGATGCTCAGGGCCGGGAAGGGCACGGTATCGCCAATGTCCCACGGGCCGTAGACATCGCAAAAGTCTCCGCCGCCGGACCAGGAGGCGCCGCTGAGGGACAGGGGCAGGTCCTGCCAGTAGTCCGCCAGATGCACCGTCACGTCCACCAGCTCCTCGCCGGAGGCACGGGCCTGCCGCAGGACCTCCCGGCAGATGGGGTCGCTGTCGTCCTCCTGATCGACCAGCAGGCACTGGATGTTGTAGCCATAGCCGTCAAAGATCCACTGCCCGCTCCGGTCGCTGTACGCCAGCCGGAAGGATGCGTCAGTGGTGTCGGCGGCGGGGTCGTAGTCCATGCGCCATTGCAGGCGGTTTTGCTCCATGCCGATGCGGGCGGCCATATGCAGGCCCTCTGCGGCGGCGGGATCGCCAATGGTGCAGGCGTCCGTCATCGTCAGCGGCAGGGCCTTGGAGCCCAAGGCCATAGCGGCAGCCGTCAGGGCCACGGCACACACCAGCGTCAGGGCCAAAATGGCTCTCCATGTGCGTTTCATGTCACCCCTCCTCGTCCGGCAGCTGGCTCAGGGCCTTGCGGACCCGATCCGCCTGATAGTGATACGTCTGCTTCACACGGGTCACCAGATCCTCGTCCTCCATCTCCTGCTGGGAGATGTCTCCGATGAGCCGCCCCTGCCGCAGCAGGACGGCACGGGACAGGAAAGTCTTGACCTCCTCCAGCAGATGGGTGGAGAGGATCACCGTCTCGTGATCCGACAGCAGGCCCAGCATCACCCGGTAGAAGTCCTCCCGGTTGAAGAGGTCGCTGCCGGAGAAGGGCTCGTCCATGAGGATGTAGTCCGCCCCCTGTGACAGGGCCAGCGTCACCTCCAGCTGGTTCTTCATGCCGGTGGAAAAACTCCGCAGGGGCTTGTGCAGCGGCAGCTGAAAGAACTCCGTCAGCAGGCGGAACCGCCGATCGTTGAAGGCAGGGAAATGGGCCTGATAGAAGTCCCGGTGATCCGCCGGGGACAGGGCCGGAAAGAAGGAGTGCTCGCAGGTGGCAAAGGACAGCCTGTGGATATTCCCCGGCCCGATGGCCTCGCCGTCCAGCGTTACAACGCCCTTGTGGCGCAGATAGCCCAAAATACATTTCATCAGGGTGGTCTTTCCGGCACCGTTCTCCCCCAACAGCCCCACGATCTGCCCCTGCGGGATGGTCAGCGACACATCCGACAGGGCCTCCTTGTCCCGATATTTCTTTGTTACATGAGAAATTTCCAGCATAACGGTTCCCTCCTTCAGCTCCATATTCCGAATAATCCGTGGCCCAAGGTCTGCGCCGGGGTAATGAGACGCCAAGCCGCCCAACACAGCACCGACAGCACCGCCGCAGCCGCTATACAGGCCACCATCCACCGCAGCGGCACCGTCCACACCTGACGGCGCAGGGTGCGGCCGCCATCCGGCAGGCGCCGCATGAGATAGATGCTGCGCCCGCCCTGATAGTAGGAGGCGTACAGCACCGTGGCCGACAGCAGCGTCCCCAAGGCGAACAGGGCCATCAGCACCAGCGCAGGCTCCATGGTCTGCCAGAAGGGCAGCATCCTTGCTCCCTCCCGTACCACGGAGCGGTTTCGCACCGGGTCCCACTCCATCAAGCTCTGATAGGCGCTGCCATAGCGGCAGGCAAAGAGGATGCCGCCCCAAAAAACGGTCCCCAGCAGGGTACCACGGATGATACCGGCCATACGCCCGGCCTCCACGTTGGGGGGCAGGGCCGCCGTCAGGCCCTCCTGCGAAAACCAGTTATTCCTCACGGTCCTTACCTCCTGTCAACAGCAGCTCCAGCATCCAGCCCATAAGGGCCAGCGCCGTCAGCAGCATCGCCATCCACGCATTGTCGGCGACATCCACCGTGAAGGTAAACATCGTGACACTCACCGTCAGCAGTGGCCACAGGTTCAGCCGTCCCCGCCGCTGGCTCCGGATGAACAGGGCCGCCGCCAGTGCATTAGCCATCAGCAGCGCCAGATCCGTCACCCACACCGCCGCATCCGCCAGCGGCACCAGGTGGTGCAGGAAGGAGTCGCTGTACACCAGCAGCATCAGGGATTGGGGGCCGACACCCCAGTTGGGCTCCAGCCCCTGAAGCTTCAGCTGCATCCCCAGCAGCGCTGCCGTCGCCACCAGCGCCCACAGCACCAGCAGCATGGCGGCGTGGTACGCCGCCCACCACAGATCCACCAGCTCCTCCCGCAGGCGCAGGCGGCGGACCGTGTAGGCCGTCTGGCTGCCGAAGCCGCAGCCCCCCAGGCACAGCATGACCATCACCATCAGATAGCCCACGGCGGCAGCCAGCGACGCCGCTCCCACACCGGCGGCACCGCCTGTGTGTTCGGGATTTGCCAGATACGTCAGCACACCCACCGCCAGTGCCGTCAGTCCGGCGGCAATGAGTACCGGGACCATGCTGGCCCGTGCCGCCAGTCCCATCACCGAAAGCTGCTTGTTCATTCCGTCTCCTCCTCTGCATACAGTCTCTCAAACAGGCTCCAGGCACTCTGCCTGTCCAGCCCCATGCGCTTCATGCTGCGGACCATGGCACGCAGCTCCGTCTCGGTCAGTTCCTGTCGCAGCGCTGCCACCCGTCCGGCGTCGGCGTGGACGCAGCTCTTGGCTCCGGTATGGGATTCCACCAGTCCCTCCTCCTCCATCATGCGATAGGCCTTCTGTACCGTGTTGGGGTTCACCGCCAGCAGCGCCGACAGCACCCGCCGGGAGGGCAGCTCCTCCCCGTCCCGGATGGTCCCGGCTGCGATCCCCTGCTTGACATAGCGGATGATCTGCTGGTAGATGGGTACGCCCTCCGCCTGCATAAAGGAATCAAACTGTATCATGGCATCGCCTCCTTCAACCGTATTACTCGTATAGTACGCTTTCTAACCGTATTATACGAGTAGTACGGTTTACTGTCAAGCCCTCCGGTGAAATTTTTTGCCGCTCTTGCGCTTTGGGGGAATATCCGATATACTGGGAGAAACAGGGCGCAGCCCCTGTCCGTGAATCATACTGAGAGGACCGCCGTCTATGGAAACGTATCTGATCCCCTGCCTGCTGGGGCTTGAAAAGCTGGTAAGCGACGAAGTGAAAAGACTGGGCCTGCAGGAGGTGCAGGCGGAGAACGGCCGCATCCTCTGCCGGGGAACGCTGGCGGATGCGGCACGGCTGAACCTGAACCTGCGGTGCGGCGCACGGGTGCTGCTGGTGCTGGGCCGCTTCCCGGCCCGCAGCTTCGAGGAGCTGTTTCAGGGGACCCGTGCCATTGCGTGGGAGGACTATCTGCCGGAGAACGCCGCCTTCCCGGTAAAGGGCTACTCCATTTCCTCCCAGCTGCACTCCGTGCCGGCCTGCCAGTCCATCATCAAGAAGGCCATGGTGGAGCGAATGAAGGCCCATTATCACCGGGAGCAGTTCCCGGAGGACGGTGTGAAGTATCAGGTGCGCTTCTCCCTGTTCAAGGACGAGGCAGCCCTGTGTCTGGATACCTCCGGTGAGGGGCTTTACAAGCGGGGCTACCGGGCCGTGGGTGTGGAGGCTCCCCTGCGGGAGACGCTGGCGGCGGCCATGGTACTGCTGTCCCGCTATCGGGGGAAGGATCCCCTCTGCGACCCCTTCTGCGGCTCCGGCACTATTCCCATCGAGGCGGCGTTCATTGCCAAAAACCGTGCGCCGGGGCTGGACCGCAGCTTCGACGCCCAGAGGTGGGCGTTCCTTCCGGCCAAGGTGTGGATGGATGCGGCGGACGAGGCCATGGACAAGGAATTCCACGGCCACTACGACATCTGGGGCGGCGACATCGACCCCCGTGCCGTGGCCATTGCCAAGGACAATGCCCGCAAGGCGGGGGTGGAGGATATGATCCGCTTCGAGGTGGCGGACATGAGAGACTTCCGCCGGGACAGCACCTACGGCCAGTTGGTGACCAATCCCCCCTACGGCGAGCGGCTGATGGAGAAGCGGGAGGCCGAGGACCTGTACCGGGAGCTGGGACAGGTTTGGCGTCGGCTGCCGGAGGGCTGGCGGACGCTGGTGCTCAGCAGCCATACGGAGTTCGAACGCTCCTTCGGACGGCCCGCCGTCAAGAAGCGCAAGCTCTACAACGGCATGATCAAGTGCGACCTGTTCATGTACGGCAATGTGTAAGGGCTCCGTCAAGATCCCACGGTCTTCCCCACAAGTTTTCAATTTGTTCATTCAATTTTCTGCCCTGATGCTACAATAGCCTTTGTAACTTTTTCTTAAAGAACCGGGAGGCGTTTGCTATGAAGCACGTTTTCATCATCAATCCCACGGCGGGCAAGTCCGACAGCCGCCAGAAGATCTATGACATGGCGGAGAAGCTGCGGCAGGATCACGGGCTGGAGGTGCAGTGCCTGCTGACCAAGAAGCAGGGCCACGCCACGGAGATCGCCCGCCGCCTGTGCCAGAGCGGCGAGGAGCTGCGATTCTATGCCTGCGGCGGCGACGGCACCGTCAACGAGGTGGCCAACGGCATCATCGGCTACGACAACGCCTCCATGACCGTCATCCCCGTGGGAACCGGCAACGACTTCCTGAAAAACTTTGGCCCGGAGGATATGGAGAAATTCCGGGATGCCGAAAACCTGTGGGACGCTCCCCAGTTCCCCATAGACGCCATCGACGTCAACGGCCGCATCGCCCTGACCATCGCCTGCTCCGGCATTGATGCACGGGTGGCCAAGGACGTACATAACTTCAGCGAGAGTCCCATTCTGGACGGCAAGAGCAGCTATATCGTGTCCCTGATGGTGAATTTCCTCTTCAAGGGCATCGGCTCCCACTGGACGGTGGAGCTGGACGGCGAGGCCGTGGAGGATGACTATTCCTTGGTGGCGGTGTGCAACGGCCGCTACTACGGCGGCGGCTTCATGCCGGTGGCGGAGGCCCGGATGGATGACGGCGTTCTGAACACGCTGGTGGTGAAGAAGGTCAGCCGCCTGGCCTTTATGAAGTTCGTCAATCCCTACTCCAAGGGGCAATACTATAAGTTTCCCCATCTGGCCCGATGTTCCACCCCCAAGGTGATCCGCATCCGCTCGGAAAAGCCGGACATCGTTACCTGTCTCGACGGCGAGTGCATCACCTCCGACGATGTGACCATCCAGCTCTCCGACAAGCGGCTGAACTTCTTCGGCCCTGCCGGATGCAGCTGCAACCGAACCGCTCGGAAGCCCCTAATTTAATATTTTGTGAACTTTTCAAAATTTTCCGTTTTCCCCCTTGCAAAACCGGAAAAGTGTGGTATGATAATCAGCGTTAGCACTCCTAAACAATGAGTGCTAACGCTGATTTCGTTTTTAATAAAAGATATAAGGAGGAACCAACCATGAAACTGACACCGCTTGCTGATCGTGTGGTGCTGAAGATGACGGAGGCGGAGGAGACCACCAAGGGCGGCATCATCCTCACCGGCTCCGCTAAGGAGAAGCCCTCTGTGGCCGAGGTCATTGCCGTTGGCCCTGGCGGCGTGGTGGACGGCAAGACCGTCACCATGAGCGTCAAGCCCGGTGACAAGGTCATCACCGACAAGTACGCCGGCACCAAGGTCACTCTGGAGGATGTGGAGTATATCATCGTCAAGCAGGGCGACATTCTGGCCATCGTCGAGTAAGACTTCTGCGCTGTCATTGCGAGACCGGTCCGCAGACTGGTCGTGGCGATCCGTTCTCCCCGGCCTTATAGAAAGGGTATTACGGATCCCCACGGTCGCTTTGCTCCCTCGGAATGACATTTTTGTAAAATCATTATCTGCAATATAGGAGGCAATCAATATGTCCAAGATCATTAAGCGTGGCGACGAGGCCCGCAAGGCGCTGGAGTCCGGCGTCAATCAGCTGGCGGATACCGTAAAGGTCACTCTGGGCCCCAAGGGCCGCAATGTGGTGCTGGATAAGAAGTTCGGCACTCCCCTGATCACCAACGACGGCGTGTCCATCGCCAAGGAGATCGAGCTGGACGATCCGTTCGAGAACATGGGCGCTCAGCTGGTGCGTGAGGTGTCCACCAAGACCAACGACGTGGCCGGCGACGGTACCACCACCGCCACCCTGCTGGCACAGGCCATGGTCCGTGAGGGCCTGAAGAATCTGGCCGCCGGTGCCAACCCCATCGTCATGAAGAAGGGTATGTCCAAGGCCGTGGAGGCCGCAGTAAGCGCCATCCGTGCCCAGAGCCAGAAGGTCAACGGCACCGATGACATCGCCCGTGTGGGTACCGTCTCATCCGGCGACGCCTTCATCGGCAAGCTCATTGCCGAGGCAATGGAGAAGGTCTCCTCCGACGGCGTGATCACCATCGAGGAGTCCAAGACCGCCGAGACCTACTCCGAGGTGGTGGAGGGCATGATGTTCGACCGTGGCTACATCACCCCCTACATGGTCACCGATACCGAGAAGATGGAGGCCGTCATCGACGACGCCTACATCCTCATCACCGATAAGAAGATCTCCGTCATCTCCGACATCCTGCCCCTGCTGGAGCAGCTGGTGCAGGCCGGTAAGAAGCTGTTCATCATCGCTGAGGATGTTGAGGGCGAGGCCCTGAGCACCCTGATCGTGAACCGTCTGCGCGGCACCCTGAACGTGGTGTGTGTCAAGGCCCCCGGCTTCGGTGACCGCCGCAAGGAGATGCTGCAGGATATCGCCGTCCTCACCGGCGGTCAAGTCATCAGCGAGGAGTTGGGTCTGACCCTGAAGGACGCCACCGTGGATATGCTGGGCCGTGCCCGTCAGGTGAAGGTCACCAAGGAGAACACCATCATCGTGGACGGCATGGGCGACAAGCAGGCCATCGCCGACCGTGTGGCTCAGATCCGCAACCAGATCGGCCTGACCACCAGCGAGTACGATAAGGAGAAGCTGCAGGAGCGTCTGGCCAAGATGGCCGGCGGCGTGGCTGTCATCAAGGTGGGCGCTGCTACCGAGACCGAGATGAAGGAGAAGAAGCTCCGCATTGAGGATGCTCTGAACGCCACCAAGGCCGCTGTGGAAGAGGGCATCGTGGCCGGCGGCGGCACCATCTACGTCAACGTCATCCCCGCTGTCACTGCCCTGCTGAACGAGGTGGAGGGTGATGAAAAGACCGGCGTGCAGATCGTGGCCAAGGCTCTGGAGGAGCCCATCCGCCAGATCGCTGCCAATGCCGGTCTGGACGGCTCCGTCATTCTGGAGAAGGTCCGTACCTCCGGCAAGAACGGCTACGGCTTCGACGCCTACAAGGAGGAGTACTGCGACATGATCGCCAGCGGCATCGTGGATCCCGCCAAGGTGACCCGCTCCGCTCTGGAGAATGCCGCCAGCGTCTCCGGCATGGTGCTGACCACCGAGTCTCTGGTGGCCGACAAGCCCCAGCCCCCCGCACCCGCTGCTCCCGCTCCCGAAATGGGCGGCATGGGCGGTATGTATTAAGATTCGCCGCAAAGCCTTGAAATTGCTTGATTTTTTGAGTGTGCAAAAGCGGATTTACGCCAAACTTATGCCAAAAATTCAGGCGCATGATCGGGTAACAGAAATCGGCATCTGCCTCAAAAAGCAGGTGCCGATTTTTCCTTATTTGCGTTTCTTTTTGCCTTTTCCGTGTGGTAGCTGCGGTCGTGCTTTTCCGCGCTGGTTGATGGGGCTTTTCAGGTACTTGGACAGCTTGAGTATTTCAATCAGCGAGACGAACTGCTCTTTGGAGAGCTTGTCATAATCAATGCCAAAATATGATAACGGAACGGAGACAGGCAAGGCCTGTCTCCGTTCCGTTATAAACGATAGCATCACAACAGCGGGGCCACCAGCTTCATAAGGCTGCCGCCCAGCTTATAGCCCAGCTTCTCATGGCGGATAGTTTCCGGCGTCACCCGGCGGCACTGCTCCAGCGTCCGCTGGAAATCCCGCTCCACGTCGCCCACGGTAGGGCCGCCGTAGAGATACGCCGCACACTCGAAGTGATGGTACAGACTCCGGTAATCCAGATTGATGGTACCAACCACCGCCTTCACGTCGTCGCTGGCAAAGATCTTGGCGTGGACAAAGCCCGGCGTATACTCGTACAGCTTCACCCCTGCTGCCGTCAGGTACTGATAGTGGGATTTTGCCAGCGCATAGGCCGCCTTTTTATCCGGGATGCCCGGCAGGATCAACTTCACATCCACCCCACGCTGGGCAGCGAATTTCAGAGCCGTCTCCATCTCGTTGTCCAGAATGAGATAGGGTGTCATGATATGTACATAGTCCTTGGCCCGGTTGAGAATGTCCATATAGACGCTCTCCCCCACCTTATAATCGTCCAGTGGACAGTCGCAGTAGGGCATCACATAGCCCTCCGCCTCCACCGGCGGCGAGGGCAGCAGAGCCTCATCCCAGCGAGGCTCCTTTTCCGTCAGATTCCACATTTGTAAGAACATCAGGGTAAAGCTCTGCACCGCCTCTCCCCTCAGGAGGATGGCGGTATCCTTCCAGTGGCCGAAGCGCTCCTTGCGGTTGATGTACTCATCCGCCAGATTTACGCCGCCGGTGAAGGCCACCTTGCCGTCGATGACCAGGATTTTCCGGTGATCCCGGTAGTTATAGTGGGTGGAGAGGAAGGGCTGGATGGGGGCAAAGGCCTTGCAGCGGATGCCCAGCTTTTCCAGCCGCCGGGGATAGTCCCACGGCAGGGTGGAGATCTCCAGCATCCCGTCGTACAGCACCCGCACGTCCACGCCCTGGGCCGCCTTGTCCGCCAGAATTTTCAAAATGCTGCCCCACATATACCCCTCATCAATGATGAAGTACTCCAGAAAAATGAACTTCTCCGCCTTTTGCAGCTCCTCCAGCAGCGCCGCAAACTTGTCCTCTCCCTGTGGGAAGAACTTCGTCTCCGTGTTGGCATACAGGGGAAAAGAGCCGCTGCGGTTGAGATAGCGGCACAGATCGTCGGTGCCGGAGGATTCGATCTCCGGGTCCCGCAGCACCTCCGGGTCCTGATGCAGCAGATCCCGGCTCTCATCGATCCGCTGCTGCACCCTCCGCTTCAGAGTGCGATGACCCACATCCTTCTCCGTGAACCAGAGGAAAATACTGGCGGGAATGGGGATCACCGCCAGCAGGAACATCCACGTCAGCTTCCCCGTGGCGTCCATGTCGCTGTTAAAAAGATGGAAAAACATCAGCACGGTGAACACGCCCTGCACCGCCGCAAACCACTCGAAATCGTTGTTGAACCAGCGCCACATCATCCACAGAAGCACCAGCTCCAGAATCAGCAGCAGCGCCATGAGGCCAAACCGGCTGAACACCACCCGCAGGACGCCCTTGCGACTCTTTTTCACCAGCCGCAGCACATTCTCCTGCTCCCACTTTTTCTTGTCCAAATGCTCCACCCCTTCGCCGTCGGAAATAACTCACTTATGATATATGGTATCATCTACCGTCCCCCCTGTCAAGAAAAGGGCAGACAGACACCCCGGAGGCTGGGCCTCCGGGGTGTGCGGTTACTCTTCGTTCTTTTTCTTCTGCTGCTCCTCCAGCCGCCGGCCTACCTTCTTCATCAGTTCCAGACACAGCATGGAGCTGATGCCCAGCAGAGCCACCGCCAGAGCGATCTGATGCCGCATGGTCCCACCTCCTGTGTTTTATGAGGTACTTCCATTGTAGCAGATACCGCCGCTTCTGTCAAAGCCTCAGCCGATGTAGCCGGCCTCCCGCAGCAGGGTCTTGGCCCGCTCCTCGTTGGTATCGCTGACCAGCACCAGCGGGCCGGTGCAGCCCATAGCGGACTCGGCATAGATATCCTTGGCCCACAGCACCTGCACGGCGGCCTCGATGTCCATGACCTCGATGCCGGGGATGCCTGCGGTGCAGGGCTCCTTGGCGGGAGCCTTCACCTCGGCCTTGGCTGCCGCCGGAGCGGAAGCCTCCCGCTTCTGGCGCAGGAGCTCCTCCAGCCCGGCCTTGTCGGCCAGCGCAAACTCCGCCTTGGCGATCTTCTGTACACCGCCCCGCACCAGCTCGTCAGCAAAGGACAGGGCGTTGGCGATGAGGGGGGCGCCGGAGGCACGGGAGATGATGAGCACCAGCTTGTCATAGTCCCGGCCGATGCCGGGGCCATAGCCGTAGCCGGTGGACTCGAAGCTGCCGCCGGTGGTGAAGGAGCTGAGCATCTTGATGAGCACGTTGCCCGTCAGGGAGTCGCACACCATCACGTCGGGGGTCCCCTGAAGCACATCGTTGCCCCGCATCACGGCGCCGCCGTCGGCCCGGACGGACTCGGCAAAGCGGATGGGATAGCCCGCCTGCTGCAGCTGGCGCAGCGCCGTCTCGCAGGCCCGTGCGCCGTCCACGTTGAGGATGCCCACGGTGGGCTCCTGGATCCCGCAGGCCTTAGCGGTGATGATGCCGTAAATGGTGTTGAGGATCATGCCCTCCAGACGGTTGGCGCTGGAGGTGCCGGTGGTGGTGGCCAGGAACATGGACTTACCACGGGCGGGCGTTACTACCCGTCCCACAGTGGACACACCGATGGGGAAAGGGAAATGCATGGTGACGGCAGCGTCCGCCGCACCGCTCTCCAGCAGCTCCACCATCTTGCGGTGGCCCGCCTCCTCGTCCGCCACGGGGACGGTGGTCACGCCCTCCCCTTCCAGCGTGCCGATGTAGGACACATCCAGCCCCACACGGGCGGCCATCACCGCCGCCTGCATGGAGTTCTCCTCCCCGTGCTCGCTGCCCATGCCGGTCAGCAGCAGGCGGGGACGGCGGCCGGAGCGGCCGGTCTCCAGATACTCCGCCACCTCACGGAAGGTCTCCACGATGGTCTGATTTACGTTCTTCATGCTTACTCCCCCATCTGCGCTGCCAGCGTCTCGGCAAAGCCACGCATGGCGTCTGCGATCATGTGACGGATCTGGGTATCGTCCACGGCGGGAGCGGCTTCCTCCTTGCCGGGGTTGGCCTCGATGACGAAGGAAACACCGTCAAAGAGGTTGGTGAGGCGGCCCAGGAACAGAGAACCCTTACCAATGACCATGACACGCTTGATATCGCCGGCCAGCAATGCCTCCCGTGCAAAGCCCACATAGGGAACACCGGAGGGAATATGGCCCTGGGTGGGAGCGAAGCCGGTGAGACCGTGCTCCACGGTGAAGTTGGCCAGCTCAGCCCGCTGCAGCTCGCCCCGCTTTACGGCCAGAGCACCGATCATCTTGTAGTTGGCCAGCGGCACATCGCCGGCACCGGCGGGCTTGGTGATGTCGGGGTTCTGCATCTCCGGGGAATACTTGTCGATATCGGTGATCTTCAGGCCGTTGCGATCCAGCGGATCGGTGACCAGAGAGGTGATGACGGCCTGCGGGGCAGAACCGGTACCCACGCTGTGGCGGCCCAGCATATTCAGGTTGATAAAGGGGTTCACGCCGTCGTCCTGCGTGATGACCACGGCAAAGCCGCCGATCATATCCTCCAGAGCGGGCAGGCCCTTCTTCACGTGGTCCTTGCCATTCATGCCCAGCTTGGCGGTGCAGCCGCCGGCGGTGACCACCACGGTGTGGTAAGCGCCGCTGGCCACCAGAGCCGCCGCCTCGATCATGGCGTGGGCGGGGGCAGCGCAGAAGGCACGGCAGTCGGAGCCGGAGGCGTTGTTCAGCCCGGCGATCTCCGCAGCGGACTTGGCGAAGTTGCCGCCGCCACGCTGGTTGATATCGCCGCAGGCCTCCTCGGCACAGTCGATGACGTACTCCACCTGATTGCGATCGATGCCAGTGACGTGGATCACGTTCAGCAGTGCCAGCACGGAGGATGCCTTGGACACCAGATTCTCGTGCATGACGTGGGCGGAAAGGTTGGCATCAATATCGTGGGCCCGCTTCACGCAGCCCACCAGCTGGCCCAGATGATACAGTCCCTCGGCGCCCTCTTCCTCTACCAGCCGCTGGATCTCCTCCAGCGAATTGCCGTTTTTCAGACGGTCCAGCACGCTCTGCTCCATGACGGGGTTGGCGGCCAGCGCCTCCCGGTTGGCAGCCACGAATTCGGCCTCCAGTTCCACCAGATCGAACACGTCGCAGGCCTGCATCAGCAGCAGGAACTCGTTCTGGGGCATCATCTGGCCGAACTTGCCGTACCGCTCGTGGCAGTCGCACTCCTTGTCGCACCAGGGCTGGGCCACTGCCGCCAGTTCATCCGGGGTCTTGTTGCCAATGTAGACCTGATTGGGCCAATAGGCCACCGCCTGCTCGAAGCTGCGGATGTGGCTGGGCAGCTCCTTGAGATACTCACTGTCGGGGTTGACGATACGCTCTGTTGTCTGGGTAGTGCCGTTGTGCAGCACCATATCGGGGGTATGAGCCAGAACATAGCCGGCTCCACGGATGACACTTTTCATAGGTCAGATCACCTTTCGTATGTATGGGCGTGTAAAATCCCTGAGTTGTATACAATTTTATATATAGAATAGAGAGGGATGGCGGTGTGCCATCCCTCTCTGGGTGAGACCATTAGTCTTTGAAGGCACAATACTGTTCACGGATACTGGTCATTTCGCTGACGATATCGTCAACATCCAGCACCATCTCCATCATACCGACCTGCTCATCATAGACAGCTTCATCAAACTCTGCCTTGACTTCCGGCTCACATACATGATAAACCCTGAGTCCCAACGAGACTCCTGCCAAAGGACCTGCAAAAGTGGGGTCACCGTTCGTCACGGTCTCGGCTGCCAAACCGGCACCCTCGCCCTCGGCAGCACCCAGCAGAACCACAATGTTTTCTGCTCCGTACTGCTCCGCGAACTCCTTGACTCTCTTCTGATTCTCCAGATCCATAGCACCTGCGGCCGTTCAGACGAAGCACTCGGTAGAGGAGAACACGACTTCGGCGCCAGCGCTCTCGGCACAGGCCGCAATGGCCATACCGGGGACACCGTCACGGTCACCGATGACGATGGCCTTTCTGCCCTTGAGAATACTCATTTCTATTTTCCTCCTTCCTTTCAGATTTCTATTCCATGCCCATGGGGCGGGAACACAAAGGAATGAGCTTTTCAGCAATACTTGAGGATCATTGCCTCGATGCTCTCGGCGGTGGCATCATCCTTCACCACAGAGTCGATCATCTGGCCGTTCTCATAGATGGCCATGACCGGCAGACCCAGCACCTTCTGGCTGATGGCCAGACGGCGGGCCTTGGTGGTGTTCAGGGAGCAGAACTTCATCTTGTCACCGTACTTCTCGGAATACTCGTGTACATAGGGCATCAGCGCAGCGCAGGGCACGCAGCCGTCGCCGTAAAAGTCCACGAAAACCTTACCCTCTGCCTTGAGAACTTCTGCCTCGAAATTTTCCTTGGTCAGATCCAGCATAGTAATGAACTCCTTTCAAAAATCACTTCTGAGCGCTGATATACTTGTAGCACTGCATGGCGGCAATGGCGCCGTCGGCGCAGGCCGTCACCACCTGACGCAGGGGGGTCACCCGCACGTCGCCGGCGGCAAACACGCCGGGGACGTTGGTGCGCATGCACTCGTCGGTCTTGATGTAGCCGCCCTCCATGTCCAGAACGCCGTCGAACATCCCGGTGGTCTTTTTGCCGGTGAAGCCGAACAGCCCGAAGAAGCCGTCCTCCTCATCGGCGTGGAGCACCGTCTCCTCGCCGGTCTTGGTGTTCTTCAGGACGATCTCGCTGAGCAGCTCGTCGCCGCCCACGTCCTCCACCTCCTCGTTGCACAGGACGTGGATCTTGGGCTCGGCATCCAGACGCTCCTTCAGCATGGGGGACACCGTCAGGGCCGGACCTTTGTGGATCATGGTGACCTTTCTGGCGTAGCCTGCCAAATACAGGGACTCCTCGGCGGCGATGCCGTTGCCGCCCACCACGTAGATCTCGAAGTCCTCGAAGAAGTTGGCGTCGCACACGGCGCAGTAGCTGATGCCCTTGCCCACATACTTGGCCTCGTTCTTGCAGCCGATGGAGCGGGTCATGGCACCGGTGCAGACGATAACGGTCTTGCCCAGATACTCGCCCTTGCTGCCCACGAACTTCTTCACGGGGCCGCTGAAGTCGCAGGCGGTGATGGTATCGCTGACACGCTCGCAGCCGAACTTCTTGCACTGCTCGGTCATGGGAGCCACCAGCTCCTGGCCGGTCATGCCGTCCACCTTGGACTGGCCGGGATAGTTTTCGATGTCATGGGTCACGGCGATCTGGCCGCCGTCGATGCCCTTTTCCAGGATCAGCACGCTCAGGCGGCTGCGGCCTGCGTACAGACCGGCAGCCAGCCCCGCAGGGCCTGCGCCCAGGATGACTACATCATAAATCTTGTTGTCCATAGTAATGGCTCCTGTCAATCAGTAAATACGGCGTTGCTCTCGCCGGACACGGATCCGCCGCCCTCGGTCAGCAGGTTCAGAGCGCCCATGACGATCTCACGACGGCGGTTCAGTTCCTTCTCAGGAGGCAGGTTGGGATCGCCGGTGGGATAGGGGATGGCCTGAGCGCCGAAAATACGGGCCGCACCGACGGTCTTGGAAATGGGGGTAACTGTGCAGATATGAGTGGCGGGGATACCAGCCTTCTCCAGCTGCTTCACGATCGTTGCACCGCAACGTGTACAGGTACCTCAGGTACTGGTCAGAATGACGCCATTGACCCCGGCGGACACAAGCCGCTCAGCGATCTCCTGGCCCATTCTGGTGGAGTCAGCAACGGAAGTGGAGTTACCGGTGGTAGAGATCAGCGCCGGATACACACTGCCGATGATGCCTTCCTTCTCCAGCATTTTCAGCATATCATAGGGGGCGACCCGATTGGGGTCGTTGTTGGCGTACACGGGGTCGAAGCCGGCGTGGACGGACTCCCACTTGCCGCTCTCCAGCTTGTCGCCCTCCACGGGATACTCCTTCCAGAACTTGGCGGTAGCCGCCACCATGTGGTCGGGGTTGCCCATGGGGACCATGCCGCCGGTGGTGCAGAGGGCGATCTTGGCCTTGCTCAGGTCGGCAATGGGGGCAGAGGGCTCCACCTTCTCATAGGTGGAGATCTCCAGCTCGGTCTTGTAGGGCTCGCCCTTGACCTTGGCCAGCAGCATATCCACGGCACGCTCGGCGCCGTTCTTCTCCCGGAAGATGTTCACACGCTTGCCCTTGGCATAGTACTGCTCGTCCTCCGGCGTGCCGATGGGCTCACCCGTCAGCAGCTTTCTGGCAAAGCCGGCCATCAGGGGTACGGCCTTGCGGATACCGGCGGCGGACTTAGCCACCCGCAGGATGTACACGTCCTTCTTGAACATATCCACGGCGGGGTTTTCCTCGTACAGGCCGGTGATGGCCTCCACCCCCGCCTGCTCCTTGGCGGTCTTGCACACGTCGCCGCAGGCGATGCCGAAGCGGCCGGCGTTAAAGGCAGGGCCGGCAATGATGAGGTCGGGCTGATACTTCTTGATCTGCTCCAGCAGGAAGGCCCGGCCGGTCTCCATGTTCTCGGCATAGAAGTTATCGCCGCAGACGATCGTGGCCACAATCTCGGCAATATCCTTCAGAGGGGCACCGAAGGTATTGGCGGAACCATGCATCCCCTCAAAGACCTGAGGCTCTGCATACGCCATATCCTCGCCGCCGATCTGACCGAAGAACTGGTTGGTATAGAACAAAATTTTCTTCATTCTTTCCCTCTCCTTCGTCAAACAGTGGTAGCGGACAGGTAGGTGTTACCCTGCAGATTATGTCCGCCCATGATACCGTGGATCTCCAGCAGCAGCGTGCCGTCGGGCTTGATGGAATCCACATTGCCGCCGGTGACACGCTCCACCTCCTTCAACTCGCCCAGAACACGGTCCATCTTGGGCAGCAGGATGGTGGCATTGGAGTTGCCGGTGGACACGATGGCGTTGGCCTCGGTGACCACATCCGGCAGAGACTCGGACATACCGTCGGTACCGGCGTCCTCGTTGGTGATGATAACGGTCTTGACGCCCCGCTTCTCCAGACCCCGGCAAACGTGCATCAGGTCGGTGGTGGGGTTGCCGAAGCCCTCCTGAGAGATGATGGCGGCGTCGGCGCCGAACTCCTCGGTGGCGATGCGGACGCTCATCATGATGTCCCGCTGCTTCTCCTTCAGGGTGACCATCAGGGGGTTCAGAATGATGCCCACGAAGTTCAGCTCCTTGCCGTGCTTGGCCCACAGGGCCTTGATAACGGCGTTGTTCAGGTGGTGATAGGTCGTGGTCTTGGAGCCGGGGGACACGCAGTTGCCGCTGATGATCGCACCGTCAAAGAACTCCGTGGGAGAGACAACGGTGGGTACCAGCTGCTTGGCATCCCGGCCGTAGAAGTAAGTATCGTGCAGCAGGCCCTGTGCCATGCAGTTGCACACATACACCACCTTGGGCAGGTCAGGATACTGGTTGGCACGCTCGGCAGCGGTGGGCCAGTGATAGAACTCGGAGTCATAGCTCTCCGCCTTCACAGCCACCTCGCCCAGCCAGCGGGCCGCCTTCAGCCCGGCCATGCGGACGACCTCCTCATGCTCGTGCTGATCCACATCCTCCCGCTTGGTCAGGTGCAGCACCACGTTGTTCAGCTTGGAGAAGAGCGTGTACTGGGCGGCGGGGCCGCTCATGTCGATGAGGCCCTCCTGAAAGCCCACGATGGGGCCCGTGGTCACCACGGCGCAGCCCTTGAGTACATAGGTCACGCCGGAGCCTGCCTCCGGCACGTCGGAGCCGAACACACCGGGGAAGATCTCTCCCTCCGGCTTGTAACGGGGCTCCACCACATCCTTCACCGGAAGGATACGGCAGGATTCGCCCGGCTTGGCAAGATCCACCTTCACGGCTGTCACACGGGGGTCCTCCAGAATGAGCTTCTTCAGCCCTTCCACGTCCACCGTCAGCACGCCGTCCTTCAGGTCGTTCTTGTCACCCAGGACGACATCTTTTACTTGAACATTTCTCAGTTCCAGATCCATGATCGATGTGTCCTCCTATCTATAGTCGTTGCTTTTTCACAATCGCATCTGCCTATAATATACCCCACCAAAACCAAAAAATCAATCATTTTTATCAAAATTATGTAAAAATTTTTAAATAAAATTTTGTATACAATTTAGCGGCGAATTTTGTCCTATTTTCGTTCAAGAAATTGCCCTATTCCCACTGTATCGTGTGTTTTTCCACATGGATCCGCCTGCCACCCCCGCCGGGTCGCCCTGCTCACCGCCCCCCTTCGCCGCTGCCACCGCACAGGGCCGCCTTCCTTGTCGCCGGTTTCTCCGTTTCTTTCATTATCGTTTTTTTAGATATTACCTCTTGCGGTTCCGACGGCATATGCCGGGATGCCATCCACGGCAGAAATAAACCGCCCCGGACACATAGGTGTCCGGGGCGGTTCTGCGTTTTTCATATGCCCCTCTCAGAAGGCGAAGGTATTCCTCACCAGAGAGCAGTCGATCATCTGATAGTCCTCCAAAATACGCTGGGGCATCTTCGCCCGATCCGGCGGCGTGAAGGTATCGATGCGGGTGATGGCCTCCGACATGATGAGGCACTCCTCCCCGTCCGGGGTCTGGGGCCGATCCGACAGTACCACCGTGCGATAGGGCGTCTCGTGGGGCCGCAGACTGCCGTACAGCGGATGGTTGCACAGCCGGTGGCCTATATACACCAGGTCTCTGGCCCGCACCAGGATCTCCCGATAGGTATCCTCCGGGTACAGGCGAACCTCCCCCTGCCCGGCGAACTCCTTCGCCGCCATGGGGTTGTTGGTAACGATCAGATACATGGCGCACCTCCTGCTCCGTCATAGGCCGCCCTCCGGGCGGTCGGGTAAAGGGATGCCCCAACGCTGTGCGTTGGGGCGTTTCTGGCGGAAGTATGTGGGAATCGAACCCACCAGGGCGGCTGTTCACCGCCTACACTGGTTTTGAAGACCAGGGGGCACACCAGAACCCATCTACTCCCATATCCCGGTTGTATACAGGAGTTTAGCACAGGTCACGGGGTAAAATCAAGCTTTTTCGATAAATTCGCCGCAAAATTGGAAAATCCGATCCTCGTGGCCGAAATTTATCCGCTTTGTCGCCGCTCACAGGCTTCCGATGACCTCCCGGTGGTCGCCCACCATTTTGGTCACCTTGGTCTTGTCGAAAAATTCCAGAATGGCCAGCGCATATTTCCGGGAGGTCCCCAGCAGGTCCCGGTACTCCGCCAGCGTAAAGGCGGGGTGGCCCTCAAAGAAATCACGGGTCAGGGCGCAGACCTCCTCATAGACATCCTTGTGGTAAAACAGCTGGGGCGTCAGCATCACCAGCTCGCCGCAGGACACCAGATTCTCCAGCACCTTTTTGCAGTCGTCCCGCTCGTTGGTGGGGAAGGAGGCGTAGATGTCGTCCACAAAGGGTACCTCCCGACCGGACTTACGGTAGCTGTCCAGCAGCTTCTGCCGCAGGGCCGTCTGGCGCTTGGTGAGCACCACCCGGAAGTCCGGCAGGGCGCAGCGGTCGGCAATGGCGGTGACGGTGCCGCCCCGGAGCATGGCGGTAAGGATGGCGTCGGCCTCCTTCAGCTCTGCTCCCCGGAGGGCCTTCTGCCGCAGGGCCGCTACCTTCATGCCCGCATGGAGGGGGTTGGCCTTGTGATACTCCGCCAGCACCTGCTCCACCGACTGGCAGGCCTTCCGGTACAGGGGGGCCGCCAGATAGCGCCGGGGCAGGATCTCCAGCAGATCGCCGCTGTTCACCAGATCCTCCAGTGCCCGCACCATCTCCTCCTCCGGCATACTCTGGCGCTGGGCCAGGGTCTGGGCCGTGGGCAGGGCGTAGCCATACTCCTCCACCAGCTGCTGCAGCTGGGCGCCGGCGGAGCCGCCCTCCCGGATGGTCAGGGCCCGGATCACCTCCGGCTGATGCCGCTTATGGCGGGGCGGGCAATCGTCCAGAATGACGCCGCCGCCGATGGTCTCCATGGGGGAGTAGAACCGGATAACGAAGCGGTCCCCCCGCTTCACCGCCACCGGCTCCGTAAAGCGCAGCTGGGCAAAGCCGGACTGGCCCGGCTCCAGCGTATCCCGCTCCAGCAGCACCACCTTGGCGATGTGGGCGGCAGCCCCGTGGTAGAAGTGTACCGGGGAGCCGTTCTCGATGATGCGGTGGGAATCCTTCAGATCGGTCAGGCGCACGTCCAGCATCCGGGACAGGCGCAGGGTATCTGGCTTGCAAAGGGTATCGCCCCGCGCCACGGCATCCCGCCGCAGGCCCGCCAGATTTACCGCCACCCGCTGCCCGGCGTAGGCCTGCTCCACCGAGTGGTTGTGGACCTGCAGGGTGCGGACCTTGGCCCGCTGGCCGGAGGGCATCAGCTCCACCGGGTCGCCTACGGAGAGGTTGCCCTCGATCATGGTGCCGGTGACCACGGTGCCGAAGCCGTCCTTGGAGAACACCCGGTCCACCGGCAGACGGAAGGGGATCTGCTCGTTGCGGACGGCCACCCGGCTCACCCGCTGCTGAAGCTCCTTTTTCAGCTCCGGGATGCCCTGACCGGTATAAGCGGACACCGGCAGGACAGGTTTGCCCTCTAAAAATGTCCCCTTGACGTGGGCGGCGATGTCCTCCCGGACAATTTCCACCCACTCCTCATCCACCATATCGGTCTTGGTGATGACCACCACACCGTCCCGGATGCCCAACAGGGTCAGAATATCCAGATGCTCCACGGTCTGGGGCATGAAGCCCTCGTCCGCCGCCACCACCAGCATGGCAAGGTCGATGCCGCCGGCACCGGCCAGCATATTCTTGATGAATTTCTCGTGGCCCGGCACGTCGATAATGCCGGCCTGCGTATGATCGTCAAACTCGATATGGGCAAAGCCCAGCTCGATGGTAATGCCCCGCTTTTTCTCCTCGATAAGGCGGTCAGTGTCGATACCGGTCAGGGCCTTGATGAGCATGGTCTTGCCGTGATCCACATGACCGGCGGTGCCGATGATGACGTGCTTCATGCCAGCACCTCCGCCGCCGTATCAGCGATATACTCCATGTCCTCCGGGAAGATGGTCCGCACGTCCAGCAGCAGCCGGCCCTCGGTGATGCGGCCGATGATGGGCTTTTCCCGGCAGCGCAGAGCCTGCTCCGCCTGATTGGGGGACAGCTTGTCCGCCGGAAGGGCCACGGCAAAGGTGGGCAGCAGCTGGGTGGGGACGGAGCCGCCGCCCACCGGCCCGGACTGGGCCACTACCTCCGCCGCCACGCCCCGCTCCTTCAGCAGGGCGCACAGCTGGGCCGCAGAGGCCCGCAGATCCTCCCCGGAGACAGCCAGCATGGCCAGCGTGGGGATCTCCTGCTCCGCCCGGTGCAGGTCCTGATAGGTGGTGAGGGTGGCCCACAGGGCGGCGATGGTCATTTTATCTACCCGGATGGCACGGGCCAGCGGGTGGCGCTTCATCCGGTCGATGTACGGCTTCTTTCCCAAAATGATACCGGCCTGCGGCCCGCCCAGCAACTTATCACCGCTAAAGCTCACCACATCCACCCCGGCCCGGATGCTGTTTTGCACCGTAGGCTCGTCGTGGATGCCGTAGTGCTCCAGCTCCACCAGAGAACCGCTGCCCAGATCCTCCACCACCGGCAGGCCGGTGCGGCAGCCCAGGGCCACGATGTCGCTCAGGGGCAGGGACTCGGTAAAACCCACGATGCGGTAGTTGCTGGTATGCACCTTCAGCAGCGCACGGGTCTGCTCCCCGATGGCCCGTTCATAGTCAGAGAGGTGCGTCTTATTGGTGGTGCCTACCTCCCGGAGATGGCAGCCGCACAGCTCCATGATATCCGGCACCCGGAAGGAGCCGCCGATCTCCACCAGCTCCCCGCGGGAGGTGATGACCTCGCCCCCCTGGGCCAGAGTGCTGAGGATCAGCATGACGGCGGCGGCGTTATTGTTGACCACCATGGCGCTCTCGGCGCCGGTGAGGCGGCACAGCAGCTTTTCCACATGGTCGTGGCGGCTTCCCCGATGGCCCGCCTCCACGTTATACTCCAGCGTGGAATAGCCCCGTGCGATGTCGTATACGGCGTCCGCCGCCCGGTCGGACAGGCAGCCACGGCCCAGATTGGTATGGAGAATGACGCCGGTGGCGTTGATGACCGGCCGCAGAGACGGCAGGGACTCCCGTGCCGCCACCCGGCAGATCCGGTCGCCCAACTCCTCCAGCGTGGGGAGGGTCGTCACCTCGCCGCTGAGGATGGCGGAGCGCAGCTGCTCCAGCACGGTACGGATCCACTCCGTCACGGAGGAGGGAGCGTAGTGCTCCCGCAGGTCGGACACCTCCGGCAGATCATATAGCTCGGTCACTTTGGGGATGGCTCGCAGCAGCTCATTCATACGGTTTGCTCCTTTTGTTCGGCAGCCACCTGTCGGCGGGCGGTGTAGATGGAATGGAGGATATTGACGCAGTAGATGCCCGCCAGCACCAGCGCCGTGGCCAGCCCCTGCAGCAGGGAGAAGGACTCATGGAGGAACACCACGCCGCTGACCACAGAGATCACGGTGGTCAGGCCGGAGAAGGCAGAGGTGCGGGTGGGGCCGATGATGGTGACGGAGCGGTTGGTCAGCAGAAAGGCCAGCGTGGTGCAGCCGATGCCCAGATACAGGCAGGAGGTCAGAAAGCTGCCGCTGGTAAAGGGCAGGGTCAGATACTCCGTCACTGTACCGTGGACGCCGTTATACACCAAGGCGCAGACGGTGAAGAACACCGCCCCCGTCAGGCACATGAAATAGGTCTTCTCCACGGGGGTATAGGCCGTCAGCTGGCGGTTGTGGATGAAATAAATGACGTCGCTGAACACCGCCCCGAACAGCAGCACATAGCCCAAGGGGTTGAAGGTGGGGCTGGTCCCCTTCAGCAAAGTGATGATGACGATGCCCACAGTGGACAGCAGGACGCCGCCCACCTGAAATTTACTGGGCATCTCGTGGAGGAACAGCGCCGAGGCCAGCACCGTGAAGATGGGGATACAGGCGATGATGGTGCCGCTCTCGGAGGCGGAGGTCAACTCGATGCCATACGTCTCGAAGATGAAGTAGGCCGCCGGAAGGTACAGGGTCATCCGCAGCAGCGGCCACGGCTTCTTGGTCTTATAGTCGATATGGACAACGCCCAGCAGGGCGCACAGGGACATGGCCACAGCGCCCATGAGAAAGCGCCAGCTCAAAAGGGAAAATGCCGGCACCGTACCCACGATGCGCTTGGTGAACATAAAGCTCAGGCCGAACAGCATGGAGCTGCAGCAGGAGCCCAGCATGGCGCTGATCTCACGCCAACTCATTTTACCCACAGGGATCATCCTCTTCCATATCGTTTTTTTGCAGAGAAGGGCTTCTATCTTTGGTATACACGATTTTAACATATCTTTTTGATAAAACAAGCCCCTGCAGAAAAGAATCTCGTTGCATAATGGGAAAAAGCTGTGTATAATACAGGGAAATACCGAAAATCACCACGGGGCCGACCCAAAGTCCGGCCAAAGAAAGGACGAAACGCTATGGATCCCAGAAAATTGATGGAGCGTCTGAAGGGCGCTGCGGCTCTGACGGAGCAGGATGTGGGGGAATTTTCCCACTTCAAGGGGAAGATGATGAAAATCAGCGTCCACAACTATGCCGTGGAGGACTGGGGCAGCCTGTCCCTGCTGGAGTCCCGTGGCATGGCGGGGCTGATGCGGCGGGATATGCTGGTCATCAACTCCTGCGTGAAGGATATCCCGGTGCTGGTGATCCAGTACATGGGGCTGTTTGGCCGCCGGATGCTGCAGGTCCATGTGTTGGACGTGATGAAGGACAAGACCGCCGCCGGACGCTTTGCGTCCTTGGGTGGGATGGCGGAGCAGTCCGGCACCGCCGTGCAGGAAACGCCGGTGGAGTGGTATACCCCCATGCAGCTGCCCGGCAGCGTCACCGTCACCGGCAAGAGCAGTCAGCTGGAGCAGTTGGCCGGGGACGTGGCCGTCGGCTATCTTGCCGCCGCCGCTCAGGTGCGCCAGACCGGCGCCGTGGAGGGCCGGTATCTGCGGCTGCGGAAGCTCATGAGCCAGCTGTTTGACCACGGCGGCTTCGGCTACGACGCCATCCGGGTATGTCTGCAGCAGCAGAACACCGAGGATCTGTACAGCCGCTGGCTGTTCGGTCTGGGGGAGGCTCCCGTGTCCGGCAGCGGCGAACAGAGCGATGCCGCCGCAGCGCCTGCACAAACCCCGGATGAAGAAAAAAACACGCCTCAGGAGCCGGAGACGACCTCTGAGGGCAGTGAGGCTCCGGAGGAGAACGGCTGAGCCCGGCAGCGGCAAATCATGGAAAAAAGCAGCGGAACGGCCCGTCTTTTCCGCTGCTTTTCTTGCAAACCGATCGCTTTCGCGGATGTATACAGGATGCTATTTGAAAAATTTCTTCAAAATTTTTATCAAGATCCATAAAAATAGTAGATTCTCCCGGAAAGTTGCGGTATAATTGCATAGTTAAAATACCTATGTTCTGCGTTTTTGTCCCTTCGGGATACACACAGACAGGGAGATGAGGAATGGAAGTTATGAAGAAGGCAAAGCCGCAGGATATCGTATACCATTACGTGAAGAATCAAATCGTAGGAAAATCCATGTTCCCCGGCAACCGCATCATCGAGGATGACATCATCCGGGAGACCGGCACCAGCCGCACCTCCATCCGTCCGGCGCTGCTGCGGCTGAAATATGAGGGGCTGGTGGAGATGATCCCCAACCGGGGGGCCTTTGTAGCCAAGCCCAGCGAGGAGGATCTGCGGCAGGTGTACCGGGTCCGTGAGGTGCTGGAGTGCGGGATGATGGAGGACGCCATCCGCCACCGCACCGAGGCCCAGCTGCGGGCCATGGAGAAGAGTCTCAAGGATCAGGAGGTGCTGACCCAGCACTACTCCCGGCAGGAGTATGTGACCATGAACCACGTCTTCCACTGGCTGGTGGTGGAGGCCTCCGCCAACAAGTACTACGAGAAGTATCTCAACGAGCTGTACAACAAGATCAACACCTACATGATCTTTTACGATCAGTCCAGCGACAACAACTCCATCGTCAGCCACACCATGATCTATGAGGCCCTGCGGGATCGGGATCTGGAGAAGGGGCTGGCGGGCATTCGGGAGGATATCCAGATCGCCTGGGAGGATATGCGGAAAATCAATGTCCCTCTGTAAAAAAAGCGCCGGGACACCTGCGGCGTCCCGGCGGGGTATGCGGTTTCAGGCGGCCTTGACAGGCTCCCGCTTGACAGGCTCCCGATGGGGCAGTTGGACATAAAAGATGGTCAGCAGCATGATGCCGCAGCCCACCCACTCCCGGACGGACAGCGTCTCGTGGAGGATGATGACGCCGCCCACGGCGCTGAACACCGCCCCGAACAGCAGCACATAGCCCAAGGGGTTGAAGGTGGGGCTGGTCCCCTTCAGCAAAGTGATGATGACGATGCCCACAGTGGACAGCAGGACGCCGCCCACCTGAAATTTACTGGGCATCTCGTGGAGGAACAGCGCCGAGGCCAGCACCGTGAAGATGGGGATACAGGCGATGATGGTGCCGCTCTCGGAGGCGGAGGTCAACTCGATGCCATACGTCTCGAAGATGAAGTAGGCCGCCGGAAGGTACAGGGTCATCCGCAGCAGCGGCCACGGCTTCTTGGTCTTATAGTCGATATGGACAACGCCCAGCAGGGCGCACAGGGACATGGCCACAGCGCCCATGAGAAAGCGCCAGCTCAAAAGGGAAAATGCCGGCACCGTACCCACGATGCGCTTGGTGAACATAAAGCTCAGGCCGAACAGCATGGAGCTGCAGCAGGAGCCCAGCATGGCGCTGATCTCACGCCAACTCATTTTACCCACAGGGATCATCCTCTTCCATATCGTTTTTTTGCAGAGAAGGGCTTCTATCTTTGGTATACACGATTTTAACATATCTTTTTGATAAAACAAGCCCCTGCAGAAAAGAATCTCGTTGCATAATGGGAAAAAGCTGTGTATAATACAGGGAAATACCGAAAATCACCACGGGGCCGACCCAAAGTCCGGCCAAAGAAAGGACGAAACGCTATGGATCCCAGAAAATTGATGGAGCGTCTGAAGGGCGCTGCGGCTCTGACGGAGCAGGATGTGGGGGAATTTTCCCACTTCAAGGGGAAGATGATGAAAATCAGCGTCCACAACTATGCCGTGGAGGACTGGGGCAGCCTGTCCCTGCTGGAGTCCCGTGGCATGGCGGGGCTGATGCGGCGGGATATGCTGGTCATCAACTCCTGCGTGAAGGATATCCCGGTGCTGGTGATCCAGTACATGGGGCTGTTTGGCCGCCGGATGCTGCAGGTCCATGTGTTGGACGTGATGAAGGACAAGACCGCCGCCGGACGCTTTGCGTCCTTGGGTGGGATGGCGGAGCAGTCCGGCACCGCCGTGCAGGAAACGCCGGTGGAGTGGTATACCCCCATGCAGCTGCCCGGCAGCGTCACCGTCACCGGCAAGAGCAGTCAGCTGGAGCAGTTGGCCGGGGACGTGGCCGTCGGCTATCTTGCCGCCGCCGCTCAGGTGCGCCAGACCGGCGCCGTGGAGGGCCGGTATCTGCGGCTGCGGAAGCTCATGAGCCAGCTGTTTGACCACGGCGGCTTCGGCTACGACGCCATCCGGGTATGTCTGCAGCAGCAGAACACCGAGGATCTGTACAGCCGCTGGCTGTTCGGTCTGGGGGAGGCTCCCGTGTCCGGCAGCGGCGAACAGAGCGATGCCGCCGCAGCGCCTGCACAAACCCCGGATGAAGAAAAAAACACGCCTCAGGAGCCGGAGACGACCTCTGAGGGCAGTGAGGCTCCGGAGGAGAACGGCTGAGCCCGGCAGCGGCAAATCATGGAAAAAAGCAGCGGAACGGCCCGTCTTTTCCGCTGCTTTTCTTGCAAACCGATCGCTTTCGCGGATGTATACAGGATGCTATTTGAAAAATTTCTTCAAAATTTTTATCAAGATCCATAAAAATAGTAGATTCTCCCGGAAAGTTGCGGTATAATTGCATAGTTAAAATACCTATGTTCTGCGTTTTTGTCCCTTCGGGATACACACAGACAGGGAGATGAGGAATGGAAGTTATGAAGAAGGCAAAGCCGCAGGATATCGTATACCATTACGTGAAGAATCAAATCGTAGGAAAATCCATGTTCCCCGGCAACCGCATCATCGAGGATGACATCATCCGGGAGACCGGCACCAGCCGCACCTCCATCCGTCCGGCGCTGCTGCGGCTGAAATATGAGGGGCTGGTGGAGATGATCCCCAACCGGGGGGCCTTTGTAGCCAAGCCCAGCGAGGAGGATCTGCGGCAGGTGTACCGGGTCCGTGAGGTGCTGGAGTGCGGGATGATGGAGGACGCCATCCGCCACCGCACCGAGGCCCAGCTGCGGGCCATGGAGAAGAGTCTCAAGGATCAGGAGGTGCTGACCCAGCACTACTCCCGGCAGGAGTATGTGACCATGAACCACGTCTTCCACTGGCTGGTGGTGGAGGCCTCCGCCAACAAGTACTACGAGAAGTATCTCAACGAGCTGTACAACAAGATCAACACCTACATGATCTTTTACGATCAGTCCAGCGACAACAACTCCATCGTCAGCCACACCATGATCTATGAGGCCCTGCGGGATCGGGATCTGGAGAAGGGGCTGGCGGGCATTCGGGAGGATATCCAGATCGCCTGGGAGGATATGCGGAAAATCAATGTCCCTCTGTAAAAAAAGCGCCGGGACACCTGCGGCGTCCCGGCGGGGTATGCGGTTTCAGGCGGCCTTGACAGGCTCCCGCTTGACAGGCTCCCGATGGGGCAGTTGGACATAAAAGATGGTCAGCAGCATGATGCCGCAGCCCACCCACTCCCGGACGGACAGCGTCTCGTGGAGGATGATGACGCCGCCCACGGCGCTGAACACCGCTTCCATGCTCATGAGCAGGGCCGCCACCGAGGCGGGGGTGAACCGCTGGGCGTAGATCTGGATGGTGTAGGTAACGCCTACCCCCAGCACGCCGGCAAACAGCAGCGGCACCACGGCCGCCGTCAGGTCGGCCAGCGTCAGGCTCTCGGTGAAGAGGGCCACCAGTCCCGACAGGGTACCGGTGCAGAGGAACTCCACCACCATGAAGGGCAGGGCGTCCACGTGGGGCGAAAACCGGCTCCACATCAGGATATGCAGGGCGAAGCACAGGGTGCTGGCCATGATGGCGGCATCGTTCACGTCCAGTGAGAAGCCGTCGGAGATGCACAACAGATACAGGCCCACTATGGCCATGGCGATGCCGATCCATACCCGGCGGGAGGTCTTTTTCCGGAACAGCAGCAGGTCCAGCACCGGCACCAGTGCGATGTAGGCGGATTCGATGAAGCCGGCCTTGGTGGCGTCGGCCACATGGAGACCGATCTGTACCAGCACCGCACCGCCCCAGTTGGCAAGGCTGGCTCCCAAGGACGCCAGCCAGAAGCGCCTGCCGTGCCACCGCTCCACCTCCTCGCCGGCCTCCAGAGCGGCGAGGGCCTTGCGGCGACGCATATAGAAAAACAAGGGCAGCAGGGACAGAACGCCCAGATAGTACCGCAGGGAGATGAAGGTGAAGGCCCCCAGATGCTGGGATGCCTGCTTCTGGAAGATGAAATTCATGCCCCAGATGACTGCGCACAGAACCAGCGCACAGTTTGCCAGAAAGGTCTTGTTTTTCATAGTGGTCCACTTCTTTCTTTTTGATCGAATGACAGTTTTTTGATATAGGCCACGGGCCAAAAATAGGGAATGGGAGAGAGCAGAGAATGAAACAGGGGAATCCGGCGGATATCGTCTACGATTACATCAAAAATCAGATCGTCACCAAGGCCATCTATCCCGGCACCCGCATCGTGGAAGAGGATCTGGTGCGGGAAACCGGTATCAGCCGGACTCCGGTGCGCTCGGCGCTGATGCGGCTGGCCTATGACGGTCTCATCCAGCAGCAGCCCAACCGGGGCGCCGTGGTGGCAAAGCCCTCCGCCACGGATCTGCGGCAGGTGTATGAGGCACGGACTGTGCTGGAGGTGGGGGCCTTCCGGGCCGCCGTCCATCGCCGCAGTGATGAGAGCGTCCTTCAGATGGAGCAGAACCTGCAAAAGCAGCAGGATCTGACGAACCTCTTTAACATGACGGAGTATGTCCGGCTGAATCGGGAGTTCCATTGGATCATCACCATGGAGGCCCAGAACGCCTACTATGAGAAGTATCTCAACGAATTGCAGAACAAGGTTGCCACCTACCTGCTGTTCTGGGACAGCTCCACCACCAACAGCCTGTCGCTGGATCTCCACCTTCGCATCTTCGAGGCGTTCCGGGACCGGGACGAGCAGAAGGGCGTGCTGGCCCTGATGGAGGACCTGCAGCTGGCGGAGGAATGTGTCCGGGAATCCCAACAGCTGTGATGCCCAACAGCTGTGATGATAGCACACCCTTTGTCGTAAAGCAAGCATAAAGATATTGCCCTGCACCATAAAATGTGGTGCAGGGCAATTTGTTTTGTCCGGCGGGCGAAGTCCTGTACCGTCGGGCGGTTTCCGTCGCATTCTCACGGCCGCTTAACGGTTTATTTATTCTTGTGTCACAGTTGTGAACGATACCTTAACTTGACCTTGCGCTCGATATTGTATACAATACTCTCAACAAAAGATGTTTCGATCTTTGAACCATCTATTGTGAAATTGACGAGGGCTTTGCTTCCCGAAAGTGAGGTAACAAAAATGGTCATCGGAGTATTGAAGGAAATCAAGGGCAATGAATACCGTGTGGCGGCCGTACCCGCCACCGTGCATGAGATCGTGCGTCACGGTCACACCGTGTACGTGGAAACCGGCGCCGGCGTAGGCAGCGGTTTCAGCGATGCGCAGTATGAGGCTGCCGGCGCTATCATCGCCGACACCAACACCGTCTGGGAGAAGGCCGACCTGTACTACAAGGTCAAGGAGCTGTTCCCCCAGGAGTTCAAGTGGATGAACAAGGACAAGATCCTCTTCACCTACATCCACTCCAACGCTCACCCCGACGAGACGGACACCCTGCTGGGCAGCCACGTCTCCGCCGTGGCCTATGAGGACGTGCAGGACGAGGAGGGCAAGTTCCCCCTGCTGCGCCCCATGAGTGAGCTGGCCGGTAAGGGCGGCTTCCTGGCGGCTCTGCACTTTGCCCAGTCCGTCAACGGCGGCCCCGGCAAGCTGCTGGCCAACGTCACCGGCGTGGAGACCCCCATCATCACCATGCTGGGCTGCGGCGTGGTAGGTACCGGCGCTGCTGAACTGGCTGCCGCCTTCGGCAACGAGGTGCGTATTCTGGATGTCAACATGAACACCATGCTGGCCGCCAAGAAGACCTCCCCCGCCAACATCACCTACATGATCTCCAACCGCTCCAATCTGGAGAAGTGCCTGCGGGAGTCCGATGTTATCATCAACGGCATCCTGTGGGCCAAGGACCGCAAGGATCACATTGTCTATCGTGAGGACCTGAAGCTGATGAAGCCCGGTGCCATGATCGTGGACGTGGCCTGCGACGAGAACGGCGCCATTGAGACCTGCCGGGATACCACCCATGATGATCCCATCTACTTCGTGGACGGCGTGATGCACTACTGTGTGGACAACATCCCCTCCGCCTTCTCCCAGACCGCTTCCGTGACGCTGGCCAATGCCACCCTGCCCTATCTGCTGCAGATGGCGGATAAGGGCTTTAAGAAGGCCATGGAGGATAACCGCCTGCTGCGTCTTGGCATGACCTGCTACGACGGCAAGCTGACCCTGAAGGAGACGGCTCTGAAGCAGAACCGTGAGTGGACCGACGCCGACGAGCTGGTCAAGGTCTGGTAAAACGCCATTCCCTCTATTTGATAACCAGTTTCCATTACTCCTCATCACACGGGGTGCTCCGGTGTCAGATCCCTGACGCCGGAGCAGGGAACCCCCGCAGAGTGGAAGTTCCCCCCGGCCGAGGCGAATGGAGACCTGTTATATTTCTATACCATCGCTGTCAGGCGTGTTTGCCCTTGTTCATCGATGGTACTACGCAAGCAACACAAGCAACAACACGAAAAAGAGAAACAACCTGAAAACTTGAGGAGGTAAATATGGATAATTCTTATGGTATCCTTTCTCTGGCTCCTGCTCTGATCGCCGTTATCCTGGCGTTCATTACGAGAGAAGCCCTGTTCTCCATCCTGTGCGGCGTTCTGGTGGGTCTGCTCATCACCGGTCAGGACCTGCTGTTCGGCTTCACCGGCATCATTCAGAGTGCTCTGGGCAATGCCGATTTCATCTGGGTCATCGGTATCGAGGTGTTCATCGGTATCATGGTGGCCTTCTTCCAGAAGTCCGGCGCCATTGAGGCCGTGGCCAACAAGCTCAATGAGAAGCTTCACATCACGCCCCGCATTGCTCAGATCATGGGCGCTGCGCTGGGTGTTCTGGTGTTCTTCTCCGACTACTTCTCCCCCCTGTTCGTGGGTAACGTGATGCGTCCCATCACCGATAAGGCCAAGGTCTCCCGTGAGAAGCTGGCCTGGCTGTGCGACTGCACCTCCGCTCCCGTCTGCATCACCCTCCCCTTCACCGCTTGGGGCGTGTATGTAGCCGGTCTGGTGGTGGGCTTCGGCACCTTCGCCACGGCGGACGCTGGCCAGGCCGCCGTCATCCACTCCATCCCCTTCCAGCTGTACGGCATCCTGACCATCGTCATGATCCTGCTGGTGGCTCTGGGCTTCCTGCCTGACTACGGCCCCATGAAGAAGGCCGAGGAGCGTGCCCGCACCACCGGCAAGGTGGTGGCCGACGGATCCACCCCCATGCTGTCCCGTGAGCTGGACAACATCAAGCCCAAGGAGGGCTTCAAGTCCAACCTCATTCTGCACTTCCTGATCCCCGCTCTGATCGTTATCGCCGTGACCATCGGCACCTATGTCATCATGGGCTCCGCCAAGACGCTGGAGGCCTTCGTGCTGGCCGTTACCTATCAGGCCATCGTGCTGCTGATCCAGAAGGCTTTCAACATCCGTGAGATGATCCAGGTGGCCACCGAGGGCATCAAGTCCGTGGTCAGCGCTATGCTGATCCTGTCTATGGCCTACTGCATCAACGCCATCTCCCAGACGCTGGGTACCTCCAGCTACGTCATCAGCGTCACCGAGAGCTGGATGACCCCCGTGACCCTGCTGGCTCTGGCCTTCGCCGTCTGCGCTTTCATGGCCTTCTTCACCGGCACCAGCTGGGGCGTGTACGCCATCATGATCCCCATCGTGATGCCTCTGGCCTTCAATATGACCGGCGGCGAGGCGAACAATCTGGTGTACGCCACCATCGCTGCTGTCATGGGCGGCGGCTGCTTCGGTGACCACTGCTCCCCTCTGTCCGACACCACCATCCTGTCCTCTCTGGGTGCAGGCTCCGACCACGTGGATCACGTTAAGACCCAGCTGCCCTACGCTCTGACTGTGGCTGTCATCACCTGCATCGGCTACACCATCGTCGGCCTCTGCCTGAAGTAATCAGCCGATACGCATCTGCTTGTGTGTTTGTAGAAGAGAAAATCCATCCATTCCATATCCAAAAACAGGGGTCCTCTGGAAACAGGGGCCCCCTGTTTTTTCCGGAGGATCGCCCGGTTTGGCTGCCCGGCGGCATACTGGGCTGGGACGCCGGGGACACGCAAAAAGCGCTCCCTCCACATCGGTGGAAGGAGCGCTTTTGCTTATCACTTAATACAGCTTTACAAGGCTCAGGGCCATGGCCACATGGCCGATCATGGAGTTGAAGTCGAACACGGGAATGTCCAGTTCCTCCCGGATGCGGCGAGCGAAGGGGGGCAGGTCGGTGCATTCCAGTACGATGGCACCGATCTCCGGGTGATCCTTGACGCCCTGACGGGCCACATTCAGGATCTCTTCGGTGACAAGGTCCATGTCGAAGCTGTCATCAGGATGGTCGAAGATCTTGCTCCACTCCGGGGCGTTCTCCAGACCCATGACGATGGGGTGCATCTCAGCGGTGATGCCGCAGGCCCGCAAGTGCTTTTCGGACAGGCTGGAGGCGCTGGCGGTGATAACGCCCACGGCTCGGTCACGGCCCACCAGTGCCTGTGCAAAGGGTACCTGCAGCAAAGAGGAGGTGAACACCGGGATATCCACGGCGTTGGCCAGTGCCTCCTGGAAGATGGCATTGAAGCCGCAGCTGGTGGTGATGGCCCGAACGCCCTCCTTCTCCAGCTCCTTGGCCAGCTGGATCATATCCTCCAGCAGCTTCTGGCTGGGGTGCAGGATCACAGTGTTGGTGTTGGCGCCCTTCACCTCCACCAGCTTCACCGGGAAGGGGTAGGATGCCAGATTGGTGCTGTTGCCGGGCAACTGTTCCAGCTGCATGAGGCCCTGAGGTACATGGCCGGATTCCCAGCGGAGAATTGCGATCTTTTCCATAATATTCCTCCTGTTGGCCTGTGACCGACTCCCACCGGCAGGCCATCTGAGTATGTTGCCGCAGACTGCTCCACGGTCTGCCTATATAGTACAGCAAAGCGGGACAAAAAGCAATATCGAATCTTGTTATTGTATACAATGGCTAAATTTAATGCCGGATTTCAGTCAGGTTTACAAAATGTTCAAAATCAACGTTTTTAATGTTGACTTTGGCTTCAATGATGTATACAATCTTAACAACAGCTATCAGATTATTTGCATCTGCTTAACTGTTATCGATTTCGTCGCTTTATTTTTGAAAGTGAGGTAACAAAAATGGTCATTGGAGTATTGAAGGAAATCAAGGGTAATGAATACCGTGTGGCGGCCGTACCCGCCACCGTGCATGAGATCGTGCGTCACGGTCACACCGTGTACGTGGAAACCGGCGCCGGCGTAGGCAGCGGTTTCAGCGATGCGCAGTATGAGGCTGCCGGCGCTATCATCGCCGACACCAACACCGTCTGGGAGAAGGCCGACCTGTACTACAAGGTCAAGGAGCTGTTCCCCCAGGAGTTCAAGTGGATGAACAAGGACAAGATCCTCTTCACCTACATCCACTCCAACGCTCACCCCGACGAGACGGACACCCTGCTGGGCAGCCACGTCTCCGCCGTGGCCTATGAGGACGTGCAGGACGAGGAGGGCAAGTTCCCCCTGCTGCGCCCCATGAGTGAGCTGGCCGGTAAGGGCGGCTTCCTGGCGGCTCTGCACTTTGCCCAGTCCGTCAACGGCGGCCCCGGCAAGCTGCTGGCCAACGTCACCGGCGTGGAGACCCCCATCATCACCATGCTGGGCTGCGGCGTGGTAGGTACCGGCGCTGCTGAACTGGCTGCCGCCTTCGGCAACGAGGTGCGTATTCTGGATGTCAACATGAACACCATGCTGGCCGCCAAGAAGACCTCCCCCGCCAACATCACCTACATGATCTCCAACCGCTCCAATCTGGAGAAGTGCCTGCGGGAGTCCGATGTTATCATCAACGGCATCCTGTGGGCCAAGGACCGCAAGGATCACATTGTCTATCGTGAGGACCTGAAGCTGATGAAGCCCGGTGCCATGATCGTGGACGTGGCCTGCGACGAGAACGGCGCCATTGAGACCTGCCGGGATACCACCCATGATGATCCCATCTACTTCGTGGACGGCGTGATGCACTACTGTGTGGACAACATCCCCTCCGCCTTCTCCCAGACCGCTTCCGTGACGCTGGCCAATGCCACCCTGCCCTATCTGCTGCAGATGGCGGATAAGGGCTTTAAGAAGGCCATGGAGGATAACCGCCTGCTGCGTCTTGGCATGACCTGCTACGACGGCAAGCTGACCCTGAAGGAGACGGCTCTGAAGCAGAACCGTGAGTGGACCGACGCCGACGAGCTGGTCAAGGTCTGGTAAAACGCCATTCCCTCTATTTGATAACCAGTTTCCATTACTCCTCATCACACGGGGTGCTCCGGTGTCAGATCCCTGACGCCGGAGCAGGGAACCCCCGCAGAGTGGAAGTTCCCCCCGGCCGAGGCGAATGGAGACCTGTTATATTTCTATACCATCGCTGTCAGGCGTGTTTGCCCTTGTTCATCGATGGTACTACGCAAGCAACACAAGCAACAACACGAAAAAGAGAAACAACCTGAAAACTTGAGGAGGTAAATATGGATAATTCTTATGGTATCCTTTCTCTGGCTCCTGCTCTGATCGCCGTTATCCTGGCGTTCATTACGAGAGAAGCCCTGTTCTCCATCCTGTGCGGCGTTCTGGTGGGTCTGCTCATCACCGGTCAGGACCTGCTGTTCGGCTTCACCGGCATCATTCAGAGTGCTCTGGGCAATGCCGATTTCATCTGGGTCATCGGTATCGAGGTGTTCATCGGTATCATGGTGGCCTTCTTCCAGAAGTCCGGCGCCATTGAGGCCGTGGCCAACAAGCTCAATGAGAAGCTTCACATCACGCCCCGCATTGCTCAGATCATGGGCGCTGCGCTGGGTGTTCTGGTGTTCTTCTCCGACTACTTCTCCCCCCTGTTCGTGGGTAACGTGATGCGTCCCATCACCGATAAGGCCAAGGTCTCCCGTGAGAAGCTGGCCTGGCTGTGCGACTGCACCTCCGCTCCCGTCTGCATCACCCTCCCCTTCACCGCTTGGGGCGTGTATGTAGCCGGTCTGGTGGTGGGCTTCGGCACCTTCGCCACGGCGGACGCTGGCCAGGCCGCCGTCATCCACTCCATCCCCTTCCAGCTGTACGGCATCCTGACCATCGTCATGATCCTGCTGGTGGCTCTGGGCTTCCTGCCTGACTACGGCCCCATGAAGAAGGCCGAGGAGCGTGCCCGCACCACCGGCAAGGTGGTGGCCGACGGATCCACCCCCATGCTGTCCCGTGAGCTGGACAACATCAAGCCCAAGGAGGGCTTCAAGTCCAACCTCATTCTGCACTTCCTGATCCCCGCTCTGATCGTTATCGCCGTGACCATCGGCACCTATGTCATCATGGGCTCCGCCAAGACGCTGGAGGCCTTCGTGCTGGCCGTTACCTATCAGGCCATCGTGCTGCTGATCCAGAAGGCTTTCAACATCCGTGAGATGATCCAGGTGGCCACCGAGGGCATCAAGTCCGTGGTCAGCGCTATGCTGATCCTGTCTATGGCCTACTGCATCAACGCCATCTCCCAGACGCTGGGTACCTCCAGCTACGTCATCAGCGTCACCGAGAGCTGGATGACCCCCGTGACCCTGCTGGCTCTGGCCTTCGCCGTCTGCGCTTTCATGGCCTTCTTCACCGGCACCAGCTGGGGCGTGTACGCCATCATGATCCCCATCGTGATGCCTCTGGCCTTCAATATGACCGGCGGCGAGGCGAACAATCTGGTGTACGCCACCATCGCTGCTGTCATGGGCGGCGGCTGCTTCGGTGACCACTGCTCCCCTCTGTCCGACACCACCATCCTGTCCTCTCTGGGTGCAGGCTCCGACCACGTGGATCACGTTAAGACCCAGCTGCCCTACGCTCTGACTGTGGCTGTCATCACCTGCATCGGCTACACCATCGTCGGCCTCTGCCTGAAGTAATCAGCCGATACGCATCTGCTTGTGTGTTTGTAGAAGAGACCGCCGGGGCACTATTCCCGGCATGACTACCTACTATACCGAAATCCCCCCTGTTCCGCAGGGGGGATTTTGCCCTATCCAAAATTCTGCGGCCAAGGGCCGAAAGGAGTCCTCACCATGGAACGGATGCCCAGTATTTTTAACGACGTGCTCTCCCCGGTGACGCCGGGGCCGTCCTCCTCCAACACCTGCGGCCCCTACCGCATCGCACGGCTGGCCCGCGCTCTGCTGGGGGAGCCGCCCCGCCGCATCACCGTCCGCATGGCCCGCCGGGGCGGGTACTACGACACCTTTTACAGTATGCACAGCCACGAGGCCATTCTGGCAGCGCTGCTGGGACAGGAGCTGCTGCGCTGCGACCTGAGCACCATGTGCCGTCAGGCCGACGAGGCTGGGCTTTGCTACGACTTCCAATTTGTAGATGACCTGCCGGTAAGGCCCTCGGAGCTGGCGGAGATGGATCTCTCCGGCGACCGCCGCACCATCCGGCTGACAGGGGTGTCGCTGGGCGGCGGCGAGATCGAGATCACCCGTCTCAATGGCAGCGACATCCTGCTGCGGGGCAAGCGCCGGGAGACGGTATGCCTCGGTCCGGAGGGCGCCCGTGTGGTGCCGGAGGACGCCGCTGCCGGCCCCGGGCAGTGGCTGGCTCGGTTAGAGCCTCTGTTCCCCTTCCCCCAGCAGGAGGGAGCCGTCCCCTTCCGCACGGCGCAGGAGATGTTTGCCTATGCCCGTGACACCGGGCGTCCGCTGTGGCGGGTGGCTTTCGACTATGAAAGTGCCCTCACCGGCGCCACGGAGGCGGAGCTGCGGGCCTATGCCCGGCAGGTGCTGGATATCTGCCGCCATGCACGGCAGCAGGGCGTCCGCCCGGACAACCACTTTATCGGTGTCACCGACGCCCGTGCCGCCCGCTATAAGGCTCTGCGGGAGGGGCGGAAGCTCATCGATCTGGGGGCCGCTGACGAGGCGTGTCTGGACGCCATGAGCATCATGGAGTTCAGCAACGCCCACGGCACCATCGTCTGTATGCCCACCGGCGGAGCCTCCGGCATTGTCCCGGCGGCGGTATACCGCATCGGAGACCAAATGGGCAAGACCGAGACGGAGCAGGAGAACGCCCTGCTGGTGGCGGGGCTCATCGGGGCCTTCTACTATCCTACCCACTACACCGGGGCCATCGGCTGTCAGGCAGAGATCGGCGTGGCGGTGTCCATGGCCAGCGCCGCCCTGTGCAGCATGATGACCGACGATCCCGACACCATCCACTGCGCCGCCTCGCTGGGCGGACAGGTACTGATGGGGCTGCTCTGCAACCCCATCGAGGGCTATGTGCAGGTTCCCTGCATCGTGCGGAATATGGCCGCCGTGCCAACCGCCGTCACCTGTGCCAATGCGGCGCTGGCGGGGATGGATCACATCGTGCCGCTGGACGACGTGGTGGCCCTGATGCTGGCGGTGGGCGAAAAGATCCGTCCCTGCGATGAGGCGGGAACGTACATCCTGAAAAAGGAGGAAGCATAAATGGATCGACAGACGCTGGCGCAGGAGATCACCCAATATCTGACGGAGCAAGGCGCTGTGCGGGTGGGCTTTGCCGACCTCCACGGCGTGACGGGGGCATCGCTGCCCTACGGCATCACGGCGCTGGTGGCGCTGCCCCGTGAGATCGTAGGGCCGTTGGTGGATCAGCCCCACCGGGCTTACTACGATGCCTATCAGGCCATCAATGTGCGGCTGGACGCCATGGCAGAGGGCTGTGCCGCCCTGCTGCGGACCCATGGCTATCAGGCCACGGCCAACACGGAGGAACATCTGCCCACCGGTGCTGAGGATCGCTCTCCCCTGCCCCACAAGGCGGTGGCCTGCCGGGCCGGGCTGGGCTGGATCGGAAAAAATAACCTCCTGACCACCCCCGACTTTGGCGGAGCCGTGCGGCTGTGTACCGTGGTGACGGATGCCCCGCTGCCTACGGCGGAGCCCATTCTCTCCAGCCGTTGTGGCAGCTGCCGGGTGTGCGTGGATGCCTGTCCCTCCTCCGCTCTGTACGGCACCCTGTGGCACACGGGGCTGGACCGGGACGATCTGTTCGACCACCTGCTGTGCGAACGCACCGCCAAGGAGCGAACGGGACGCTCTTTTGGTGTCCCCATTGCCATCTGCGGCAAATGCTTCGCCGTGTGTCCCTACACCCAGCGATATCTGAAAAGCGAATGAAAAAAGGTCTCCGGACGACTGAGCCGTCCGGAGACCTTTTTTATGGATGGGCTCGTCCCCTGCTGCCGCTTATGCCTGCCGCTCTATGCAGCGCTGGTACACATCCCACAGGTCGTCGCTCATTTCGTAGACCATGCGCCCCATGCGGATGCCCTCCGGCGTGCGGCCATAGCGGCACACGGCCAAATACTCGTCCCCCTCGTTGCAGCGGGCATAGGCCAGCATGGTATTGCCATCCTTCCGGGTCCACTCCCCCAAGGTCAGGGGCTGGCCGCAGTAGGGGCAGGTCAGGGCCGTCAGCTGCGAATCCGCTTGTGCCGCAGGCAGATCCGGGTACGGCAGACCGCCTACCCGGCCCGCCAGCCGGTCTGGGCCGTAGCCGATGTAGCGCAGGCAGTACTCCTCCATGCAGCGCTCCAGATCCATGCTGCCGCAGACCCGGACGGTGTTGCGGGCATCGTTGAGGGCGTCGTGGGCCCGATCCGGCTTCAGCCGCAGCAGCTCCATGGCTCGCTCCAGTGAGCATTGACGGTCATCCCGCATAATCTCATGGCCGAAGATGCGCTGGAGGTCGTAGCCATCCGGGAGGGCGGCATCCAGTCCGTGCATCAGGAGGTTGTCCATCAGCACCGGCAGATCATCCGGCCCCCAGGTACACAGACAGCAGTCCTCGCCGCACCAGTCCCGGAAGGCGGCATAGGCCGCCGGGAAAACGGGGGCCTTCTCCAGTTCCTGGGGCCGTATCTTGGTGAGCTGCACCACATGGCCGTTCATGGCCGGATAGAACACTGGCCGCACAAAGCTCTTGAACTCCGACATCTCTTCAAATCGGTTGTTCAGCTTCAGCGCCCCGATCTCGATGATCTCTGAGTCGAAGCGGAAGGGCCGGGTGATGATCTCCTGCCCTGACATGGGCTGGTTCCACTCCAGATCCAGCACGATATAGGAAAATTCCTCCATACTCTCTCCCCCGTCTTGGGCGGTCATCTCTTTCGTCCGCCGCCTCTTTTAAGGTCTGCTTCTTTTGATACGAGTATACCACGCTCCCCCGCCCCCGGCAAGCACAAAAGGGATATCCCATCGGGATATCCCTTTTGTGGGTATTATGAGTGAGTCATGTCCATGAGAGAGCGGATATTTTCTATCTTCTCCATGGTCATGATGGCATCGGACAAAGCTTCTGCTTGTTCCAGTGTCAGCTTCTCCGCTGTACAGGTGAAGAACTTCTTTCGCAGTTCCTCATCCGGAATGGGGTCGCTGAGATGCCCCACCGGGAAGGCCCGTTCCTTGGTAAAGGTGCGCCCATCCTTACAGCAGATGGTAACGAAGGCCGGACCCACACCGGCATCGCTGGGCAGATCGTCGTACCTCGGCTCGTGGTACAGCTCTGTGCGGCGGATGATGTTCTGCACCTCCGGCAGCCGGATGGTCTCCCGGTTATAATTCTCCGGTGCATTGGCCCGGTCCGTGAGATACAGGCCGATCTGGAATCCTACGCTGAACTTGGCCTCCTCGCCGTCCGCCGGGTCCGGCGTCACCAACTCCCGCAGAGCGGAGATGCCCAGTCCAACCCGGATGCTCTCGATCTCCGCCGCCGACAGCTGATTTATCCGGATCAACTCCATGATGGCGTCCACCGGCCGGTGGGTGCTGGAGCAGGAGGGCCAGCGCTTCAGAGTGAACCCCGGCGCACAGATGTCCCAGTCGTGGCCCATAGAGGCCATGATGCGATGGAACTCGTCCCCTTCCTCCCGCAGGTCTGCGTACTCGTAGAGGAAGCCCTCCTTTCCCTCCAGCGCCACTGTGGAGGAGGTAAAACCGGCCTGTGCCAGTCGGGCGGCTCGATAACCGTCCTCGGCGCACTTGCCGATGTGGATGGATTTGGTCTGGGTGCCGAAATTTTCCCGCAGGCCGGAGGCCATGGAGGCGGCAATGCCCAGTGCATGGCTGGTCTGCTCTTGGCTCAGACCCAGCAGATACGCACAGCCTGCGGCAGCGCCTATCCCTGCGGTAACGCTGCTGCAATGCCAGCCCTTGGCGTGGAGCCGCTTGGCGCAGATACGCCCCAGCTTGCACGTCACCTCCGTGGCAATGAGGAAGCCCTCCAGCAGCAGCCGCCCGGAACAGCCGACCTCTTCGCCTATCGCCAGCAGTGCCGGCAGCACCGCCACGGTGGGGTGTCCCAAATTGGAGGAGGACGTGTCATCCAGCTCCAGCTCATGGCCGGAGATTCCGTTGACAAAGGCGGCATCCCGTCCACATAATTTTTCGCTGCGGCCCGGCACCGTGCAGCAGCCGTCCTCCGTCACGGTGAGGGCCTGCCGCACCGCCGCCGTCTCGCTGCCGGCAATCATGGCCCCCATGGTGTCCAGAATGGACCGGCGGGCCAGATAAAGTGCCTGCTGCGTAAAAGGCGCCGGTTCCGCCACAAAGCGGGCGATCATCCGCTGCAGCTCCATGTTACGCCTCCTCCGCCAGCTTTCCGGCCATGGCGTAGAGGGCCTCCCGCTTTTCGTCCAGATAGGCTCGCTTGCTGCGCCAATCCGCCTCAAAGCGCTCCACGGCTCCATGGCCCTTGTCGATCATCTCCTGCACACGGGCGGGACTGGGGCCTCCGATGACCTGACGGCGGGTCACGTTCTCCACGGGGTCCAGCGCATGGTGAATTTCCTGCTCCGTCATATGCAGCTCCATCCCCAGCGCCTCCTGCGCCGCACGGGCCACAAAGGCACTGTCGATGGCGTGGATGGACACCTTCTCCTGCTGGGCCATCGTGACCACCCGACCGGTGATCTTCTTGGCCGCCGAGAAGGAGAGATCGTGGTGCTGCACCATGGCATCCGCCAGATCGGTCACAGTGGAGAAGCCATCCGCCGTGACCTGCAGGGCACGGGCCTTGTCCACCTCCAGCGTGCGGACGATTCCCTCCAGCAGATAGGCGCTGTCGATCATCCGCTGCACGATTTCGTAGTACAGGCTCACCACAAAGCCCGGCTCCCGGCCGTTGCCCTGCGGATAGGCCTTCATGGCCGCCAGCATGGACATCAGGGCCCCGTAGGTCCACTCTCCGGAATAGCGCAGCGTCTCCAGCGCCACGGGGTTGCGTTTTTGCGGCATAATGGTGCTGTACGAGCAGTAGGGAGCGGCCAGCCGGGAGATGCCCACCTCATTGATGTTCCACAGCAACAGACTCTCGGTCATACGGCCCATGTTGTTGGCAAAGATAGCCATGGCACAGGCCGGCTCATAGGCAAAGTCCAGCGCAGCGGTGGCATCCATGGAATTTTCCAGAAATCCGTCAAAGCCCAGCAGCTCCGCCACACGCTCCCGGTTCACCGGGAAACTGGTGGTGGCCACGGCAGCGCCACCCATGGTACTCAGGTTCACACGGGCATAGCTCTCCAGCAGGCGCTCCATATCACGGGAGAACATCTGGAAGCAGCTGGTGTAGAAGTGGCCCAGCGTAATGGGCTGCGCCTGCTGGGAGTGGTGGGTGTAGGCAGGGATCACCGTCTCCTTGTGTTCCTGCGCCATCACCAGCAGCGTCTTCAGCAGCAGCGTTATCGCCTCGCACAGGTCCAGAATGGTGCGCCGGGCATGCATCCGCTCAATGGTGGAATTCATGTCGTTGCGGGAACGGCCCGTGTGGACCCGCCCGCCTACCTGAATCCCCAGCTCGTCGATGAGCCACTCCTCCACATTGGAGTAAAGGTCCGTCAGGCCGGGACGGAAGGGGATCTTATCCGGCCCCATTTCCTTCAGCTTCAGCAGGGCCTTCAAGATCGCCGCTGCGTCCTGCCGAGTGATGATCTTCTGCTCCGCCAGCATGATGACATGGGCGAAGTGGTTTTCCAGCTGACTATCAAAGGCACGGATATCCTCGGCAATGGTATCTGCCGCATGGCGGTCCAGAATCACGGTGTCCCGCCCGGCATAGGGCTTGCAATAATCCATATTCACAGTTGCTCCACCTCCTTACGCAATTTTCTTGCCGAACAGCCTGGTAGCCAGCAGGAACAGCACCACCAGAATCGCCAGCGCCACCGGCAGGGCGATGCCCGCCGCCATCTGGGTCACACCCACGATGAGATAGGCGATGAAAGTGGCCACCGCCGCCAGTAGAGCATAGGGGATCTGGGTGCGGACGTGGTCAATATGGTTGCAGCCGCCGGCCATAGAGGACATGACGGTGGTATCGGAGATGGGGGCGCAGTGATCGCCAAACAGGGAGCCGGAGAGCACGGCGGCAATGGTGATGGCCTCAGACACACCGAAGCCGTAGGCCATATTGATGCCCAGCGGCAGCAGGATAGCCATGGTGCCCCAGCTGGTGCCGGTGGCAAAGGAGATGACAGCACCGATGATAAACAGCAGAGCGGGAACCAGCGCCGGGGACAGGAAGCCGATGGTGCAGTCCACCACGAACTGGGAGGTGCCCAGCGCCGTGCAGACGGAGCCAACGCCCCAAGCGGCGATGATGATCGCCAGAATACCGGCCATCTTCTTGATGCCGCTGACCCACGTATCCACCACCTCAGTGAAGGTCATGATCTTCTTGACGATGACCATGATGGCAAGCACGATGGTCGCCAGCATATAGCCAGAGGTCAGTGCAATACGGATCTTGGAGCCGGGGATATTCTGGCCGGGGAAGCCCCAGCCGATGAACATGACGAAAATGGTGACGAACATCACCAGCAGGGGGATGATCATCTCCCACGCCGTGGCCTTGCTGGCGTTCTCGGACTGGACGATGGACTTGTCGGCCTCCAACTCAGCGGTGGTGGGACCGTTCTCCAGTACGTAGGACTCGAATTTGGCCATGGGGCCGAAGTCCCGCTTACTCAGTGCGATGAGGGGGACCAGCACCAGCGCCAGAATAGCATAGAACTGGTAGGGGATGGCCTGTACAAAGGCACTGGCATCGCTGGTCTGGATGCCCAGATTTTCAAACTCCGTGGCGATGATGCCCATGATGTACACGCCCCAGCCGGTAATGGGGACCAGGATGCACACCGGGGAGGAGGTGGAGTCCAGAATGTAGGCCAGCTTGGCACGGGAAATCCGCAGCCGGTCGAAGATGGGGCGGAAGATGGGCCCCAGGATCAGGCTGTTGCCGGAGTCGGAGAAGAAGATCGCCAGTCCGCCCAGCCAAGCCGTGGTCTGGGCCGTGCTGCGGCGGTGGACCTTGTTGGCTATGGCCGCCGCAAAGGCTTTGGCTCCTCCCGTAGCCTCGATGAGTGCCACGAAGCCACCCACAAAGGACATCATGATGATGGTCTGTGCGTTGGACGAGCCGGTCATGTCCACAAACAGGTGATCGCTGAACATGACCTGCATGGCATTCCAGGGGTTCCAGCCAGCAGTGATGAGACAGCCTACAAACAGGCTAGCCATCAGAGAAATGATGACGTTCTTCGTCCAGAATGCGAGGACGACCGCCAGTATTGCCGGGATCAGTGATAATACGCCATAGGATACGATTTCTTCGGTCATGTGTGATTTCCTCCTTCGTAATTTTACACAGGGAGCACTCCCTTCGCCATAGATTTAAGCAAGCCCCATGCCAAAACCGCCGATATTCCCTTTGCCGAATACGACATATTTTCCCGTCTCGTTTCGTCACTATGCCCCAAGGGTCTCCCCCACGGGAGGGGCCGTTTTCACTCCACCGCAGGCAGCGCCCTCCGCTGCCATGTTCTCCTTGCCGAATGACGGATTTCCGTCGCTGCTTTCCCGCTATTTTTCTGCACTTCAGTCAGGAGCTCCTGTCACCGCCGGCCCACAGGCGGTCTGCAGGACGCCTCTCCCCTTTCCGGCAGTTTTTGCTGTCTCCGACGCTTTTTTCGGTAATTCCGTCCTTCTTTTGCCGGATTTATGTGTTTATTTTGCACAGTCTATACAAAGAAAACGCAGGGACAAACCAGCCGGTCTGTCCCTGCGCTCTTCCAGTAACGGATATCCGTCGCAAAGATGACGAATTACCGTCGCTTGATATCGTATTTTTCCAGCTTATACTGCAGGCTGGTGCGTGGGATCCGCAGCCGGGCCGCTGCGTCCACGATCTTCCAGTTGCTGGCCTTCATGGCCGCTAAAATCAGCTTCTTCTCGTAGGCTGCCAATGCCTCGTTGAGGGACACCGCCTCCCGTGGGCTATGCTCCGGGGTATCCTCCTCCAGCTCATCCACCTCGCTGAGGTAGATCGGCAGATGCTCCAGCTCCACCGTCTGGCCGTCCTCTACCACATTCATGGCAGATTCAATGACGTGCTCCAGCTCCCGGACATTGCCTCGCCAGCTGCGGTTCATGAGGAAGGCTGTCACCTCCGGCGCCACGCCCGCTACCTGTTTGCCCATTTCGGCGCTGTATTTCTCCACAAATGCCGCCGCCAGAAGGGGGATATCGTCCAGTCTCCGCCGCAAGGGCGGGATCTGGATGCTGATAGTATTGAGCCGGTACAGAATATCCTCCCGCATCTGGCCGCTGGCCACCACCTCGCTGATCGGCCGGTTGGTGGATGCGATGATGCGTACATCCAGTGGAATCGGCTTGGAGGCTCCCAGCGGTGTCACCGATTTCTCCTGCAGCACCCGCAACAGCTTCGCCTGAAGCAGCAGCGGCATGGAGTTGATCTCATCGAGATAGATGGTGCCGCCGTTGGCCTCGGCAAACATCCCCTTTTTGTTCTCCGCCCCGGTAAACGCCCCCTTCTGGGAACCGAACAGCAGTCCCTCCAGAATACTCTCCGGCAGTGCGGCACAGTTCACCGCCACAAAGGGCTGATCCTTGCGGCTTCCGGCATTGTGCAGCGCCGAGACGATGAGTTCCTTTCCCGTGCCCGTCTCGCCGTACACCAGCACCGAGGAGCGGCTGTCCGCCACCTTGGCAATGGTGCGCTTGATCTCCAGCATCTTGCTGTTCTGGGTGACGATATCCTCCAGCGTCCACTTGGCCTCGGTGCCGGAGCGGCGCTTGGGCGTCGGCCGGGCCGCCAGAGCCGTCCGCTCCCCCTCATAGTGGGTCACATCCCGTGACAGCTCCACGGCCCCAATGATCTTTCCCCGGCTGATGATAGGAAAGGTCACGTTGTTGGTCACGGATTTCTTGCCGGAGTGGTTGATGGTACACTGATTCTCCCGGTACAGCAACTCGCCCTTCTGCAGGGCCTGCAATAAGGTGCTGTCGCTGTGGCTCAGGGACGGAAACACCTCCAGCAGGCTGCGGTTGAGACACCACTCGTTATCCGCAGCATTCTCCACATCGCTATATCGGGGATTGTAGCGCTCCTTCACAGTGATCTTGCCAGTGGCGTCGATCATGGTGACAGAATCGATGTAGCTGAAGTTCTCCTGCAGCCAGCGCAGGCGCTCGTCATGATACCTCATCCCATCCGTCCTTTCCGCCTGCCGGAGCATCAATCGAAATAGAAGCCCTCCCGCAGGTCGTCGTTGTCTGCAAACACAAATTTGTGGAAGCCCGTGATGCGGGCCTGTCCGGTGATCTCCGTGAGATACTCCGTGCGGCCGTTCTTCTCCTCGACGCCCTTCACCATGCCGATAAAGGGTGCATCCACGATACCCTCGTGGATAAAGGGCTCATCGATGGCCAGCTTCCCGTTGGCGCACAGCCACGCCACCTTGGCGCTGGTGCCGGTGCCGCCGGGGGAGCGATCCGGAGAGCCATACCCGGAGCTGTGGACCACCCGCAGGTCCGCCTCCTTGGACTTAGGTTCATCATACCACTGAACCAGCGTCACGGCAATGCCTTTCTCTGCAATGACCTCCCGGATACGGGCGGAATAATGCTTGATGCGCTCCATATAGGAGGGCTGGATCTTGATGCCGAACCGGGCCGCCGGTACGATAGCAAACACGTTGCCGCCGTAGGCCAGATTCACCGGCACATCCTTCACATCATCCACGTCGATCCGCAGTTCGTTTTCAATGACGTAGCTGTTGACGTTGCGGACGGTGGTGCTGTACACATAGTCCTCCTTGAAATTGTTCTTGATCCACACCAGACCCGCCGGGGTCTCGATGGCGTAGCGGTCCCGATGGGCCTTGGGCACCAGCCCGATTTCCTGCAGGGCAGTCCCTACGCCGATGCTGGCATGGCCGCACATATCCAGATACTGCACGTCGTCCATGTAGAAGATGCCGAAATCCGCCTCCGGCATGGTGGGCGGCACCACCGCAGCGCACAGCATCCCCGCATGGCCTCTGGGCTCGTAGGTCAGCCGTGTGCGGATATAGTCATAGTGTTCCTTGAAATAGTCCCGCTTCTCCCGGACAGAATTTCCCTCCAGCTTGGGGATGCCGCTGAGAATGATCCGGGTCGGTTCGCCGCCGGTATGGGTGTCCACAGTCTCGATCATTTCCTGAAAACGCATAGTGTTTCCCTCCTGTTTTGTCCGGTATGCTCCGGTTTTCTGTCAAATTGTAATAGCAACTCCCATGCCATGTCCCTCCGCAGGGCATAAAAAAGCCGCCCCGGCGGGCGGCTTTTTTCAGCGAATGATGGTATTCCCCCGGCTGTCGATGCCTACGATAGCGTAGAAATTCTCCACCTCCAGCCGGCAAATCGCCTCCGGTCCCAGATCCTCGTAGCACACGGGTGTTTTTTTCTTGACGGCCTCCGCCAGCAGCGCCGCAGCGCCGCCGATGGTGATAAAGTACACGGCTCCGTGCTCCCGGATGGCCTGCACCACCTCTGCAGAACGGCGGCCCTTCCCGATCATGCCCTTCAGCCCCAGCGCCAGCAGCGGCGGCGTGTAGGGATCCATTCGATAGCTGGTGGTGGGGCCGGCGGAGCCAATGACCTCACCGGGCTTCGCCGGGGAGGGCCCCACATAGTAAATGGTCTCCCCCGCCAGCTCCACCGGCAGAGGCTTTCCCTCCTGCAAGCAGCGGCACAGCCGCTGATGGGCGGCGTCCCGTGCCGTATACAGCGGGCCGCTGAGCAGCACCTCGTCCCCCGCCTGCAAGGCCGCAATGTCCGCTTCCGTCAGCGGCAATCGGATATGCTTCATGCGCTCCCTCCTTTACAGCACCGCATGGGCGTGACGATAGGCGTGGCAGCAGAGGTTCACCGCCACCGGCAGTCCGGCAATGTGGGTGGGGTACGTCTCGATGTGTACCGCCAGTGCCGTAGTCCTTCCGCCTAAGCCCGCCGGGCCAATGTCCATGCGGTTGATCTCGTCCAGCAGCTCCCGCTCCATGGCGGCGTAAGCCGGATCCGGATGCCGGCTTCCCACCGGCCGCATCAGGGCAAATTTGGACAGCTGGGCACACTTATCGAAGGTTCCTCCGATGCCCACGCCCACTATGATCGGCGGACAGGGGTTGGGCCCCGCCTTTTCCACCGCAGACAGGATGAACTCCCGGACACCCTTTTCTCCGTCGGCGGGCTTGAGCATCTTGATGGTGCTCATATTCTCGCTGCCGAAGCCCTTGGGCGCAAAGAAGAGCTCCAGTCTGTCTCCCGGCACCATCTCATAGTAGATCACCGCCGGGGTATTATCTCCGGTGTTCTCCCGATGAAATACCGGGTCCCGCACCACGGATTTTCTGAGATAGCCCTCCCGGTAGCCCTGCGCCATGCCCTGCTGGAGCGCTTCCTCCAGCGGCTGACCCACGATATGGAGCTCCTGTCCCAGCCGCACCCGAAATACCGCCATGCCCGTATCCTGACACAGGGGCATGGCCCGCCGGGCGGCGATTTCATCATTGCGGATGAGCTTGTCCAGAATACTCCGGGCCAAGGGCTTCTCCTCCTGGTCCCGTCCCTGCCGCAGGCTCTCCATCACGTCTGCACCGATGCAGCAGTTGGCCTGCACCACCATATCCGCCACCGTCTGGCAGATCAGCGCCGTATCCAGCTCTCTCATGGCTCAGTGCTCCACATGGGCCTTCACGGCCTCGGCCACTACATCCGCCACGCCCATGTCGAAGGTGCTGGGAATGATGCACTCCCGGCTCAGCTCCTCCGGGGAGACCCGCCCGGCGATAGCATAGGCGGCGGCGATCATCATTTCCTCCGTGATCCGTGAGGCACGGGCCGCCAACGCTCCCTTGAAGATTCCGGGGAATACCAACAGGTTGTTGATCTGATTGGGGAAATCCGACCGACCGGTGGCCACCACCTTGGCCCCCGCCGCCAACGCCAGCTCCGGCATGATCTCCGGAACCGGGTTTGACAGGGCGAACACCATCGCCTGCGGTGACATGGAGCGCACCATCTCCTGCGTGACGATGCCGGGACCGGAGACACCGATGAACAGATCGGCTCCCTCCATGACCTCCGCCAGACTGCCCTTTCGCATGGCCCGGTTAGTGACCTTCGCCATGGCCGTCTTGGCCCCGTTCAGGCCCTCCCGGCCCTCCCAAATGGCCCCCTGCCGGTCGCAGAGGGTGATATCCCGCACCCCCGCCTTCATCAGCAGCTTGCAGATGGAGATGCCCGCAGCACCGGCGCCGCTGATGACCGTCTGCATCTGCGGCAGCTCCAGTCCCAGGCACTTGGCCCCGTTGATGAGAGCCGCCAGCACCACCACCGCCGTTCCGTGCTGATCGTCGTGGAACACGGGAATGTCCAGTGTTTCGATGAGCTGCTCCTCGATCTCGAAGCACCGGGGCGCCGAAATATCCTCCAGATTGATACCGCCGAAGCCCGGTGCTATCAGCTGCACCGCCCGCACGATCTCCTCCGGGTCCTTGGTGTTCAGGCAGATGGGGTAGGCATCTACGCCGCCGAAGCGCTTAAAGAGACACGCCTTCCCCTCCATCACCGGCAGGGCCGCCTCCGGGCCGATATCCCCCAGACCCAGCACCGCCGTTCCGTCGGTAACGATGGCCACAGCATTTCCCTTGCCCGTATATCGGTATACCTGCTCCCGATCCTGTGCGATCTCCAGGCACGGCTCCGCTACCCCCGGCGTATACGCCAGAGACAGATCATGCTTGGTCTCGATGTCCACCTTCAGCGACACCGCCAGCTTCCCCTGATGCACCTCGTGCAGCTGCAGGGCCTCCTCTTTCAGCGTACTCATACGTTCTCCTCCTTATGTCGTGATGGTCGTGTGCGGCCCCTTCAAAATGGTGCCGTATCTATGATTTTATACAGCAACTTCCATGCCACTTCGCTTTCTCTGTCCTCGGCATATAGCAGAAAAGCCGCTAATAGCGGCTTTTCTGCTATATGCCGGCAAGTTTTCCGGCTTTCCCCCTCACCGGTCGTCCCTGACGTCCATGATCTCCCCCACAAAGACTATGTGCGGCTGCCAGCCGCCCTGAAAGTCCGGGTACACCTGCGGCGCAGCGGCGTAATACGCCTGAATTTCCGGGGCCAGATCATCTCTGGAGAATTGGTGCTGATACAGCTTCTTACAGAGGAAGGTCAGATTCGCCTCCCGGAATGTCACACCCTGTCCCATGGTCACAGGCGTCAGCCCGGCAGCGGCAATCTTATCGCCGTCCCGGCCGGAGTGGGAGCCGATATAACTCAGCGCCTTTCGGCAGCTCTCCGGGTAAAAGCTCACCGTGAAAATGTCGCTGTCCCTTAAAAACTCACTGGTGTAGCGGGCCGGGTGGACATAGACCGTAACGATGGGGCAGCTATGTCCCGCATGGCCCCAGATATTTCCTAGGCTTCCCCAGCTGACGGTACAGCTGTTGTAATGCGCCATGGATCCGGCGGTAACGATGGCCCACTGCTTATCAAACAGCTCAAAAATCTTGTATTCCTTCGCCTTGAATCCCTCCATAGGACACCTCCTAAATCTTCTTGTGCTCTGCCCGCAGCGGTCTATTGTGCCTCCACTTCCGCAAGCTTCAGGAATTTCTTGTCGCTCTGGATGCCCTGGGTCAGAAATTTCCCGTCCCGAAACAGGGCATAGGTGGTCACCGGCGACGGCACATTCTGCGCCTGCTCCCTGCTGGTGACATGGATGACCTTCAAGGGAATATGATGCGCCTTGGCCGCCTCCACCACTCTCGGCACCCAGTAGTAGGTGAAGGGACACTGATCCGTGTAATAGAGCACGAAGCCGCTCTCCTCCACAATGGGCTGTTTGGCGCAGTCCTTGAATTTCGGCGGCTCCGCACAGGGAACAAGAGGCAGATACAGCAATTCGATCCCGCATACAGAGGTATCCGCCGTTGTGAAGCCCTTGTGCGCCAGATACTTCGGGTCGGAGAGAAACTCACGCTTCCGTCCTTGGGCGGACAGGGTGCACAGACCCTTTCGCCCCTGCGCCTTGGCATCCCGGATGCACTCCGCCAGTAGGTCATTGGAGTAGCCGTGGCCTTTCATGGAGCCGGAGACCCACAGGCAGTCAATGTAGAGGTATCCCTCCGCCTGAATGGGAACCCATGCGTGCTCCGCCGGGATATATTCGATGAAGCACTTGCCCCGCTCCAGGCTCCGGCAAAAGACAAGTCCCTCCGCAAACCGCTGCCTGAGCCATTCCTTCTTGACAAGGCTCTGTTTGCCGGACATGGCGCAGCAGATGTGCTCTCCATCGATGTTGTCCTCGGTGATCCGAATATAGTCCATGGAAGCCCTCCTTTGCCTGCGGAGAATTTTCTCCGTCGCACTTTTTAATAGGGTGCCGGATAACGGTTTTTCGCTTTTCCGGTGCCACCTTCCGTGGGTCGGAGAGATAGATCTCGTGGCGGAGCCTTGTCGCGCTGAAATTACTGACATAGCCGTTCTCCGCCAGAAATTCCTCCATCGTCGCCACCGTGACGGTTCTACCCCGCCATGAGCTCTGTCCGTAGGCCTTAATGCTCATATGGGCTCTTCTTCCTACCTTTAGGGTATCATAAACCTCTCAGCGGAACAAGAACAAAACAAGAAAAATTTCCCGTCATAGCTGCAAGTTGGCCATCATAGGCAAAGAAAATTCCTGCCGACTTTCATCGGCAGGAATTTCATTTTTGGCAGGGGCAGAAAGATTCGAACTCTCGACACGCGGTTTTGGAGACCGCTGCTCTACCAGCTGAGCTATACCCCTGTGTGGTGGGCCTTCGGGGACTCGAACCCGGGACCGGACGGTTATGAGCCGTCTGCTCTAACCAACTGAGCTAAAGGCCCAAGTGATCGGCTCTCTCGGCGGACATCATGTAAAAAGGAAGTGTGCCACCACCTTACGAGTGGCGGCACACCCTTGGCGCCTTCTGTAGGGCTCGAACCTACAACCCTTCGGTTAACAGCCGAATGCTCTACCATTGAGCTAAGAAGGCGTGTTGGCGCTACCTATCTTTCCGGGCCGTCTCCAGCCAAGTATTGTGGGCAGAA